>Ga0182735_1000020_pt1 | contig 354123 bp, 335 predicted proteins | sample eDN5th30CKraftMG_FD_128524 | JGI IMG/M metagenome (GOLD analysis project Ga0182735, IMG submission 128524) | Enriched Miracle-Growth compost microbial communities from Emeryville, California, USA - eDNA 5th pass 30_C Kraft MG (version 2) (version 2) ... | reverse complement strand
CGCCAGCTGGTTGGCCTGGCGCGCGTTGTCCGCGTTCTGCTTCACCGTCGAGGCCAGCTCCTCCATCGAGGCCGCGGTCTCTTCCAGCGAGGCCGCCTGCTGTTCCGTCCGGCTCGACAGGTCCGTGTTGCCCGCCGCGATCTCGTGCGAACCCACGTTGATCTCGTCCACGCCGCGGCGCACCGCCGACACCGTGCGGGTCAGGCTTTCCTGCATGCGCTTGAGCGCGGCGAACAGCTGGCCGATCTCGTTGGTATTGCGCACGTCCACGCGGGCGGTCAGGTCGCCGCCGGCAATGCGGTCGAAATGGCTTCCCGCCTCCTTCAGCGGCTGCAGCACGCGCCGGCGCAGGAACACATAGGTGGCGAACACCAGCATGGCGGCGATCACGCCGCCCGCGCCCACCGCCATCAATACGAACTGGTAGCGCACCTGCGCCACCTCATAGGCGTCCAGCATCTTGCTGGCGCGCCAGAAATCGAACCCTTCGATCGCGCGGGCAAAGCGCCCCTCCAGGGCATCCTGCACGGTCTGGACCTGCTTCTGGTAGGCCTGCATGTCGGCCTTTTCCAGGGCGGCGACCAGCGGCCCCAGGCCCTGCTGCACCAGCGCGCCGTAGGAATCGTCGATTTCCTTGAGCGCTTCGGCCGCTTCCGGCGGCCGCGGCAGGGTCTTGTAGTACTCGAACTCCGCCTGCCCCTTGTTCATGGAGGCCTTCGCGCGTTCCAGCAGGCCGGTGGCGTCCGCCGACAGACCCTGCGCCAGCAGGGTCGCCTGGCCGACATTGCGCACGATATCGGCGTAGTTGGAGGCTGCGGCGCGGCCCAGGCCGTTCAAGGAGTCCTTGTAGCTGGACACGACGCGCCCGACCGCGTCGTCGAGTTCCTGCGACTGCTTGATCTCCGCCAACGTCCCGTTGCTGATGCGCAGGGACAGGACGCCAAGCGCCGCCCCGATCACCAACATGAATGAGAAAAACGCCAGCACCCACAACAGGCTGCTGCGTATCGTCATGTTCGCGAAAAACTTGCGCATCACAAGCACCACTCCTTGACTGCAATCGTTAAAGGAAAGCGCCACTTCGGATCGAATATGGCGCCTCTACCCCGCATACGGCCGGATTCCGATCAGGAAGCGACCTTCTCCACCAGCGCCATTTCGTCGCTGGTCATGAGCTTTTCGATATCCACCAGGATCAGCATGCGCTCGTCCACCGTGCCCAGGCCGGTCAGGTACTCCGTGGAGAGCGTCGCGCCGAACTCGGGCGCCGGACGGATCTGGCCCGAATTGAGCATCAGCACGTCGGACACGCCGTCCACCACGATGCCGACCACGCGGCGGTCGAGGTTCAGGATGATGACCACGGTCTGCTCGTTGTAGTCGACGCGGCCCAGATTGAACTTGATGCGCAGGTCGACGATCGGCACGATGATGCCGCGCAGATTCGTCACGCCCTTGATGAAGGGCGGAACATTGGCGATGCGGGTGACCGTGTCGGCGTCGTAGCCGCGGATCTCCTGCACCTTCAGGATATCGATCCCGTATTCTTCGTCGCCCAGCGTGAACACCAGGAATTCGCTGCCGACATCTTCATTGCGCGCGGCGGGCGCTTGCGGTTTGGCTGCCATGAGGTTAGTTCTCCATCAATTCAGAATGGCTTCGGGCTGCGACCAACGCTCGCGGTTGGCGCGCGCAAGCGCAAATACGTCGACGATCAGCGCCACGCTGCCATCGCCCAGGATGGTGGCGGCCGAAATGCCGGGAACCTTGCGGTAGTTCGACTCCAGGTTCTTCACCACGACCTGGTGCTGCCCGATCAGGTGGTCCACCAGCAGCGCGAAACGGCGGTCCTCGGCCTGCATGATGACGGCGATGGCCTGGGTGGGGTCGGTCTGGGCGCCGCCCACCGAGAACACGCGATGCATTTCGACCAGCGGCAGGTACTCGCCGCGCACGTGCATGACGCGCTCGTTGCCCGCCACCGAGTAGATCTGGTCGTTCGTCGGCTGCAGCGATTCGGTGACGTGGTTCAGCGGCAGGATGAAGGTTTCCTCGCCGACGCGCACCGACATGCCGTCCAGGATGGCCAGGGTCAGCGGCAGCACGATGCGCGTCGTGGTGCCATTGCCTGGCTCGCACGACAGCTGCACGTGGCCGCCCATGTCCTGGATGTTCCGGCGCACCACGTCCATGCCCACGCCGCGGCCGGAAATGTCCGTGACCTTCTCGGCGGTGGAGAAGCCGGGCGCGAAGATCAGTTGCCAGATTTCATCGTCGGGGGAGTTCTCGTTGACCGCCAGGCCCTGGGAGATCGCCTTCTTGAGGATCTTCTCGCGGTTCAGGCCGGCGCCGTCGTCGCTGACCTCGATCACGATATTGCCGCCGTTGTGCTGGGCGGACAGCACCAGCTGGCCGACGGGATCCTTGCCGGAAGCGATGCGCTTTTCAGGGGTCTCGATGCCGTGGTCCAGGCTGTTGCGGACCAGGTGGGTCAGCGGATCGATGATGCGCTCGATCAGGCTCTTGTCCAGCTCAGTGGCGCGGCCATAGGTCTGCAGTTCGATCTGCTTGCCCATCTTGCTGGCGATGTCGCGCACCAGGCGGGGGAAGCGGCTGAACACGTAGTCCATCGGCATCATCCGGATCGACATGACCGCTTCCTGCAGGTCGCGGGCGTTGCGCTCCAGCTGTTCCATGCCATTGAGCAGGCGGTCGTGCAGCACCGGGTCCAGCGTGGACGCCGTCTGCGCCAGCATCGCCTGGGTAATGACCAGCTCGCCCACCAGATTGATCACCTGGTCGACCTTCTCGACGCCGACGCGGATCGAGGTGGATTCCTTGTCCACGTGCGCGGGGGCCGCGGGCCGGGCCGCGCGCGCGGCCTGGGTGATGGCCTCGGCGGCCGCGGCCGATTCCGCGACGGCGGGCGCCGGCGCGGCAGGCGCGGCCGCCGGCGCCTGGGCCGCGGGTTCGGGCGCCACGGCGGGAGCGGCGGCCGACGGAGCGGCCTCGCGGGCGATGCTCAACTGATCGCCATCGACGATGAAGCAGCACACCGCCTCGATATCGTCCGGCGTGCAGGTGCTGTCCATCCACACGGTCAAGGCGCCGCCCGCGCGTTCGCTGGCCGTGACGGTGCCCAGATTGCCCATTTCCTCGAGCAGGGACGCCGCGTCCTTGTCGGACACCTTGGTGATCCGCACGCGCAACGGCACGCTGCCCTCTTCCGCCGGGGCCGCTTCCGGAGCGGGCTGCGGCGCAGCCGACTGCGGAGGCTCGGGCGCCGGGGCCGCCGCCACCGGGGCGGGAGCGGGAGCCGGAACGGGGGCAGGCGCGGGCGCCGACGCGGCCGCCGCGGGGTCCTTATGCTCCAGCGCAAGCTGCCTCAGCACGGCACAGATGCGCTCAAACACGGCTTCATCGGGCTCTTCGGAGGCCCGGTAGGCATCCAGCTGGCTTTTGAGCACGTCTTTCGTTTCCAAGAAAGTATCAATCATGTCCGTACGCAGCGCCATTTCGCCGCGACGGATCGCATCCAGGAGGTTTTCGAGCAGGTGGGTCGTGCCCGCCAGCTGCGTGAAGCAGCCGAAGGTCGCCGCGCCGCCCTTGATCGAATGGGCCGCGCGGAAGATGGCGTTGAGCTGTTCGATGTCGGGCGCGCCCACATCCAGCTCAAGCAGCAATTGCTCCATCTGCGCGAGCAGCTCGTCCGCCTCGTCGAAAAAGGTCTCGTAAAACTGACTGAGGTCCAAACCAGAACTCATGACCCGTACGCCTTTCTAAATTGAACCTGCTTACGCGCCGGCCTGCTCATCGAGCAGTTCGGACGCCAATTCGACCAGCACGTCGGGGTCGACCGGCTTGGAAAGCCAGCCGCAAACGCCCAGGTCCCGCGCCGCCATCTTGCTGTCCACGTCGTCTTCGGTGGTCAGCACCAGCACCGGCACATCCAGGTACTGGTCGTCGTCGCGCAGGCCCTGGATCAGTTCCAGGCCGCCCATGACCGGCATGTTCCAGTCGCTGACCACCAGATCCACCGGGTGGCGCTTGGCCACCTCCAGCGCCTGCTGGCCGTTTTCGGCCGTCAGGACCTTCCATCCCGCGCCTGTCAACGTCGCCTGGACGATCATCCGCATCGTCGCCGAGTCGTCCGCCACCAGAATCGTTGCCGCCATTGCTATCGAACCCCTTCGGCGGACGGGTTGCTCTCCGTTTCGCCTGGTTTGGTTGCCGTCGTGGCCTGGACTGCCGCCCGGGCCGCGTCCACTGCCGTTCCCACCTCCCGGGCATCCTTGGCCGTGACGTCCGCGGCGGCGGCGTTCTCGCTTTCGATGCGCCGCTGGGTGCTCAGATTGAGCACCACGAGGCTGATACGCCTATTAACGGCCGCATACGGATCATCTTTAACCAGGCTCATGCTGGAAGACAGGCCCTGGATGCGCATGACCTTGCTTTCGTTCATGCCGCCGGCCACCAATTCCTGCCGCGAGGCGTTCGCGCGGTCGGCGGAAAGCTCCCAGTTGCTGTAGGCGCGCTCGCCCCGCGCATACTGCGACGCGTCGGTATGGCCCGAAATGCTGACCTTGTTGGGCAGCTCGTTCAGAACCGGCCCCAGTTCCCGCAGGATGTCGCGCATATAGGGCTGCACTTCCGCGCGGCCGGTGGCGAACATCGGGCGGTTCTGGTTGTCGATGATCTGGATGCGCAGGCCCTCGGTCGTCAGGTCGATCAGCAGCTGCGGCCGGAAGCTCTTCAGCACCGGACTGGTCTCGATGACGTTTTCCAGCCGTTTTTTCAGGCTTTCCAGACGGTGCTGCTCGCGGCGCTCCGCGTCGCCCATGGGCTGGGCCTCGACCCGGTTGCCCTGGGCGCGGCGCACGTCGCCGTCGCTGCGCAGCGGGTCCTGCCCGCCGCCGGGCACCGCGCTGGTCTCGGCGGAACTGCTGGGGCCGCCCGTGATGGCGACGCGCAATGGCATGCGGAAATACTCCGCGATGCCCTTGAGCTCTTCGCGCGGAACGACGCTGATCAGCCACATCACCAGGAAAAACGCCATCATCGCCGTGATGAAGTCGGCGTAGGCGATCTTCCAGCTTCCCCCGTGGTGCGCGCCGCCCTTGGACTTCTTGCGGCGGATGACCACACGGTGGTTGTTTACCGTGCTCATGGCCCGCTCCGTCAGGCCCTGCCGGTCGCGGCCGACTTGGCTTGCCGGACGTGCTCTTCCAGCTCACCGAACGTCGGGCGCACGGCCGAGAACAGCACCTTGCGGCCGAACTCCACGGCTAGCTGGGGCGGATAGCCGTTCATGCTGGCCAGCAGCGTGGTCTTGATGCATTCCAGCACCTTCGTGGCTTCGTCGCTGCGGCGCTCGATGCGCGAGGCCAGCGGCCCCACGAAACCGTAGGCCAGCAGGATGCCCAGGAAGGTGCCCACCATGGCCTTGGAGATCAGGTCGCCCAGGATCGCGGGGGGCTGGTCCACGGCGGCCAGCGCCTTGATCACGCCCAGCACGGCGGCCACGATGCCGAAAGCCGGCAGGCCGTCGGCCATCTGGTGCAGGGCGCGCGCGGGGACTTCGCGCTCGTGGCGGTAGGTTTCGATTTCCTCGTCCATGAGCGTCTCGATTTCGAACGAGCTCATGTTGCCGCTGATCATGATGCGCAGGTAGTCCGTAATGAATTCCATGAGCCTCGCGTCTTTGGCGATGCGCGGATATTCGCTGAAGATCGGGCTGGACTCCGGGTCCTCGATGTGCGATTCGATCGCCATCAGGCCTTCGCGGCGCGCCTTGTTGAGCAGCACGTACAGGAGCGCCATCAGCTCCATGTACACGTCCTTGCCGTAGCGCGAGCTTTTCAGGGCGTCGGGCAGCGCCGACTTCACCAGCATCAGCGACTTCTTGCTGTTGCTGGCAAGAAAGGCTCCGCAGGCCGCGCCGAAGATCAGCGTGAGCTCGAACGGCTGGTATAGCGCGCCCAGATGGCCGCCCAGCGCGATGAAGCTGCCGACGACCGACACGGCCACCACGAGAAAACCGATAACAATCAACACATCAGGCCCCTGCCAACGAAGTCTAAAAATGCCCCCACGCCGCGCCTTCGGCTTGCTGCCCCCCAAGGGGGCTTTTTGCCTTGGGGCGGCCCGGCGGCAAAAATGCCCCCACGCCACACTTCGGCTTGCAGCCCCCCCAAGGGGGGCTTTTTTGCCTTGGGGCGGCCCGGCGGCAAAAATTACCCCCACGCCGCGCCTTCGGCTTGCTGCCCCCAAGGGGGCTTTTTTTGCCTTGGGGCGGCCCGGCGGCAAAACACCGGCGTCAATCATCCCCTGTTCCCCCCGGCCCAAAAAGGCGGGTTACGGGGAGTTTTCCAGGGCTTTTGATGTATTTGGAAACCTGCCGGTCAAGGCCGGACGGCATTCGCGACGGACGCGGCACGACTGCCTGCGCGCGCCTTGGCGGCGGCGCGCGTCTTGCCGGCGCGGGGTGGCGGCCGGCAGATCGCGCACACGAAATCCGACTGGGGATCATGCGCGTGGGCGATGAAATGCCCGCCGCACTGGCGGCAGGCGGACAGTTGCAGCATGCCGCTATCGAAGAAACGCACCAGCATCCAGGCCCGGGTGAAGCTCAGGACGGGTTCGGCCGACTCCGAGGAATCCATGCCGGCGTTTTCGAGATACAGGCGGTAGGCATCGATCGTGGCGCGTATGCCCTTGCTGCTGGTGCGCGTATTCAGGAACGAATACACGTTGTAGAAGAGCGACGAATGGATGTTCGGCAGCCAGGTCATGAACCAGTCTACCGAGAACGGCAGCATGCCCTTGGGCGGGGAGCAACCGCGGATTTCGCGGTACAGGCGCGCGAGGCGGTCGTGGCTGAGGCTGGTTTCAGCCTCGAGCACCTGCAGCCGGGCTCCCAGCGTGATCATGGAACTGGCAAGCAGAATGTCGTCCGCTTCCTGGGATACGCTCTTGGAGGCCATTACACGTGTTTCCGAGTGGAATTCATCGGGCCGTCAGGCCAATTCTTCGACAGGTTGCTTGGCCAGCAGGATCGTCGCATGCGCTTGCTGCAATGCGCCGCCCAGGACGTCGTGGGTGAGCGCGGACAGCAGGCTGTAATCATCGAAACGGAAACGGCAGAGCAGCGAACTGGAGCTGGCCAGTTTGACGAGCTGAGCCGGGGAAAGGCGCATCAGGATGTCGGCGACTTCGTTGCTGAACCCCAGGCGGAACATGGACGCGGCGTAATCATCGCGGAGCATGCGCTGGGCAAGTAACAAATATGACAAATTGACTTCGCGAATGTCTGCCAGCAATGAATTTTCGACTTGTTGCACGCCCAACTCCCTAGTTCCGATCCCGCCCGCGGGGCTTCGATAAGCAAAATGTTCGGCAATCACCGTTGCCGTGGACCCTATGACGTCCTGCTTTAATGCGAAATGTATCATTTATTCGCAATTTAAGTAAAATTTACCACAGGTGATGTCATTTTCTATGACTTATATGACAAATCTTTGTTGATATTGCGCAACTTGCCTTTTTAGATACACCTTGACATAGAAAATTCTCACAAAATTTACGTCAATTAGGAAAACAAGCATTCAAAACGTTGCGTTCTTCGGGGAATGAAACGAATTCCATTGCGCACAATGGCACCTTGCCGAGCACTCAACTCTGTTCGCTTTCGCTCCCGCGCGTTTGTCGACAATGTCGCAAATTGACAACATTCCACGACGCGTCTTGATGGATACCGCCCGACATTCCGCAATGCCCCACGCAGAAGACAGCTTGGTCGAATATGCCCCGCTCGTGCGGAAGCTGGCCCTGCAATTGCTGGCCCGGCTGCCCGCCAGCGTCGAATTGGACGACCTGATACAGGCCGGCATGATCGGCCTGCTCGACGCCGTGCGGCGCTACCAGGAAACCGCCGACGCCCAATTCGAGACATACGCCACGACCCGCATCCGTGGCGCAATGCTGGACGAGCTGCGCGGCCAGGACTGGCTGCCGCGCAGCGTCCGCGCCAAGGCGCGCAAGATCGAACAGGCCATCCAGCAGCTGGAGCAGCGCCTGATGCGCGCGCCCTCCGAAGCCGAGATCGCGCAACAGCTCGAGATTCCCCTGGGCGAATACCAGTCCCTGCTGCACGACGCCCAGGGCGTGCAGATCGTCCATTACGAAGATTTCACGACCGAACCCGATTCCGCCTCGAGCCAGGCCGACTGGTCGGCCACCCTGAGCCACGGCTCGGCCGACGGCAACCCGCTGGATTCGCTCCTGGCCGGCGACTTCCGCCAGGCGCTGATCCACGCCATCGACGCCCTGCCCGAGCGCGAAAAGCTGCTGCTGTCGCTGTGCTACGAGCAAGGCCTGAACCTGAAGGAGATCGGCGCGATCATGAACGTGACCGAAGCCCGGGTATGCCAGCTGCGCTCCCAGGCCACGGCGCGGATCCGGGCCAAGCTCAAGGAACAGGCCTGGCAGGAATTGCCCCGGGAGGGGCAAATCGCGCAGGTTATTTAGTCCTATACAGATAGCGGAAAGGGACTTCCGCTTCCGTGCCCGGCTCCCCACGGGCCTGCCTTCCAGCAACGCAAGCGCCCCGGCCGCACGACGCCGGCGCCATCGCAGTCTCTCCTATAAGAGACACCAACGCACCTCCCCCGCCGAAACACTTCACCCGCGAAAGCGCCCGGCATCCGACAGGCCGATCCCTACAAAAATTTCGACTTCCGCAAAATTCCCCTAAAGAATGATTTGAGGCTGCCGTAATCCTGGCAACGGAGCAATTCGAAGACGCAAGAAAACGAATTTTTCCCGTTACACCGATGGGCGGCCTCGCTGCCCAGTTTGAAGAAGCCTTTCTCTCTTGGGAGCCTAAACATGGCTGCAGTCATCAATACCAACTACCTGTCGCTGGTTGCTCAGAACAACCTGACCAAGTCTCAATCGACCCTGGGCAGCGCCATCGAGCGCCTGTCGTCGGGCCTGCGCATCAACAGCGCCAAGGACGACGCCGCCGGCCAGGCCATCGCCAACCGCTTCACCGCCAACGTCAACGGCCTGACGCAAGCCGCCCGCAACGCCAACGACGGCATCTCGATCGCCCAGACGACCGAAGGCGCGCTGAACGAAATCAACAACAACCTGCAGCGTATTCGTCAACTGACGGTGCAAGCCACCAACGGCACGAATTCCCAATCCGATCTGGACTCGATCCAGGCCGAAGTCAACCAACGCCTGGACGAAATCACTCGCGTCTCGGAGCAGACCCAATTCAACGGCGTGAAGGTTCTCGCCAAAGATGGCTCGCTGAAAATTCAAGTCGGCGCCAACGATAGCGAAACCATCACCATCGACCTGAAGAAGATCGATGCAAAGGAACTGAACCTGAACACCCTGACGCTGAACAGTGCTCAAGGCGCCAAGGCAGTAACTGCTGCCACCATGCAAGAGTTCACCGGCAAGTCTAACGCCGTCCTGACGAACCTGGCCGTTACGGCTGTCAGCGGTGTCACTGACCTCGGCACGACTCCTCCGGCTGCAGCCGACGTGACCATTGTTGAAGATAGCAAAGGCAACCTCTGGGCCACGGTTGACGCAACGGCGGGGGCTACGCGCGCCAATGTGGCGTCCGGCGACACGTTGTACGTCGCATTGAAGAAGGAAGATCTGTCGGTTGACGCTACGACTGGCGAGGTTACTATCGCGAACGTCGATTTCAGCAAGGCTTCTCTCGCACAAACGTCGAACCCCTTGGCCGCCATTGACTCGGCCCTGTCTGACGTTGACACGCTGCGCAGCGACCTGGGCGCGATCCAGAACCGCTTCGAATCGACCATCGCTAACCTGAACAACACGATCAACAATTTGTCGTCCGCCCGTTCGCGCATCGAAGACGCCGACTACGCCACGGAAGTGTCGAACATGACCAAGGCTCAGATCCTGCAACAGGCTGGCACCTCGGTTCTGGCGCAAGCCAACCAAGTGCCGCAAACCGTTCTGTCGCTGCTGCGTTAATCACGCCGCAACGCCTGACGGTAGCGCAGGCGCGGGCCTGATCGGTCCGCCCTGCGATCCGCGGAGCCGGGATATCCCCGGCGCTCAACACAAGCCGGCACCTGCCGGCTTGTGTCTTTTCAGACCGATCCAGTTTCAATCCGCTCATCGCCCCAAGGGCTGGTAGGCCGGCGACAAGCGCCATGACCGACCGGTGGACGCAAGTCTTCATGCCCATCCTCTCTCGCTCGCGCTCAACCGGTGCCCGCCCTCCGATGTCACTACCTCACCGGCGCTTTCTTCGCGCGACACAGACTCGGCGAGCCGCCTCGTGGAAATGGTCTGGCCTGCTTGGCCTGTTGCCGCTGCTGACGGCCCTGGCTTTGATCCCGCCCTTATTGCTGATCTGGTTTCATCTCGCGGATCTGCACTACCTGGAGATAATGCCATTGTCGGTCGGCGGGGCGGCCAGTCTGGGATCGGTGCTGCTCTTTGGTCTGGTCATGCTGACATTCACGGCGCTGTGCCTGGTCCTGCCGTCCTTGCTCATCGCGCTGGCGGCCGCCCCCTATGGGCAGGGAAACGTCCCCAGGGCGGTAGCAGTCGCCTGGGCCGCAACCAGCGGAATACTTGTCGTCGTGTGGTTCATTTCCGCGCACAGACCGAGCTTCTACTCCGCCTTCATGTTCTGGCCTGCACATCTTGCCGCTGGCGTCTTCGTCGGGATATGTGCGCTTTGTGCCGCCTACCCGCGTCGCCATGGCGGCCGCGAACGCCCGACGGAAACGGTGGCTGCTGCCTTTCTGAAAAATCCGTTGATCGTGGGTTCCGGCGCCAGCGTATGCGGGTTGATCGCGTTTTCGACGTTGATACTCACCATCAGGTTTCTGGCTCAGGACTTTCTTGTCGGACCGCTGCCCGATTGGGGGAAAACAGCGCTTCCGCTGCTGATTGCTTTCATTGTTTCGCTCGGTCCGGGCTTGGCTTATCTGTGGGCCAACCGGGTGGGATCCGCGGGCATGAACAAATCGGGGCTGGCGGTGCTGATGCTCATGGCCGCGTTCGTCATGTTTATGATCTCGTACTCGGCATGGCGGGAAGTTCGGCACCAGACCTTGATCGCATCAGGCATAGTCGGCAACCCCACAAGCCCGCAACTGTATCGACTGCCGGACAGCTGGAACACGCAGGACGAACAAATCGTGGCCGATGCATTCGCCCCCAAACCTTGCGAACTCGGCTCGAAGCAACATCCGGCGGGCGATGTCTCTCCTGCGCGATGGATATGCGGCTATCAGAACTTCTCGTTCGGCCGGGCCAGACTGATCTGCAACCATCCCTACATGGATGCGCATCATCAGTTCACAAACGAAGAACTAATCTGCCTCCTTTATATCGACAACACGCTGGCCAGCCTGGTGACCCTGCGTCCCCCGGGTTCTGGCAAATCCGCGGAAAAGGCGACGAAGACAGCGCCCGCAGACGGTTCGCTCTGATCCAGGGAAGGCGAATCCGGGCCATGCGGCGGTTTTACCTCTCTGTTCCCGATTTCAATTCCGACCCAATTGCCTCATAATTGCCCTCGCATGATTTTGTATCTATAGTTTTCTTAATATGACCGCGACGCCACCCGATCCACTCGCTACGCAGCATGGCAGCACCACGGATCCAGACTCTCAGGCGCCGGTGGATGAGCAGACCTTGCGTCTGCGCGAAGAGAATCGCGCCTTGCGCGAATTGGTGGCCGCGCAGGCGCAGGCCGCCCATCCCTCACACGAACCAGGTCCGCTCCGGCGGCTGTGCTGGTGGCTGATTTCCGCGCCGGGCGCGGCGCTGGTCGGCTGGCGCAGCTTGCTGGGCCGCGACGGGGGCCAGCCGATAACCGGCAAGCGCGTGGGTTATGCCACCTTGACCGTGCTCTACACGCTGGCGATCTACGGCGCGCTGGTGTTGCTGGTGGTGTCCTGGAGCTCGCCGAGCACGCCGCGCTCCGGCGCCTCGGCGGCGGGGCCGGTGCGGGTGCCTCTGGCGCCGCTGCCCGCCATGGGCGCCGATGCGCCCGCCCCCGAGGCGAGCCGGCCGCCCACGGCCGCGCCGCAGCCCGAGCCTGGCGCCGGTACGGCGCCGGAGCCGGCCGCGGCGGAGCCGTCTCCTGCGCCCGCCGCGCCGCACGAACACGCGGCGGCGCCGGTCGTGGCTCCGGCCGGGACGCACGCGGCGATGGATACGCACACGACGGCGCCTCAGCCGGCCTTGCGCATGACCGAGATTCCGGCGCAGGACCCCTTGGCCTGGCTGGCCGAGCTGAGGGGAGAGCTGGCGCGTTGCGCGGACCTGGGGTTTTTCGACCGGCCGGACTGCGCGTGGGCGGCCCGCAGGCAGTACTGCGAACCTCGCCGGGCATGGGGCACTGTCAAGGAATGCCCGAACCGGCCTTGAATCAACGCGTGCAATAATGCCGCAATCCGGCCTGCGCCGGCCCGACCATATGGGAACCTCCTGGACATGGACGCTTCGATCAACAATACCGTCAATACCGCCCTGGCTTTGCAGGACGTGAATCTCAATCAGGAGATCCAGGCCCGCGTCCTGAAGAAGGCGCTGAATGCGCAGGCGGATACCGCGCTGACGCTGATGCAGTCGCTGCCCGTGCTGGCGGTGGATGCCACGCTGGGCTCGCGCATCGACACCCACGCCTGATCGGTTCAGCGATTAAAAAAAGCGCCGGTCCCTGAACAGGGCCGGCGCTTTTGTTTTGCGTCGGGCGGCGGGCCGCCCGGCGGGTTTACTTCTTCTTCATGGGCGGCAGATCGGTGCAGACGCCTTCGGCCACTTCCGCGGCCATGCCCACCGATTCGCCCAGGGTCGGGTGCGGGTGGATGGTCTTGGCGATGTCGACGACGTCGGCGCCCATTTCCACGGCCAGGCACAGTTCGCTGATCAGGTCGCCGGCGTGGGTGCCCACGATGCCGCCGCCCAGGATGCGATGCGTTTCCGCGTCGAAGATCAGCTTGGTGAAGCCTTCGTCGCGGCCGTTGGCGATGGCGCGGCCGGAGGCGGCCCAGGGGAACACGCCCTTCTCGACCTTGATGCCCTGCTTCTTGGCTTCGTCCTCGGTCAGGCCGACCCACGCGACTTCCGGATCGGTGTAGGCCACCGACGGGATGACACGGGCGTCGAAGAAGGACTTCTGGCCGGCGGCGGCTTCGGCCGCCACGTGGCCTTCATGCACGGCCTTGTGCGCCAGCATGGGCTGGCCCACGATATCGCCGATGGCGTAGATGTGCGGCACATTGGTGCGCATCTGGCGATCAACCTCGATGAAGCCGCGGTCGGTCACGGCGATGCCAGCCTTGTCGGCGCCGATCTTCTTGCCGTTGGGGCTGCGGCCCACGGCCTGCAGCACCAGGTCGTAGCGCTGGGGCTCCTTGGGAGCGCCTTCGCCCTCGAAGCTGACGTAGATGCCGTCCTTCTTGGCTTCCGCGCCCACCGTCTTGGTCTTCAACATGATGTTGTCGAAGCGGCCGGCGTTCTTCTTCTGCCAGACCTTGACCAGGTCGCGGTCGGCGCCCTGCATCAGGCCGTCCAGCATTTCCACGACGTCCAGGCGCGCGCCCAGCGTGGAATACACCGTGCCCATTTCCAGGCCGATGATGCCGCCGCCGATGATCAGCATCTTCTTGGGGATTTCACGCAGCAGCAAGGCGCCGGTGGAATCGACGATGCGGTCGTCCTGAGGCAGGAACGGCAGCTTCACCGACTGGCTGCCGGCGGCGATGATGGCCTGCTTGAAGCGCAGCGTCTGGACTTTGCCGTCCTTGCCGGTGACCGCCAGGTGGTTGGGGTCGGCGAATTCGCCCACGCCCTGCACCACGGTGACCTTGCGCGCCTTGGCCATGCCGGCCAGGCCGCCGGTCAGCTTGGCGACGACGCTATCCTTGTAGCCGCGCAGCTTGTCCAGGTCGATCTTGGGTTCGCCGAAGCTGATGCCGTGGGCGGCCAGCTCGCGGGCTTCGTCGATGATGGCCGCGTTGTGCAGCAGCGCCTTGGACGGAATGCAGCCCACGTTCAGGCAGACGCCGCCCAGCGTGTCGTAGCGCTCGACCAGGACCACGGACAGGCCCAGGTCGGCGGCGCGGAAGGCGGCGGAATAGCCGCCGGGGCCGGCGCCCAGCACGAGCACGTCGTACTCGCCGTCGGCCGAGCCCTTGAAGCTGGCCGCGGCGGGCGCGGCGGCCGGAGCCGGGGCGGCGGGGGCTGCCGGCTTCGGCGCTTCGGCAGCCTTGGGGGCTTCCTTGGCGGCCGGGGCGGCGGCGTCCGACGCTTCGACTTCGAGCACGACCGTGCCTTCGGCGACCTTGTCGCCCACCTTCACGTTGACGGACTTCACGACGCCGCCTTGCGACGCGGGGATTTCCATCGACGCCTTGTCGGATTCGACCGTGATCAGGCTTTGCTCGGCCTTGATCGTGTCGCCCACCGCCACCAGCACCTCGATGACTTCAACTTCCTTGAAGTCGCCGATGTCCGGCACTTTGATTTGAACGGTATTGCTCATGGGGCTCCCCGTTTACAGCGCGATGCGGCGGAAGTCGGCCAGCAAGGCGCCCAGATAGGCGTTGAAGCGCGCGGCCGCGGCGCCGTCGATGACCCGGTGGTCATAGGACAGCGACAGCGGCACGATCAGGCGCGGCACGAATTGCTTGCCGTCCCAGACGGGCTTGTGCGAGGAGCGCGACACACCCAGGATGGCCACTTCGGGCGCGTTGATGATGGGCGTGAACGAGGTGCCGCCGATGCCGCCGAGCGACGAGATCGAGAAGCAGCCGCCCTGCATTTCGGCGGGCGAGATCTTGCCTTCGCGCGCCTTCTTCGACAGTTCGGTCATTTCCTGGGCGATCTGCAGGATGCCCTTCTTGTCGGCATCGCGGATCACCGGCACCACCAGCCCGTTGGGCGTGTCGGCGGCGAAGCCGATGTGGTAGTACTGCTTGAGCACCAGGTTGTCGCCGTCCAGCGAGGCGTTGAACTCGGGGAACTTCTTCAGGGCCGCGACCACGGCCTTGATCAGGAAGGCCAGCATCGTGACCTTGATGCCCGATTTCTCGTTTTCCTTGTTCAGCGTCACGCGCAGCGCTTCCAGGTCGGTGATGTCCGCTTCGTCGTTGTTGGTGACGTGCGGGATCATGACCCAGTTGCGGTGCAGGTTCGCGCCGGAGATCTTCTTGATGCGCGACAGCGGCTTGGCTTCGATCGGGCCGAACTTGGTGAAATCGATCTTCGGCCACGGCAGCAGGCCCAGCGCGGCGCCATCGGCCGACCCGCCCGCGGAGGCGGCAGCCGGGCCGGCGGCCAGCGCCTGCTTGACGAAACCGCGCACGTCGTCGGCGGTGATCCGTTCCTTCGGACCGGTGCCCTTGACCTTGCTCAGGTTCACGCCCAGTTCGCGGGCGAACTTGCGCACGGACGGCGAAGCGTGCGGCAGTTGGCCGGGTTTCAGGCCGGCGTCTTCGAGCGCGGCGGTCGGAGCGGGACGCTGCGCGGGCGCGGCAGGCGCCGGAGCCGGAGCCGGGGCGGCTTCGGCCTTGGCGGCCGGCGCGGGAGCGGCCTCGGCCTTGGCGGCCGGCGCCGCGGCGGCGGGCGCGGCGCCCTCCACCACGACCACGACCGAGCCCTTGGCGACCTTGTCGCCGACCTTGACCTTCACTTCCTTGACCACCCCGCCCTGCGAGGCCGGGATTTCCATCGAGGCTTTGTCGGACTCGACGGTGATCAGGCTCTGCTCGGCCTTGATGGTGTCGCCGACGGCGACCATGACTTCGATGACTTCCACTTCCTTGAAGTCGCCGATATCCGGCACTTCGATCTCGACCGGGCCGCTGGCGGCGGCCGGCGCGGCAGCCTCGGCGCGGGCGGCGGGCGTGGCGGCGGCGGCGGCCTGCTTGGGCGCTTCCTTGGCCTCGGCCTTGGGCGCTTCTTCCTTGGCGGCCGGCGCGGCGGCATCGCCCGCGGCGGCGCCCCCCTCCACTTCCAGCACCACGGTGCCTTCGGCGACCTTGTCGCCCACCTTCACGTTGATGGACTTCACCACCCCGCCCTGCGAGGCCGGGATCTCCATCGACGCCTTGTCGGATTCGACCGTGATCAGGCTTTGCTCGGCCTTGATCGTGTCGCCCACCGCCACCAGCACCTCGATGACTTCGACTTCCTTGAAGTCGCCAATATCGGGAACCTTGATTTGCACGACGTTGCTCATGTCTCTTTACCCTCAGGCGTATTGCGGGTTGGCTTTGTTCGGGTTGATGCCGTACTTCTTGATGGCTTCGGCCACCTTGGCGGCAGGCACCTTGCCCTCATCGGCCAGCGCGCGCAGCGCGGCGAGCACGACGAAATGGCGGTCCACCTCGAAGTGCTCGCGCAGCTTCGAACGGAAGTCCGAACGGCCGAAACCGTCGGTGCCCAGCACCTTGTATTCGCGGCCCTTGGGCACGAACGGACGGATCTGGTCGGCGAACAGCTTCATGTAGTCGGTCGACGCGATGATCGGGCCTTCCGTCTTGGCCAGCTGTTCGGTGACGTAAGCCACCTGAGGCTTCTTCTCTTCGGGGTGCAGCATGTTGTGGCGCTCGACGTCCAGGCCGTTGCGGCGCAACTCGGTGAAGCTGGTGACGCTCCACAGGTCCGAGGCCACGCCCCAATCGGCTTCCAGCAGTTCCTGGGCCGCCATGACTTCGCGCAGGATGGTGCCCGAGCCCATCAGCTGGACGCGGTTCTTGCCCTTGCCATGCGACTTGAGCTTGTACATGCCCTTGATGATGCCTTCCTCGTCGCCCTGGGTCAGACCGGGCTGCGGGTAGTTTTCGTTCATCACCGTCAGGTAGTAGTAGACGTTTTCCTGGTCTTCCACCATGCGCTTCAGGCCATGCTGGACGATCACGGCCAGCTCGTGGCCGAACGTCGGGTCGTACGAGACGCAGTTCGGGATGGTCGAGGCCAGGATGTGGCTATGGCCGTCTTCGTGCTGCAGGCCTTCGCCGTTGAGCGTGGTGCGCCCGGCGGTGCCGCCCAGCAGGAAGCCGCGCGCCTGCATGTCGCCGGCGGCCCAGGCCAGGTCGCCGATGCGCTGGAACCCGAACATCGAGTAATAGATGAAGAACGGGATCATGATGCGGTTGTTCGAGGAGTACGACGTGGCCGCCGCGATCCACGAGCTCATGGCGCCCGCTTCGTTGATGCCTTCCTGCAGGAGCTGCCCGTCGGCCGCTTCCTTGTAGTACATGACCTGGTCCTTGTCGACCGGCGTGTACTTCTGGCCTTCCGGCGCATAGATGCCGATCTGGCGGAACAGGCCTTCCATGCCGAAGGTGCGCGATTCGTCGGCCAGGATCGGCACGACGCGCGGACCCAGTTCCTTGTCGCGCAGGATCTGGTTCAGGATGCGCACGAAAGCCTGGGTGGTGGAGATTTCGCGGCCTTCGGCGGTGGGCTCCAGCACGGCCTTGAAGGCGTCCAGGGCCGGGGCCTTGAGCTGCTCGTCGGCCTTCTGGCGGCGGTGCGGCAGATAGCCGCCCAGCGCGGCGCGGCGCTCGTGCAGGTACTTCATTTCGGGGGAATCGTCCGCCGGCTTGAAGTACGGCAGATCGGCCAGCTTGTCGTCCGGAATCGGAATCGCGAAACGGTCGCGGAATTCGCGGATGGAATCCAGCTCCAGCTTCTTCTGCTGGTGGGTCGGGTTCTTGGCCTGGCCGACGTGGCCCATGCCGTAGCCCTTGATGGTCTTGGCCAGGATCACGGTGGGCTGGCCTTCGTGCTTGGTGGCCGCGTCGAATGCCGCGAACACCTTGTGCGGGTCATGGCCGCCGCGGTTCAGGCGCCAGATGTCCTCGTCGCTCATGCGCGACACGGCTTCCAGCAGCTTCGGATGCTTGCCGAAGAAATGCTCGCGGACGAACTTGCCGTCGTTGGCCTTGTACGCCTGGTACTCGCCGTCCACGGTGTCTTCCATGATCTGGCGCAGGATGCCTTCCTTGTCGTGCGCCAGCAGCGGATCCCAGTAGCCGCCCCAGATCAGCTTGATCACGTTCCAGCCCGAACCGCGGAAATCGCCTTCCAGTTCCTGGATGATCTTGCCGTTGCCGCGCACCGGGCCGTCCAGGCGCTGCAGGTTGCAGTTGATCACGAAGATCAGGTTGTCCAGCTTCTCGCGGGCCGCGAGCGCGATCGCGCCCAGCGATTCCGGCTCGTCCATTTCGCCGTCGCCGCAGAATACCCAGACCTTGCGCTTGCTCGTGTCGGCAATGCCGCGGGCATGCAGGTACTTCAGGAAACGCGCCTGGTAGATCGCCATCAGCGGGCCCAGGCCCATCGACACCGTCGGGAATTGCCAGAAGTCCGGCATCAGCTTCGGGTGCGGGTACGAGGACAGGCCCTTGCCGTCCACTTCCTGGCGGAAATGGTTCAGCTGGTCTTCGGTCAGGCGGCCTTCGAGGTAGGCGCGGCCGTACATCCCCGGCGAGGTGTGGCCCTGGAAGTAGACCAGGTCGCCGCCGTGGGTTTCGTCTTCCGCGTGCCAGAAGTGGTTCTGGCCGCAGCCGATCATGGTGGCCAGCGAGGCGAACGAGGCGATGTGGCCGCCCAGGTCGCCGCCGTCGGGCGGGTTGTGCTTGTTGGCCTTGACCACCATGGCCATGGCGTTCCAGCGCACGTACGAGCGGATGCGGGCTTCCAGTTCCAGGTTGCCCGGGTGCGCCGGCTCCAGGCCGGGGGGAATGGTGTTGACGTAGGCGGTGTTCGGCGAGAACGGGATGTGGGCGCCGGAACGGCGCGCCTCATCGATCAGGCGTTCGAGCAGATAGTGGGCGCGCTGCGGTCCTTCACGGTCGAGGACTGCCGCCAGGGCTTCGAGCCACTCCTGGGTTTCAAGGGTGTCTTCGTCGTTGGCAGCCTGTACGGCGCCAGCCTGGGCGAAAGAGGACATCGTGTGTCTCCTGTTTGGGTTCGTTCGTGACCACACCCGCTTATTTCATCTACTCGCGGACACTGCATGGTAGCCGGGATCATCCGGGCTACCATGCATGCATGGGTCGGGGTGTTCTAGAGACCTGCTTGGGTCGGTTCCCTATCAGCCGGCATTCTAAGAAAGAAGAGTAACCGGTCGCAAGGAAAATTTCATGTTGCGGTACGGCATTTCATAATACGGAAAATTGACCAAAAGCTGAACGTTCGATCCTCATTCTTTTCCAATACTTTTAGAGGGCCTCTCTAAATGGAGGAGCCGATTCCCGGCAATTCCCTCCCAACACGCACTAAAATGCGCGGTCTATCCGGCCCGAATTCCATGTCCAGCGCGCCCAAGTCCAATATTCCTACGCCGTTCCACGATCACGCCCGCACTCGCCGGCGGGGCGTGTACTGGGTCACGCCAGCAATGGTGCTGATCCTCTATATCTGCGTGATGGCGGTGTTCTTCTGGTTGCAGCGCATCCATGACGACAGCGTCATGTTCGTCACGATCGACCAGGAAATGCGCCAGCAGCGCCTCATCTGGGTGGTGCTGGCGCTGTCCTGCGTGATCGTCATCAGCCTGCTGATGCTGTGGCGCTACACCCGCTTCCGCTCGTCGGCCGAGGCCGCCCTGATCGCCGAGACCGGTTTCCGCCGGGCCATGGAGAACTCCATGTCCACCGGCATGCGCGTGCTCGACATGGAAGGCCGCATCGCCTACGTGAATCCGGCGTTCTGCCGGATGATCGGCTGGAACGAGGCCGACCTGATCGGCCGCAGCCCGCCCTTCCCCTATTGGGTGCCGGGCCGCCACGAGCAGCACCAGCACACCCTGGACGTGCTGATGTCGGGCAAGACGCCCAGCAGCGGGCTGGAAGTCGAGGCGCAGCGCCGCGACGGCTCGCGCTTCACGGCGCGCATGTACGTGTCGCCCCTGCTGGATCCCAACGGCAACCAGATCGGCTGGATGACCTCCATGACCGACATCACCGAGCCCAAGCGCATCCGCGAGGCCCTGACGGCCGCGCACGAGCGCTTCATGACGGTGCTGGAAGGCCTGGACGACGCCATTTCGGTTACCGCCGACACCCACGACGGCCTGGAGCTGCTGTTCGCCAACCGCACCTACCGCCGGGTGTTCGGCGCGCAGACGGGCGGCCACGACGAACTGCTGGCCGGCCGCCGCGGCCGCTTCACCGACGAATCCGTGGAGGTCTTCGCGCCCTCCGTGCAGCGCTGGTTCGAAGTGCACCACCGCATGCTGGCCTGGACCGACGGCCGCCGCGTGCGCATGCAGGTGGCGCGCGACATCACCGAGCGCCGCGTCCACGAAGAGGCCTCCCGCGTGCAGCAGGAAAAGATCCAGCTCACCAGCCGCCTGACCACGATGGGCGAAATGGCCTCTTCGCTGGCGCACGAGCTGAATCAGCCGCTTACCGCCATCGCCAACTACAGCATGGGCGCCGTGGCTTTGGTCAAGGCCGGCCACACCAGCCCCAACATGCTGCTGCCCGCCCTGGAAAAGGCCGCGTCGCAGGCCGAGCGCGCGGGCAAGATCATCAGCCGCATCCGCGAATTCGTGAAGCGCAGCGAACCCCGCCGCCAGCGCGTGGCGATCGGCCGGATCGTGGACAACGCCATCGGCTTTGCCGAAATCGACGCCCGCAAGCGCCGCATCCGCATCGACAGCTTCGTGCCGTCGAACGCGCCCGACGTGCTGGCCGACCCCATCCTGATCGAGCAGGTGCTGCTGAACCTGCTCAAGAACGGGCTGGAGGCCATGGAAAAGAGCGAGTCCGACGAACTCAAGGTCGCGGTGATCCTGCACGACCAGCACATCGAAGTGGCGGTGGTCGACCGCGGCCACGGTCTGGCCGAGCCCGAGCGCCTGTTCGAACCCTTCTTCAGCACCAAGACCCAGGGCCTGGGCATGGGGCTGAATATCTGCCGTACCATTATTGAATCGCATCACGGCCGCCTGTGGGCGGATCCCAACCCCGCCGGCGGTACTATCTTCCGCTTTACCCTGCCCTGCGCTGCGACCCAGACGCAGGCCCAGAACGATCAGTCAGAGGAGTTGCACGCATGAACACGCCCCACCTGTCGAGCACGGTATTCATTGTTGACGACGACGAAGCGGTACGCGATTCGCTGCGCTGGCTATTGGAAGCCAACGGCTACCGCGTGCGCGCCTATGCCAGCGGCGAATCCTTCCTGGAAGACTACGACGCCAGCCAGGTCGGCGTGCTGATCGCCGACGTGCGCATGCCCGGCATGAGCGGCCTGGAACTGCAGGAACAGCTGATCGCCCGCAACGCGCCGCTGCCCATCGTGTTCATCACGGGCCACGGCGACGTGCCCATGGCCGTGTCGACGATGAAGAAGGGCGCGGTCGACTTCCTTGAAAAGCCGTTCAATGAATCGGACCTGCGCGAAATCGTGGCGCGCATGCTGGAGCAGGCGACGCAGCGCGTCAGCAAGCACCAGGCCCAGAAAGACCACGAAGCCATGCTGGCGCGCCTGACCGCGCGCGAGCAGCAGGTGCTGGAGCGCATCGTCGCCGGCCGCTTGAACAAGCAGATCGCCGACGACCTGGGCATCAGCATCAAGACCGTCGAGGCGCACCGCGCCAACATCATGGAAAAACTCGAAGTGACCACCGTTGCAGATTTGATGAAAGTGGCCCTGGCCAAGCCGGAGGCGCATGCATGAGCCGTCAGGCCGACCCCAAGGCGAATACCGAAGCGCGCAGCGCGGAGGTTTCCGCATGACCGCAAGAATCATTGACGGCGCCGCCCTGTCGCAGCGCATTCGCGAAGAAGTCGCCCAGCGCGTTTCCGCCCTGGCCGCCAAGGGAACCCGCCCCGGCCTGGCCGTGGTGCTGGTGGGCGAAGACCCCGCCTCCCAGGTTTACGTACGCAACAAGGTCGCCGCCTGCGAAAAGGCCGGCCTGCACTCCGTGAAGGAGCAGTACCCCGCCGACATGACCGAGGCCGACCTGCTGGCCCGCATCGGCGAGCTGAACCGGGATCCGTCCATCCACGGCATCCTGGTGCAATTGCCGCTGCCCAAGCACATGGACTCCCACAAGGTCATCGAAGCCATCGCGGCCGAGAAGGACGTGGACGGTTTCCACATCAGCAACGCCGGCCTGCTCATGACCGGCCAGCCCCTGTTCCGCCCCTGCACGCCCTACGGCGTGATGAAGATGCTTGAATCGGAAGGCGTGGCGCTGCGGGGCGCAGAAGCCGTGATCGTGGGCGCCAGCAACATCGTTGGCAAGCCGATGGCGATGCTGCTGCTGCAGGCGGGCGCCACCATCACCATCTGCAATTCCAAGACGCGCGACCTGGCGGCGCAGACCCGCCGCGCCGACGTGCTGGTGGTCGCCACCGGCAAGCCCGGCATGATCGACGGCTCGATGATCAAGCCCGGCGCCGTCGTCATCGACGTGGGCATCAACCGCGGCGCGGACGGCAAGCTCTGCGGCGACGTGGACTTCGCCTCCGCCAAGGAAGTCGCGGGCGCCATCACGCCCGTTCCGGGCGGCGTGGGCCCCATGACCATCGCCATGCTGCTGGTCAATACCGTCGAAGCGGCCGAGCGCAAGGCATGACGTAGGATGGGTGAAGCGCGAGAGTTCCTGGGCAAGAACCCAGGTGCTCAACGCGCGAAACCCATGCGGCCGTAGGCAGACAGCGCCCCTGTGCAGGCCGAAAAAACAATCTGCCCACGGCCGCATGGGTTTCGCGCGCTGGAGGGCGGCGTTCTAGCTTAAGAACTCTCGCGCTCCACCCATCCTACTTGCATTCGCCGGAATCGCCCTTATCTGGTTCCTGTACTCATTCCTGCCGCTACCGCCATGTCCCAAAATCCCCTGCTCGCTCCTGTTTCCGATCTGGTCGATTACGCGGCTGTCAAGCCCGCGCACATCGTGCCCGCCGTCGAGGAGCTGCTGGGCATCGCCCGCCAGGCCGTCGACGCCGCGGCCGATCCCGGGCTCGCCCCCACGTGGGAAGCCGTGGTGGAGCCGCTGGACACCGCCTCGGAGCGCCTGTGGCGCGCCTGGTCGGTGGCCGGCCACCTGAACGCCGTGGTCAACACGCCGGAGCTGCGCGAGGCGTACAACGCCGCCCTGCCCCTGGTCACCGAGTTCTCCACCTGGGTCGGCCTGCACGAAGGCCTGTACCAGCAGTACCAGCGCCTGGCCGCCGCCCCGGATTTCGCTTCCTGGACGCCGGTGCGCCGCCGCATCGTGGAAATGGCCTTGCGCGACTTCCGCCTGAGCGGCGTCGAACTGCAAGGCGCCGACCGCGAGCGCTACGCCGCCATTTCCGACCGCGAGGCCCAGGCTTCGCAGAAGTTTTCCGAAAACGTGCTGGATTCGATCGACGCGTGGTCGCTGCTGGTCGAGGACGAGGCCCGCCTGGCCGGCATACCCGCCGACGTGCGGGCCGCCGCCCGCGCCGCCGCGGAGGAAGACGGCAAGCCGGGGTGGAAGCTCACGCTGAAGATGCCCTGCTACCTGCCCGTCATGCAGTATGCCCAGGACCGCGCGTTGCGCGAGGCGCTGTATCGCGGCTACGGCACGGTGGCCTCCGAACAGGGCGACGCCAAGTTCGACAACTCGCCCCTGATCGAAGAACTGCTGGCCCTGCGCGCCGAAGAGTCCGGCCTGCTCGGCCTGGGCACCTTCGCGGCGTTGCGCCTCCAGACCCGCATGGCCCGCGACGCAAGGGAAGTCACGGTCTTCCTGCGCGACCTGGCGGCGCGCGCCAAGCCCTACGCCCAGCGCGACCTGGCTGAACTGAAAGCCTACGCCGCCGCCGAGCTCGGCCTGGACGAACTCCAGCCCTGGGACGTGCCCTATGCCTCGGAGCGCCTGCGCGAGTCGCGCTACGCCTATTCCGAAGACGAAGTGAAGCAGTATTTCACCGAGCCGCGGGTGCTCGCGGGCCTGTTCGAAGTCATCGAGACCCTGTTCGACGTGCGCCTGGCGGAAACGCCGGTCTCGTCGTGGCACGGCGACGTGCGCGGCGTGCGCGTGGAAAGCCCCGACGGCAAGCTCATCGGCCACCTCTACCTGGACCTGTACGCCCGTTCCGGCAAGCAAAGCGGCGCCTGGGTCGACAGCGAACGCACGCGCCGCGTCGTGGGGGGCCAGCTGCAGACCCCCATCGCCTATCTCACCTGCAACTTCTCGCGTCCCAACGGCGACAAGGCTGCCGTGCTGACCCACGACGACGTCATCACGCTGTTCCACGAGACCGGCCATGCCTTGCATGCGCTGCTGTCCGAGGTGGACGAGCCCGGCGCCGCGGCCTTCGCCAGCGTCGAATGGGACGCCATCGAGCTGCCGTCGCAGTTCATGGAGAATTTCTGCTGGGAATGGGCCGTGGTTCAGAAGCTGTCCGCCCACGTCGACACGGGCGAACCGCTGCCGCGCGCGCTCTACGACCGCCTGCTGGCCGCGCGCAACTACCAGAGCGGCATGCAGACGGTGCGCCAGATCGAGTTCGCGCTGTTCGACATGCTGATGCACGACCGGGCCAAGGGCGCCTCCATCGGCGAAGTGCTGGACCTGCTGCAGGCGGTGCGCAAGGAAGTGGCCGTGCTGTTCCCCCCGGCCTGGCACCGCCTGCCGCACGCCTTCTCGCACCTGTTCGCGGGCGGCTACGGCGCCGGCTATTACAGCTACAAGTGGGCCGAGGTGCTGTCGGCCGACGCCTATGAAGCGTTTGAAGAGGCGGCCGCCCTGCAGGCCGGCAACGCGCTGGGAACGCTGGATCCGGCCACGGGGGCGCGCTTCCGCCGCGAGGTGCTGGCGGTGGGCGGTTCGCGCCCGGCGGCCGAGTCCTTCGCCGCCTTCCGCGGACGCGCCCCGCGCATCGACGCCTTGCTGCGCCATAGCGGCATGACGCCCGCCTGATCGTCCCGTTCCCTCGTGTCCTCCGACGGCCCGCCTCGCGCGGGCCGTCGCGCCTTCGGCGCCGCGCTTGCGCCAAAGCAAGGCGCCGCCACATCGCCGCGCGCCCGGGGGCCGTCCCGGGGCTTCGCCCGCGGCTTGCGGGTAGAATCGAAAGGTTTACCCCTTTACCCGCCCTTGGACTCATGCGACACCTCATTTCCGGCCGCGCCTGGCGCGGCCTGCTGCTGGCTCTGTGCGTGTTCCTTGCCGCCTGCGGCGACAGGAATGTCGATTGGACGCTTTACAACGTGAAGGGGCACCTGCCCGACCTGAAGTTTTCGCTGTCCGGCGCGGGCGGCAAGACGGTCAGCAGCGACGATCTGAAGGGCAAGACCGTGCTGCTGTTCTTCGGTTATGCCAGCTGCCCCGACATCTGCCCCACCACCATGGCGCAGCTGACGGCCGTGCTGCAGAACCTGGGCGACCAGTCCAAGAACGTGCGTATCCTGTTCGTCAGCGTGGATCCCCACCGCGACACGCCCGATATCCTGCAGGCCTACGTCAACGCCTTCAACAGCAATGCCATCGGCGTGACGGGCGACGAAAAGCAGATCGCGGACCTGGCGCGCCGCTACCGCGTGGCCTACCAGATCGAAAAACCCCGTCCCGGCGATGACGCCGACATGTACGAGGTCACCCATAGCCGCGGCGTGTACATTTTCGACAAGGACGGCAAGGCGCGCCTGCTGGCGTCCGATACCGACAGCATCGAGGCCCTGACCAAGGATGTGCGCCAGCTCATCGACCTGACCTCCTGAGGCCGTCCGCACACCAGTTGTTACAGCCGGCGCGGCCGGGGCATGGGTATCATCTGTGCACACTGCCCCCTTTTACTCTAGCCAAGGAGTACGCGCATGAGCATCATCATCATGATCATCGTCGGGTTCATCGTGGGCCTGATCGCCCGCGCGATCATGCCCGGAGACCAGAACATGGGAATCATCATGACCACCATCCTGGGTATCGTCGGCTCCGTCGTCGCCGGCTTCCTGGGCCAGTCCTTGGGCTGGTATGCCCCGGGCGAACCCGCAGGCTGGATCGGATCCGTCGTCGGCGCGATCGTCGTGCTGTTCGTGGTGGGTCTCATCGCCAAGAAACGCGCGTGACGCACCGATGAATAAAAAAAGCCGATCCTTCGATCGGCTTTTTTTTTGGCGGTCCGGATGCGCGGTTCTGATGGGTATCGCGCGAAACGATCAACGCAAGCATGCGCATGCCGAACGCGCGCAACCCATCACTCCCCCGTCAAGACCCCGCCTGCGCCGTCGCGGTGCGCTCGGTCCAGCCGCCGCCCAGCACCTTGTACAGGGTGACCAGGTTGGTCAGGCGCGCCAGGCGGGTATCCACCAGGGCCTGCTGCGAGCTATACAGCGAACGCTGCGAATCCAGCACGCTCAGGTAGTCGTCGATGCCTTGGCGGAAGCGCTGGTCGGATGCGTCGTAGGCCCGCTGGTTGGCCGCCACCAGCAGCTGCTGCGCCTGGATCTGCTCGTCCAGCGTGCCGCGCCCGGCCAGGGCGTCGGCCACCTCGCGAAAGCCTGCCTGGATGGCCTTTTCGTACTGCGCCACCTGTATGTTCTTCTGCACCTTCGCCAGATCCAGGCCCGCCAGCAGCGAGCCGCCGGCGAAGATCGGCACGGTGATCTGGGGCACGAAGCTCCAGGCGCCCGAACCGCCTTCGAACAGGCCGCCCAGGCTGGCGCTGGCCGTGCCTGCCGAGCCCGTCAGGCTGATGGTCGGGAAGAACGCGGCGCGCGCCGCGCCGATATTGGCGTTGGCGCCCTTCAGTTGGTGCTCCGCCGCCCGGATGTCGGGCCGGCGCGCCAGCAGGTCCGAAGGCAAGCCCGCGGGCAGCGTGGTCGGCAACATGCTGTCGTCCAGCTTGACCGCGCTGTCCAGCGCCGCCGTCATCTCGGGCGTCAGGGGCTGGCCCACCAGCAGCACCAGCGCGTTGCGGTCCTGCGCGGCCTGCCGCGTGTACTGCGACAGGTTGCGCTGCGCGGTGCGCAGCGACACTTCCGCCTGGCTCAGGTCCAGCGACGTGGACAGGCCCTGGTCATAGCTCTGCTGCGTGAGCTTGAAGGAATCCTCCTGGCTCTTGAGCGTGTCGCGGGTCAGCGCCAGGAGTTCCTGGTCCGCGCGCATCGTCAGGTAGGCGTTGGCCACCTCGGCGATGAGCGTGAGCTGGGTCGCCGTGCGCGTTTCGTCCAGCGCCAGATAGGACTCCAGCGCCTTGTCGCTCAGGCTGCGGATGCGGCCGAACAGATCCAGTTCCCAGGCGGACATGGCGGCGCCGACCTGGTAGCTGTGGCTGGTGGTGGCGCGTCCGCTGGCCGACAGGTCGGCCGGCGTGCGCTGGGCCGATTCCTGGCCCGCGATACCCACGCTGGGCATCAGGTCGGCGCGCTGGATGCGGTACTGCGCGCGCGCCGCCTCGACGTTCAGGGCCGCCACCCGCAGATCGCGGTTGTTCGCCAGCGACAGCTCGATAAGCTGTTGCAGCAGCGGATCGCCGAAGAAATCGCGCCAGCCGATATCGGCCGTGGCCAGGCCGCCCGGATCGGCGGGCTGCGCAGCCTTGTAGGCGGCGCCCGTGGGATAGGCCGCATCGACCGGCGCTTCCGGACGCTCGTAGGTGGGGGCCAGCGAGCAGCCCGCCAGGGCCGCCGCCAGGGAAACAGACAACAGGGTTCTCATCGGGAATTTCATTGCGATTGCCCTTCCGCGGACACGTCCTGCGAGCCATTGGCGCCGACGTCGTGCTTGTCGACGTTTTCGCTCATGCGCTTGACCTTGAACACGCGCAGCATGATCACGAAGAAGGCCGGAACGAAGAAGATGGCCAGGAAGGTGCCGGTCAGCATGCCGCCGATCACGCCCGTGCCGATGGCGTTCTGGCTGCCCGAACCGGCGCCGGACGAGATCGCGAGCGGGGTCACGCCCAGGATGAACGCCAGGGACGTCATCAGGATGGGACGCAGGCGCTGGCGGGCGGCATGGATGGCCGATTCCGTCAGGCTGGCGCCGGACTCGTAGTGCTCCTTGGCGAACTCCACGATCAGGATGGCGTTCTTGGCCGCCAGCCCGATGGTGGTGAGCAGGCCCACCTGGAAGTACACGTCGTTGGACAGGCCCCGCAGCATGGTGGCGAGCAAGGCCCCGATGATGCCCAGGGGCACCACCAGCATCACCGCCGAGGGAATCGTCCAGCTTTCGTACAGCGCCGCCAGGCACAGGAACACCACGATCAGCGAAATGGCGTACAGGGCGGGCGCCTGCGCGCCGGACAGGCGCTCCTCGAACGACAGGCCCGTCCATTCGAAGCCCACGCCCACCGGCAGCTTGGCCGCCAGCCGCTCCATTTCCTCCATCGCCGCGCCCGAGCTGTAGCCCGGCGCCGCCTGGCCCTGGATGTTGTAGGACGGCACGCCGTTATAGCGGTTCAGCTTCTGCGGGCCGAAGCTCCAGGTGGCCTTGGCGAAGGCCGAGAACGGCACCATGTCGCCCGCGTTGTTGCGCACGTACCACTTGTTCAGGTCTTCCGGCAGCATGCGCGAGGAAGCCTCGCCCTGCGCGAACACCTTCTTCACACGGCCGCGGTCGATGAAGTCGTTGACGTACGACGACCCCCACGCGGTGGCCAGCGTGCTGTTGATGTCCGACACGGCCACGCCCAATGCGCGGGCCTTTTCGCGGTCGATGTCGAGCTGGTACTGCGGCGCGTCCTCGATGCCGTTGGGGCGCACGCCGCGCAGGACGGGACTCTTGGCGGCTTCGCCCAGCAACTGGTTGCGGGCGGCAAGCAGCTTCTCGTGGCCCACGCCGGCGCGGTCCATCAGCTGGAAGTCGAAGCCGGTGACGTTGCCCAACTCCATCACGGAGGGCGGCGGCACCACGAACAGCTGGGCGCGGCGCTCGGTCTTGGCGAAGTGCGCGTTGGCGCGCGCCGCCACGGCCCCGGCCTTGAGCCGGGCGTCGCCACGCTCTTCCCAGTCGCGCAGCTTGATGAACAGGATGGACGCGTTCTGGCCGCGGCCGCCGAAGTTGAAGCCGTTGACCGCGAACACCGAGGTGACGGCGTCCTTCTCTTCGTTCAGCAGATACTTCGTGGCGTCGTCGATGACGGCCTTGGTGCTTTCCGCGGTCGCGCCCGCCGGCGTCTGGATCTGGGCAAACAGGATGCCCTGGTCCTCGTCGGGCAGGAAGGCGGTCGGGATGCGGGTGAACATCCAGCCCATGGCGATGACGAGCGCCAGGTAGATCACCATCAGGCGCTTGGTGCGGTTCAGGCCGCGCGCCACGGTGTTGGCGTAGCCATGGCTGCTGCGGTCGAACGCGCGGTTGAACCAGCCGAAGAAACCCCGCTTGGAACCGTGATGGCCCTTGGGGATCGGCTTGAGCAGCGTCGCGCACAGCGCCGGCGTGAACACGATGGCCACGAGCACAGACAGCACCATGGAAGACACGATGGTGATCGAGAACTGGCGATAGATCACGCCCGTGGAGCCGCCGAAGAACGCCATGGGGATGAACACTGCGGCCAGCACCATCGCGATGCCGATCAGCGCCCCCGTGATCTGCGACATGGACTTGCGGGTGGCCTGCTTGGGCGTCAGGCCCTCTTCCGCCATCACGCGTTCCACGTTCTCGACCACCACGATGGCGTCGTCCACCAGCAGGCCGATCGCCAGCACCATGCCGAACATGGTCAAGGTGTTGATGGAGTAGCCGAAGGCCGCCAGCACCGCGAACGTGCCCAGCAGCACCACCGGCACGGCGAGCGTGGGAATGATGGTGGCGCGGAAGTTCTGCAGGAACAGGTACATCACCAGGAAGACCAGGATGATGGCCTCGACCAGCGTCTTGAACACCTCATGGATCGACAGGCTGACGAACGGCGTGGTGTCGTACGGATAGACGACGTCCATGCCCGGCGGGAAATAGGGCTTGAGGTTGCTGATGGTGTCGCGCACCGCCTGCGCCGTATCCAGCGCGTTGGCGCCCGGCGCCAGCTTGATCGCCAGGCCCGAGGCGGGCTTGCCGTTGTAGAAGCTGTCGATGGCGTAGGTCTGCCCGCCCAGCTCGATGCGCGCGACGTCGCCCAGGCGCACCTGCGAGCCGTCGGCATTGACCTTGAGCAGGATGCGGCCGAAGTCTTCGGCCTTCTCCAGGCGGGACGGCCCGATGATGGTGGCGTTCAGCTGCTGGCCGCGCACGGACGGCAGGCCGCCCAGCTGCCCGGAGGACACCTGCACGTTCTGTTCCTTGATCGCCGCCACCACGTCGACCGTGGTCAGGCCGTAGTTGACGAGCTTGGCCGGGTCCAGCCAGATGCGCATCGCGTACTGCGAGCCGAAGAGCTGGAAGTCGCCCACGCCCTGCGTGCGGCTGATGGGATCCTGGACGTAGGACGCGACGTAGTCGGCCAGGTCGTCCTTGGTCATCGAGCCGTCGGTGGACACGAAGCCCGCCACGATCAGGAAGTTCTTCGTGGCCTTGGTGACGCGGATGCCCTGCTGCTGCACCTCCTGCGGCAGGAGCGGTTGCGCCAGCGAGAGCTTGTTCTGCACCTGCACCTGCGCCGTATCGGGGTTGGTGCCCTGCTTGAACGTCAGCGTGATGGACATGCTGCCGTCGGAGTTGCTTTCCGACGAGATGTACTGCAGGCCGTCCAGCCCGTTCATCTGCTGCTCGATCACCTGCACCACGGTGTCCTGCACGGTCTGCGCGGACGCGCCCGGGTAGGTCACCGCGATGCCGATGGCCGGCGGCGCGATGTTGGGATATTGGGAGACCGGCAGCTTCAGGATGGACAGCGCACCGGCCATCATCAGCACGATTGCGATCACCCAGGCGAAAACCGGCCTATCGATGAAAAACTTTGCCATGCGAGGCTCCCTGACTACTGCTGCTTCGCCGCCGCGGCCGCTTGCGATTGTTGCGCTTGCGGCGCGTTGGCGCCGGCTTCGGTGGCGATCACTTCAACCCCCGGGCGCACCATCTGCACGCCTTCCACGATGACCTTGTCGCCGGCGGACAGGCCGTCGGTGACCAGCCACTTGTCGCCGATGGCGCGGTCCGTCTTGAGTTCGCGCAGTTCGACCTGGTTCTTGGCGTTGACCACCAGCGCCGTGGGCATGCCGCGCTGGTTGCGGGTGACGCCGCGCTGCGGCACCAGCAGGCCGTCGGCGGCCACGCCGTCGGCCAGGCGAGCGCGCACGAACATGCCCGGCAGCAGGCGGCGGTCCGGATTGGGGAATACCGCGCGCAAGGTGACCGAGCCCGTGCCCTGGTCGACCGTGATTTCCGAGAACTGGAGCTTGCCCTGCTGCGCGTATTGCGAGCCGTCTTCCAGCGTCAGCGTGACCAGCGCGGACTGCTCGCCATCGGCCTTCTTCAGCTGGCCGCTGGCCAGGGCGTTCTGCAGGCGCAGCAGCTGGACGCTGGATTGGGTAACGTCGACGTAGATGGGATCGATCTGCTGCACCGAGGCCAGCGCCGAGCTCTGATTGGCGGTGACCAGCGCGCCCTCGGTCACGGCCGAGCGGCCGATGATGCCGTCGATGGGCGACAGGACCTTGGTATAGACCAGATTGATGCGCGCCGTGTCGAGCGCGGCCTTGGCCGACAGCACGTCGGCGGCGGCCTGGTCGCGCGCGGCGACGGCGTTATCGTAGGTCTGCTGGCTGACGGCGCGGGTGGCCACCAGCGGCTTGTAGCGCTCGGCCAGCAGCGCGGCCGTTTTCTGCTGCGCCTGGGCGCGCGCCAGGGCGGCCTTCTGGCTGTCGAGGCTGGCCTGGTAGAGCGCGGGATCGATCTGGTAGAGCTGCTGCCCGGCCTTGACCTCGCCGCCTTCCGTGAAGAGCCGCTTCTGCACGATGCCGTTGACCTGGGGCCGGACCTCGGCCACGCGGAACGGCGAGGTGCGGCCCGGCAATTCGGTGGTCAGGGAAACCGGTTGCGTGGCCAGCGTCACCACCGTTACCTGCGGCTTGCCCGCCTGGGGCGCTTCCTGCTTCTTGCCGCAGGCGGCCAGAGTGAGTGCCGATGCCGTCAGCGTGGCAATTGCCGCGCCGCGCCACATAGCGCTTTTCTTGTTCATAGATTGCATTCCCGATTTCCAAAAAAGTACCCATGCCGCTCCCGTTGCCCGGAAGCCGGCGCCCTGCGGCAAAAAAGTGCCCCGGACCGTGCGCATGCGGTCCGCGTGGATCGACGGGTGGATTTGCCTCGAACACGCAGGCTGGGCTTTGTTGCATTGCTGCATTGCAGAACCCGCATTCTGAGTTATCCCGCCCCAGAAACAAAGAGGCATGTTAAGAAAACATCATTCCATTTATGGGACAATTTCCAAGCCCTTGATATGACAGAATTCCGCCATGAAACGCTTGCAAGGCATGGAACTTTTCGTGGAAGTTGCGAAAACCCGCAGCTTCAGCCGCGCCGCGGCGGCGCTCGGCGTTCCGAAATCGACCCTTTCCCGCCAGGTAGCCGAACTGGAGCGGTCCGTCGGGCTGCGGCTGCTCAGCCGCACCACGCGCAAGGTCGAGCTGACCGACGCGGGCCGCCTGTATTTCGAACGCTGCCAACACATCGTGGCCGAGGCGCAGATCGCCCATGAAGAGCTGCAGAAGCTGGTGGATACGCCCGCCGGGCCGTTGCGGGTCAATATGCCCGCGGATTTCGGCACCGACTTCCTGGCTGAATCGTTCATGGAATTTTCCCGCCGCTATCCCGACGTCACGTTTTTCCTGGATCTGGCCAATCCGGACCACGCTTCACGAGTGTTCCAGACCTGCGATATTTCGATCGAGATCGGCGAACTGCCGGACTCGACACAGATTGCGAGGCTGCTGGGCATGCTGCCCGCCCATCTGTACGCCTCGCGCGACTACCTGGAGAAGCACGGCGAACCCCGGCATCCCAGCGACCTGACCCGGCACGAGTGCATAGAGTTCCGCGCGGAGGGCGCAGGACGCGTCACCCGCTGGCCATTGACCAATGGCAGCCAGCACATCGAATTCACGCCAGGGAACCGCTTTTCCGTCAACGGCGTCGCCATGGCCCGGCGCCTGGCCATGCTGGGCGCGGGTATCGCGGTGCTCGTGGGCGGCCAATTGGCCGAACAGCAATCCGGCCAATTGCAGCGGGTGCTGCCGGACTGGCAGCTGGGCCCGTTCCCGGTTTACGCGGTCACGGAGACGCGGCTTCTCCCCGCCAAGACCCGGATCTTCATCGAATTCCTGATGGAGCGCCTGGGCAGCAGCGGGCAGGCGAAGGATACTCCCGCTTTCATGACATAGCCCCGAATCGGAAACCGACTGAAAAATCTGGCGTTTCCCGACAACAGATGTCGGGACAGGCGATCAATCGGGCTCGATCCAGCGAGTCAGAACCTTTCGTCGTCGCGCAAGTAGCGCCACTGGCCCAGGGGCAGGTCGCCCAGGGAGACCCGGCCGATGCGCACGCGCTTCAGGCCCACCACTTTCAGCCCCACCAGCTCGCACATGCGGCGGATCTGGCGCTTCTTGCCCTCGCGCAGCACGAAGCGCAGCTGGTCGCTGTTCTGCCAGCGCACCTGCGCGGGCCGGAGCGCCTTGCCGTCCAGGGACAGGCCATGGTTCAGCAAGGCCAGACCGTTCTCGGACAGGCTGCCCTGCACCCGCACGAGATACTCCTTGTCGACGCTCGAATCCTCGCCGATCAGATGCTTGGCGACGCGGCCGTCCTGGGTCAGCACCAGCAGGCCTTGCGAATCGATGTCCAGCCTCCCGGCGACCGCCAGGCCGTCCAGGTGCCCGCGCTCGAACCGGCGCGGCTCGCGGTCGCCCGTGTAGCGCGAACGGGCGTCGATCAGCGCCACGGCCGGGGTGTAGCCTTTCTCGGCCTGGCCCGACACATAGCCGACCGGCTTGTTGATCAGGATGGTGACGCGCGAGGTCTGGCGGGCCTGCGCGGCGCGTTCCAGCGTAATGACCTGGTCGGGGAACGCCCGGGCGCCCAATTCGGACACCACGACGCCGTCCACGCGGACCCAGCCGCGTTCGATATAGGCGTCGGCCTCGCGGCGCGAACACAGCCCTCGCTCGGACATGAGCTTGGAGATACGTACTTTTTCCATGGGCGGTATTGTATGCGGACGCGTGTAACAGACGCGTGTGGCGGACGCGCGTGGCGGACGCGCGTGGCGGCCCGGCCTGCGGCATTGCGCCGCAGGCCGGGCGCCGCGCACCCCGCCACGCTCTTGGCATAATACGCAGCCATGACAAGCCAAGCAGTACTTCCCCCTCCCCTCGCCCCGGGCTGGCTGACGGCCGCCCCGCCCATCCTGCCCCCGGCCATGCGGCATTGGCTGTTCCGCCCCGGCGCGCTGACCGCCGGCCTGCGCCAGGTGGGCCACGTGCGCCTGCGCGTGGTGGCCGAATATTCCGACGGCGCGCCGCCGGACGAGGCGCAAGCCATGCGCATCGCCCCCGGCAGCCCGGTCTGGGTGCGCGAGGTGCTGATGTCGGTGGACGGCGTGGACAGCGTGCCCGCCCGCAGCCTCACGCCGCTCATGGCCTCGCACGGCGCCTGGCAAGGCATGCGGCGCCTGTCGACGCGGCCGCTGGCGGACATGCTCTACCACGACCGAACCGTCATCCGCTCGCCCTTCGCCTGCCGCCGCCTGGCATCGCCCGTGCCCTTCCACGCGACCGCGCTGCAGGCGCAGGGCGCGGCGCGCCAGGACCCCCAGGCCGCCCATATATGGGCGCGCCGCTCGGTGTTCTGGCGCATGGGCCAGCCGCTGCTGGTGGCTGAGTGCTTCCTGCCTGGCTTCTGGACGCTTACCGCCGGCCGGGAAGCGCCTCCCCTTCAAGCCCATCAGCGCACACCGGGCGCGCGCTGATTTTTTGCGCCAACCCCTTGCGGGCCGCTTTGGGCGCGCGTATAGTTTCCGTCAACGGAAACTATTGGAAAGGCAATGGATCCCACGCAGCGCCCGCTCGATCTGCTGTTCACCGCCCTGGCCGACCCCAACCGGCGCGCCATGGTCGAACAGCTCAGCCGCGGCCCCGCCACCGTCAAGCAACTGGCCGAGCCGGCCAGGCTGAGGCTGCCTTCGGCGGTCAAGCACCTCCAGGTGCTGGAAAGCGGCGGCATCGTCATGTCGGAAAAGGCCGGACGCAGCCGGACCTACCGCATGCGGCCCGGCGCCTTCCGCCAGATCGACGACTGGGTGCGTCAACGGGAGGCCGCCATGGAGGCGGCCTTCGACCGCCTCGTGCAGGCCATGCACGATATCCCTCCTGAGGACGACACGCCATGACCTCCCCCGCCATCGAACACGCCACTTTCGTCATCGAGCGCGAGCTGCCCGCCTCGCCGCGCGACGCCTACCGTTTCTGGTCGGAACCCCGGCTGAAGCAGCGCTGGACCAGCTGCCATCCGGACTGGACGGTGCTGGAAGACCGCCACGATTTCCGCGCCGACGGATCCGAGTCCAAGCGCTGGCGCACCCCGGAAGGCGCGGAGCAGACCTATCGGGCCGCCTACCTCGACGTCGTCCCCGGGGAACGCATCATCTACGCTTATGAAATGGGCTTCCGCGGGCAGCGGATATCGGCTTCGCTGGTCACGGTGGAATTCGTGCCTTCCGGCGCGGGCACGCTGATGCGCTTCACCGAGCAGGCGGCGCTGCTCGACGGCAGCGCCGCGCAGGGCCGGCGGATGGGCACGGAGGCCGGCCTGGACCGGCTGGCCGAAATGGTCCGAGCCGGCGTGGCCGAATTGCATTGACGGCAGCGGGCCCTGCGCGGGCGCCCGCCGCCTCAGCCCTCGTAGGCCTTGCCGCGCGCCAGCAGCTCCGGCGTGCCGATGACGGCGTTCAGCCCGTCGAAGTCCAGCATCCCCTCGCGCCAGGGGGCGGTGGTGCCGTGGCGGCGCAGGCTGGCGTAGTAGCCTTGCAGGGTGTGCGCCACCGCGCGCGCCGTGCCGCCGGGAAAGATCACGATGCGGAACCCTTGCGCGATCAGGGCCTCGGCGCTTTGCACCGGCGTCTTGCCGCCTTCCACCATGTTGGCCAGCAGCGGCGCCCGGCGCGCATAGCGGCCGCAGGCCGCCCGCATCTGCTCGGGCGTGCGCAGCGCCTCGATGAAAAGCGCGTCGGCGCCGGCCTCCAGATACCGTTCGGCACGGTCCAGCGCAGCCTCAAGACCTTCCACCGCCACCGCGTCCGTGCGCGCCAGGATCAGGGTCGAGGGATTCACCCGCGCATCCGCCGCCGCCCGCAGCTTGCCGCACATTTCCGCGGCCGGGATTACCGTTTTGCCGTCCAGGTGGCCGCAGCGCTTGGGAAAGGTCTGGTCCTCGAGCTGGATCATGGCCGCGCCCGCCCGCTCGAAGCCGCGCACCGTGCGCTGCGTGTTCAGGGCGTTGCCGAAGCCCGTGTCGGCATCCACGATGACCGGCGCCGACACCCGTTCCGTGATGCGGGCCAACGCATCCTCGACCTCGGTATAGGTGGTCAGTCCGACGTCCGAGCGGCCCAGCCGCGTATAGGCGATCGACGCGCCGGAGAGATACAGGGCGCCGAAGCCGGCCTGCTCGGCCAGCAAGGCCGACAAGGCGTCGTAGACGCCGGGGGCCAGCACCGCGCCGGCCTCCAGTTGCGCTTTCAGGTTGTATTTCTGCATGGGGGTTTCCTAAAGGCCGGCGCCGGCCGGCTTCACGCTGAAAAGCAGGCCCGCGCGGCCTCAGGCGAGCTCGCGCTTGAGCAGCGCCGCCGCCGTCGCCGCGGCGATATGGCCGCCGGCCACCGCGCTGAGCAGGCCGTTGCCGGACAGGTAGCCCGATACGTCGTTTCCGGAGACGCCGCGGGCCGCCCCGCCCGCGGCCAGCAAATTGGGCAACGCCGCGCCGTTGCGATCCAGGACCCGGCAGTGCGCGTCGATGTCCAGCCCGCCCTGCGTATGGAACAACGCCCCGGTCACCTTGACGGCGTGGTACGGCGCCTGCAGGGCGCGCTCGAAGCGCCGGCCGTGCGGGTCGTCGGCGCCTGGGCGCGCGTCCGCCAGGGTCCGGCCCAGCGTGCCGGCGTCGCAGCCGATCAGCGCGGCCAGCGCCGGCAAGTCCGCGCAGGTCTTCAACGCCTGGCCGGCCTCGGCCTGGACAAAGTCGGGAAAGCCCCGCGCCAGCCCGAGCGTATGGTCGTCGAATACGTTCCAGGCCACGCCGCCGGGCTGCGCCAGCACGTGCACCGCCGCCTCGGAGTACCCCAGCGTTTCATTGTGGAAACGGCGCCCTGCGCGGTTGACCTGCACGCCGCCATCCATCATGACGGCCCATGAAATCAGCGCGCCCTGCGGCGTGGCCCAGGAGCCGTGGCCCTGGTAGCCGCCCATATCGGCCAGGCGCGCGTCCATCTGCAAGCCCCATTCGATGGCGCTGCCGTCGTTGCCCGCGTGGCCGCCATAGACGGCCCCGCGCATGGCGGGCAGGTGCTCGGCCACCATCGCCGCGTTGCCGCCGAAGCCATTGCACGCCAGGAGCAGCACGTCGCAGCCGATCACGTCCATCGATCCGTCGGGCCGTTCGCAGCCGACGGCCGAAACGCGGCCGCTCCCGTCCGCCCAGATCTGCCGCGCAAGGGCGCGGGTCAGCAGGTAGGCTCCTGCGCCGGTTGCGGCGCGCTCCAGCGCGGCCACCAGCGCTGCGCCGGTGCGCTGCGGCAAGGTGTGCATGCGGCGGGCGGTATGGCCGGGATAGAGAAAGCCGTCCAGCACCTCGAAGTCCAGTCCATGGCGCGCCAGATTGTCCACGGCGGCGGCCGCCGCGCCGGTGTAGGCGGCGACCAGGTGCGGCGCGGCCGTGCCGTGCGCCTTGGCCTGAATATCGGCGGCGTAGCGGGCCGCGTCGTCCTCGATGCCGGCCGCCCGCTGCGCCGCCGTTCCCGCCGCCGGGATGAAGCCGGACGACAAGGCGGTGGAGCCGCTGGGCACGGCGTCGCGCTCGATCAACACGGTTTCGATGCCCGCCTCGGCCAGGCGCAGCGCCGCAGTCAGGCCGCAGGCTCCCGCGCCGACGATCGCCACCGGCACGCGCATGGCGTCGGCGCCGGGCGCCGCGCCGCGGATGACCCGGGATGGGCTCATATTCCCAGCCTCCCCAGGAGTTCCCGGCACGACACCACGTCGGCGACCGTGCGCAGGTCCGCCAGGGCGGCATCGTGCATCGCCGGCGTGGGCGCGGCGCAGCCGTCGGCCAGCACCGTGACGTGGTAGTCGCGCATGTGGGCGTCGCGCGCCGTGCTGGCCACGCCGCCGTTGGTGACGATGCCGGCCACCACCACATTGGCGATGCCGGCCCGGCGCAACACCCAGTCGAGCTGCGTATTGAAGAAGGCGGAATACGCGACCTTCCAGACGGACACGTCGACCAGCCCGTCCAACTCCGCCACATTGGCCTGGCCCGGCGAACCCGCGGCGAAATCGCCCCTGCGCAGGAACGGGCGCAATTGCCTCAGGTGCGGCGAGATCATCGGTTCGCCGTGCGCGTCCGGCCAGAGCGTGAACTGGCTTGCCGCGACGAAGCCGCCCCGCGCCTTGAGCGCGCGCGCCACGGGCGCCACCCGCGCGGGCAAGGCGCGCGCCTGCGCGCTGACCGCGCCGCCGCGGTCATAGGCGCCGCCCGGCGCCAGGAAATCGTTCTGCAGGTCGATGACGACCAGCGCGGTGCTGCGGGGATCGAAGCTGGACATGAGCCGCTCCTAGGAAGCCTGTCGGGCGATCAGCAGATTGCCCAGGAAATCGACGCTGCCGCGGAACCCCGGCTCGATCCAGATCGTGGTGTCCGGCTGTTCCAGGATCGCCGGCCCGGCGATCTCGGCGCCCACGGGCAGGTCCAGGCGCGCGTAGCGCACGGCGTCGCGCCATTGGCCCGCGTGGAACACCCGCTGCGTGCCCAGCGGCGCCGGCATGGCCTGGCCGGTCGGCGCAAGCAGCGTCAAGTCGAATTTGGGCCGCTGGCCGATGCGCGCATAGCGCAGATTCAGGATGCGGACGGGAATGCCGCCGAGGCTGCGGCCGAAGGCCGCCAGGTAGGCTCGGTCGAAGGCGGCGGCGATGCCGGCCCGGTCCAGTTCGCCTCGGCCGATCTCGACCCGCACGGTATGGCTCTGCCCTACGTACAGCATGTCCAGCTCGATGCTCTCGCGTATGCCCTCGAAGGCCACGCCGGCGGAATCCAGCCGCGCCTGGCAAGCCAGCGCCAGGCCGTCGATGCGGGCCAGCAGGTCGGCCGCGTCCAGCGCGTCCAGGGCGACGTTCAGGGTCTGCACGCCGTCGTGGCGCATATCCGCCATGACGCAACCCAGCGCCGAAGTCACGCCCGGATAGCGCGGCACGATGCCGCGGGCGGCGTCCACCTCGTTCATCATGGCGCACACGTGCAGCGCGCCGCCGCCGCCGAACGGCATGTAGGCGAACTTGCGCGGGTCGTGGCCGCGCTCGATGGACACGACCCGGATCGCGCCCGCCATCTTGGCGTTGGCCACGGTCAGTATGGCCTCGGCCGCCGCATGCACGTCCAGGCCCAAGGGTCTGGCGACATGCGCTTCGATTGCGGCGCGCGCCCGCTCCGCGTCCATCGTGGCCAGCAGGCCGCCGCCCAAGGGGCGCTCGGCCGCGATGCGGCCCAGCACCACGTTGGCATCGGTGACGGTGGGCCGCGTGTTGCCCCTGCCGTAGCAGGCCGGTCCCGGCACGCTGCCGGCGGACTCGGGGCCCACCTGCAGCAGGCCGCCCGCGTCCACGCTGGCGATCGAGCCGCCGCCCGCGCCTATGGTTTCGATCTGGATCATGGGCGCGCGCACCACCATGCCGAAATCGATGGAGGTCTGCGCCGACAGCGAGGCCTCGCCGCCCGCCACCAGCGACACGTCGAATGAAGTGCCGCCCATGTCGCCGCTGACCACGTCGGGAAATCCGGCGGCGCGCGCGATGGCGGCGCAGGCGATCACGCCCGCCGCGGGGCCGGACAGCGCCGTGCGCACCGGCACGTCGCAAGCCGTCTGGCGCGACATCACGCCGCCGTTGCTCTGCACCACCAGCAGCTCGCCGCCGAACCCGTTTGCCTGCAGGTCCGATTCCAGCCGTGTGAGATAGCTGCCGACCACCGGCTGCAGCGCCGCGTTGAGCGCCGCCGTCGAGCAACGCTCGAACTCGCGGATCTCCGGCAGCACCTCGGTGGCGGCCGTGACGTTGCCATTGGGCCAGACCGCGCGCACGCGCGCCGCCGCCTGCGCCTCGTTGGCCGGGTTGGCGTAGGCATTGACGAAGAACAGGCAGACCGCGTCACAGCCCTGCTCCAGCAGCGCGCGCGCCGCCGCTTCCACCTGGTCCAGGTCCACGGGGGTATGCAGGGTACCATCCGCCAGCACCCGTTCGCGAACCTCCAGGCGCAGGTCGCGCGGCACCACCGGCTCGTAGTTGCCGCGCAGGCCCCAGGTCTGGGGCCGGTCGCGCCGGCGCATTTCGAGCACGTCCCGAAAGCCCTCCGTCGTGATGATGCCGGTGCGCGCCACCTTGCGTTCCAGCAGCGCATTGGTGCCCACGGTCGTGCCGTGCACGATGGTGGCGATGGCGTCCGCGCCGTCGGCGACGCGGGCGATGCCGTTCATGAAGCCGCGCGCTTCCTCGCCGCGCGTGGACGGCACCTTCACCACCCTTGCCGTGCCCGCCGCCTCGTCGAGCACGAAAATGTCCGTGAACGTGCCTCCCACGTCCACGCCTACGACCAAGCCTTGTGCCGTGTTCATGCCGCCTGCTCCTTCTGAATTCCGCTGACATACCCCATCTTGCGGTCATGCTCCCGCGCCGCTTCCGGCCGCGCGGCCGGCGAGCCATAGCCGCCTCCGCCCGGCGTCTCCAGCCGCACGCGGTCGCCGCGCCGCAGCGGGATGCCCAGCATCTTCGAGCGCATGGGCGGCGCGAGCCACTCGCCGTCCCGCTGGTAGCGGAACACGTTCAGCGCCGCCTCCCCGCCGCCCGCGATGCCCTTGGGCGCGCTGCGGCCGCGCTCGCCGAAGATGAACGCCTCGGCGCTGTCCTCCAGTAACTCGATTTCGTAGATGGCGCCCAGGCCGCCGCGGTGCGCGCCGTCGCCGGCCGAATCCGGGCGCAGCGCCCATTGCGTGAAGCGCACCGGATACGCGGCTTCCAGGATCTCCAGCGGCGGGATCGTGGCCGTGGAAATTGGCGCGTTGCCGTGGCTCAGGCCGTCGCCGTCCGAATGGCCGCCGTGGCCGCCGCCGAAGAAGCTGAACATGACCCAGCGCTGGCCGCGCCGGGCGGCATCGCTGCGGTAACCCGCGATCGACAGCGCGTTGATCGTGCCGTAGGCCTGCGCCATCGCCCTCGCCGGCTCGGCCTGGGCCATGGCGCAGAAGATCACGTCGATCATGCGCAGGATGGTCTCGGTATAACCGCCCACCGGGCGCGGCCGGTCCGCGGAGATCAGCAGGCCGTCCGGCAGCGTCACCTCCACCGCATCCAGCACGCCCGCGTTGGCGGGCACGTCCGGGAACAGGTGCTTCAGCGCCACGTAGCAGGCGGCGATGGCCGTGGCGCGGGAAATATTGACCGGGCCGGCGCAGGCGGGCGAAGTGCCATTGAAATCCAGCACCAGCCGCTCGCCCTCGATCTTGAGCTTCAGCGCGATGCGCAGCGGCTCGTCGCGCACGCCGTCGTTGTCCAGGATGTCCTCGAAGCGGTACTCGCCGTCGGGCAGGCGCGCGATATGGTCGCGCATCAGGCGGCGCGCGCGCTCGCGCAGCGTGTCCAGGGATTCCAGCACGGCGGCGTCGCCGTATTCGTCCAGCAGGCCATCAAGCCGGCCCGCGCCCAGTTCCAGCGCCGCCAGCTGCCCGTTCAGGTCGCCCCACAGGCTGTCGGGAAGGCGCGTGTTCGCCTTGAGGATGGCCAGCACGTCCTGATCCAGCACGCCGGCGCGCACGATGCGCACCGGCGGAATCTGCACGGCCTCCTGCCAGCATTCGGTGGCCGCCGGGTTGTAATTGCCGGGCACCGCCCCGCCCACGTCGTGCCAGTGCGCCGCCGACGCCAGGAAGCAGAACAGCGCGCCGCTGCGGAACACGGGCCGGACCAGCTTGAAATCGTTGGCGTGGGTGCCGCCCTCGTATGGATCGTTGAAGAGCCAGACGTCGCCGTCCACCATGCCGCCGCGCTCGGCGGCCGCCTTGGCCGCCGCCTTGACGGCGAAGGCCATTGCGCCCACGAACACCGGCAGCCCGGACTTGCCTTGCACCAGCGTCGCGCCCGTGGCCGCGTCGTACATGCCGTGGCACGCGTCATGGGCCTCGGCGATGATGGGATTGAACGCGCTGCGGTACAGCGTGGCGTCCATCTCGTCGGCAATCTGTTCCAGGCGGCCCTTCAGGACAGCGAGAGTGACCGGATCTAGCATGGAGTTCTTCCTCGGGGTTTGCGCTGTTTCAGCACATTCAACAGTCCGCCGGCCCGCACCATCTCGAGCAGGAAGGCGGGCACGGCATCGCAATGCAGTTCGGAAGGATCGCCATGGGCGCGGCCGATGCGCCCGCCAGCGGGATCCAGGGCAATGCGCTCGCCTTCGGCCAGGACCTCGGCCCGCGCGCAGGTCAGCAGCAGCAGGCCCACGTTGAACGCATTGCGGAAATACAGCCCATTGAAGGATGGCGCGATCACGGCGGCGATGCCCAGGCGCACCAGGGCGGCGGCGGCCTGCTCGCGGGACGAACCGATGCCGAAATTGGGGCCCGCCACCAGCACGTCTCCCGGCCGCGCCTGGGCGGCGAATTCCGGGCGCACCCGTTGCAGGCAATGGCGCGCGATCTCGTCGATGCCGAACTTCATGTAGGCGCCGGGCGCCAGCGCGTCGGTGTCGATGTCCGCGCCCACGCGCCAGACGCGATGCGTCGCAGCCTGATCGCTCATGCCATGAACTCCCGGGGATCGGCCACGCGGCCGGCGACGGCCGACGCCGCCACCGTGTAGGGCGAAGCCAGGTAGACCTGAGCCGTCTCCGAGCCCATGCGCCCCTTGAAATTCCGCGCGGTGGTGGAAATGACGCTGGCCCCGTCCGGAATCGACCCGCCATAGCCCGCGCAGGCCCCGCAAGTGGTGGGCAGCACCTCGGCCCCGGCCTCGCGCAGCGCCCGCATGACGCCCTCGCGCTCCGCCTGCTGCTGGTCCTGCCGGCTGGCCGGCGCGACCATCAGGCGCATGCCGGCGGCAAGCCGCCTACCCCGCAGCACGCTGGCCGCGGCGCGCAGGTCCTCCAGCTTGGCGCCGGTGCAGGCGCCGATGTACGCGACCTGCACGGACACGCCGCGGTACTCGTCCACGTCGCGCGCGTTGGCCGGACTGTGCGGCGCGGCCACCTGCGGCGCCAGCTCGGCCGCGTCGAAATCGTGCCATTCCGCCTGGGCGCCCGGGTCGCTGCGCCAACGCGCCAGCTCCAGTTCGCCGGTCACGCCGGCCTCCCTCAGGTAGGCCTCCGTGGTCTCGTCCGGCGCGATCAAGCCCACCTGCGAACCCAGCTCGGCGCTCATGTTCGACAGCGTCATGCGCGCTTGCATCGACAGCGCGCGCACCGCTTCGCCGCAGAACTCCACCGCCTGGTAGCGCCCGCCGTTCATGCCATAGCGGCCGATCATGCGCAGCATCATGTCCTTGGCGGTCACGCCGGCGGCAAGCCGGTTGCTCCAGCGCATCATCAGCGTCCGCGGCACCTTCACCCAGATCTCCCCGGTGACGGCCACGCCCAGCATTTCGGTGCTGCCGATGCCGAACATGTAGGCGCCGAACGCGCCGCCCGTGGGCGAATGCGAATCCCCGCCCACGCAGAACATCCCCGGACGGATGTGGCCGTGCTGCGGCACGACCACGTGGCAGATGCCGACCGAGTCGTACACATTGGGCAGCCGCTGCCCCTGCGCCCAGTCACGGGCGATGCGCACGATGCGGCGCGACTCGTCGTCGGATTCCGGCACGTAGTGATCGATGACCAGCACCACCTTGGACGGATCCCACAGCGTGGCGCCCAATTCCTGCAGCATGGGCTGCAGGCGGCGCGGGCCGCTGGAATCGTGGAACATCGCAAGGTCGACCGCGCAGGTGACGATTTCACCCTCGGCCACCGCGTCGCGGCCGCAGGCCGCCGCGATCAGCTTCTGGGCCAGCGTTTGGGGCTCGGCCATGGCTACATCCCGAGATAGGCCCGGCGCACATCGTCGCTGGCCATCAGTTCCGGGCAGGCGCCGCTGTAGCGCACCGCCCCGTTCTCCAGTACGTAGGCCCGTTGCCCCGTCTCCAGCGACTGGCCCACGTTCTGCTCCACGAGCAGGATCGCCAGCCCGTCCGCATGCAGCCGCTGGATCAGGCCGAACAGTTCCTCGACCATCAGCGGCGAGAGGCCCAGCGAAGGTTCGTCCAGGATCAGCAGACGCGGCTCGGCCATCAGGCCGCGCCCGATGGCCAGCATCTGCTGTTCGCCACCCGACATGGTGCCAGCCCGTTGCGCCAGGCGTTCCCGCAGCCGCGGGAAGATGGACAGCACCTTTTCCAGGTTGGCGGCCCGGCGTTCGCGCCCGCGGGCGAAGGAACCCAGCTCCAGGTTCTCGCGCACGCTCAGGTTGGGAAACACGCGGCGCCCCTCCGGCACCTGGATCAGGCCGGCCTGGACCACCTCGCGGTAGTGGCGGCCGGTCAGGTCGCGCCCATCGAAGCGCACCGTGCCGCCCCAGGGCCGGCACAGCCCGCAAACCGTGTTGTTCAGGGTGGACTTGCCCGCGCCGTTGCTGCCCAGCAGCACCACGATCTCGCCTTCGCCCACCCGCAGGTCCACCCCGCGCAGCACTTCCATGCGGCCGTAGCCGGCCCGCAGGCCTTTGACCTCCAGCAGCGCGCTCATCGCGGCGCTCCCTGCGCGGCCAGCCTGGCCGCCGCGCCATGGCCCAGATAGGCCTCCACCACGGCCGGATCGCGGGTCACCTCGCCGGGCGAGCCCGCCGCGATGAGCCGGCCCTGCGCCAGTACCCACACGTGCTCGGCCAGGCTCATCACCGCGCGCATCACGTGCTCGATCATCAGCACCGTGACGCCATCGTCGGCCAGTTGCTTCACCACGGGGATCATTTCATCGATCTCGCTGGGGTTCAGCCCCGCGAGCACCTCGTCCAGCAGCAACAGGCGAGGCCGCGTGGCCAGCGCGCGCGCCAGCTCGAGCCGCTTGCGCCCCGCCACCGTCAGGTCGGCAGCGGGCCGGTCGAGCTGGGATTGCAGGTTGACGCGCGCCGCGACGGCCTCGGCCGCCTCCAACGCTTCGCGGCGGCCGCCCAGGCGCAGGTGCGCGCCCACGGCGATGTTCTGCCGCACCGTCTGCGCGCCGAAGGGCTGCACGATCTGGAACGTGCGGGTGAGCCCCAGCCGGGCCGATTCGTGCGGCGGCCGGCCGGTGATGTCGCTGCCCGCGAAATGCACGGACCCCGCCCCCGGCCTGAGAAAGCCCGACAGCAGGCCGAACAGCGTCGTCTTGCCCGCGCCGTTGGGCCCCACCAGGGCGGTCAGCGAGCCCTGGGGCACGTCCAGGCTGACGTCCTGGACCGCCTTCAGTCCGCCGAACGTGATGGAAAGATTGCGCGCTTGCAGCAGGATCTCAGGCACGGGCGCGCTCCTTGGCCCCGACCAGGCGGCCCAGGGATTGGCCGCAGCCGGTGATGCCGCGGGGCATGAACATGACGATCAGGATCAGGACCGTGCCGTAGATGACCATGCTGATGCCCGGCAGTTCGCCGAACAGATTGCGGGTAACGTCGCTCAGGCCATGCAGGACCACCGCTCCGAGCACGGGCCCCCACAGGGTGCCCAGCCCGCCCACGATGGCGCCCACCAGCGCCTCCACCGAAACGGCCGGACCGAATGCGATGCCCGGGTCGATGTACTGGAATACCTGCACGTAAAAGGCTCCCGCGGCGCTCATGAACGCGGCCGACAGCGCGATGCCGCCCAGCTTGACCCGCAGCGGATTCACGCCGATGGCGCGCGCCGCGTCCTCGTTGTCGCGCACCGCCTGCAGATAGGCGCCGAACCGCGAATGGCGCAGCCATGCGGTGGCGGCGAGCGCCAGCAGCACGAAACCCAGCAGCAGGTAGATGTAGCCCCGGCGGGACCCGAACTGCATATTGGCCACGCCCTCCTGTAGCGGCACCATGAGCCCGACGCCGCCGCCCGTGAACGATGCCGACAGCGCCAGGATGCGGAACACTTCGGCGAACGCCAGCGTCACCAGCGCGAAGTACGACCCTTTCAGCCCGTAGCGGAAGGTCAGGCCGCCGACGGCAAGGCCGACCAGCGCGCCCAGCGCGATCGCGATGGGCAGGGCCAGCCATGGATTCAGGCCCAGGTTCAACTGCCCCAGCGCCTGGGCGTAGGCCCCGACGCCGAAGAACAGCGCATGGCCGAAGGACAATTGCCCGCCATAGCCGCCCAGTATGTTCCAGGCCTGCGACAGCAGGGCCGCGTACAGCGACATCATCACGAAGGTCAGCGCCACGCCCGACTGCGTCAGCGCGGCCGCGGCCGCCAGCGCCGCGCCGAACAGCGCGATTGCGAATAGATCCCTGCCCATGCTCAGCTCCTCGCCCCGAACAGCCCCTGCGGGCGAAACAGCAGCACCGCGATGAAGATCGCGAATATGCCCATCTGGCCCAGCGAGTCGCCCAGGAACAGGCCCCCGATGGACTCCACCACGCCGATAAGCAGGCCGCCGGCCAGCGCCCCCGCGAAGCTGCCCATGCCGCCCAGCACCACGATGGTGAACGCCACCAGCACGAAGCCGCCGCCCACCTGCGGATTCACGTAATACGCCGGCAGCAGGAAGCACGCCGCCGCGCCCAGGCAGGCCATGCCGATGCCGAACGACAGCGCGTACACCTTCTCCACGTCGATTCCCATCAGCCTGGCGCCCTGCTTTTCCTTGGCCACCGCGCGGATGGCGCGTCCCAGGTCCGTGCCGCGGATGATCCAGAACAGCGCCGCGGCCACGGCCAGCGCGCCGAAGAAGGCGATGACCTTGGGCAAGGCGATCATGGCCGGCCCGATCTCCACCGTGGACAGCGTGTAGGCGGTGTCGATGGTGCGCGTGTCGGACTTGAACCACACCAGCGCCAGGTTCTCCAGCACGATGGCCAGCCCCAGGGTCACCAGCAGGATGTTCTCGTCCTTGCCGTGGCTGGCGCGGTTGATCACGACGCGCTGCAGGGCGTAGCCCAGCGCGAACATGCCTGCCATCACCAGCGGCAGCGCCGCGTAGGGATCGATGCCCAGCCGCTCCTTCAGCAGATACACGGCGTACAGCGCCACCATCAGCGCCGCCCCGTGGGCAAAGTTGATGATGTGGAGCACGCCGTAGATCAGCGTCAGGCCCAGGGCGATCAGCGCGTATACCGCGCCCGTGGTCAGGCCGTTGAGCACCGAGGAAAAGAGGATGGCGGGATCGAGCATGCCAGCGCTCAGGCCTTGAGGGGGAAGACGGGATCGGCCTGGCGGTAGTCCGCGGGGATGACCACCTTGATGTCGCCGCCGATCACCTGCGTCAGCAGGGGCTGCGCGCCGGTGTTCTGGCCGTTCACGAACTTGGTCGGCCCGTAGGGCATGATGCTGTCCGAGAACGTGCTGGACGCCAGCGCGTCGATGATGGCCGCGCGGTCGGCGGACTTGGCTCGCTCCAGCGCGTCGGCCAGCAGCAGCACGGAGGTGTAGGTCATGAACACCTCGTAACTGAAGTAGGCGCCCTTCCCCTCCACGCGTGCTTTCAGCGGGGCCACCCGGGCGTCCTTGGGGTTGAACCAGTGGTTGCAATCGATGATGCCGTTGGCGATGTCGGGGAATTCCTTGAGGAACTTGTAGCTGGAGGCCGCGCCCCCGAGCACGGAATAGATCGCCTTGGGCTGCACCTTCTGCTGCTTCATGGCGCGCAGCAGCAAGGCGTATTCGTTGTAGTAGTTGGCCGGGATCACGATGTCCGGGTTGAGGGACTTCATGCGCAGCACGATGTTGTTGAAGTCGCGGGTAGGGTTCGGGTGCTTGACCACGTCCTTCACCTCGAAACCGTGCTGCGGCAGCGACTTGGAAAGCAGCGCCGCCGTGCCCGTGCCGAAGAGGGAATCCTCGTGCACGATCATCACCGTCTTGGCCGGTTTGCCCGCCGCGTCGTTCAGCGCGGCTAGGTCGGTGATGGCGCGCTCGCTACAGGCGCGGTAGCCGGGCCCGAAACGGAAGGTGTTCTTCAGGCCGCGCTCGACGATCTGATCCGCCACGCCCACGTCCACCACGTGCGGCAGGCTGTACTTGGCCGCGGTCTGGGTCGTGGCCAGGCAGATCGCCGAGGCATAGGCGCCGACGATGGCCGACACGCCGGCTTCATTCATTTTCTCGACTTCCGCCGACCCCGCCTCGGGGCGCGACTGCGCGTCGCCGAGCATGGCTTCCAAGGGCGCCCCGCCCAGCGACTTGATGCCGCCGGCCTTGTTGATGTCCTCGATCGCCAGCAAGGCGCCCAGACGGCATTGCTGGCCCGAATAGGCGAGCGCCCCGGTCACCGGGTGCAGGATTCCCACCTTCACGGGCTTGGCGCCCTGGGCCCGGGCCACCCACGGAGCCGACACCAGGGCTGCGGCGGCGGCGGATTGATAAAGAAAGGTGCGGCGCGAATTCATGGGCGATCTCCGGAGGGTTCAATGGAATTGGGCCGACAGCTCTTCGCTGACCCAGACCTTGGCGTCGATGCTGCCGACGCGCGACAGCTGCAATTGGTACTGATAGCGATCGGGCCGGTAGAGGCCCTGCAGGAGCTGCACCGGCCGGTCGTCCACGTCGCGCACGATCCGCGTCACGGCCAGCAGCGCCGACCCGACGGATACGTCGAGGTGGCGCGCCACCTGCGCGTCGGCCAGCCTGGCCGAAATGGCCTGCGTGGCGCCGCCGAACTCCACGCCCGCCGCTTCCAGCAGCATCAGCAGCGGTTCGCGTTCGAGATCCTCGCGCGTGAAATCGGCGACGGCCTGGGGCACGTAGGTGGTGATGTGGGACAGCGGCCCGGCCTCGGTGCTGCGCACGCGCAGACTCTTGTGCACCGGCGTGCCGGCCGGAACGTCCAGCGACTCGGCGACGAAGGGCGGCGCCGAGACCAGCGCGCTGTCCAGCACGCGCACGGAAGTGCGCAGGCCCATGTTGACGATGTTCTCCAGCAGGCCGGTCAGGTGCGCCTTCTGCTGCGGACTGGGCTTGGGCTGGCCGCCGGGCGTGGCGGCCGCGCGCAGAGGCCAGGTGCCGAGTCCGGGACGGCGCGAGACCAGCCCGTCGGCCACCAGCATTTCCATCGCCTTGCGGATGGTGATGCGGGCCACGTCGAACTGCGCGGCCAGCGCGTGTTCTCCCGGCACGCCCTCCTGATCGAAGCGCCCTTCCTGCAACTGCTCGCGCAGGACGAGGTAGATCTGGTGGTACTTCGGAAGCGGCAATGAGGTTCCCATGCAGGGAACTCTAGGGGTGTCCTAATGTACCGTCAATGGAACAAATGGGCCTGCCGGTTGTTCTATCGGGAAAACACTGAGGGCGCGGATTCGATGCGGTTGCGGCCAAGCTGCTTGGCGTTGTACAGCGCCCGGTCGCTGCGGATCAGCGCCAGTTCGGCATCCGCGTCCATGGTGTGCATGGTGGAAATTCCGATGCTGACCGTCAGCGGTATGCGCCGGCCGCCCGAGGAGAATGGCGTGTCGGCGATGCGCTGCTGCACCCGCATCGCGAACGCGTGCGCGCGCTCCAGATCGGTATCCGGCAGCACGATGGCGAATTCCTCGCCGCCGATGCGCCCGGCCAGATCGACGGCGCGCAACTGCGCGCGCAGCGTATTGGCGAAATGCTGGAGCACGCCGTCGCCGATCGCGTGTCCCCACGTATCGTTGATGCGCTTGAAATGGTCCAGGTCGCACATCAGCACCGCGGCGCAATCGCTGCCATGCCGCTTGATCCGGGCCAGTTCCGCCGCGATGCGCGACATGAAATGGCGGCGGTTGGGCAAGGTGGTCAGCGCGTCGGTGGCGGCCAGTTCGTGCAGTTCGAAATCGGCGCGCTTGCGGTCCGTGATGTCGGTGACGAAACCATGCCAGACGACCGAGCCGTCGGGCCCTTTGCGCGGGCTGGCGTCGCCCTGGCGCCAGCGCAAGCCCTGCCCGGGCAGGCAGACGCGGAACTCCAGGTGCCAGGGAGTCTGGGCGGCGGCCGCGGCCTGCAGCGAGGTGTGATAGCTGACGAGGTCGTCGGGGTGGACACGCTGCTCTATCGCCGCGGCGCTGTCCCGGACGTCGTCCGGCGTCAGTTCGAACATGTCCCAGATGCCCGCGCTGACGTAGAGGAACCGGGAGCCGCCCTCGGTTCCCTGCCCGCACTGGAAGACCATGCCGGGCACCGCGTCCGTCAGGTTGACCAGCAGGTCCGCCGTGCGCTGCAGCCGTTCCGACATCGCGCGCATGGCGCTGATGTCGGTGGTGGTGCCCATCATGCGCAACGCCCGGCCCTGCGCGTCGCGGCTGACGACCTTGCCGCGGCTGCAGATCCATTTGTAGCTGCCGTCCTTGCAAAGGATCCGGTGCTCGACCTCGTAGCTTTCCGTCTTGCCCTCGAAGTGCGCCTGCATGGCCGAGCGCACGTATTCGGCGTCGTCGGGATGCAGCCGCTTGTAGGCGTCTTCGATGCGATTGGAGATATCGAACTCGCCATAGCCCAGCAGCGCCTTCCAGCCGGTGGAATAGGTGATTTCGCCGGTGACGACATTGCGGTCCCAGACGCCGGTGCCGCTGCCGGCAATCGCCATCGACAGGTTGCGGGCCTCGTCGCGCCAGCTGTCCTCGGCCGCGCGTTCGGCCGCCAGCGCCCGGCGCTTTTCCACCGCGGCGGCCGCCAGCCCGGCGTAGTCCTCCAGCGCGCGGCGGTCGTCTTCGCCGAAATCGCGCGGCTGCCCGTGCAGCAGCCGGAATGTGCCCAGCTGCCGGCCGTCGCTGGCGCGCAGCGGGCATTCGGCGGAAAAGGGAAGCGATTCGGCGGCGGCGGGCGGCGCCCCCGCCCTGGCCTGCCAGACGCCGTCGGCGTCGCTGCAGGCCACCAGCACCATGTCCACCCCGAAATAACGCCTGGCCAGGCGGGCCAGCTTGTCCAGGGGGCCGTCCGGTTCAGCCTGCATGCGGCCCGCGCCCTCGGCGGGCGCAGGTGCAGGTGCGGAAGGAAAATCACCTGGAGCGGGCATTTCGGACCTGATCAACACGGGTTCATCGACGCGGTCATGCTACCAGTCGCGGATGACATTTTGTCACGTTACGCACCAAAATGGCATCATTTTGAACGATATGATCGTCCGCCTATGCGTCTTCCAATCTACATGCCTTTTGCCTGGCCGCGGCCGCTTTGGCTGCTTGCGCTGACTGCCTTCCTGGCCCTGCATGGCGGCGCTGCCGGCGCCCAGGCTTTCGACCGCCAGGCGGAAAACCAGCGCTACCGCCAATGGCTGGTCGATTTCAAACAGGACCTGGAGCGGTTGCGCCAGTCGCCCGATCCCGGCAATGCCGACGTGGACAGCCTGTTCGCCAGGACGCTGGTGCCCGGCTCGCGCGCGACTCAACTGGCCCGGGAGCTTGCCACGGCTCCCGGCGGCACGACGAGCGGGGAAATCCATTTCGTGGGCATCCAGCGCATCTTCCTGGCCATTTTGTCCGACTCGATGGTGGCGGGCGACGGCGGCATCTACCCCGAAACACAGGCCGCCTACCGCAAGGACGCGCTACGCGTGCGCTACCTGCACGTGGACGGCGGCGGCCGCCTGGAGCCCTATTTCAACGACCCGGAGGCTTTCAAGCCCTACCGGCTGCCCGAGACCGGCGCCCTGGAGCGCAACGCCTATCCTTTCCTGCTGTTCGAAGACCGCGATGGCACGCTGCGCCTGGGCGGCGTGTCCAAGGAGTTCTGGGAACTCGTGAGGTTCATGGATGCGCTGCAACCTGCTTAGGACGCTGGCGCTGGCCGCTGCCGTGCACGGCTCTCCGGCCTGGGCCGCCTGCGGGCCGGCCGACGCGGACTTCACGGCGCCGGCGGCGCTGACGGCGGTGCCGGTATCGGTCGACCTGTCCGACGAGCGCGTGCTGCTGGGCCGCAACGGGGAACGCGTCGCGACGCGCCCCGCCCCGGTCTGGACTGCCGAGAGCGGCGATCCGCTGCCGCAAACCTGGATGGACAAGGTCGACTGGTCCGCCTACCGGGAGGATGACGCCGCCGCCCCCACCCGCCTCTATTTCGATGCGGACGGCCGCCTGTGCCGCGTGCAGCGCTACGACGTCCCGGCACGCGGTGCCCGTGCCGCCGAGCCTTTTTTGCTGGGCGGGTTCGCGATGGAATACGACGCCACGGGCGCGCTTGCGCGCGTGGTCGAATACGACCAGACGGCGTACCGCAAGCCCGCGGTCTATTCGGCCGTCCGCCAGACCTGCCTGAAGCGCGACGCGCAAGGCGCGCTGACGGCGCTGATCGAAGGCCCTTGCGGCAACGCCCGCGGCCCCGCGGCGAGCCGCCATTTCCTGCGCGACGCCGAGGGCCGCCTGCTGCGCGTCATCGACACCGACGAGGAAGGCCGCGCCGTGTCGGTCCAGGCCTATGACGGCCAGGGCCGGCCGGGGCAGCGCTACCTCTATCCGCATTCCCGGTATGCGGCGCCGGGAGACGGCAACATCCCCTACCCCTACGCCGAGCCGCCGCGCAAGCACGATTCCCTTTACGTGCTGGAACGGGAGCGGTTGTCCCGCCTGGCCACCGAGGTTCCCGGAAGCGACTGGCGCATCGTGCGCATCCCCGACGACATACCGGTGGACGACGCCGACATGCAATCCTGGAACCCGCGGGCCCAGATTGTGCTGGCGCAGGGCGTGACCGATCGTCAGGGCCGCGCGCGGCTCGAACCCGAGGCCCGGGAAAAGGTGTGGCGGGCCATGCACGACAAACCGGGCCGGATCTTCTGGTACCAGGATCCGGCGAGCCGGGTGCTGCTGGTGCCGGCGATGGAACAGGCGCGCTGGCGGGCCTGCTCGGATCCCGCGAACCTGGCCGCCGACGCCTGCGACTGACGCGTTTAGGCCGCCCGCGGCCGGGTGTCCACGGCCAGGCACAGCAAGGCGGTCAGCAGGGCCAGGCCCACGTGCCCCGCGTAGATCGGCGAAAAATCGTCATGGCGCGCCACGCCCTGGCCCAGCAGCAGCACCGTGACGGCCACGCCCAGCACCCCGCCGATCTGCCGGGTGGCCTGATTGACGGCGCTGCCCACGGCGTAGTGCTGCGCCGGCAGGCGGTTCACGGCGGCGCCCGACAAGGACGGCAGCACCATGCCCACCCCGATGCCGCTCAGCATCAATCCGGGCAGCCACTGGCTCAGATAGGCCGGCTCGGCGCCGGGCACCAGCAGGAACCACAGCCCGCTGGCCGCGTAGACCAGCGACCCGCCCACCAGGAACGGCCGGTGGCCCAGCCGCGCCGCCAGCCTTCCGGTCAGGATCGCGGTGGGCATGACCAGCAGCGGGCCGGGTGTCACGGCCAGGCCCGCGCGCGGCAGGCTGTAGTGCCACACGCCCGTCATGTAGAAGAAAAAGGCGAAGAACATCATCGCGAACGCAATGCCGAAACTGAGCGTGGCCAGGTTCACGTATCGGTAGGTGCGGTGGCGGAACAACGCCAGATCCACCAGGGGGTGGGGCGTGGCCCGCGCCCAGAGGACGAATGCGACGAGGCACACGAGCCCGATGCCGGCGGCCACCATCAGCTCGCTCCGCGCCCACGCCGGCGATTCGGACTGCACGATGGCCAGCGCCAGCGCGCCCACCCCGACGATCAGCAGCGCCATGCCCACGCCGTCCACCCGGCGCCGCGCGTCCGGCTTCACGGATTCCTTGAGCAGGCCGGCGCCGAACCACAGCGACAGCGCGCCCAGCGGCAGATTGATGTAGAAGGCCCAGGGCCAGCCCGCGACGTCCACGACGAAGGCGCCCAGGCTGGGCCCCACGGCCGCGGCCAAACCGCCCACCGCGCCCCACAGGCTGACGGCCACGGCCCGCTGCGACGCCGGGAAGGCGGCCAGGACGATGGACAGCGAAGCCGGGGTCAGCAGCGCGGCCCCCACGGCCTGCAGCACGCGCGCGGCGATCAGCCAGCCTTCGCTGCCGGCCAGGCCGCAGGCCGCCGACGCCGCCAGGAACAGCACCACGCCGCCCATGAACATGCGCTTGCGGCCGTGCGTGTCGGCCAGGCCGCCCGACGGAATCAGCATCGCGGCAAAGACCACCGTGTAGGCGTTGAGCACCCAGGACATGTCCGCGGCCGACGCCTCGGGAAAGCCCGCGCGCAAGGCGCCGAAGGCGGCGTAGAGCATGGTGCTGTCCAGCGACACCAGGAACACGGCGATGCTGGCGACCCAGAACACGGGCCACGGCGATGCCGCGGGCGCGGCGGAGGGTGCGGCGGGACTTGCGCTGGCATGCATGGCGAGGCCTCTCAGGCTTGCAGGTAGATGGAGGGGCTGGCGGACAGCCCTTGCTTGACCCGGAGGGTCGCCTCGTCGGCCAGCACCTCTTCGGCGCCTGCCTCCAGCCCGTCCAGCGCCAGGCGCACGATAGCCTCGGGAGCGGCCTTGGGCGCGTCGATGCCCCGCGTCAGGTCGGTATCCACGAAGCCCATGTGCAGGCCCAGCACCTGGGTGCCCTGTTCCCGCAGTTCGTGGCGCAGCCCGTTCGTCAGCGCCCAGGCGGCCGACTTGCTCATGCCGTAGACGCCCAGCAGCGGGCGGTTGATCCAGCTGGCGATCGACAGCACGTTCAGCAACGCGCCTCCGCCATTGGCCGCGAGCGCCGGCGCAAAGGCCTGCGCCATCAACAGCGGGCCGATCAGGTTGGTCTCCAGGTGGCGGCGGGCGGAATCCGCGCTGTCTGGTGCCAGGAAGCCGCCGGTCGCGGCGATGCCCGCGTTGTTGACCAGCACCGTCACGTCGCCGGCGCGGGCCGCGGCCGCGATTACCTCGTGCGGGCGCGTGACGTCGAGCCTGACCGGCTCCACGCCCGCCAGCCGCACGGCCGACGGATCGCGGGCTGCCGCGTAGACCTTGCGGGCCCCCCGCTCGAGCGCCTCGCGCGCGAAGGCCAGGCCCAGGCCGCGATTGGCCCCGGTGATGAATACGACGGCATTCCTGAGTTCCATGATGGGGTTCCTCGTTGGCGGCGGCGCCGCGGGATCGGATGGATCGGCATGCCGTGAATATGATGATCATCATATTCACGACGGACTAAAAGGCCGCGCAATGCGGCCTTGGAAAATAATCAGCGGGCGGGCGGGACGCCGCGGTCGTACTGGTCCAGGATGGCCTTGCGCGCCGACGCCAGCACGTCCCGGCCGTGGGCGTTGTCGCCCAGCGCGCGCGCCAATTGCAGGGCGCCCACCAGGGTGCTGGTCACCGCGGCGGCCGCGTGCTCGTCCGCCGTATCCGGCAACACCTGCCTGACACCCTCCAGCAGACGCCGCACCCGGACGGCCCCGGCCTCGCGCACGTCGGGCGACTGGCGCGGGATCTCCGAGGCCAGCGCCGCGACCGGACAGCCCCGTTCGCAGCCGGCCAGGTGCGCGTCGCTCAGATAGGCATCCACCCAGGCGCGCAGCGGGCTCGCGCCTTGGGCGCGCCGCTGCGCCATGCCTTGCGACAGGCGGTCCGCGCCGTCGCGGCCCGCCCGTTCCATCGCCACCGCGAGCAGCGCGTCGCGCGAAGCGAAATGCGCATAGAAGCCGCCATGCGTCAGCCCGGCCTCTTTCATGACCTCGGCCACCCCTACCCCGGCGCAGCCCTCGCGCCGGATCGCGCGCGCGGCCGCGTCGACGATGCGCTCATGGGAGAGTTCCTTGCGGGTGGCGGGAAGATTCATGGCCTTGAATCAGAAATATGATGATCATCATATTAAGAGCCCGCCATCTTGCGCGCAACTGTTTTTTAGGGGGACGGGACGCTAGCGCCAGACGTCCGGTTCGATGCTGACTTCGCCTTTATCCGCCGAGAAATACACCACGCCGTCGGAAATATTGGCGTTCAGCTGCATGGTCCGCTCGGCCAGCCTGGCCAGGGCCTTGGTCTGCTCCGAAGGCAGATTGACGACCTTGAGGTTGCGGGTGCGCTCGAGCTTGTTCTTCACGCCGTCCCACCAGATCCTGCTGGCGGAGCCGCCGTAGCAATAGATGATGACTTCCTCGGCGCGGCCGCAGGCGCGCAGGATGCGGCGCTCTTCGGGCTGGCCGACCTCGATCCACTGCCTGACCGCGCCCGTCAGGTCCTTGGCCCACAGGTCCGGCTCGTCGGTGTCGCTCAGGCCCTTGGTGAAGGCCAGCTCCTCCTGCGCATGCAGGGCGAAAGCCACCAGGCGGACCATCATGCGCTCATCGGTTTCCGAGGGATGGCGGGCCACCGTCAGCGAATGGCTGCCGTAATAGTGGCGATCGGTGTCGGCGACGTTGAGTTCGGCCTTGTAGATGGTGGCGCGCAGGGCCATGGCGAGAATCCGTTGAATGAAGCTGATGATCGAAGGCCGCCATGATACCGCTTGCCGGCCCGCTGTCCGGCGGGTTTGCGGGCACAGGCGCCGGCGCTACACTGGCTGCCTGCCCGGTTCCTCCAGCCCGCTTCCCCATGACCGCCACCGCCGCCCTGCTCGCCTTCACCCTGGCCGCCGCCATCCTGACCGTCACGCCGGGCATGGATAGCGCCCTGGTGCTGCGCACCGCGGCCGTCGAGGGCGGCAGGCGGGCGTTCATGGCGGGCCTGGGTATCTGCGCCGGCTGCCTGGTGTGGGGCGCCATCGCCGCGTTCGGGCTGGGCTCCCTGCTGCTGGTGTCCACCCTGGCCTATGACGCGCTGCGCATCTGCGCGGCGCTGTATCTGTTCTACCTGGGAGTGAAGCTGCTGTGGGGCAGCCTGAAGCGGGGGCAGCCCGCCGCCGGCCCGCAGGCGCCGCGCGCCGCGGCCGCGGCCGGCCCCGCCGGCTGGTTCGCCCGCGGCTGTCTGACCAACGTGCTCAATCCCAAGGTCGGCGTCTTCTACATCACCTTCCTGCCCCAGTTCATTCCGGCGGGCGCGGACGTGCTGCGCTTCAGCCTGCTGCTGGCCGCGATCCACGCCCTGCTGGGCGTGCTGTGGTTCGCGCTGCTGGTGGCCGCGACGCGCCCGCTGGCGCGCTGGCTGTCGCGGCCCGCCGTCATGCGCGGCCTGGACCGCATGACGGGCGCGGTCTTCATTGCGTTCGGATTGAAGCTGGCGCTGGAGAAGCGCTGAAGCCGGCAGAGCCGGCCGGACCTTACGCGCAACGCTCGACCAGATCCGCGATCAGGCTCGTTACCGCCTCGGGCTGGTCGAGATTGGGCAAATGGGCGGCATCCGGCAATTCCCGCCCCTGCGCATCGGGCAGCTCGAGGGCGGCCGCCCGACTGCGCTCCTGGATGTGCGGAAAGTCGAGCGCGCCCCACACGACCCGCGACGGGACGGCGATCTCTCCCAGGCGGCCGTAGATCGGCCAGTCGTCGCGATTGACGCTTCCGGGCGTGGAACGCAGCGCAATCGCGTTCATGTCCAGGAACAGGCGCCGGGTTGCTCCCTGCACCCGCCCTTCCGGGGCCAGCGGGCCGTCCAGGAAGAGGCGCGCCTTGATTTCGTTCAGGCGATCCAGATCTCCAGCCGCTTCCGCGCGCCCCTGCTGCGCGACCATCTCCAGCAGATCCGCCGGGTAGGCCGGCGCGGGCGCTCCCGCCACGGTCGGAGAGATCAACGCCAGGCCGCATACCCGCGAGGGATGCCTGAGCGTGGCGCCTAGCGCGATATTCGCGCCTTGCGAGCATCCGACGAGGATGGCCGGCGAATTGCCGGCGACCGCATCGAGCACCGCGATCAGATCCGCCACGGCGGAATGGTCCCCCGTTGCCCGGCTCGATTCCCCGAACCCGCGCCGGTCATAGGCGACGGCCCGGCAGGTCGCGCCGAGGGCATCCAATTGCGCCCGCCACATGCGTCTGTCGCAGACGTTCGCATGGAGAAAGACCACGACGGGACCGCTGCCGGCGATTTCGGCGGCCAGGGCGGCCCCGCCTGGGACGACGATGTGGGAGTTCATACGGCCTCTTGAGCGTTCGGGATCCGGCCGCGGAACCGCAGTCCGACCCTGAGGCCGCCCATGACCGCGCTGTAGAAGCCCAGCGCGCGTTCGAACTCGGTGACGCCGATGAAAACGTGGGAAAACACGGTTCAGTTCCTCGTCGTGCAAGCCAGCGGGAAATGCCGGTGTCGGATGCCTGCCCCGCGGGGCGTCCGACACCTGTGCCCGCTCAATATACGCCGACGGCGTGCCGCGCCACGAAGTGGCCGTCGCCCACGGCGACCAGGGGCTGGACCAGCGGGTCATCGCCCACCTTGCGCACCGGGCTGGGGATTTCGTCGACCAGCAGCGAGCGCTCGCGGTGGCGGCGCTGCGGATCGGCGATGGGCACCGCCGCCATCAGCTTCTTCGTGTAGGGGTGCTGGGGATTCTCGAAGATCGCCCGGCGCGGCCCGATCTCGACGATCTGGCCCAGGTACATCACCGCCACCCGGTGGCTCACGCGTTCGACCACCGCCATGTCGTGCGAGATGAACAGGAACGACACGCCCAGCTCGCGCTGCAGGTCCAGCAGCAGGTTCACGATCTGCGCCTGGATCGATACGTCCAGCGCCGACACGGATTCGTCGGCGATCACCACCTTGGGATTGAGCGCCAGGGCCCGAGCGATGCAGATGCGCTGACGCTGGCCGCCGGAGAATTCGTGCGGATAGCGGTCGATCATTTCAGGCAGCAGCCCGCACTTGTCCATCAGCCAGCGGACCCGGTCCTGCGCCGCCTTGCCGCGCGCCACGCCGTGGATCAGCAGCGGCTCCATGATGGAATAGCCTACCGTCATGCGCGGATCCAGCGAGGCGAACGGGTCCTGGAAGATGAACTGGATGTGGCGGCGCAGCGTCTGCATGGCGCTGCCGCGCAATGCGCCGATATTCTTGCCATCGAATTCGATGGTGCCGCTTTTGCTCTTGACCAGTTGCAGCAGCGAGCGGCCGGTGGTCGTCTTGCCGCAGCCCGACTCGCCCACCAGAGACAGGGTCTCGCCCGGGTAGAGGTCGAAGCTGACTTTCTCCACCGCGTGCACGCGTTTCTGCACGCGGCCGAGGATACCGCCCGTGATGTCGAAACTGGTGGTGAGGTCTCGCACCTTCAGCACTGGCCCGTTCTCGCGGCGCACCGTGGACGCAACGGCGGCGGGCGCTTCGGCCGGCCGTTGCGCGGGCGCCTCGTCCACGCGCAGCAGCGGGAACGGCGCGGGCTGGTCGGTGCCCTGCATGGCGCCCAGCCGCGGCACGGCGGACAGCAGGGCCCGCGTATAGGGATGGCGCGGGCGGGCGAAGACCTCATCCGAGCCGCCCTCTTCCACCTTGTCGCCGCGGTACATGACCAGCACGCGGTCGGCCACTTCGGCCACCACGCCCATATCGTGCGTGATGAAGATCACGCCCATGTCCATCTCTTCCTGGAGCTGGCGGATCAGCTGCAGGATCTGCGCCTGGATGGTGACGTCCAGCGCCGTGGTCGGCTCGTCCGCGATCAGCAACTGCGGCTTGCACGACAGCGCCATGGCGATCATGACCCGCTGGCGCATGCCGCCCGACAGTTGGTGAGGATAGCGGTCCAGGATGGCACGGGCCTCGGGGATGCGCACGCGCTCCAGCATGCGCAGCGTCTCGGCGCGCGCCGCGGCCGCGTCCAGCCCCTGGTGCAGCTGCAAGGCCTCGGCGATCTGGTTGCCGGCCGTGAAGCTCGGGTTCAGCGAGGTCATCGGCTCTTGGAAGATCATCGCCACGTCCGCGCCGCGCACGCGCTGCAGCAGGGAGTCCGGCGCGTTCCCCAGGTCCAGGACTTCGCCATTGCGCCGGCGCAGCAGCATGCCGCCATTGACGATCCTGCCGCCGCCGTACTCCACCAGGCGCATCAGCGCCAGCGAAGTCACGGACTTGCCGGAACCGGACTCGCCCACGATCGCCAGGGTTTCGCCTCGATCGACGTGGAAAGAGACGCCGCGCACCGCTTCCACGGTGCGCTCGGGAGTCTTGAAGCGCACGGTCAGGTCATTGACCTGGACGACGCGTTTGGGATCCATTGTTGCCATATCGATTACTTGTCCTGACGCGGATCGAGCGCATCGCGCAGCCCGTCGCCCAGCAGATTGAAGCCCAGCACCGCAAGGAAAATAGCCGATCCGGGGAAGATGGACATCCAGGGCGCCTGGGTCATGAAGTTCTTGGCGGTGTTCAGCATCGAGCCCCACGACGGATTGGGCGGCTGCAGCCCCAGGCCGAGGAAAGACAGGCTGGCCTCCGCAATGATGGCGGTCGCGATCGTGATGGTGGCCTGCACGATCAGCGGCGGCATGACATTGGGGAACACGTGCCGGCCGATGATGCGCAGGTCCGACGCGCCCAGCGCGCGGGCGCTCTGCACGTAGTCCTCGTTCTTGACCGCCAGCACCTGCCCCCGCGTCAAGCGGATGAACTTGGGCGCGGCGGACACGCCGATGGCGATCATGGCATTGGTCAGGCTGGGGCCCAGGAAGGCGGCCAGCGCGATGGCCAGGATCAGGAAGGGAATCGCCAGCAGGGCCTCGGTGGCGCGCGAGATGACGCTGTCCGTCCAGCCGCCGAAATAACCGGCGGCCAGACCGAACGGCACCCCCGCCACCAGGGCGATCAGGACGGATACGAGCCCCGCCATCAGCGAAGCGCGGGCGCCGTAGACCATGCGGCTGAAAATGTCGCGGCCGAGTTCGTCCGTGCCCAGCCAATACGAGGCCGACGGCGCCTTGCGGATGGTGGTGAAGCTGGTCTGGAAAGGATCGTGGCTGGCGATCAGCGGCGCCAGCACGGCCAGCAGGACGAACAGCAGCACGATCCCCAGGCCCAGCATGGCGATCCGGTTGCGTTTGAATTTCGCCCAGGCGCGATTGCGGCTGCGGGGCGGCGTGACGGCCGCGGCCGTTGCGGGAAGAGCGCTCATGAATGCCTCAGGCGGGGATTGACCAGGATGTAGAGGATGTCGGCCAGCAGGTTCATCACGATGAAGCCCACCGCGACGCAGAGCACCACGCCCTGCACCACCGCGTAGTCGCGCGTGAAGACGGCGTCGACCACCAGCTTGCCGAACCCCGGGATCGTGAAGACCTGCTCGGTCAGCACGGCGCCCGCCAACAGCTCGCCGAACAGCAAGGTCACCAGCGTGACGATGGGCATCAGCGCATTGCGCAAGGCATGGCGCAGCACCACTTTGCGCGGCGACACGCCCTTGGCGCGCGCGGTGCGCACATAGTCCGCGGACAGGGCCTCCAGCATGGCGGAGCGGGTATGCCGCATCAGGTAGGCCGCGATCGCCGTGGACAGCACCAGGGACGGCATCAGCATGGTCTTGATCGACAGCCAGAAATCCTCGGACGGCGACACGTAGCCCGACGCCGGCAACAGCCTCCACTGCACCGAGACCACCATGATCAGGATGATGCCCAGCCAGAAGTTGGGAATCGACATGCCGGACAAGGCGGCGATGTTCGCGCCCATTTCGACGGGCTTGCCCTTGCGCACGGCGGCCACGATGCCCATGGGGATGCCGATCAGCAACGCGAAGAACATGGCCATGGCGGCCAGCTGCAGCGTGACCGGCAGCTTCTGGCCGATCAACGTGGTGACGGGCACGTCGGTGCGCAGCGACTTGCCCAGGTCGCCCTGCAGGACCTGCCCGGCCCATGCGGCGTATTGAACGGGCAGCGGATCGTTCAGGCGGTATTTTTCGCGCAGGTAGTCGAGCACGGCCGGATCGCGCTCTTCGCCGGCCAGGGTCAGCACCGGGTCGCCGGGCAGGATTTTTTGCAGCATGAAGACGATCATCGACACCAGTATCAATGTCGGTATCGCGACGATCACGCGGCGCAAGATGAGTTTAAGCATATGGAAACCGTGAAACAGGAGCGGCGGAAGGCGCCAGCCGGACTGGCCTCGCGGCCGCCGCAAAGAATAACCGGACGCGCAAGGCGCGTCCGGCAGAGGCGGCCGGAAACAGCCGCCCCGTGGTCACTTCTGCGCGAAAGTCATGCCTTTGAGCCGGATCATGCCATCCGGATAGGGCGTGAAGCCCTGCACCTTCTTGGCCAGCGCGAAGGGCCAGGGCTGGTAATAGTTATACACCCCGGGCAGTTCGTCCTGCAGGATGGTCTGCGCCTGGTCGTAGATGGCACGGCGCTTGGCCTCGTCGGGCACGGTGCGCGCCTCGTTCAGCAGTTTGTCGACTTCCGGGTTGCAATAGTGGCCGTCGTTCAGCGCGCCCTTGCAGGTGACGAAGGCGTGGATGTTGCCGTCCGGATCGACCCGGCCGGACCACCCCAGCATCACCACCTGGAAATTGCCGCCGGCGGATTCCTTCTGCAGCGCCGCGTATTCCGTGGGCCGCAGCGACAGGTCGAAGCCCGCCTCGGACGCCATGGCCTGGACGATCTCGGCGATCGACGAGGTGGTGGTGTTGTTGCCGAACATGACCTCCGCCTTCACGCGGTCGAAGCCGGCCTGCTTGAGCAGCGCCTTCGCCTTGGCGACGTCGCGCTTGGTCGGCGGGAATTTGTCGCTGTGGTAGGGGCTGGCGGGCGGGAACGGCTGCTGGGCCGGATCGAAAATGCCGCCCCCCGCCACTTCGCTGATCGCGTTGCGGTCGATGGCGTACTGGAACGCCTGGCGCACCAGCTTGTTCTTGAACGGGTTGTCCTCGGCGCGCTTGCCGTTGGCCACGTTGAACATGAACTGCTGGAAGCCCAGCCCCGCCACGGGCGCGAAGGTCAGGCTGGTATCGCCCTTGACCTGCGGCACGTCGGAGGGATTCAGGCGTTCCAGCATGTCCAGGTCGCCCGCGCGCAGGTTGGACAGGCGCACGGTGGTGTCCGGGATGGGCAGGAAGGTCACGCGCTTGAACGCGAAATCCTTGGCGTCGTAGTACTGGTCGAACTTCTCCAGCACGATGCGGTCGTTCTGGATGCGCTCGACGAACTTGTACGGACCGGAACAGACAGGCTTGCGCCCCACGGCCGCCACGTCGTCGGTGAAGGTCTTGGGCGACAGCATCATGCCGGCGCGGTCGGACAGCTGGGCCAGCAAGGTGGCGTCCGGCTTCTTCAGCGTCAGCACGAGCGTGGCGGCGTCCGGGGCCTCGACCTTGTCCACCGAGGCCAGCTCGCCCTTGCGCAGGCTGTCAGGCAGGGTCATGGCGCGTTCGAGGTTGGCCTTGGCCGCGGCGGCGTCGAACTTCGTGCCGTCGTGGAACAGCGCGTCCTCGCGCAGCTTGAAGGTCAGCACCTTGTTGTCGGCGCTGAACGACCACGACGTGGCCAGTTGCGGCACGAAGTGCAGCTTGGGGTCGATGTCGATCAGCTTGTCGCACAGCGACGTGAAGACGATGCGGCCCACGTAGGTGCGCGCCCGGTGCGGATCCAGGACGTCGGGATCTTCCTGCAGCCCGATCCGCATGTTCTGGGCGGACGCCGCGCCCGCGGCCAGCGCCAGCAGGCCGGCGCCGAAGGTCAAGGTCAAGCGTTTCATTGTGTTTATTCCCCTTGTGGTTGCAGTGCGTACCTATTTTGCCGCCGGGCCGTCCCAAGGCAAAATGCGCCCCCTCGGGGGGCAGCAAGCCGAAGGCGCGGCGCGGGGGCATTTTCTGCCGCCGCGCCATCCCAAGGCAAAATGCGCCCCCCTCGGGGGGCAGCAAGCCGAAGGCGCGGCGCGGGGGGCTTCTTAAAAGCCCACGGCCTGCCCGTCGCGCCGGCTATCGCTGGCCGCGACGTAGCCCAGCTCGTTGTCGCTTTCGGACATGCGCCAGATGAACTGGCCCGCCCCGAAATCCATGTAGGGATCGTCGACGGACTTCAAAGCATGCCCGAGGTCTTTCAGGCCCGCAATGGTGGAAGCCTTCATATTGGTCTCGATATCCAGCGTGAAATCGCGGTTCACCTTCCAGCGCGGCGCGCAGCAGGCGGCCTGGGGATTCTGGTGGTAATCGATCATGCGGATCACGGTCTGCATGTGGCCCTGGGGCTGCATATCGCCGCCCATCACGCCGAAGCTCATGACCGGCTTGCCGCCCTGGGTCAGGAAGCCGGGGATGATGGTGTGGAACGGGCGCTTGCCGCCTTCGACCACGTTGGCCGACTGCGGATCCATCGAAAAGCCCACGCCGCGGTTCTGCATGCTGATGCCCGTGCCCGGCACGACCACGCCCGAGCCGAAGCCCATGTAGTTGGACTGGATGAACGAGATCATCATGCCGTTCTCGTCGGCCGCCGTCAGGTAGATGGTGCCGCCGGCATGCGGGCGGCCGGCCTCGAAGTGGGTGGCGCGGTCCAGTCGGATCAGCTTGGCGCGGCTATCCAGGTAGGCGTCCGACAGCATTTCCTCGGGGGTGACCCGCATGGAGCGGGGATCCGCCACGTACTTGTACAGGTCGGCGAAGGCCAGCTTCATGGCCTCGATCTGGACGTGCTGCGATTGCACCGAATCCACCGGCATGTCGGCCATGTCGAAACGTTCGACGATGCCCAGCGCGATCAGCGCGGCGATGCCCTGCCCGTTCGGCGGGATCTCGTGCAGCTCGTAGCCGCGGTACGACTTGGAGATCGGCTTGACCCATTCCGGACGATAGCCGCGCAGGTCCTCCAGCGTCATCGCGCCGCCGCATTCCTTGCTGAAGGCGGCGATGTGCTCGGCCAGCTCGCCTTCGTAGAAATCGCGGCCCTTGGATTCGGCGATGCGGCGCAGCGTGTTGGCGGCGTCCGGGAAGCGGAAATGCTCGCCGACCTTGGGCGCGCGGCCCTCGGGCAGGAAGGCCTGGGCGTAGCCGGGCTGCGAGCGCAGCTCTTCCGCGGCGGCGGCCCACTTGTGCGCCACCACGGGCGGCACGGCGTAGCCGCGCTCGGCGATCTCGATGGCGGGCTCGAACAGCTGCTCGAACGGCAGCTTGCCCAGTTTTTCGTGCAGCGCGGCCCAGCCGGCCACCACGCCCGGCACCGTCACCGCGTCCCAGCCGCGCTTGGGCTGGATGGCCAGGCCGTTGGGCCCCACGCCGTACTTGCGCTTGAAGTACTCGACGTTCCAGGCCGCCGGCGCCACGCCGGACGAATTCAGGCCGTGCAGTTCCTTGCCGTCCCAGACGATGGCGAAGCAGTCGCCGCCCAGGCCGCAGGAAACCGGTTCGACCAGCACGATCGTGGCGGCCGCGGCGATGGCGGCGTCCACGGCGTTGCCGCCCTTGAGCAGCATGCGCAGTCCCGCCTGGGCTGCGAGCGGGTGCGACGTGGAGACCACGTTGCGGGCAAACAGCGGGATGCGGACGGAAGGATACGGGTTGCCCCAGTCGAAGGATTTCATATGGCGAGTCTCATAACGGGTTGGGATGCATAGACCCAGGCGAAAGTACTCTTGTGATCTAATTAAATCAATTTGATTTTTTGATCCGTCATAAAAGATTTTTTTATGAGTACGATCCGCTTCCTGCGCACTTTCCTGGCCGTCGCCCACCATGGTTCTTTCTCGGAAGCCGCCGAGCAGGTAGCCCTGACCCAGGCGGCCGTCAGCTTCCAGATGCGGGCGCTGGAGGCGGAACTGGGCCGGGAACTGTTCGACCGCAGCGGCCGTCTTGCCATTCTTAACGCAGCCGGCCGGGAATTGCTACCCGAAATCAAGCACTTGCTGGATCTTTACGACCGCATGAGGCTGCCGCGCACCGTCCCCGGCGAGCTGGCCGGCTCGGTGTCGGTGGGCAGCATCGTGTCGTGCATGGGCACCCTGTCCAAGGTGGTGTCGGGCATGAAGAAGCGCCATCCCAAGCTCGACGTGCGCATCCTGTCGGGCAAGGCCAGCGAGCTGGCGGGCAAGGTGGAGGACGGCGAGCTGGACGCCGCCTTCCTGGTGGAGGCCGGCCGCAAAATGGCCAGCACCCGCTGGACGGCGCTATATGAAGAGGAGCTGGTGGTCATCGCGCCGCGGTCCGCGCGCGGCGAGGATGCGCGCCAGGTGCTGGCGGCCAACCCTTTCCTGCGCTTCGACCGCACCCAGCGCACCGGCCTGCAGATCGACCGTCTGCTGCGCCGCCTGGCGGTGCCGTTGGACGAATTCCTGGAACTCAATGCGATCGAGACGCTGGTGGAACTCGTGCGCCAGGAGGTGGGCGTGACCCTGCTGCCCCTGATCCACGGCTCCAACTGGCAGCAGAGCCCCGAACTGCGGATCCTCCGCCTGCCGCCGGACCTGGGGCCGCTCGCGCGCTCCATCGGCATGCTGGAGCGGCGCGAGCACGCCCGCCAGGGCATTACGGCGGCAATCTGCGCGGCTTGCGCCGCGGCCTTCCAGGAGCGCGACGCGCAGACGGCCCCGTAATCGTTACGACGCCATCGCCGGGTCCGTCACCGAGGCCCTGCCGGTTTCCACCCGGCCGGCGAAACGGCGCCGGTACGCGGGGTCTTCCTGCAGGGTCGCCGTGAAGTCGTACCAGCCGCCGCTGCCCGACAGGGCCCAGTGCTGCTCGACCTGCCCGCCCCCGGGCACCGTGAACGTCCAGCGCTCGTGGTTGGCGTAATAGGCGTTGGGCGCGACGACGAAAGTGCAAGGCGCCTGGCCGCCATTGATGAAGCTGACGTAGATATCGCCGTTGGCGACGTCGTAGCAGACGCGGATCTCCGCCTCCAGCCCCGCCGTGCGCGCCAGCGCCAGATCGCCCGCGAAATGCCGGTGATAGCCGTTGGGGCCCAGTACCCACAGATCGTACTTGCCGCCGTCGGCCGCGGCGTCCCAGCTGCCTTCGAGCTGCTTGTTGGATTCCACCGTGTAGCGGCGCGGCAGGCGGTCCAGGTGCAGGCGGTCATACACATGGAAGACCGCCGCGGCGGCGCCCGTGTTGGCGCAGACCAGGCGCATGGCGCCCGTGCCGGGCTGGGCGCGGCCGCTGGTGTGGAGTTCGTAGGGCAAGGCGCGGGAGTAGCGCACGCCCTTCTCCTGCACCGGCCGGGCCTGGGTCGACGGATCCGGCAGCGGCACGGCGGTCAGCGCCTGCTGGTCGGCGCGCACCTGGTCGGCGCCCGCGCGCGTCAGCAGGTTCAGGTCCGGCAGCTTTTCGTCGTTGGGCGTGGCGAAGTTGAAAGCCGAAGTCAGGTCGCCCAGCACGGCGCGGCGCCAGGGGCTGATGTTGTCCTCGGCCACGCCGAAGCGCGTCTCCAGAAAGCGCAGCACCGAGGTGTGATCGAAGGCCTGGGAATTGACCCAGCCGCCTCGGCTCCACGGCGACACCACGTACATGGGCACGCGCGGACCGGGGCCGTAGACCCGGTTGTCGGCGGCGTCCTGGGCGGAGGGGCGCGTGTGGCGCTCCAGGTCGGTATTGACGGTGGAGGCGCCGGCCATCGAGCCGTCCGGATTCAGCGACGGGGCGGCGGGCGGCGGCACGTGATCGAAGTAGCCGTCGTTCTCGTCGAAGTTGATGAGCAGCACGGTCTTGCTCCAGACTTCCGGATTGGCGGTCAGGGCATCCAGCGTTTCCTGGATGTACCAGGCGCCCTGGATGGGGCTGGACGGGCCGGGGTGCTCGGAATAGGTCGCGGGCGCCACGATCCACGACACCTGCGGCAAGGCGCCGTTCATCACGTCGTCGCGCAGCGACTGCAGGAAGCCGCCGTCGGGCATGGTGTTGGCCGTGCCCTTGTACAGCGGGTTGGCCGCGTCCATGGCCGGCGTCCAGGCCGGATACGGAGAGCCGTTGGCGCCATTGCCCGCCAGCTCGTTGGCGCGGCGGTATTGGCGGAACCCGGCCAGCGGATTGTCGCCGAAGTTCTCGGGCAGGTTCTGGTAGACCTTCCAGCTGACGCCCGCCTCTTGCAGGCGCTCGGGATAGGTCTTCCAGGTCCAGCCGGTGGACGAGGCGCCCAGGCTGTCCCATTGATTGCGGGTGGACGGGCCATTGCCCTGCGCCAGCGGATCGTTGGTGCCGGTCCAGTGGAAGAGGCGGTTGGTGTTGGTGCCGCCGTGCGTGGAGCAATGGTAGGCGTCGCACAGCGTGAAGGCTTCGGCCAGCGCGAACTGGAACTCCACCTCTTTCTGGCGGTAATAGCCCATGGACTGGTTCTGCTTGTAGCGCGGCCATTGGTCCATGCGGCCGCCGTCCCAGGCCATCTGCGCGTCCACGTAGTCGTGCGGCGTGCCGGCCACGCGCTGGGCGTTGCCCTGGGTGCTGTCCAGGTGATAGGGCATCACCACTCGCGTGCCATTGCTCTGCTCCCAGACCGAACGCTGGTCGGGCAGCGGGATGGTGATGCGGTCGCCGAAACCGCGCACGCCCTTGAACGTGCCGAAATACATGTCGAAGGAGCGGTTTTCCTGCATCAGGATGACCACGTGCTCGACATCGTTGATGGTGCCCGTGCGGTTGTTGGCGGGAATCGCCAGCGCGCGGCGGATGGCGGGCGGGAACATCGACAGCGCGGTCAGCCCCGCGGTCGAGGCGGCGGCGTTGCGCAGGAACCGGCGCTTGCCGGCGTGGACCTGGTCTTTATCGGACGTCACGGATTCTATTCCTATGGATTCGGGGAAAGCGGGCTCAGGGCGCGCAGCGCAATTCGGGCTTCGCGGGCGTGGGCGGCACCGGGGCCGGCGTCTCCGGCTGGGCGCCGTTGCCGGGCGCCTCGCCGCTGTCGCCGTCGTCGCCGCCGCAGGCGGCCAGCGTGGCGCTCAGGGTCAGCACCGCGCCCAGGCGCAGGAAACCTCGCAAAATCATGGACTTGCTCATCGTTTTCTATCCTTGGAACATCAGGGGAACAGTTCGGAGACGGACTTGCCGGACAGGGCCAGGGACTTCACCTCGTCTTCCGTCAGGGCGCGCGACCAATACGCCAGGTCGTCGAAATACATCGTGTACGGACCCTTGGTGCCGGCGCAGCAGATGCCGTAGGTGCCGCGGCCGTCCTCGTTCAAGCCCAGGTGCGGGCCATAGTTGCCGGCCACCTTGCTGAGATCGACCCCGCCCGTGTTGACGGTGCGGCTCGAAAAGCCCAGCTCGCTGTCGTAGACCGAGGCGGTCATCGTTTTGGCCGTCTTGTCGACGGTCATCGCGATGTACACCGGCTTGTTCGGGGTGAACTTCACGTTGTTGATATCGACCCGGACTCCGCCGCCCGCGAGGTTGAAATACAGCACCGGGCCGGCCCACTGCGCGATCGTGATTCCAGGATTGCCGCCGGAGTTGTAGTCCTTGTTGCCCACGATGGAGCGGTCGCTGGCGGTGCCGTCGGACTGGTACCAGAAGCCGATGGTGAAGGCCGACGCCGCGTCGAGCATGCCCGCCGGGTAGTCCAGCTTGAACGCGCCTATCGGATCCGCGCTGCGGTCGTTCTTGAACATCTTGCCGAACACGCCCGCGTCGGCGTAGGCCGGCGCCTGGACGCCGTCATAGGGCGTGATGGCGCCGCCGCCGGCGGCCACGTCGGCGAGGCTGCCTTCGAACGGGAACAGCATCGTCAGGCCGGTGCGCAGCGAGGCCAGCAGAGGCAGGGGCTTGGTATAGGTGACCGTCGCGCGCACCGCGCTGACGGCGCTGCCCACGGACAGGCTGTAGTTCAACGCGTGCAGGCCTTCGGTATCGAACGACAGGTTCCTGTCGACGTATTCGGCCGCCGTGCCCGGCACGCGCGCGATTTCCACGCCGTCGCGGCTGATCACGATATCGCCGGCCGGCTCGCCCACGCGCACCCAGTTCAGCGTCACGCTCTTGTTGTCCATGGACGTGCGCGCCGAGGCCTTGCGCAGGGCCAGCGATCCGGCGAGCGAGGTGCCCGCCATGTCGTAGCCGGCCACGGCCGGCAACGCGCCCAGATGCTGCAGCAGGGTCGGCGTCACGTCGGCCGCGCTGGGCAGCGCGTACCAATTGTTGTCCCAGAGGCCGTCGAACGAAGCGTCGTCGGCGCTGCCGCCCAGAAGCGCCGGCTGGTTCGCGGCCAGCAGGATCGTCTTGTTGGACGAGAAAGGCCGGCCGTCGCGGGCGCCCGTCTTGCCCAGGCCATGGCTGGACGCCACGACGACCAGCCAGTTCTCGCCCGGATGGTCCGCCTTGCGGTCGGCGATCTGCCTGGCCAGGACGCCGATCGCGGCGTCCGCGCGGCGGACGGCCTCGTCGTACGCGCCGCCGAAGCCCGATTCCGACGCGACGCGCGCGGGCGCGCCGAACTGGGCCACCACCACGTCATAGCCTTCCGTGATGCGGTCGCGCGCCTGCGTGGCCACGCAATCGTCGACACCGGCGCAATCGGTCAGGGCCTGCAGATAGCCCGCGTCGCGGTCGCCGCCGAGAAGCCCGGCCAGCATGGTCGAATTGAAGGCGGCGGCGGTCCGCGCCTCGGGCAGCGCCGACTTGACGCGCTGGAACAGCGTGGGCGTTTTCATGACTTCGCCTTGCACGCTGAAACGCACGCCGTGCTGGTCGGCCCATTGGCCCGTCAGCAGCGTCGCCCAACCGGGCGCGGGCAGCGTGGGCTGCTGCGTGACCGCTCCCGTCACGCCGCCGGTCCAGGCCCGCGTGGCGGTCAGTTGACCGATATTGGCAAGGGACTTGTCGGCCACCCCGCGGCGCATCGCGTCGTAGGTCAGGCCGTCTACGCCGATGAACAGCACTTTGTCGGCGCGGGCCTGGTCAGGCTGAGTCACCGGAGGCTGGGTCGGCGGCGGCGCAGCGGCTTCATCGCTATCGTCGTCGCTGCCGCCGCAGCCGGCCAATGCGCTGGCCGCCAGCAACATGGCGCACCACTTTCTCCAATCCAATGCTTGCATGCTTCTCTTCTCGCTTCATGAACAGGTTTTGCGTTGGCGCACATGGTGGCCGCCGAACGTGAAAGGCCCGTGAAGCGAGTAAGAGAATGGCTGATCGACGGATCAGATTCTTTTTGTCTGGCGCCGCGCCATCCTGTCATGAAGTCCCGCTATAGTCGTGCGCGTCGATCCACGCCCGCACCGCGCCCCCATGCCTCTTTCATTGCGTTCCGCCCTGCCCGCCGCGCCCGCGGCGCTTCGTATCGTTGCCGTCCTGGCCCTGGCCGCCGGCGTGGGCGTATGGGCGTCCATCCTGCTTGCGCCCAAGCCCGCGGCGCTGCCGCCGGCGGTATCCGCCGCGATCGCGCCGCGCGCGGCCGACAACGGGCCCGTGGCGGTGTGGTTCGGCAAGGACGAAGCGATGCGCACGCAGATCACCGTGCTGGGCGTGATCGCCGCCGGTCCGGACGGCGCCGCCGTCCTCAGCATCGACGGCGGTCCTCCCCTGGCCTGGCGCGTCGGCAACGAAGTGGCGCCCGGGATCGTCTTGCGCGAAATCGCCGCGGACGCGGTGACGGTGGAACAGGCCGGGCGCGGCAGCCGCCTGGCCGCCCCCGCGGCCCAGCCCGCGCCTGCCGGCATTACGCGCGCGGGCTGACGCGAGGCAAAAGCCGCCGCGCCAATATTGCTGTCATATTTCATGACCACAATCCTCCGCTTCTACTGAAGATCGGAGTTGCAAAGTGCGTCAGTTACCGCGCGGGCTTGCCCGCCAGCAAGGTTTCACCCTCATCGAGATCATGGTGGTCATCGTGATCATGGGGATTCTTGCGGCGCTGATCGTCCCCCGCGTGCTGGATCGTCCCGACCAGGCGCGCCAGGTTGCGGCCCGGCAGGACATCGCCGGCATCATGCAGGCGCTCAAACTTTACCGCCTGGACAACGGCCGCTATCCCACCACCGCCCAGGGCCTGCGCGCGCTGGTGGAAAAACCGCAGGGCGTCGCCAACTGGCGCGGCTACCTCGACAAACTGCCCAACGATCCCTGGGGCCACCCCTACCAATATCTGAGCCCTGGCGTCAAAGGCGATATCGATGTGTTCTCGTTCGGCGCCGACAACAAGCCCGGCGGAGAGAACGGCGATGCCGACATCGGCTCCTGGGAACTCTGAGCGCGGCTTCACGCTGGTCGAAGTCCTGGTCGTGCTGGTGATCGTGGCCATCGCGGCCAGCATGGTGAGCCTGTCCGTCGGCCAGGGGGAGAACCGTCTGCGCGGCGACGCGCAGCGCCTGGCCGACGCCTTCACCGTGGCGCAGAGCGAAGCCCGCAGCGACGGCCGCCCGATCCGCTGGCTGCCCAACGGGCAGGGCTGGTCCTTCGAGCGCCGGGGCCGCTTGCCGGGAGCCAGCGCCGAGGAAGACGCGCCGCTGCCCGTGGACCGGATGGAAGGGGACGACGTGCTGCGGCCGCAGGCCTGGTCGGCGGGCGCGGTGGCGCTGCGCCTGGATCCGGACCGTCCCCTGGTCTTCAACACGGAATGGGTTGCCGCGCCCATCACGCTGACGCTGCGCGCCGGAGACGCCCGCGTCGTTCTTCAGCGCGACGCCGCCGGACGCTATGACATCCATTGAAAGACCCCGCCCGCCCGGCCGCGAACGCGGCTTTACGCTCATCGAAGTGCTGGTGGCCCTGGCCATCATCGCCGTGGCCATGGGCGCGGCGCTGCGCGCAACCGGTGTCATGGCGGCCAACAACCGCGCGCTGCAGGACAAGACGCTGGCGCTGCTGGCCGCGCAGAACGCGCTGGCCCAGCTGCGCCTGGAACAGGTCCTGCCACGCGCGGGCACGCGGACCCTGCCCTGCGAACAGGGCGGCCGGGAGCTGCAATGCGACCTGGAGTTCAAGAATTCGATGAACCGCAGTTTCCGCCAGGTATCGGTGCGGGTGCGCGACGCCTCCGCATCGCGTCCCGACGCCGTCCTGCTGCAGCTGGACGGCCTCTTGTCCGGCGTCCGATAGCCATGCGCCCGTCTTTCCGCTCGCAATCCGGCTTCACGCTGATGGAGGTGCTGGTGGCGCTGGCGCTGATGGCGCTCGTCAGCATCCTGGCCTGGCGCGGCCTGGCCAGCGTGTCCGGCGCCCGCGACCGCATCGAGGAACAGGCCGAGGACACCGACGCCATCGTCCGCGCGCTGGGGCAGATCGCGCGCGACGTGGAGCTGTCCTACACCGGCCCGCCCTTCGAGGCGGCCGGCCAGGACGTCCAATCCTATACCAGCGGCCTGCGCCTGCTGCGTCGCGCCAGCGGCGGCCAGACGCTTGAAGTGCTGCGCCCCGATCCCGACGGCAACGGCCTCTGGCAGCGCGTCCACTGGCAGGTGCGCCAGGACGGTCTCTGGCGCGCGGCGGGCCCCTCCGCGGCGCGCGGCCCGTTGCCCGCCCCGGAGGGCGGCATCCTGCTCCTGCCCGGGGTGCGCGCCCTGACCCTGCGCGTGTGGATGCCGGGCAGCGGCTGGGTAGACGCGGACGCCGGCCTCGCGGCCGCGCCCACCGGAATGGAGATCACGCTGGAACGCGGCGGCGCCGCCGCGCCGCAGCGTTTCAGCCGTGTCCTGGAGCTGCCGTGAAAGCCGCCCGCAAGCACGAACGCGGCGCCGCCGTCATCAGCGCCCTCATCATCGTGGCCATCGTCGCGGCGCTGACCACCAGCCTGTTCCAACGCCAGACCGCCAGCACCCGGCGCGTCGAGAATGAACTGGCGCGGGTGCAGGCGCGCGCCATGCTGGCCGGCGGAATAGACTGGGCGCGGCTGGTGCTGCGGGACCATGGCCGGCGCGAGCCCATTACGCGCGGCGACCAGATCTGGGCCACCCCCATTCTCGACACGCGCATCGAACGGCCCGGCGACGACCGGGTCGCGGTGTTCTCGGGCCGGGTCCAGGACGAGCAAGGCAAGTACAACCTCTACAACCTGGCCAGCAACGGCGTGCCACAACCCGAGCAGGAGCGCGTGCTGCGCCGCCTGCTGAGCCTGCAGCAACTGCCCGACGCGCTGGCCGCGCAGATCATCGACATCGTCGCGGCCGCGCAACCGCCCGAGGCCGCGCCCGCCTCCGATACGGCCTCCGCGCCGCAGGGGCGGCCTGGCGCCGCTCCCCGCGCCCGCGCGCCGCTCCCCCGGGGCGTGGACGAGATCGCCGCCCTGCTGGCGCTGGACCCGCCCGCGCGCAACGAACTGCGCCGCACGATGACGGTGCTGCCCGAGGCCACGCCGGTCAACGTCAATACCGCTCCGCCCGAAGTCATCGCCGCCCTCGTGCCCGGGATGTCCCTCAGCCAGGCCCAGGCCATGACGGGCGAGCGCGACCGCGGCAACTGGTTCAACAACGCGGGCGACTTCGCCAACCGCCTGGCCGGCACCGGCGTCAAGGGCGCCGCGCCCGCCGTCGCCACCAACAGCGGCTGGTTCCTCGCCACGGGCACCGTGGCCTACGAGCGCGCGCGGATCTCCCTGCACGCGCTGATGCGCAGCAGCCCGCCGGCCGCGCCCGACACGCTATGGACAAGAGAAAACCCTTGAAGAACACGTTGCGCATCGCGCTGCCCGCCCTCGCTGAATTCGGCGAGGATTCCCCTCTGCCCTATGCCTGGTTCGACCGGCGGGGCCGTTGCGCGCGGCAGGGCGAGCTCGCGCTGCGCGCCCTGGGCCACGCGTACCCGCAGGCTTCCTGCGAAGCCGTGCTGCACCCGGCGGACGTAATCGCCACCACCGTGCAGATCCCCGCCGTGGCCCGCGCGCGCTATGCCGCCGCCGTCCATGGCGCGCTGGAACCGCTGGTGCTTAGCGATCTGGACGCGCTGGCGATCGGCCACGGCCCGCGAGCCGCCGACGGCTCCGTGCCGCTGGCCTGGGCCGCGCGCGAATCCGTGCGGCGCGCGTGGAGCCTGCTGAACGCGCAAGGCCTGCGCGTCCACGCCCTGATCGCGCCGCAGACCCTGGGCCCCGACGCGGCGGCGCCCTTGCGCGACCCGGCCGATCTGCGCTGGCTCGCGCCCTCCCCGTCCTGGTCGCTGGCCATGCCCCAACTGGCGCCGGCGCGCGCCTCCCGCTGGCGCCCCGCCTGGCGCTGGGGCGCGGCGGCGGCGGCCGTCTGGATAGGCGGGCTGAACCTCTACGCCTCGCAACTGCAGTCGGAGGCGGATGCGCTGCGGGACGGCATGCGCCGCCAGGTGCTGGCCGCCTTTCCCGACCTGCCCGTGGTGCTCGACCCCGCGCGCCAGGCCCAGCAGGGCCTGGAGGCGCTGCAAGCCAACCGGGGCGCGGCCAGCGCCGCCGATTTCCTGCCGCTGGCCAGGGCCGCGGCGCAGGCGCTGCCCTTCGCCGCCGACAAGGTCGCCCGTCTGACCTATGCCGATCAGGCCCTCACGCTGCAACTGGCCGATGCCGGCGAACAGTCCCAGCGCATCGCCGAAACCCCCGCGCTCATTCAGCAGGCCGCCGCCCTGGGCCTGAAGCTGGAGCGCACCGATACCGATCACACCTGGCGCATCGTGCGCGCGCAGCCATGACTACTCTCTCTGAACGCCTGCATGCCGCCTGGCAATCGGTCCGCAAACCCCTGGATCCCGCGTTCGCCCGCGCCCGCCAGCGGTATCAGGCGCTGGCGCCCCGCGAACGGCGCCTGCTGGCCGGCGCGGCGCTGGCGCTGGGCGCCGCGCTCGTCTTCGTCGGCTTGATCGAACCGCCCCTGAACACGGTGCGCAAGCTCCATGCCGAACTGCCGGCGCTGCGCGGGCAGGCGGCGACCGTCGCCGACCTGAGCTCCCAGGCCATGGCCCTGCGGCGGCGCTCCGCCGCTCCCGCGGGCACGGTGCCCCCGGCCGCCGAAGTGGCCGCGTCGCTGGAGCGCGCCGGACTTCCCGCCGCGCAATGGACGCTCGGCGAACCCGGGAAGGGGCCGGGCGTGTTGTTGACCCTGAGCCAGGCGCCCTCCTCGGCGCTGCTGCGCTGGCTGGACGGTGCGGCCCGCGATTGGGGGCTCGCCATCCGGCGCGTCGAGCTGGCTCGCGCCGCCAATGCCCACGGGCGTCCGCTGCCGGGCCTGGTCAATGGCGAAGTGGAACTGGTTCCGCCTCCGGCGCCGGGGCGGAGCTGACATGGCCGGGTCGCGCTTTTCCGGAAGAAAGGCTGCGCTGCTGCTGGCCGGCCTGGCCTGCGCGGCGGCGGCCGGGGCCGCCGTCCTGCCCGCGCGCTGGCTGTTCGCGGTATTGCCCGCCGATACGCCGGTCACGCTGGCGGACGCCAGCGGCACGCTATGGCGCGGCCGCGCCTGGATCGCGCTGGGGCCGCCGGGAGCTCGCCGCATGCTGCCGCAGCCGGTGCAATGGCAGTGGCGCTGGGACGCGCTGGCCGTCGAAATCTCGCATCCCTGGCTGCAGGGCCCCATGCGCGCCAGCCCCGCCTGGAACGGCGTGTCGGTGTCCGGCCAGACCTTGCGCGCGCCCGCCTCCGTGCTGGCCGCGCTGGGCGCGCCATGGAACACGCTCGCGCCCCAGGGCATGCTGGAAATCGCCTGGCAGCCGCTGCGCCTGGGCGCCGCCCTCCCGCCGGGCCCGGTGGCCGAACTGCGTTGGCGCAACGCGGCCACCGCGCTCGCCCCGGTTGCGTCCGTCGGCACCTACCTGCTGCGCGTGCAAGGCGGCAAGGGCGGCGCCACGCTGGCATTGAGCACGGAAAGCGGCCTGCTCGACGTGACCGGCCAGGGCAGCGCCACCGGACGCGGCGTGCGCTTCCAGGGCCAGGCCAGTTATGCGAGCACGGCGGACGAATCGGACCGCGCCGCGCTGGACGGCCTGATGTCCATGCTGGGACGGCGCTCGGGCGACACGGTGGCGTTCGGCACCTGAGGGCCGCAAGCCCTACGCGTCGCGCGTGACGCGGACGATTTCCTCGGGCGAGGTCTGCCCGCCCTCCACCCAGCGCCGCCCGTCCTCGCGCATGGTCCGCATGCCGGCGGCCGCGGCAGCCCGCCGCAGCTCGCGCTCGTCCCGGCCTTCGTGGATCAACCGGCGCGCCTCGTCGTCCACGGTGAAGAGTTCGTGGATGCCCGAACGCCCGCTGTAGCCCGTGTGATTGCAGGCCTCGCAGCCGACCGGGTGGAACACGCGCTCGCCGTCCTGCATGGCCGGCTGCTTGCATTCGGGGCACAGTTTGCGCACCAGCCGCTGCGCCAGCACGCCCAGCAGCGACGAGGCCAGCAAGAAGGGTTCCACGCCCATATCGGTGAGCCGGGTCACGGCCGAAACCGAATCGTTCGTGTGCAGGGTCGCCAGCACGAGATGGCCCGTCAGCGACGCCTGCACGGCGATCTGCGCGGTCTCCAGGTCGCGGATTTCGCCGATCATGATCACATCCGGGTCCTGCCGCAGGATGGCGCGCAGCGCCAACGCGAAGCTCATGTCGATCTTGGCGTTCACCTGTGTCTGGCTGATGCCCGGCAGGTCGTATTCGATAGGATCCTCCACCGTCAGGATATTGCTGGTGGCGGCGTCCAGGCGGCTCAGCGCGGCGTAGAGCGTGGTGGTCTTGCCGCTGCCGGTCGGTCCGGTGACCAGCACGATGCCGTGCGGCTGGCGGATCAGGCGGTCCAGCTGCTCCAGCACGCCCGGGGCCATGCCCAGCCGCTCCAGCTGCAGGCGCCCGGCCTCCTTGTCCAGCAGGCGCAGCACGGCTCGCTCGCCATGCCCCGTGGGCAGCGTCGACACCCGCACGTCTATCGGCCGCCCGCCCACCCTCAGGGCGATGCGCCCGTCCTGCGGCAGGCGCTTCTCGGCAATGTCCAGATGCGCCATGATCTTGATGCGCGAAATCAGCGCGGCATGCAGCGCCTTGCGCGGCGACACCACGTCGCGCAACGTGCCGTCGACGCGATAGCGCACCACCGAATGGGTTTCGAACGGTTCGATATGGATGTCGCTGGCCCCGTCGCGCGCCGCCTGCGCGAACAGCGCGTTGATCATGCGGATCACGGGCGCGTCGTCCTGCGCTTCCAGCAGGTCCGCGACTTCGGGCATGTCCTGCAGCAGCCGGTCCAGGTCGATCTCGTTCTCGGCCACCCCCATGACCGAGGCCGCGTCCTCGGAATGGCTGTAGGCGGCCGTCAGCAGGGTTTCCAGCGCCTCGTCGTCCACCTGGGCCAGGGCGATGTCGCCATGGCAGCGCCGGATCTCGCGGACCGCCCACTCGGGCGTGCGCGGGCTCACCGTCAGCTGCGCGCGCCCTCCGCGCAACGACAGCACCGCGCGCTGCGCGCGGGCCCAGGCATAGGGCAAGGGATGCCCGCTCATAGCTGCGACACCACTTCGCTCTTGTACCCCAGTTCGCGCAGCAGCGCGGTGGCGGTCGATACCGTGCCCGGATCCTTGGCCACCTGGCTGCGCACCACATAGCCCATTCCTCCCGGACCGAGCTGCACATAGGCTTGCAGGCCGCTGGCGCGGACCCGCTGCGCGATCTTGTCCGCGTCGGCCCGCGCCTCGACGGAAGCGAACTGCAGGATGGTGCTGCTGCGGTCCGCTTCGCCGTAGAGCGAATCCGGATCCACCGCCACGCTCACGCCTCGGGGCAGGTTCACGCGTATCGGCAACGACGGGTCGCTGGCCTGCGCCGCGGCAGGATACTGCCGCACCGCGAAAGACTCCACCGTGACCGGCGGCGGACGGCGCATCGTGTCCGCCAGTTGCTCCGGCCGCATATCGTACGCGTTATTGGACACCGAAGGCGCCGACCCGGGCGGCGGCAGCATCGGCGCCTGCATGTCCGGCAGCAGCCAATGCTTGCCCGGCTGCGCGCCCGCCTGGGCGCGGCGCATGTAGTCGTAGCGGTCCATGGTGACGCTGGCGCTGCGGCGCGCGTCGCGCACCACGTAGGGCCTGAGGAACACCATCAGGTTGGTCTTGGTGCGCTTGCGCGTGTCGTAGCGGAACAGCGCGCCCAGCACCGGAATCGACCCCAGGCCCGGAACGCTGTCCGAACTGAGCGACACGCTGTCTTCCAGCAGGCCGCCCAGCACGATGATCTGTCCGTCGTCGATCAGCACGCTGGTATCGATGGCGCGCTTGTTCGTCACGATGCCCGTGGTGGGCGAGGAACGGGCCTCGTCGATGCTGCTGACCTCCTGGTAGATGTCCAGCTTGACCGCGCCGCCCTCGGAAATCTGCGGCCGGATGTTCAGCTTCAGGCCCACGTCCTCGCGCTCGATCGTCTGGAAGGGATTGGAGCTTCCGTTGCTGCCCGAGGTCACGTACTGGCCCGTCACGAAAGGCACGGTCTTGCCCACCAGAATGCTGGCCGACTGATTGTCCAGCGTCAGCAGGTTCGGCGTGGACAGGATGTTCGCTTCGCCCGTGTTCTGCATGGCGCGGGCCAGCACGCCCAGATTGATCACCTCGTTGCCCAGCACGTCCACCGTGCCCTTGACCACGCCCAGGCTCAGGCCGTTGGCCAGCGCGTCGATGGAGGACGGGCCCGTGCCCGTAATCCCGCTGCCGCCCAGGTTGGTGCCGCCGATGAAGCTGGTGCCGCCGCTGTTGATGTTGCCCGCGCCCGTCATCCACTGGATGCCGAATTCCGCCGCCTTCTCTTCGCTCACTTCCACGATCAGGCTTTCCACCAGCACCTGCGCGCGGCGCTGGTCGAGCTGGTCGATGACTTCCCGCAGGCTGCGGTACAGCGGCTCGGGGGCCGAGATGATCAGCGAATTGGTGGCGGGGTCGGCCTGGATCGTGGCGCCGCCCGCCGAATACGACACCGCCTGCGTGCCCCCGTCTTCGCGCGCAATGCGCTCCTGCTCGCCCGACAGGCCGCCCTTGCCGGAACCGGATCCGCCGGACATGCCCAGGCCCGCCTGCGCCGCGTTGTTGCCCGCCGCGTTCTGCGGGCGCGCGCCGGACGGGGCGGCGCCGGCTCCCCCCGCGGCGTTCGCCGCGCCCGGGGCGGAATTGGCCTGCCCGGCGAGCAGCCCGCCCAGCACTTCGGCAATGCGGGTGGCCTGCGCGTTGCGCATGTACACCACGTGCAGGTTGCCAGCGCGGTTCTGCTGCGCGTCGAGTTTCATGATCAGATCGCGGGCGAGCCGCGTGCGCGCCGGGCTGCCCGCGCGCACCAGCACGCTGTTGCTGCGCGGATCCGCGACGACCGCGATGCGTTGCGTCGGATCGCTGCTCTGCGTGTCCAGCAGTTGCGACGCCAGCACGGCGATGTCGGATGCGATGCCCGAACGCACCGGCACCACGTCCGTATCGATCGAGCTGGGCACGTCGATGCGCGCGATGACGCTGGCGATCCGTTCCAGGTTATCGGCGTAGTCGGTCACGACCAGCGTGTTGTTGCCCGGATAGGCATTGATGGGGTTGTTCGGCGGCACCATCGGGCGCAACACCGGCACCAGATTGGCCGCGTTTTCGTACTTCAGGGGAAACACGCGGGTCAGCATTTCGCCGCCGCGCCCGCCGGCGCCCTTCGTGAACGCCGACACGGGCACCGGAGCCGGCGGCCCGCCCGCGCCGCCCGAAGCGCGCGCGGCCGGCCTGGGGTCTCCCACCACCGCGCTGCCCTGCAGCTTGGCGTCGGCCTCGGGCACCACCCGCGTCACGCCGTCCACGTCGACGATGGCGAAGCCTTGCAGGCGCAGCGCGCCGGTGAGCATCGCCAGCGCCTGCCCGCTGTCCACGGGCCGGTCCGAGACCAGCGTGAGCTTGCCCTTGACGCGGGGGTCCACCAGGAAGTTGCGCTGCGTGAACAGCGACAGCGCGCGCAGCACGGCGGGAATGTCGGTGTCGACGAAATTCAGGCTGACGCGATTGTCGGCCTGTTGAGCGTAAGCCGTGCTGGCCGCGGGTCCGAGTTGGCTTGCCGCAAGCAAAACCGCAAGGCTGAATTGCGCGAAGTGACGCATGACGGGATCAGTGCCTGAAACGTGAAATCGAGTGAAAAAACGTGAAAGCGCGTCGGAGTATACGGGGTGACACTGCAACACTACGGTCACATTCCAAAGGCAAGGTGACGGCCTGGAAACCCTTTGAATACGGGCCTCTCGCGCGATCGCACGCGCGCGCGGCACATGCTTTTCGACCATGCCATCCTTTCGTTACGAAGCTACCGACGCGCTGGGAAAAATCGTGCGCGGCACGATCGACGCCGATTCCGAGCGCGGCGCGCGCAACCAGCTGCGGGGCCGCGGCCTGCTGCCGCTGTCGACCGCGCCGGCGGCCCGCGCCGAGGGGCTTGGAGCCACGCTGCGCGCGCGCCTGTCCGATGCCGACCTTGCTTGGATCACGCGCCAGCTCGCCAGCCTGCTGGCCGCGCGGCTGCCGCTGGACGCGGCCCTAAGCGCGACCCTGGAACAGGCCGAGAAAAAACACATCGCCGCCAGCCTGGGCGGCGTGCGCGACGACGTGCGCGCCGGCCACCGCCTGTCCGTCGCGCTGGCTTCGCGGCCGCGCGATTTTCCGGAGATCTATCGCGCGCTGATCGCCGCCGGCGAAGAATCCGGCGACCTGGCGCAGGTGATGGAGAAGCTGGCGGACTACATCGAGGAACGAAACGCCTTGCGCAGCAAGGTCATGACCGCCTTCATCTACCCCGCGGTCGTGGCCTGCGTTTCGGTGGTCATCGTGATTTTCCTGCTGGGCTACGTGGTGCCGCAGGTGGTGTCCGCGTTCAGCCAGGCCAAGCAGGAACTGCCGCTGCTGACCCGGGTGATGCTATCGCTGTCGGACTACGTGCGCGAATGGGGCGTGGCCACGGGCCTGGCGCTGGCCGCGGCCGCCGCGTTGTGGCGCTATGCGCTGCGGGCCCCGGCGGCGCGGCGCGCCTGGCATGCCCGCCTGCTGCGACTGCCCCTGGCCGGGCGCTTCGTGCTGGGCGTGAACGCGGCGCGCTTCGCTTCCACGCTGGCGATCCTGTCGGGCAGCGGCGTGGCGCTCCTGACCGCGCTGGACGCCGCCCGCCGCACGCTCGGCAACGACGTGCTGCGCCAGGCGGTGGACGACGCCTCGGCGCGCGTGCGCGAAGGCGCCGCGCTGTCGGCGTCGCTGGGCGCGCAGAAGGTATTCCCGTCCCTGCTGGTGCACCTGATCGCCAGCGGCGAGAAGACGGGCCGCCTGCCCGAGTTGCTGGACCGCGGCGCGCAGAACCTGTCGCGCGACCTGGAGCGGCGCGCCATGGCCATGACGGCCCTGCTGGAACCGGCGCTGATCCTGCTGATGGGGGGATTCGTGCTGCTGATCGTGCTGGCGGTGATGATGCCGATCCTGGAGATGAATCAGCTCATACGCTAGGCGGGAGGGATGGGCGGCGGGCCGTGCCCGGCGCCCTGCGCCGGGGAAACCGCCGCCCCGTTCCGGTTTACAGCGCCTCTTCGTCGCTTTCGCCGGTGCGGATGCGGATCGCCTGTTCGACGGGGGTGACGAAGATCTTGCCGTCGCCGATCTTGCCGGTGCGGGCGGCCTTGACGATGGCTTCGATGGCGGCTTCGACCTGGCTGTCGGGCAGCACGACCTCGACGCGGATCTTGGGCAGGAAGTCCACTACGTACTCGGCGCCGCGGTAGAGCTCGGTATGGCCTTTCTGGCGGCCGAAACCCTTCACTTCGGTAACGGTCAGGCCGCTGACGCCGACTTCGGCCAGCGCTTCGCGGACTTCGTCGAGCTTGAAGGGTTTGATGATGGCGGTGACTTGTTTCACGTTGGTCGTCCTGGTTTTTCGATCTGTTGCGGCGCCCTGCCGCGGCATGGCGGCAAGGCGCGATGGATAAGAGAATACTCTACGGCGCCTCGTCCGGAATCCGGTCGGCGTCGCGCATCCACACCGCCGACTCGGAGTCGCTGGGCGCGCGCCAATCCCCGCGCGGCGACAGCGAGCCGCCCGAGCCCACCTTCGGGGCGTTGGGCACGCAGGTGCGCTTGAATTGGCTGAGGCGGAAGAAGCGGTCCAGGAAGATCTTCAGGTTGCGCTTGATCGCGGCCAGGCCGTACTGATTGCGGGCCACGTGGCCGCCCTCGGGCCAGGCGCCGGCCTCCCGGTCGCGCCAAGCCGCCAGCGCCAGGAAGGCGACCTTGGTGGGCGCGAAGCCATAGCGCAGCGTGTAATACAGGTTGAAATCCTGCAATTCATACGGGCCGATGGCATCTTCGCTCTTCTGCACCGGCTTGTCATCGGCGCCGCCCGGCACCAGTTCGGGGCTGACATCGGTGCCCAGCACGTCCAGCAGCACCGCGGCTCCCTCGTCGCCCAGGCGGCCGGACTCGGCCACCCAGCGCACCAGGTGCGTGATCAGTGTCTTGGGCACGCTGGCGTTGACGCTGTAATGCGACATGTGGTCGCCCACGCCGTAGGTGCACCAGCCCAGCGCCAGTTCGCTCAGGTCGCCCGTGCCGATGACGATGGCGTTGCTGAAGTTGGCGATGCGGAACAGGTGGTTGGTGCGCTCGCCCGCCTGCACGTTCTCGAAGGTGATGTCGTAGACGGGCTGGCCGTCCGCATAGGGATGGCCCAGGTCCTTGAGCATCTGCAGGCAGCTGGGCCGGATGTCGATCTCGGACGCCGTGCAGCCCACCACAGCCATCAGCCGGCGCGCCTGCTGCAGCGTGCGGGTGCTGGTGGCGAAGCCCGGCATCGTGACCGCCAGGATGTTGGAGCGCGGCAGGTCCAGGGCGTCCATCGCCTCGGCGCAGACCAGCAGCGCATGGGTGGAGTCCAGCCCGCCGGAAATACCGATGACCACCTTGGACATGCCGCTGGCGGACAGGCGCTGGACCAGGGCCTGCACCTGGATGTTGTAGACCTCCTTGCAGCGGGCGTCGCGGCGCTGCGGATCGGCCGGCACGTACGGAAAGCGCGCCACGCGGCGTTCAAGCGGCAGTTCGGCATCGTCCAGCGGCGGCCGCACCGGCACCGGCACGGCGCGGAACTTGCGCACCTCGTCCTGGTGGCGCCGCACCGACTGGCCGAAGGTCGTCTGGCGCATGCGCTCGCGCGACAGGCGCTCCAGGTCCACGTCCGAGAACAGCAGGTGGGAATGGCCCAGGAACCGCTCGGATTCGCCCAGCAGTTCGCCGTTTTCGTAGATCAGCGCCTGGCCGTCCCAGGCCATGTCGGTCGAGGATTCGCCCCGGCCGGCGGAGGTATACATATAGGCGGACAGGCAGCGCGCCGATTGCTGCGCCACCAGTTGGTGGCGGTATTCCGACTTGCCGACCACGATGTTCGAGGCCGACAGGTTGACCAGCACCGTGGCGCCGGCCAGCGCCGCGAACGAGGACGGCGGGATCGGCACCCAGACGTCCTCGCAGATTTCCACGTGGAATTGGAACAGCGGCAATTGCTCCAGCTGGAAGACCAGCTCGGACCCGAAGGGCACGGTCTGGCCCAGCAGGCGGATCTCGGCCGCGGCGGCGCAATCGGCGGCGCTGAACTGACGCGCCTCGTAGAACTCGCCGTAATTGGGCAGATAGGTCTTGGGCACCACGCCCAGCACCCGGCCGCCCGCGGCCACGATCGCGCAATTGAACAGTTGGTGGGCCACGCGCAGCGGCGCGCCGACGATGATGGCGATGTCCAGTTCCGCCGTCTCCGCCACCACCTGGGCCAGCGCCGCCTCGCAGGCGTCCAGCAGGGCCTTCTGGTGAAAGAGATCGTCGCAGGTATAGGCGGACAGGCCCAGCTCGGGGAACGCCGCCAGCACCGCGCCGCCCTGGGCGGCCTGCTGAGCCAGCAGAATGGTCTGCGCGGCGTTGAACGCCGGGTCCGCGACCCGGCATTCGGGCACGCCGACCGCGACCCGGGCGAAGCCGTGGGAATACAGGTTGAAGAACGGGTTCGACATCAGCTGGGGCCTATTGACGGCAATAGCCGGATTATCTCATGCGGGCGGGCCGCGCTAGCGCGGCATCTTGGCGTCGGTAAGCCCGCGTTCGGACGAGGCCGCCAGCGCCGATTGCCAGGCGCCCTCGCGCAGCGAACTCCCCATCGCGCCGATGTCCGCGCCCGACGGCTGCTGGTACAGGCGCAACCCCAGTTCGGGGAGGATGGCGAGCAGATGGTCGAAGATATCGCCCTGAATGCGCTCGTACTCCACCCAGGCGGTCACGGCGGTAAAGCAATAGACCTCGACCGGGATGCCCTCGGAGGTGGGCTCCATCATGCGCACCATCATCGCCATGTCCTGGCGGACTTCCGGATTCTGCTTCAGGTAGGCCAGCGCATAGGCGCGCAGGGTGCCGATATTGGTCAGGCGGCGGCGGTTGGCCGGCACGCTCGCCAGCTCCCCCATGGTCTGATTGGCCTGGGCGATATCGCTGGTCTTGGCCTGGAGGTAATCGTGCAGCAGGCGAAAGCGCATGAGCCGCTGGGACTCCTCGTCGGTCAGGAACCGCACGCTGGCGGCGTCCACGCGCATGGTGCGCTTGATCCGGCGGCCGCCCGATTCGAACATGTGCCGGTAGTTGCGGTAGCTTTCCGAGAACAGCTTGTAAGTGGGCACGGTGGTGACGGTGTTGTCCCAGTTCTGCACCTTGACCGTATGCAGCGCGATGTCCTTCACGAAACCGTCCGCGTTGGACTGCGGCATTTCGATCCAGTCGCCGATGCGCAGCATGTCGTTGCTGGTCAGCTGGGTGCTGGCCACCAGCGACAGCAGCGTGTCCTTGAAGACCAGCAGCAGCACGGCCGACAGCGCGCCCAGGCCGGAGATCATCCAGAGGGGCGAGCGGTCGATCAGGATGGAAAGCACCAGGACGGTGCAAACCGCCATCAGGATGAGCTTGCCGATCTGGATGTAGCCCTTGATGGAGCGGGTCTGCGCCCGCGTGGTGGCCGAATAGGTGTCCTGCCAGGCGCTCAGCACGCCCGAGAACGCCACGAACACGCAGATCCAGGCGCCGGCGTGGGCCAGCCGCCCCACGATCGTCACCGCCCGTTCCGCGTGGGGCACCAGGCCGATGCCCAGCGACACCACGGCGAACGGCACGGCGTACCAGAGGTTCTGATAGGCGCGGCGGCGCTGCAGGGCCTTGTCCCAGTCCCCCCGGCCGCTCAGCACCAGCACGCGATGGGCCAGCAGCAGCACGACCCGGGCGACCACCCACTGTATGAACAGCGCGATCAATATCAGCACGCCTATCCCGATCAGCGTCTGCGCCCAGGCTTCGCGCGGCAGATGGGTATCCAATTGGGTGACCAGCTCTTCCCATTCCAGGGGCATAGGGCCTCTTCTCGCTCTAAGTTCTTGAAACCAACGATGGATTATCCGACAAGTCGGCGGATCGGGAGATCCTCCGCCCGGAAAACCCCGCCGCCGTCGCCCGCCGCCGCGCGAGGCCCTATAATTCCGCCCATCATGGCAAAGACTCCCTCCCCCGATCAAAACCAGTTCGCCAACAAGGCGCAGGCCTGGTCCGCCCGGTTCTCGGAACCGGTTTCCGAACTCGTCAAGCGCTATACGGCGTCCGTGGATTTCGACAAGCGCCTGGCGCGCTTCGACATCCAGGGCTCGCTCGCGCACGCGGACATGCTGGCCGCCCAGGGCATCATCGGCGCCCAGGACCTCGCCGACATCCAGCGCGGCATGACCCAGATCCTGTCCGAAATCGATGCCGGCAGCTTCCAATGGCTGCTGGACCTCGAAGACGTGCACCTGAACATCGAAAAGCGCCTGGTCGAGCTGGTGGGCGACGCGGGCAAGCGCCTGCACACCGGCCGGTCGCGCAATGATCAGGTCGCCACCGACATCCGCCTGTGGCTGCGCGCCGAAATCGACAACCTGCAAGACCTGCTGCGCCAGCTGCGCCACGCGCTGGCCTCCGTCGCGCTGGAGAACGCCGGCACCATCATGCCGGGCTTCACGCACCTGCAAGTCGCCCAGCCCGTCACCTTCGGCCATCACCTGCTGGCCTACGCCGAGATGTTCGGCCGCGACGCCGAGCGCCTGGCCGACTGCCGCCGCCGCGTGAACCGCCTGCCGCTGGGCGCCGCCGCGCTCGCCGGCACCTCGTTCCCGATCGACCGCGAACGCGTCGCCAAGACCCTGGGCTTCGACGGCGTGTGCCGCAATTCGCTGGACGCCGTGTCCGACCGCGACTTCGCCATCGAGTTCTGCGCCGCCGGCGCGCTGATCATGACGCACGTGTCGCGCCTGTCCGAAGAGCTGGTGCTCTGGATGAGCCCGCGCGTGGGCTTCATCGACCTGGCCGACCGCTTCTGCACCGGCAGCTCGATCATGCCGCAGAAGAAGAACCCCGACGTGCCCGAACTGGCCCGCGGCAAGACCGGCCGCGTCAATGGCCACCTGGTCGCCCTGCTGACCCTGATGAAGGGCCAGCCCCTGGCCTACAACAAGGACAACCAGGAAGACAAGGAAGGCCTGTTCGACACCGCCGACACGCTGCGCGACACGCTCACCATCTTCGCGGATATGGCCGGCGGCATCAAGGTCAAGGCCGACAACATGCGCGCCGCCGCCCTGCAGGGTTTCGCCACCGCCACCGACCTGGCCGACTACCTGGTCAAGCGCGGCGTGCCGTTCCGCGACGCCCACGAAGTGGTGGCGCACGCCGTCCGCGACTGCGAGCAGCGCGGCTGCGACCTCGCCGACCTGTCCCTGGCAGACCTGCAGGCCTACCACGCCAGCATCGGCGAGGACGTCCACGAGGTCCTGACCCTGGAAGGCTCCGTCGCGGCCCGCAAGCACGTGGGCGGCACCGCCCCCGAACGCGTGGCCGAGGAAGCCAGGCGCGTCCTGGCGGAAACCGCCGAAGGCTGATCCGCCGATCCGGCGAACCGGCGAACCGGCGCTCCGGTTCCTGGCCGGCCTGCCCTGCAAGGCCCCCCATCGCGGGGGCCTTGTCGCATGGGGCCGCCGCAACCGGGTTCAGGCGATCCGCAACGACTCGCCCAACATTTCCAGCGCCGCGTCCACCTTGGGCGACAGCTGGCGGCGCAATGGCCAGGCCAGATACAGGGGCAGGCCCTCGGTCGCCATCTGCGGCAACACCTCGACCACCCGCCCCTCGCGCAAGGCATCGGCCGCCAGCCAGGTGGCCAGCTGGGCGATGCCGCAACCCGCCGCGACCGCCTCCACCTGGGCCTCGGCGCTATCCAGCACGATGGCGCCCTCGACAGGATGCAGGCGGACCGGCCCGCCTTCCTGCGCAATCCGCCACGCCGGGGCCTCGCCGTCCGCGCGCCCGTACGCCACGGCATCGTGCCGCAGCAGGTCGGACGCGGCCCGCGGTTCGCCCCGGCGGGCCAGGTAATCCGGCGACGCGCAGAAGACCACGCGCTCGGATCCCAGGTAGCGATGCCCCAGCCCGGGCGCCCAGCGTTCCGGCCCGCCGATGCGCACGGCCACGTCGATGCCGTCTTCCACGAGGTCGACGAAGCGGTCCGTGAACGAGATATGCGGCCGCAGCCGGGGATACTGGCGGGCGAAGCGCAGCAACAGCGGCAGCGCCTTCAGGCGGCCGAACGTGGCCGGCAGATCCACCCGCAGCCGTCCCGAGGGCTCGCGGCGCTGCGCGGCCAGCACTGCCTCGGCGTCCTGCAACTCGGCCAGCACGCGCACGCACGTGCCGTAGAAGGCGCGGCCGGCGTCGGTCAGCGCCAGGCGCCGGGTGCTGCGCTCGAACAGGCGGGAGTTCAGGCGCGCCTCCAACCGGGCTACGCTCTTGCCCACGGCAGACGCGGTGAGATTGAGCCGCTCGGCCGCGGCGGTGAAGCTGCCCGCGTCCACTGTGCAGACGAAGGCCTCTATGCCCTTGAGGCGTTCGGAAGGAATCATTGGCGGCTTAATAATGGAATTATTTTCTTCAATGGATGGAATTTATACCCGAGATAATCATTTAAATCTTGAATATCCTTCGACGCATCTCAGTCCGAAGGGTTCTTCCATGTCTACGCATTCCGTCGCCGCGCGCCCCGCGGCCCCGACCGCGAGCGGCCTTGCCATCGGCGTTCTTGCCGTCGCCGCCTTTGCCATCGTCTCCACGGAGTTCCTGATCGTGGGCCTGCTGCCCGCGATGGCGCGCGATCTCGCCCTGTCCGTCTCCGCCGCCGGCCAGCTCGTCACGCTGTTCGCCTTCACCGTCATGCTGGCGGGCCCGTTCCTGACGGCGGCGCTCTCGCACCTGGAGCGCCGGCGCCTGTTCACCGCCATCCTGCTGGTTTTCGCCGCCGCCAATGCCCTCGCCGCGCTGGCCTCGGATCTCTGGGTCCTGGCGTTGGCGCGCTTCATCCCGGCCCTGGCGCTGCCCGTCTTCTGGGGCACGGCCAGCGAAACCGCCGCCCAGTTGGCCGGCCCGTCGCGGGCGGGCCAGGCGGTGTCGCGCGTCTATCTGGGCATCGCCGCCGCCATGCTTTTCGGCATCCCGCTAGGCACGCTGGCGGCATCCGCCGTCGGCTGGCGCGGCAGTTTCTGGGCGTTGGCGGCGCTGTCGCTGCTGCTGGCCGCGCTGACCCGCGCCGGCCTCCCCGCCCTGCCCCAACCGGCCAGGCCCCCGCTCAGGCGCCAGGCGCGCCTGCTCAAGAATCCGCTGCTGATCGCCAACGTGGCGCTGTCCGTGACCGTGTTCACCGCGATGTTCACTGCCTATACCTATCTGGCGGACATCCTCGAACGCCTGGCCGGCGTGCCGCCGCAGGACGTGGGCTGGTGGCTCATGGGATTCGGCGCCGCGGGACTCGCCGGCAACTGGCTGGGCGGCCGGGCGGTGGATCGCAGGCCGCTGGGCGCGACGCTCGTCTTCACAGGGCTGCTGGGGCTGGGCGCGCTGGCCAGCACCGCCCTGGCCGGCGCGTCCGCATGGCGGTTGCCGGCGCTGGCCGCATGGAGCATAGCCAATACCGCGCTGTATCCGGTCTGCCAGGTGCGCGTCATGAAGGCCGCGCCGCAGGCCCAGGCGCTGGCCGGCACGCTGAACGTGTCGGCGGCCAATGCCGGCATCGGGCTGGGAGCGATGCTGGGCGGGATGGCGATCCCGCAATGGGGGCTGGCCAGCGTTGGCGGCGCGGCGGCGGCGGTGGCGCTGCTTGCCGTCCTGGCCGTGCCCTGCATCGCCCGGATCCGGCCCGCGGGCGGGCACTGAACGGCGCAGCCCGCGGGCGCGGCCGCCGCGCTACTGCGTCCCGCGCTTGCGCAACAGATACTTCTGTACGCCGTCCATTACGGTTTCGTCGCGCTGGTTGCGCACCAGGCTCTGCATGACCAGCACGCCGGTCGTACGCCCAGGCACGAGTTCCGACACCGTCAGCGACGCGTAGAGCGTATCGCCGACGAACACGGGCTTCAGGAAACGGCTGCTCTGCTCCAGGAACGCCTTGAGCGAATCTTCCACCATGTGCGGAAACAGGCCTGCGCCGGCCGCGGTCTGGATGGCCACCTGGAAGCCGTGCGCCAGCATGTGCGGCATGCCATGGGCGCGGCAGTACTCGACGTCGTAGTGCACGGGATGGTTGTCGCCGCTGGCGAGCTGAAATGCGGCGAACAGCGCGTCGGTCATGGTGCGCGACGGCAGGACGAACACCTCGCCGGTCTCGAAGTCCTCGAAATAACGCTGGGCGCAGAGTTGGTGCTTGGGCATGCGGAATATTCCTTCCTTGGCATTGATGGGCTTCAGTTCGCGGCCATGTGCGCCGCGCGGGCGACTTCGCTCCACTTCTTCAATTCGCTTTGCAGGAACGCCGCCAGTTCCGCCGGCGTGGTGTCGGGTTGCAGCACCAGGCCCATATCGTAGGCGCGGCGCCGCAATTCCGGGTCGGCGAGCGCGGCGCGCAGCGTCGCGTTGAGCTTTTCGACGACCGGCGCGGGCGTGCCCGCCGGCGCGAACACGGCGTTCCAGGTATAGGCCTCGTAGCCGGGCACCGCATCCGCGATGGGCGGCGTATCGGGCGTCTGCGGCAAGCGCTGCGCCATGGACGTCGCCAGCAGCCTCACCGTGCCGGCCTGCACTTGCGCCAGGCCGGTGGGCGCGCTGTCGATCATGAACTCCAAATGGCCCCCGATGACGTCCGCCATCGCCGGCGCGCTGCCGCGGTACGGCACATGCATGGCGCGCACGCCCGCCAGGTAGTTCAGAAGCTCGCCGCCCAGGTGCGGCGCGCTGCCGATTCCGGCCGAGCCGTAATTGACCTTGCCCGGATTGGCCTTGAGATAGGCCATGAACTCCGGCAGGGTCCGGGCGGGCACATGCTTGTTGACGACGAGCACCAGCGGCGCCTTGGCGGCCAGGCCCACCGGCGCGAAGTCCTCGACGGTGCGGTACGGAAGGGTGGCGTGAATGCTGGGATTGACGGCATGCGCCACGGTGGTCAGCAGCAGCGTGTACCCGTCGGCGGTCGCCTTGGCCACGGTTTCCGTGCCGACCAGCGTGCCAGCGCCCGTCCGGTTCTCCACCACCAGCGTCGCGCCCAGCTTGCGGCCCCAGCTCTCCGCCAGGGCCCGTGCAAACGTATCGGTGGGCCCGCCCGCCGCATACGGCACCACCAGGCGCACCGGCTTGGCGGGATAGTCTTGCGCCACCGCGGCGCCCGCTGCCAGCGCGCCCGCTGCGATCACTGCGGCGCCCGCCAGGGCGCGCCAGGGAAATCCATGCTTCATGCTCGTCTCCGTTGGTCTTTTATGTGCGGCACAATATAGAGACGAGGCCGAACCGAGGAATAGTCGAAAGTTTCTTATCCGGCTTAGAGCCTTTCTAACAGCGGCCTGCCCCGGCGCTTTGCCGCCAGAATCCAGGTGTCCCCTTTGCGTTACGAACTGACCGACCTGCGCGTCTTTGTCGCCATCGCCGAAGCCAAGAGCCTCACGGGCGGCGCCTCCGACCTGCACCTGACCGCGCCGTCGGCCAGCTACCGCCTCAAGAATCTCGAACAGGCCATGGGCGTTCCGCTGTTCGTGCGGACCCAGAAAGGCATGTCGCTCACGGCCGCCGGCATGACCGTGCTGCGCTATGCGCAGACCATCCTGGGCAACGTCGAACGCCTGCAGGCCGAAATGCGCCGCCACACCGACGGCGTCGAGGGCCGCATCCGCGTCTACGCCAACAGCAGCACCCTGAGCAGCCTGCCAGGCGCGCTGAGCCGGTTTCTGGCCGCCTATCCGAACGTCAACGTGAATCTCGAGGAACATCTCAGCGAGGAAACCGTCAAGGCCGTGCTGGACGGCCGCGCGGACATCGGGCTGGTTGCCGGCGCGATCGAAATGCGGGGGCTGCAATACATCAGCTACGGACAGGACGAGCTTGTCTTCATCGTCCCGCCGCGCCATCCGCTGACCCTCCATCCCCGCGTTTCGCTCGAAACCGCGCTATCGCACGATCTGGTCGCCATCGGCCGTAAAAGCAGCAATTTCCTGTACCTGCAGCAAATGGCCGAGCAGATGGGCCTCAAGCCCAGGGTCCGCGTGCACGCGCCCAACTTCGACGCGGTGCTGCGCTGCGTGCAGGAAGGGGCCGGCATTTCACTGGTGCCGCGGTCCGTGGCCGCCCCCGCCCTGGCGCAGCACAAAGTCGAATGCGTGCAGATCGAGGAGTCCTGGGCGCTGCGCGAACAGCGCGCGGTGATGCGCGACCAAGACGCCCTGCCCGGCTACGCGCGCGCCTTCATCGGCTACGTGACGCAGCCCGATGAAACCCTGGACGACGATTAGAAAAACTCGAATCCCGCTTTGAAAATATCGACTGGCCGCGCGCGGAAAGGGCATTCCATAATGCTTCGCCGCCGCCGGGCCCGGCACGCGCCCCGGCACCCCGATTCCAGGACGATATGACCGCAGCACCCAGACCCCTAGACGGCATCACCGTCGTCGCGCTTGAACACGCCATCGCCGCCCCTTTCGCCAGTCGCCAGCTGGCCGACCTGGGCGCCCGCGTCATCAAGATTGAACGGCCGGACACCGGCGATTTCGCGCGCGGCTACGACGACACCGTGCATGGCCAGTCATCCTTCTTCGTCTGGACCAACCGCGGCAAAGAGAGCCTGGCGCTGGACACCAAGGCGCCGGGCGCGCCGGAAGTGTTGCGGCGGCTGCTTGGCCAGGCCGACGTCTTCATCCAGAACCTCGCGCCCGGCGCCGCGCGCCGCATGGGCCTGGACTATGCGACGCTATGCGCGGACTTCCCCAGACTGATCGTGTGCGACATCTCCGGCTACGGCGACGACGGCCCCTACCGTGACAAAAAAGCGTACGACCTGCTGATCCAGGCGGCGTCCGGCCTCATCTCCGTGACCGGAACGCCCGAGGCGCCGGCGCGCGCGGGCATCTCCATCGCCGACATCGCGGCGGGCATGTATGCCTATTCCGGCATCCTGTCCGCGCTGATCCAGCGTTCCCGCACCGGCGCCGGCCTGCGGATCGAAGTCACGATGCTGGAGGCGCTGACGGAATGGACCTCCTATGCCTTGAACTTCGCGCACTACGGCGGCACGCCGCCCGCCCGCAACGGCGTGGCCCACCCCGCGATCGCCCCCTACGGCCAGTACCTGGCGGGCGACGGCAAGCCGGTGATATTCGGCCTGCAGAACGACCGCGAATGGCAGAGTTTCTGCGCCACCGTGCTGGAAGACCCCGCGCTCGCCGGCGACGAACGCTTCGCCACCAATGTCCAGCGCGTGCGGAACCGCCAGGCGCTCGACGAACGCATCGCGCAATGCTTCGCCCCGCTATCGCGCGAACAGGTGCTGGCCCGGCTGGATCGCGGCGGCATCGCCAACTCCGCCTTGAACACCATGCACGAAGTCTGGGACCATCCCCAGCTAGCCGCCCGCGGCCGCTGGCGCGAAGTGGCCACCCCCGGCGGACCGATCCAGGCCTTGCTGCCGCCCGCCACGCTGTCCGGCGCCGGCGCGGCGATGGGCGCGGTGCCCGCATTGGGGCAGCACACGGCGGGCATCCTGGCGGAGCTGGGGCTGGACGGCCTTGCGGCCGGACGCCAGGAAGCCGCCGCGAGCTGAAACACGGTCCGGCGGCGCCCCGCAGGCGCCTTCGGCCGCGGGCTTGCTACGCGCGTCTGCTACGCGCGTCTGCATTATCATCCCGGCTTTCTGTGTTCATGGTTCCTGAAGCATGGGTCTGTCGCGTGCGCGGCCTGGGCGTTTTCCGTCCTCTTACTCCTTCATCCTGCTGGCCGGCGCCGGCCTGCTCGCGGCCCTGCTGCCGCCGGCCCAGGCCCAGACGGCCCGCAAGCCCTCGCCGTACGAGAACCAGCAGCAGCTACGGATAGAAGGCGCGCCCGGCGCCGCCCCCGAGGCTCGCCGGGCCGCGCCGCCGTCGGCCGGCCAGATCGGCAGCCAGGCCGAATTCACCCGGCTGGCGCGCGTCTATAACCCGGGCACGCCGCTCGAGATTCCGCACGTGCTGTTCGTGATCGACCGGGAACGCGCCAACCGCCTCTACTTCATCGACACGCCGCGCTATGCGCTGCACGAGAATTTCGTGCGCCAGGGGGGGCTGATGCCAGGCATGGACAAGGCGACGCTGATCGCCCAATACAAGGACCCCAAGCGGCGCTTCCTGTTCGGTACCTTGAGCTGGCAACGGGATCTGCCCGGCTACACCTACGAATTCTGGGAAGGCGACCGGCTCACGCCCGAGCTGCTGGCCCTCGCCGACGCGACGCTGCGCCCGGCGTTCTATGAAACGCTGCGCTTCAAGACCAACTCCACGCGGCAGGAGGAAACCGCCCGGCAAGCGGGCCTGGCGTTCGTGACGCAGGAGGCGCTGCTGCGCGAACAATCCTTCCTGCCCCTGAATACCGGCCGCGCGCAGGGCCGGCTGCGCATCGTCGCCTCGATCGACAACGCGACGGATCTGTCGCCCGCCGATATCGTGGTGCTGGACGAAGTCCCCGTGGCGCTGCCGCCGGTGGCGGGGCTGGTCACGCAACGGCCCTCCACCCTGCTGTCGCACGTCAACCTGCTGGCCAAGGGCTGGCGCATCCCCAACGCCTATGTCCGCGATGCCGTGGCGGCATTGCGCGAGCATGACGGTAAATGGGTCGAGCTGACGGTGGCGGGCAACGGCTACCGGGTGACGCCGATCGACCCGCCCGCCGTCCCCGAACGGCCTCAGGCGGCGCGTTCCCTGCCCAAGCCCGACCTGACCGTGCGCGCGCTCAAGCCGCTGGACGCGCTCGCCGCGCGCGACAGCCGCTATTGCGGCGTCAAGGCCGCCAATCTGGGAACCCTGAAAAAGACCCTGCCGCCCCTGGCCGGCGTGCCGGACGGGTTCTGCATTCCCTACGCCCAGTTCGCGGACTTCATGGCGCGGCTGGACATCCCCGGCCGCATCGCGGCGCTGGAGCAGCGCGCCGATTTCGCCGGCGACGCCAACGTGCGGCGCGCGGAACTGGCCGCGCTGCGTCACGACATCGAGCAGGCCCGGCCCGACGCGGAACAGGTTCGCGCCTGGCGCGAGCGATGGCAGACGCGCCTCAAAGGGCGCGGGGTTTTCGTGCGCAGTTCGTCCAACTCCGAAGACCTGCCCGGATTCAGCGGCGCGGGCCTCTACACCACCGTGCCCAACGTAACGCAGGCCGACGCGCTGGCCCGGGCGGTGCTGGCCGTCTGGGCCTCCGTCTACAACTTCGAGGCCTACGAGGCCCGCCGCGCCGCCGGCATCGGCCACGACGCCGTAGCGATGGCCGTGCTGGTGCAGCTGGCGGCGCCCTCCGAGAGTTCGGGCGTCATGATCACGCGCGACCCCTTCGACGCCAGCCGGCGCTTCGTGACCTACATTTCGGCCAAGCGCGGCCTGGGCATCAAGGTAGTGGAAGGCAAGCGCCAGGCGGAACAGGTGATGTATTCGAGCTGGTCCAAGGCGGTCCAGGTGCTGAGCCGCTCGGCCGAAGACACCCAGCTGGTTCCGGACGCCGCGGGCGGCGTGCGCGAGGTGCCGGTCAGCGGCTCGCGCCAGGTGCTGGACGATGCACGGGTCGCGCGGCTGGCCGCCGTGGGCCGGCGGGTCAAGCAGGCGCTGGGCGGCAGCGCGGACCAGGACATCGAATGGGCCGCGGTCGGCGACGACATCCTGATCCTGCAGGCGCGGCCCTACGTCGACGGCAGCCGCTAGGAACCGGCAGGGCTCCGGCCGGCCCGCGGTCCGGGCCGCCGGAGGGAGCATCGTTGCCGGACGATGCCCCGCGCACGCGCTAGATATGCAGCGCGTGCCCCAAGGCTTTGAGCGCGGCCTCCTGGACGGCTTCGCCCAGCGTCGGATGCGCGTGTATGGTGCCCGCCACATCTTCCAGCGTGGCGCCCATTTCCAGCGACTGCGAGAACGCCGCGGCCAGCTCGGAGACGCCCCGGCCCACGGCCTGCCAGCCCATCACCAGGTGGTTGTCGCGCCGCGCCACCACGCGGACGAAACCGTCGGTGGATTCCAGCGTCATCGCCCGGCCGTTGGCAGCGAAGGGGAACGAGGCGGACAGGCAGTCCAGCCCCGCCTTCTCCGCGTCCGCCGGAGACAGCCCCGACACCACGACCTCGGGATCGGTGAAGCACACCGCGGGAATGGAAGCCGGCGTGAAATGGCGGCGCTTGCCCGCCACCAGTTCCGCAACCATCTCGCCCTGCGCCATCGCCCGGTGCGCCAGCATCGGTTCGCCCGCGATATCGCCGATCGCCCAGACGTCGCGCATCGAGGTGCGGCACTGGTCGTCGATGCGCAGGGCATTGCCCTTGCGGTCCAGCTGCAGGCTCTCCAGCCCCCAGCCCTGGGTGCGCGGACGGCGCCCCACCGCGATCAGCACGCGGTCGGCGGCCAGCTGGGTTTCGGCCCCGGTGGCGTCCTGTATGCGCACCGCGTTGCCTTTGCCGTTCAGCCCCAGCACCTTGCGGCCCAGGTGCAGTTCGACGCCCATCTTCGCCAATGCGGCGGCCACGGGCTTGGTCAGTTCGGCGTCGTAGGTCGGCAGGATGCGGTCCTGGGCCTCGACCACGGCCACTTCCGCCCCCAGCTTGCGGTACACCGTGCCCAGTTCCAGGCCGATGTAGCCGCCCCCGACCACCACGAGCTTCTTTGGAATGTCGGCCGGCGACAGCGCTTCGGTGGAAGACACCACCATGCCGCCGAAAGGCACGGACGGCAGCGGGGTCGGCTCGGATCCCGCCGCCAGCAGCAGGTGTTCGCACTGGATACGGACGAGGCCGGCGGCCGTTTCGACCTCGGCGGTCTTGCCGTCCAGCAGCCGGGCCCAGCCCTGCACCACTTCCACGCCGTTCTTCTTCAGGAGCGCGGCGACGCCGCCGGTCAGCTTGCCGACGATGCCGTCCTTCCACGCGACGGTCCGCGCCACGTCGATCGACGGCGCGGACACCGAAATGCCCAGCGCCGAGCCTTCCGCGTAATGCCGCGCCTTCTCGTACTCCTCGGCCGCGTGGATCAGGGCCTTGGAGGGAATGCAGCCGATGTTCAGGCAGGTGCCGCCCAGCCGCTCGCCTTCCACGAGGAGGGTGGGCACGCCCAGCTGGCCCGCGCGGATCGCGGCCACGTAGCCGCCAGGTCCGCCCCCGATCACCAGCAGGGTTGTCGTCTTGGTTGTCTGGCTCATGCTTACTCCACGAAAAGCAGCGCGGGTTGTTCCAGCAGGGCGCGCACGGCCTGGATGAAACGCGCGGCGTCCATGCCGTCGACCACGCGGTGGTCGAAGGACGACGACAGGTTCATCAGCTTGCGCGCCACCACCGCGCCATTGCGGAAGGCGGGCCGCTCGACGATGCGGTTCACGCCCACGATGCCGACCTCGGGATGGTTGATGACCGGCGTGGTGACGATGCCGCCCAGCGGCCCCAGGCTGGTGATGGTGATGGTCGAACCCGACAGTTCGTCGCGCCCGGCGCTGCCGGTGCGCACCGCCTGCGCCAGCCGCCCGATCTCGGCCGCCATCGACCAGAGATCGCGCGCCTCGGCGTGGCGCATGACCGGCACCATCAGGCCGCCGTCGCTTTGCGTGGCGATGCCGATGTGCACGGCGCCGTAGCGCGTCACCATGCCCGCCTCGTCGTCATAGCGCGCGTTGATCTGCGGGAAATCGCGCAGCGCCACCACCATGGCGCGCGCCAGCAGCGGCAGCAGGGTCAGCTTGCCGCGCGACTCGCCCCATTTCAGGTTGAGCTGGGCGCGCAGTTCTTCCAGTTCCGTCACGTCGATCTCCTCGACGTAGCTGAAATGCGGGATGCGGCGCTTCGATTCCGCCATCTTCTGCGCGATCTTCCTGCGCAGGCCGATCACCGGCACGTTCTCTTCGTCGTTGCGCTCGGCGTATGCCACGCCGCCGCGCGCCTGGCCCGATGCGCCCTGGCCCTGCAGATAGGCGTCCAGGTCCTCGTGCAGGATGCGGCCGGCGGGTCCGCTGCCGTGCACGTAGCGCAGTTCGATGCCCAGGTCCCAGGCGCGCTTGCGCACGGCGGGAGACGCCAGCGGCTTCTCGCCGGGCTGCCGCGCGACGGCGGCGGGCGCCTGGCGAGAAGCCGGCTTGGCCGCGGCAGGCCTGGCCGGGGCCGGCTCGGGCGCCTCCCGGGAGGCCCCGGAGGTAGCGGCGGCCTGCGCCGCCGCGGGCGCCTTGGCCGGCGGCGCGTCCGCGCCCGGCTTGACGTTGCCCTCGCCCTCCACTTCCAGGCGGATCAGTTCCCCGCCCACCGCCATCACTTCGCCCACCTCGCCGCCCAGCGCCACCACGCGGCCCACCACCGGCGAAGGAATCTCCACCGTGGCCTTGTCGGTCATTACGTCGGCCAGCGGCTGGTCTTCGGCGACGGTATCGCCCACCTTGACGTGCCAACCCACCAGTTCGACTTCCGCGATGCCTTCTCCGATGTCGGGCATCTTGATGATATGAATACCCATCGCTCAACCCTCCATCGCGCGCTTGAACGCTTCGCCGACCCGGCGCGGGCCGGGGAAGTACGCCCATTCCTGGGCGTGCGGATATGGCGTGTCCCAGCCGGTCACGCGCTCGACGGGCGCTTCCAGATGATGGAAGCAATGCTCCTGCACCAGCGCAATCAGTTCGGCGCCGAAGCCGCAGGTGCGGGTGGCCTCGTGCACCACCACGCAGCGGCCGGTCTTCTTCACCGAATTGACGATGGCGTCCAGGTCCAGCGGCCACAGGCTGCGCAGGTCGATGACCTCGGCGTCGATGCCGGTTTCCTCGGCCGCCGTCAGCGAGACGTGGACCGTGGTGCCGTAGGTCAGCACGGTCAGTTCGCTGCCTGGGCGCACGATGGCGGCGGAGTCCAGCGGCACGGTGTAGTAGCCGGTGGGCACCACGCTGCCCGGACGTCCGGTCCAGGGCGTGACGGGGCGGTCGTGGTGGCCGTCGAACGGGCCGTTGTAGAGGCGCTTGGGCTCCAGGAAGATCACCGGATCGTCGTTCTCGATGGCGGCGATCAGCAGGCCCTTGGCGTCGTAGGGGTTGGAAGGCATCACGGTCCGCAGCCCGCAGACCTGCGTGAACATGGCTTCGGGGCTCTGGCTGTGCGTCTGCCCGCCGTAGATGCCGCCGCCGCAGGGCATGCGTATCGTCATGGGCGCGACGAACTCGTTGACCGAGCGGTAGCGCAGGCGCGCGGCCTCGGACACGATCTGGTCGGAAGCCGGGTAGAAGTAGTCGGCGAACTGGATCTCGCAGACGGGGCGCAGGCCATAGGCTCCCATGCCCACCGCCACCCCGACGATGCCGCCTTCGGAGATCGGCGTGTCGAACACGCGCGAACTGCCGTACTTGGCCTGCAGGCCTTCGGTGCAGCGGAACACGCCGCCGAAATAGCCCACGTCCTGGCCGAACACCACCACGTTGCTGTCGCGCTCCAGCATCACGTCCATGGCCGAGCGCAAAGCCTGGATCATGGTCATCGACGCGGACGCCGGACCGATGTTGTTATCGATTGCCATGATCAGACTCCGAGCTGCTGGCGCTGCCGGCGCAGGTGCTCCGGCATGTCCTTGTAGACGTCTTCGAAAATGCTGGCGGCGCTGGGGACGTGGCCGTCCACCAGGGTGCCGAAGCTTTCCGCTTCCTTCTGCGCGGCCAGGATCTCGGCGTCGAGTTCGGCGCGCACGGCGTCGTGCTCGGCGTCCGACCAGACGCCGCGCTGGATCAGGTGCTTCTTGAAGCGCTCGATCGGGTCGCCCAGCGGGAAGTGGCTCCAGTCGTCGCCGGGGCGGTACTTGGAAGGATCGTCGGAGGTGGAGTGCGGGCCCGCCCGGTAGGTCACCCACTCGATCAGGGTCGGCCCCAGGTTGCGGCGGGCGCGTTCGGCGGCCCAGCGCGACGCCGAATACACGGCCAGGAAATCATTGCCGTCCACGCGCAGCGACGCAATGCCGCAGCCCACGCCGCGGCCCGCGAAGGTGGCGCCTTCGCCGCCTGCGATCGCCTGGAAGGTGGAGATGGCCCACTGGTTGTTGACCACGTTCAGGATCACCGGCGCGCGGTACACGTGGGCGAAGGTCAGCGCGGTGTGGAAGTCGGCCTCGGCCGTGGCGCCGTCGCCGATCCAGCCGGATGCGATGCGCGTGTCGCCCTTGATGGCCGACGCCATGCCCCAGCCCACCGCCTGGATGAATTGCGTGGCCAGATTGCCCGAAATGCTGAAGAAGCCGCGCTCCCGGTCGGAGTACATCACCGGCAGCTGGCGGCCCTTGAGCGGGTCGCGCTCGTTGGACATCAGCTGGCACATCATCGTGACCAGCGAGACGTCGCGCGCCAGCAGGATGCTCTGCTGCCGGTACGTCGGGAAGCACATGTCGCCCTGCTCCAGCGCCAGCGCATGGGCCGACCCGATGGCCTCCTCGCCCAGGCTCTGCATGTAGAACGAGATCTTCTTCTTGCGCTGCGCCGTCAGCATGCGCCCGTCGAAGAGGCGCGTCTTGAGCATGGTCCGCATGCCGGCGCGCAGCAGATCGTCGCTGACATCCGGCGCCCAGGGGCCGACGGCGCGGCCGTCGTCGTCGATCACCCGGACCAGGCTGTAGGCCAGGGCGCCGGTATCGACCGCGGCAACATCAATGGGAGGTTTGGGCACGTCGCCGGCCGGCGACAGGTGCAGGTAGGAAAAATCGGTCTTGCAACCCGGACGCCCAGTGGGTTCCGGGACGTGCAACTTCAGCGGCCCGTATTGGCTCATGTATTGTCTCCACGCTTGATCGTGTCATGCGTTTATTCTTGCCAAGGACGCGGCGCAAGGAGGTAGCCTCGGGCCGCATCATCGCCGGCTCGGCTGCGGAATGATGATCGCAGCCAGCCGGTTAAAGACAATAGCACAGCCTCCGCCGCCATTGGGCGACCCGCATGAAGACTGGCGCCGCCGGGGATTTATGGCTTGCGCGCCAATGGCGGCGCTCATGCCGCGGCCGCCGTCCTCAGCGCATCGCGCGCGATGATGACCTTCTGGATTTCGCTGGCGCCCTCGTAGATGCGCAGCGCCCGGATCTCCCGGTACAGGCTTTCCAGGGTCTCTCCGACCTTCACGCCGCGCGCCCCGAACAGCTGCAGGGCCATGTCCACCACGGATTGCGCGTTCTCGGTCGCCGCCAGCTTGGCCATGGCGGCTTCCCGCGTGGTCGACAGCCCGAGCGCATCGCGCCGCCAGGCCGCGCGATACGTCAGCAGCGCCGCCGCGTCGATGGCGACGGCCATGTCGCCCAGCTTGGCCTGCGTCAGCTGCAAATCGCCCAGGGTGCCGCCGAACAGGCGCCGGTCGCGCACGTGGGCCAGCGCCTCGTCGAATGCCCGGCGCGCGAACCCCAGCGCGGCGCCCGCTACCGACACGCGGAAGATGTCCAGCGTGCGCATGGCCAGCTTGAAGCCTTCGCCCGGCGCCCCCAGCAGACGCTCGGCCGGAATCCGCAGATTGTCGAAACGCAGCGTCGCCAGCGGATGCGGCGCCATGACGTCGATCCGCTCACTGATGGAGAATCCAGGATCGTCGGGATACACCACGAAAGCCGAGATTCCGCGCGTGCCGGGCGCCGCTTCGCTGCGGGCGAACACCGTGTAGACGTCGGCGATGCCGCCGTTGGATATCCAAGTTTTCTCGCCATCGATGACGTAGTGGCCGCCTTCGAGACGGGCGCGGCAGGCCATGCCCGCGGCGTCCGAACCCGCGCCCTTCTCCGACAAGGCGAAAGCCGGGATGCATTCGCCGCTGACGATCTTGGGCAGGATCTCGGCTTTCAGGGCCTCCGAACCCGCAAGACTGATGGCGCCGCTCCCCAATCCCTGCATCGCATAAGCGAAATCCGCCAGCCCGTGCCGATAGGCCAGCGCTTCGCGTGCCAGCGCCAGCCGGCGCGACTCGATGGCCGGCGCGTCGCCGCCGTAAGCCTGCGGCACGCTGGCGCGCAGCAGGCCGGCGGCCCCCATCGCGCGCACCAGTTCGCGGCAGTTGGCGTCGACATTGGCGGCGGTCGCCGGCGGATCGTCGCGGCCGTCGGCGAAGGCCTCCACTTGCCGCAGATAGTCCTTGTGGGCGGGCTCGAAGAACGGAAGATCCATCGATTCGCGCTGATGCAGGGGAAGGAAAGCGGTGCTCATGAACGTCCTCGGTATCGTCGTCGTGGAATTCACAGTCTAACGACATACTCATTGGTATGGACCGCTGCATACCCAAGGGTTTTCCTTATGAATCAATCCTTTTTTTCTGTTGAAATAGCGATTCCCGGCATCTAACATACCTTCAAGTATGGTCCCGGATACGCATAAGGATTCCGTTCGATGACACTCACTTGGCCTTCTGCTCCAGGCGTGTCCGCCCGCTGGCTGGCCCGCGCGCGCCGGCTGGCCGCCACGCCCGACGATACGGCGGCAAGCCCATCGGTATCGCAGTCCGGCCTGGCCGCGCTCTGCGGCACGCAACCGCCATCGCCGCCCGCCACCCTCCTGGCCGTTATTGAAATCCTGTCCGCCCGGCGCCCCGCGCTATCGACCTCGCTCGCCGCCGCCTGGTGCGCCGCGGCCGCGATCGGCGAGCTTGCGCCGGCGCGCGCCAGGCGGGAAGCGGGCGCGGCGTGGGCCTGTCCGGCCCGCGCGCTGGATCCCGCCAACGGCCTGCCCGCCTTCCTGGCCCGCCCTGAAGGCCGCTCCTGGCGCATCCAGGGCGGCGGCGCCTGGATCGGCGCCGACCCCGGCGCGCCACTGCTGGTCTTTGCCCATCACGCCGATGCCGGCGCGGTCTCCGCCTTTCTGCTGCCGGCCGACGCCCCTGGCGTCGAATCCGGCCGCGCGGGCACGACCGGCGGCATGGCCCGCGTGGATGCCCGCGTGGGCCCGGAATGCTTGCTGGGCCAGGCCGGACAGGCCCGCGACGCCATGCTGCGCACCGGCGCGCTGCGCCGGCTGGCCGCGGCCGCGCAAGCCAATGGCGTCACGCTCGCGGCCTACGCGCAGGCCGCGAACGCGCTGCAGCCCGGCGAGGCGGCGCCCGCCCGCGGCGCGCACGAACTGGCAGCCTGCGCCAGCGCATTCGCGGCGGCGCGCGCGCTGCTGCACGAAGCCGGCGCCGCGGCCCATGCCGGCCAGGACATCCGCCTGCTGAGCGCCATGGCGTTGCTGTCGGCCGGGGAATCGGCCGAACGCATGCTGGCGGCGGCCATGAAGCTGGCCGGGTCCTCGCCCCTGGCCGACCCGTCAGCCTTGCAGGCCCTGCTGCGCGCGCGTCACGTCCACCACGCGACCGCCGACGCGCAGGACGCCCAGGCCGTCCTGCTCGCCGGCGCCATCCAGCCGCCCTCCCCCCTCCTCTCCGGAAACCCAGCCGCCATGTCCAACGCCCCGATACCCCGCGCCGGCGAATTGCCCGACCGCGTCGCGGAAATTCTCGATGCCGCCGCCGACGCCTTCACCCAGCAGACCTACGACGCCACGACCCTGGATCAGATCGGCGACGCGCTGGGCGTCACCAAGGGCAGCATCTATCACCACTACCGCAGCAAGGCGCACCTGTTCACGGCGGTGTACCAGCGCGCCCTGGAAATGAACATCGCCACGGTGGAACCCATTGCGCGGCAGCCCGGCGTCCGCGCCGTGGACCGCCTGTACCGGATGGCCTATGCGCACGCGATGCAGGTCATGAAGCACCTGTCCTACCAGCGCGTGGCCGTCCAGGGGCTGGAGTCGCATCTCATGGGCCGCATCAACGAAGAGCAGCGCGCCCGCCTGGACGCGGTGATCAGCCTGCGCGACCACTACGAAGAATTGTTCGTGAATGTGCTGACGCAGGCCATCGAGGCCGGCGAACTTCCCCGCCAGAATCCCCGGCTGGCCGCCAAGCCGCTGTTCGGCGCCATCAACTGGACCACCATGTGGTACCAGCCGCGCCCGGGCGAAACCCCGGCCGACCGCGAGCGCCTGGCCACGCACCTGGCCACCTTCGTGCTGTCGGGCCTGACCCAGGTCTACCAGCCCGCCGCCGATATGCAACTCGACGCCGCGGCCGGCGCCGCCCAATGACAAGGAACACGACGATGCAACCCTTCCCTGCCCCCGCCGCTCCCGGCGGCGACGCGGCCCGCTGGTCGGCCGTCGCAGAGTGGTACCACGCCTACTTCACCGGCCTGGTGATGACCATGGTCACCCGGCGCGGCAGCCGCGAAGCGGCCGAGCTCGTTTTCCACATCTTCCGCCGCCAGCATCTGGAACGCTTCCTGCCGGGCCTCGAAAAACTGGGCATCGCCGGCCTGCCGCCCGCCGTGGCCGCGGCGCGCTACCACTACCTGTCGAACGCCATTGGCGGGGTGCGCGTGGAATACATGGAGGAATCCAGCCGCAAGGTCTGGGTGCGCTATCCGACGCCGCGCTGGGCCTGGCAGGGCACGGCGCTCTGCGCCATCCCCGGCGAGGTATCCCGCGCCGTGCTGCGCGGCTGGCACGCGCACAACGGCGTCTCGCTGGGCACGCGCCGGCTCGGTTTCGTGTGCACCAAGCAGGCCATGGACGGGCAGCCGGGGCTGGAAGGCTACTACTGCGAGTACGACCATGACATTTCCGAGGACGAGCGCCTGCGCTTCGCCCGGGGCGAGGAAGCTCCCGACTTCGATCCCGCCCGCGCGCCCACGCTGCCCACCGCCACCTGGCCGCAGGACCGCCTGCAGAAGGCGCGGCGCAACTACGCCATGGAATACGTGCGCACGGCCCTGCCCGAGCTCATCGCCCTGCACGGCCCGCACGAGGCCGCCTGGCTGGGCGGGATCACCGCCCGCCTCGTCGGCATGCAGTTCTACAGCGGCACCGCCGCCGCATTCGGCCTGCCGGACCAGGGCTCGGCGCAAGACTTCGCGCGCTTCATGGTGGCGCTTGCCCGCGCCCAGGGCGACGAGGCCGAACTGATCGAGGACGGCGGCGCCCCCGGCGTGCGCCAGGCCAGCTGGAAACTGATGGCCGGGCTGACTCAATTGCACGGCGCGGCGTTCGACGCCTGGAACTGCCTGCTGGAAGGCGCCTTGTCGGCGCACAACCGCCGGCTGGACCTCAAGGTCGCGCGCCGCCTGGATCAGGGCGAAGGCGCATTCGAATGGCGGATCGCGCCGCGCGGCATCCTGGCCGGCCCCATCCCCGGAGCCCGGACATGAACGGATCCAGCCTTGCCGGCTTGCGGGTGATCGACGCCTCGCGCGTGCTGGCCGGCCCCTACTGCGGCCAGATGCTGGGCGATCACGGCGCCGATGTCGTCAAGATCGAGCCGCCGGCAGGCGACGAAACGCGCACGTTCGGCCCGCCGGTGAACGCCGGCGGCGCGGCCTACTACCAGGCGCTTAACCGCAACAAGCGCGGGGTCGTCCTGGACCTGAACCGAGAGGACGCGCGCGAGGTGTTCTGGCGCATGCTGGAAGGCGCCGACGTGCTGATCGAGAATTTCAAGCCCGGCACCCTCGCATCCTGGGGCATCCCCGACCCCGCCGCCCTCTGCGAGCGCTTTCCCCGGCTGATCCATTGCCGCATCACGGGTTTCGGCGACGATGGCCCCATGGGCGGCCGGCCGGGCTATGACGCCGCGGTGCAGGCCGCTTGCGGCCTGATGAGCGTCAACGGCGCGGCGGATGGCCCGCCCCTGCGGCTGGGCGTGCCCATGGTGGATCTCGCCACCGGCATGCAGGCGGCGATCGCCGTCCTCACGGCGCTCGCCGAGCGCGCCCGGTCGGGGCGCGGGCAGCTATGCGACGTCTCGCTGCACGATTGCGCGCTGAGCGTCGCCCACCCCCACCTGGCGAACTACCTCTGGACGGGCAAGACGCCGGCGCGCTCCGGCAACGGCCACCCCAACATCGCGCCCTACGACGCCTTCGACACCGCCACGGTTCCCGTGTATGTCGCGGTGGGCAACGAACGGCAATTCGCCACCCTGTGCGCCGAGCTCGGGCATCCCGGCCTGGCGCGGGACCCCCGGTTCCTGCGCAACGTGGACCGCATCGCCAACCGCGGCGAACTGCGCGAGGAGCTTGCGCGCCTGCTGGCCGAGCAGGACGGCCGCAAGCTTGCCGAATCGCTGACCGCCGCCGGCGTGCCCGTCGCGCCCATCCTGGACGTGGCCGAAGCCATCGCGACGCCGCATGCCGCCCACAGGGAAATGGCGCTCTCCCGGGGCGAGTACCGCGGGCCCGGCTTTCCCATCAAGCTGAGCCGCACGCCCGCCTCGCTGCGGACGCTTCCTCCGCTGCCGGGAGAGCACGGCGAGGAAGTGCTGCGCGAAGCGGGTTACGGCGACGCCGAGATCGCCCGCCTGCGGGAAGCCGGGGCGCTCGGCCCGCTCCGCTGAATTCCGGCGGCGCGCCCCGCGCCGCCCATGACATGAACCGCGGCACAGCGGCATCCGGCAATACGATAAACAGGAGACAACCATGAAATTGCATCACCTGCCTTTGCTTGCGGCCATGCTGGTTTCCGGTCCGGGCGCCATGGCGGCGAACAGCTTTCCAACACAGCCCGTGCGCATCGTCGTGCCGCATCAGGCGGGCTCCACCACGGAGACCTTCGGCCGCATGCTCACCCCCGAGATGAGCACGCTGCTGGGCCAGCCGATCGTGATCGAGTCGCGCCCGGGCGCGGCGGGCACCATCGGCGCGCGCGACGTGGCGCTGAGCAAGCCCGACGGCTACACCGGGTTGATGAATGCGTCCATCCAGGTCATGTATCCGGGCATATTCAAGACGCTGCACTTCGACCCCATGAAGGACTTCACCCCGGTAGGCGTGTTCGGCTTCGCGCCCATGGTGGCCGTCGTGCGCGCCCAATCCCCGATCAAGAGTTTCCGCGACCTGATCGAGGCCGCGCGCGCCAAGCCCGCAAGCATCACCTTCGCCTCGGGCGGCCTGGGCTCGCTGCCGCACCTGGTGGGCGAACTCGTCAACGTGCGCTCGGGCGTGCAGATCAGCCATATTCCCTACAACGGCACCGGCCAGGCCCTCACGGACGTCCTGGGCGGGCACGTCGACGTGCTGTACGCCTCGGTGGCCAGCGCACTGCCGCAGATCAAGGGCGGCAAACTGCGCGCCCTGGCCGTTACCTCCGCCGCCCGCATCGATCTGCTGCCCGACGTGCCCACCATCGCCGAATCCGGCATCCCGGACTTCGACGTCACCTCCTGGTACGGCTATTGGGTGCCGAAGGACACCCCGCGCGCCATCGTCGATCAACTGAACCAGGCCATGCGGGACGCGTCCGCGATGCCTGCCGTCGCCAAGCGGCTGGCCACCGACGGCATCATTCCCAGCAAGATGAACGCCACCGAATTCGCGGCCTTCGCGGCGGCCGAGAACAAGAAGTGGCTGGACGTCATGAAGCGGGCCAAGGTGCAGCCGAACTGACGCGCGCCCTCAGCCGGCCAGCAGCCGCTCGACGCGGGCCGCCACGTCGAGCAGCCGCCAGTCCTCGTGCCAACGGCCGCAGAGCTGCAGCCCGATGGGCAGCCCGCCCGCCGAGCGGCCGCAGGGCATCGACAGCGCGGGATGGCCCGTGAGATTCATGGGATAGGTGTAGGGATACCAGGCCCCGCGTATCGTGCCCGCGGGCTTGCCGGCGATCTCGACGATGCCGTTGGGGTCCTGCGTAACCGGCAGGGGCGGCGCCGACACCGTCGGCGACGCCAGGACATCGTGACGCTCGAACACGGCTTGCAGGGCATTGAAGGCCTGCGTGCGCGCCGCGATCGCGTCCAGCAGCGCCGCCGCGCCGTGTCCGCGGCCCCGCTCGACCGTCGCCACCAGGGAAGGATCGAGACGTTCGCGGAAGGCCTCCAGCCTTGGCCCCACGCGCGACGCCGTCACCGACTCCAGGATGACCAGGAAATGCCGTTCCAGCGACGCAAAATCCAGCGACACCGGCTCCACGCGCGCGCCGTCCTCCTCCATGAGCCGCAGCGCCGCGTCCGTGGCCGCCCGCACCTCCGGGTCCACCGGATTGCCGCAAGCAGGCAGATAGGCGACCCGCAGCCCCGCAAGCGTCGCCCGGGCCGGCCCGCGCGCCGGAAGCGGCAGCTGGCCGTAGGGATCCCGGCGGTCGGCGCCTTGGAGCACGCCGTAAAGCAAGGCGGTATCGGCGACGTTACGGGCCATCGGTCCCACGTAGGAGTTCGCGCCGAAGAGATCCGCCGGCTGCAGATTGGGGATGGCGCCCAGCGTGGCCTTCATGCCCACGATGCCGCAGCAGGACGCGGGAATGCGGATCGAGCCGCCGCCATCGGTCCCGAGGGCCAAGGGCCCCATGCCCGCCGCGACGGCCACCGCGGCGCCGCCGCTGGAAGCGCCGCAGGTGTAGCGCGGATCGACCGGATTGAGCGTGCGGCCGAACAGAGGCGCATCGGTGCTTTGCTTGTGCCCGAATTCGGGCGTGGTGGTCTTGCCGATCAGGATGGCGCCCGCGCCCTTGACCCGCGCCACGGCCACCGCATCCTCGCGCGGCACGAAGTCTTCGAAAATGGCGGATCCCATCGTCGTGCGCACGCCCGCCGTCAAGGTCAGGTCCTTGACCGAGTACGGCACGCCATGCAGCGGCCCCAGCGCATCGCCTCTGCGCACCGCCGCCTCGGCTTCGCGGGCGGCGGCCAGCGCCTGCTCCGCCGTCACCGTGATGAACGCGTTCAGGTCGGCCCGGGCCGCGATGCGCGCCAGCGCCGCGGACACGGCTTCCACCGGCGATACCTGTCCGCGCCGGATCGCCGCCGCCAGCGTCACTGCATCCAGGCTCGTCAATTCATCCATTCCTTCCTCCGTAAAGCAGAAAAGCGCCGCCTGCGGTCCCTGGGCGCCGAAGCCGGCCTAGACCATCCAGCGCCCGCCGTCGATCAACAGGGTCTGCCCGGTAATGAAACGCGCCTCTTCGGAGGCAAGGAAAGCCACGGCGGCGGCCACGTCGTCCGGGCCGCCGACGAAGCCCGCGGGGGTCTGCGCCACGATACGCTGCAGGATCGCGGGCGACAGGCGCTCGTGCGCGCGGGTTCGGATAGCGCCAGGGCTCACCGCGTTGACCGTGACGCCGAAAGGCGCCAGTTCGCGCGCCAGCGAACGCGTGAACCCGACGACGCCCATCTTCGCGGCGGCGTAGTCGGCCAGCCCGGCGTCGCCCGCGAAAGCGGCGTCGCTGCTCATGTTCACGATGCGGCCGCAACCACGCGCCTGCATGCCCGGCGCGACCAGCCGCGACGCGCGCATCGCCGTCAGCAGCGAGACTTCGAGCACGAAGCGCCACGTGGCCTCCTCCGATTCCGCGAAGGGACCGGACCGCTCGCGCGCGCTCTGGCCCACGTTGTTGAACAGCACGTCCGGCGGGCCTAACGAGGATTCCACGAGGGCGAAGAACTCCTCCATGACCGCGGGCGTCGTGCAGTCGCCCTCGACCGCCAGCGCGGCCCATCCCTCGCGGCGCGCCTCCTTCGCATCGAGATCGAGCACCGCCACCCGGGCGCCCTCCGCCGCGAAACGCCGGGCCGCGGCCGCGCCTATGCCCTGCCCGCCGCCTGTCGCGACGACGACTTTCCCTTCGAAACGCGCGTTCATGGCATTGTCCTGTCCAGTCCGTTTTCTTCACGGCAGAGTGCGCTGGCGCGGCTTCAATGGAAGCTGCGGCCGCCGTCCACCGCCAGGGTCGCCCCGGTGATATAGCTGGCGCCGGAACCGCTGAGGAACAGAATGGCCTCGGCCAGTTCCTCCGGCCTGGCGATGCGCCGCAAGGCGTAGCGCCCGCGTATGGCGGCCAGGGCGGCCTGCGGATCCGGGGCGTCCTCGTAGCTCGAACGGAACAGCGGCGTGTCCACCGCGCCGGGGCACACGGTCGCCACCCGGATGCCGAAGGCGGCCAGTTCCATCGCCAGCACTTTGCCGAACATGTTGATCCCCGCCTTGGCGGCGCAATAGGCGCTGCGCTGCGGCAGCGGGCTGAGGCCTGCCGCGGAAGACACGTTGACGATGCTGCCGCCGCCCGCCTTCTTCAGGTGTGGCACCGCGGCGCGGCACACATGCATGGGACCGCTCAGGTTCACGGCGAGCACGCGGTTCCAGTCGTCGTCCCGCATCGACTCCAGGTCGGCGAGCAGGTCGACGCCCGCGCAATTGACCACGCCGTCGATGCCCCCCAGCGCGTTGGCGGCCTCCCGCAGGGCGCGTTCGACGGCGGCGCTGTCCGTCACGTCGCAGGCCAGCGCGGCGGCCAGCGGCAGCTCGCGGCCGGCCTCCGCGAGCGCGCTCGCGTCACGGTCCAGGATCGCGACCGCCGCGCCCTGGCCCACCGCCAGGCGCGAGAACGCCCGCCCGATGCCGCTGGCGCCGCCCGCCACCAAAAAGCGCCGGCCCCCGCTCATGCCGCGCTCCGCAGGCGCGGCCGGATGTCGTCCGTCATCACGTCGCATCTGTCTATCCAGACCCGCTCGTGCGCCTTGGCGTAGCGGATCATCTCGTCCAGCACATACAGGCGCGACGGCTGGCCGATGATCTCGGGATGCATGCCCAGCATCATCATCCGGTCTTCGGCGTACAACAGGTCGAACTCGCGCTTCCACGCTTCCAGCACGGCCGAGGGCGACTGCATGGTGCGCCCGGGCAGCACGATCGAATACTGGAAAAAGGGCGCATCGTCCAGCACCCAGCGAAACGGCAGTTCCACGATATCCGTGGACTGGCCGCCGATCTCCAGCAGATAGGGCGAATCGTCGTCGAAGAAATTCGACGAATAGTCGAAACCGTACTCGCGGATCAGGTCCAGCGTGATCTCGCTGAACTCGGCGGCCGGCGATCGCCAGCCACGCGGCCGGTAGCCCGCGGTGCGCGCCAACGCATCCATGCCGAGTTCCATCTCCTCCCGCTCTTCCTCCGGCGTCAGGTTGACGATCCAGCGGTGTGTATGGCTGTGGTGCGCCACCTCGTGGCCGCCGTCCACAATGGAGCGCACCATGTCCGGATGCGCCAGCGCCACCACGCCGGGAACGAAGAACGTCGCCTTGACCTCGTGGCGCGCCAGCAGCGCCAGCACGCGCGGCACGCCCACTTTCCAGCCGTATGCGCCCTGGGACATCAGGATCGGGCGCTTGGCGTACGCCGCATCGCGCGCCGTCCACATGGTCTCGGCGTCTACGTCGAACGTCAGGAACAACGGAAAACCCTTACTCGTCACGGACATCGCCGCTCCTTGTCTTACACATGCTTGTGGAAACCCGTCCAGCGCTCCGCGAGCACCAGGGCAATGCCGGTCACCAGGATGAGCAGCGCCGAAACCGCCGCGACCGACGGATCCACGCCCTGTTCCACCGAGGTGAAAATCTTCACCGGCAGCGTGTTCTGGCTGGCGGACAACAGGAACACCGAGACCGGCACGTTATCGAGCGAAGTGATGAAGGCGAACAGGCCCCCGGCCACCAGGCCGGGCTTGAGCAGCGGCAGCGTCACCAGCCGGAATGCTTCCAGGCGGCCGGCGCCGAGCACGCAGGCCGCGTCCTCCAGAGCCTCGTCCACCGACGCCAGGCTGGCGAGGCCCGCGCGCACTACGTAGGGAACCGTGATGACCACGTGGGCCAGCCACAGGCCGACATTGCTGCCGCGCAGCCCCGCCGCCGCGTAGTACTGCAGCAGCGCCACCCCCAGCACCACGGAGGGAAGAATCAGCGGCGCCATGAACAGCGCATTCAGCCAGGCGGCGCCCGGCACCATGCGGCGCTGGATGGCGCATGCGCCCGCCAGTCCGAGCGCCAGCGACGCCGCGGTCGAACTGGCCGCCAGCCACAGGCTGGTCCAGGCGGCCTCCAGGTAGTCGGGATCGCTCAGCGCCGCCTCGAACCATTTCAGCGTCAGGCCCTTCGGCGGCAAAGTCAGGTAGGCCGTGTCGCTGAACGCGGCCAGCAGCACCACCAGCACCGGCAGCTGCAGGAACAGCACGACCAGGAAGGCGACGCCGGTCAGGACCGGCCCGCTCGCGCGGCGTTCGCTCATTGTTCGCCTCCCCAGCGTTTCAGCATGCGGCTGGAAACCCCGATCACCGCCAGCGTCAGCGCCGTGAGCGTGAACGCCATCGCCGCTCCGGACGGCCAGTCCAGCGTCAGCAGGAAGTCGTCGTAGATCATGGTGGCCATGACCTTGTAGGTCGGCCCTCCCAGCATGCGGGGCGTGACCAGGGCGCTGATCGTCAGCACGAATACCATGATGGACCCGGCCAGGATGCCGTGCGCCGTCAGCGGCAGCGTCACGGACAGAAAAGTGCGCAGCCTGCCCGCCTGCAAGGTATAGGCCGCGTCCCGCAGGTCCCGCGGCACAGCCTGGATGACCGGCACCAGCATCAGCACCATGAAGGGCAGGAAGATATGCGCCATGCCCACGAGGACGCCGGTCAGGTTGAACATGAGCTTGAGCGGACGCTCGATCAGCCCCAGGTCCATCAAGGCATTGTTCAGCAGCCCGCGGTTGGACAGGAGCGCGATCCAGCCGAAAGACCGCACGACCAGATTCAGCAGCATGGGGAAAATGACCAGCAGGGTCAGGGCCAGCTTGAGGCGCGGGCGCGCATGCGCGATGACCCAGGCCAGCGGATAGCCGAGCAGCAGGCAAAGCGCCGTCACACTCAAGCCCAGCCCCAGGCTGCGCAGAATGACCTCGCGGTAGAACGGATCCGTGGCCAGCCGGGTGTAGTTGCCCAGCGTATAGCCCGTGCCTATGCCCGCGCCCGGCAGGTACTCGCGCAGGCTGAGCGGCGCCATGAAGAGTGCCGGCCCCACGAAGGCCAGCAGCAGCACGAGCAACAGGGGCGACGCGAGCAGCGCGCCCGCCGAGCGGCGGCTCATGCCGCGGTCTCCGCGCGGGCGCGGCGCGTGGCGTACACGTGCTGGGGCCGCACTCCCAGCCACACGTCCACGCCGGCCGCCAGCCCCGACTGCGGGCCGTTGGTGGGAGTATCGGCGATGAGTTCCCCGCCGCCCGGCAGCGCCACCACATACTGGACCCGCGCGCCCACGAACGAACGCAGCGCGATCCTGCCCGGCAGGCCCGGGCCGGCCGCGTCCTTCAACGGCTGTATGGAAATATCCTCCTGGCGCACCACCACGTCCAGCGCGTCGCCGGCCGCCAGCCCGTCGGCGCGCGCCACCGGCAGGCGGTGCCCGCCCTGCAGTTCCGCCTGCGGGCCGCTTCCGTCGATGGTCAGGCGGCCATGCAGCCGGTTGGGCCGGCCGATGAAGCCGGCCACGAAACCCGTGGCGGGCCGGTGATAGATGGCCTCGGGGGTGTCGAATTGCTGCACCACGCCCCCGGCCAGCACGCAGACCCGGTCGGACATGCTCATGGCTTCGGTCTGATCGTGCGTGACGAACAGCGTCGTGATGCCGACCTCGCGCTGCAGGCGCTTGAGCTCTATCTGCATCTCATCGCGCAACACCGCGTCCAGGTTGGACAGCGGCTCGTCGAACAGCAGGATGCTCGGGCGCGGCGCGATGGAACGCGCCACCGCCACGCGCTGCTGCTGGCCGCCCGAAAGCTGCCTGGGCATGCGCTCGCCCAGGCCGGACAGGCGCACGCTGGCCAGGGCCTGCTCGACGCGCGCCCGCAGGGCCGCCCCGCCCATGCCCTGCCGGCGCAGCCCGAAGGCCACGTTTTCGAACACCGTCATGTGGGGAAACAAGGCGTACGACTGGAACACCAGCCCGACCTGACGCTGGTTGGGCGGCAGCCTGGTGATGTCGCGGTCGTCGACCAGGATGCGGCCGCTGGTGGGCGCGATCAGGCCCGCCACCATGCGCAGCACCGTGGTCTTGCCGCAGCCCGATGGCCCCAGCAGCGATACGAATTCCCCGTCCTTCACGGACAAGGACACGCCGGCGGCGGCCGTATGCCCCTCATAGCGCTTTTCAAGACGATCCAGTGTCAATGCAGGCATGGCGATATCCCGTGTTCCGGCGCCTCAGCGCGCGACTTCGCGCTGCCAGCGGCCGACCCAGGCCGGCATGCCGCGGGCCACCGCCGCCGGATCGGGCAGCCACAGTTCGTCGAAGTGCTTGCCCACCGCCACGATCCGCGACGCTTTCTCCGACAGCTGGACCTCGGTGTTGACCGGCCCCGCGTATTTTTTTTCGGCGAAGCAGGTCTGCACCTCCTTGGACAAGAGCGCGTCGATGTACTGCGTGGCCAGGTCGGGATTCTTGCTGCCCTTGGGAATCGCCACCGAAGGCAGGATGCCGACCGCACCTTCCTCGGGATAGACCACCGCCAGCGGCAGGCCGCTGTCTATGGCCGACCCGGCGCGGTCCGAGTACCACACGGCCACGGCGATCTCCTTGCGCTCGAACAGGGACACGATCTGGTCGGCTTGCGTATACATCAGGGCCGAGGCCTTCGCCAGCGGCGCAATGGCGGCGAAACCCGCGTCGAGATTGTCCAGCGTGCCGCCGCGCATCCGGTTCAACGCCAGCAGGAACTGCGAACCCGCCGTGCCGCTGATGTCGCCGATGGCCAGCTTGCCTTCGTAGGCAGGGTCGGCAAGGTCGTTCCAGGACTTGGGCGGCGTCTTGACCTGCGTGGTGTCGTAGACGATGACGGTGGACCCCGTCATGAAGCTCACATAGTGCGGAGAATCGCCGTCGAAGGCCGAAGGCGCCACCGACTTCGCATTGGCCAGGCGGGCGCGGTCGATGGGTTCGAGCAGATTCTCGCTCTTGAGCTGGGTGGCGAGCGAATTGTCGAGGTACACCACGTCGAAGTCGGACTTGCCTCCCGTGGCGCGGACCGCGGCCGCGAACTGGGCCGAACTGCCCAGCTTGGTGCGCACCCGGGCGCCCGTCTTCTTTTCGAACGCTTTGATCTGGCATTCGCGCGATGCGTCCAGGAACGAACCGCCGAAAAGACCCACCACCAGGTCGGCCGCCAGCGCATTGCCGCCCCAACCGCACATACCGACCATGGCGACGCATGCAAGCGCCCTGGAAATCCTGACGTCCATGAAACCTCCTCGCGAGAAGATGGGCCCGGGTCTCTACCTGACGACAATCAGGCACGGAACCCCGGTATCTGGTGCTTTTCGGAAATTTATCTTTCTGAAAAGATAAATTCAATGAGGGTTTTCACGCTGCTTGCAAAGGCTGTCGGGAATGCGTTAAATGCTTCTCCAGACAGGACAGACCCGGCGATCCCGGACGCATCCATGACGCATCGCGACAACCCGACGCAAGCCGCGGCCGCCGCCACGCCCGGCTCCCACCAGAATCCCGACGACGATCTCATCGGCCGCGGCATCGCGCAGTGGCGACGCGAGCGGCCGGACATCGACAGTTCGGGCAAGGAGGTCGTGGGCCGCCTGATCCGGCTTGAGGAAGTGGTGCTGCGCGCCATCAATGCGTCGCAGGAACCCTTTGGCCTGAAGTACATCGAGTACGCGGTACTGACCACCTTGCGGGTGGACGGCGCGCCCTACTGCCTGGCGCCCTCGCAATTGCAGGCGCGATTGCTGTGCAGTTCAGGCGGCCTGTCCAACATTCTCAAGCGGCTGGAAAGCCAGGGTCTGGTGCGCCGCGAGGTCGACAAGGCCGACCGCCGCGGCGTGCTGGTCACGCTGACCACCAAGGGCAGGCACCTGGCCGACAAGGCCATGCCCGCGCACGCGCGGGCCGAACAGGAGCTGCTCGCCATGTTCACGCCGCAGGAGCGCGAGTTGCTGGCGCGCCTGCTCAGCCGCATGCTGGTGGCCAACGCGCCGGAACTCGGCCGGGAGTCCGAAGCCGACGCCTGACACGACGGGTCGGCAATAGAAACTCCGCCAACGCTGCGCGGGCTTTGCCTGCTTGCAGGCCCCAAGGGGGCGTTTTCGACACGCACAAAAAACCGGCCGCAACGGCCGGTTCGCGTCTGGCAAGGGGGATGGACGGCTCAGGCCGGACCGTTCCACTCCGTGACGAACTCGCGGTAATCGGGGCGGTTGGCCTGCGGCACCGCGCAAGCCGGCGTACCGATGGCGAGGAAGCCCAGGAAACGGTAATCCAGGGAGTCCAGGCCGAGCGCGTTCTGGACCTCTTCCACATAGGTGCCGATGCCGGTGCTCCAGAACGCGGCGTATCCCAGCATGTGCACGGCGTTCAGCAGATTCATGGTTGCCGCGCCGGTGGCGAGCAACTGCTCCTGCTCGGGGATCTTGGTGTTGTCGTGCGCGATCTTCTGCGCCACCGCGATGAACAGCGGCACGCCCGCCATCCATTCGCGCACGGACTTCTCCTTTTCAGGCGTCATGCGCGGGTCGCCGCTGCGCTTGACCGCGTCCAGCGCCAGGTCGGCCAGCTTGCCGATGGCTTCGCCGCGGATCACCACGAAACGCCACGGGCGCAAGGCGCCATGATCCGGCGCCGACATGGCGGCCTGCAGGATCTGTTCGAGTTCCTCGGGCTTGGGCGCCGGGGCGCGAAGGAACTTGAACGAACGGCGGGAAATCAGGGCGTGCAGCGGGGTGGCGGTCTGGGTAAGGGTCATGGAATCCTGCGCAAATGGGAAAGAAACATATTCTCATATTAAGCGATGGGCCCGGCCGGGGGCCCGATCCCCCGGCGCGCAGCAAGGGCATCGGGCCGGACTCAGCCCAGATGCGTGTGCCGTTCGTGGCGCTCCTCCACCTGCATCTCGTTCAGGCCATGCAGGATGCCGCAGTTCTCCGCGTCGGGCTGGGCCGACAGGCAGCGCTGGCGCAATTCAGTCAGCTGGGACTTCAGCTGGGTGAGTTCGGCGATGCGTTCGTCCACATGGGAGATGTGCTCGTCGAACAATTCGTTAATAGGGCCGCAGCCGGTCTGATGATTGTCCGCCAGGGACAGAATGGCGCGGATTTCGTCCTGCGTCATGTCCAGCGCCCGGCAGTTGCGGATCAGCCGCAACCGTTCCAGATGAGGCGGCCCGTAGCTGCGATAGTTGTTCAGGCCCCGTTCCGGGGCGGGCAGCAGCCCTTCCTTCTCGTAATACCTGACGGTCTCGACCGTGGTGCCGGTCGCCGTGGCCAATTCGCCGATACGCATCATTGCCTCCCGGATCGCATCCGAATGATATTGGGGGTTGACCCTATAGTAACTCCAAGGTGTGCAATAGCGTCACCAGCATATTTCAAGGCAGAGGACGATGTCTTTACCTCCAGTCAAACAACATGAACACGCGTGCGCCGGCCCCGGCGGCGCCTGCTGCGGACAACCGGGCGACACGCACGCCCGCAAGGGGCCCGATCATGCGGATCACGGCCACGCGGCGCACGATCATTCCGGCCACGATCATTCCGGCCACGGTCACTCCGGCCATGGCCATGATCACGTCGGCCCGGCCGGCCGCCACGCCGAAGCGTCGTGCTGCGGCCACGACCACGCCGCCCAGCCCTTCACGCTATCGGCGGCCGGCGCGGCCGCGCTCAGCGCCGGCCCCGGCCAGTCGCTGGCGCGCCTTCGCATCGGCCAGATGGACTGCCCCACCGAGGAAACGCTGATCCGCAAGAAACTGGACAACATGGACGGCGTGCACGCGCTGGACTTCAACCTGATGCAGCGCGTCCTGACGGTGGTGCACGCCGAGGGCGCGCTGGACCGCATCATGGCCGCGATCCGGTCCCTGGACATGACGCCGGAGCCGCTGAACGAAGGCGCGTCGCAGGCGCCGGCGCCCGCGGCCAAGCCCGTGAACTGGTGGTTGATCGGCGGCGCGGGCGTGCTGGCCGCCTTGTCCGAGTTCTCGCATTTCGCGGGCTGGCCGCTGGCCGCCACCGCCGTCCTGTCCCTGGCCGCCATCCTCGCCTGCGGGGTCAGCACCTACCGCAAGGGCTGGATCGCCGTGCGCAACGGCAACCTGAACATCAACGCGCTGATGAGCATCGCCGTGACCGGCGCCGTGCTGATCGGACAGTGGCCGGAGGCGGCCATGGTGATGTTCCTGTTCAACGTGGCCGAACTGATCGAGGCCCGCTCCCTCGACCGGGCCCGCCATGCCATCCGCGGCCTGCTCGACCTGGCGCCCGAAACCGCCACGGTGCGCCAGGCCGATGGCGGCTGGGCGGAAGTCCCGGCCGCCAGCCTGCGCGTGGGCGACATCGTGCGGGTGCGTCCGGGCGAACGCATTGCGGCCGACGGCATCATCGTCAGCGGCAGTTCCGCCGTGGACCAATCCCCCATTACGGGCGAAAGCCTGCCCGTGGAAAAGGCGCAGGACGACCCCGTCTACGCCGCCACCGTGAACGCGTCCGGCTCCTTCGAATACCGCGTCACCGCCGCGGCAGGCAACACCACGCTGGCGCGCATCATCCACGCGGTGGAGCAGGCCCAGGGCGCCCGCGCGCCGACCCAGCGTTTCATCGACCGCTTTTCGCGCATCTACACGCCAGTGGTGGTGGGCATCGCGGCGCTGGTGGCCGTGGCGCCTCCGCTGCTGTGGGACCAGCCCTGGTACGACGCGATCTACCGCGCGCTGGCGCTGCTCATCATCGCCTGCCCCTGCGCGCTGGTGATTTCGACGCCCGTCAGCATCGTCAGCGGCCTGACGGCCGCGTCGCGGCGCGGCATCCTGGTCAAGGGCGGCGTCTACCTGGAAGAAGGCCGCAACCTGAAGTGGCTGGCGCTGGACAAGACCGGCACGCTGACCCACGGCAAGCCCGTGCAGACCGATATGCAGGATTGGGAAGCGTCCGACCTGACGCGCCACCCCGCGGCGCTGGTCGCCGCCAGCCTGGCGGCCCGTTCGGACCACCCCGTGTCGCTGGCCGTGGCCGCCGCGGCGCGCGAGGCCGGCAACGCCTTGCTGGACGTGGCCGATTTCGCCGCCCTGCCCGGACGCGGCGTTTCCGGCTCGATCGACGGCGTCGGTTTCCAGTTGGGCAATCTCCGCCTGATGCGCGAAGCCGGCGTTGCCAGCGACGCGCTGGAAGCACGCATGGTCGAACTGGAACGCCAGGGCAAGAGCGTCATCGCGCTCACCGACGGCAAGCGGGTGCTGGCGCTGGCCGCCGTGGCCGACACCGTCAAGCCCAGCAGCGCCTCCGCCATCGCCGACCTGCACGCCCTGGGCGTGCGCACGCTGATGCTGACGGGAGACAACACCCCCACGGCGCAGGCCATCGCGCGCCAGGTCGGCATCGACGAGGCCCGCGGCGACCAGTTGCCCGAGGACAAGCTGGCCGCCATCGAAAGCAAACTGTCGCGCGAGGGCGGCGTCGGCATGGTGGGCGACGGCATCAACGACGCCCCCGCGCTCGCCCGCGCCGACATCGGCTTCGCCATGGGCGCGGCCGGCACCGGCACCGCCATCGAGACCGCCGACGTGGCCCTGATGGACGACGACCTGCGCAAGATCGGTGTGTTCCTGCGCCTGTCGCGCGCCACGCACAGCGTGCTGGTGCAGAATATCGCGCTGGCGCTGGGTATCAAGGCGGTGTTCCTGGGGCTGGCCATGACGGGCCACGCCACGCTGTGGATGGCCGTCTTCGCGGACGTGGGCGCCAGCCTGCTGGTGGTGGCCAACGGACTGCGGCTGCTGCAGGCAGCCCCCGCCGAAGCAAAGTGAGCTGCCGGGCAGGCGCGGCCCTCAGCCCGCCTGCTCTTCCTGCGGCCAGTCGCGCAGCACGGGCGCGTCCGGCGCGCCCGGGCCGACGTCGCGCAGATGGTCTTTCTGCAGCAGCGCCATGCGGTAGGCGTCGCGGTAGGCCCCGTTGGAGAAGAACTCCTCCTTCAGCAGGCCCTCGATGCGGAAGCCGCAGCGTTCGTAGATGTGGACGGCGGCGCTGTTTTCCTTGTCCACGACCAGGTAGACCTTGTGCAGGTTCAGCACGCGGAAGGCATAGCCCACCGCGATGCGGGTCGCGGCCTTGGCGTAGCCCCGGCCCTGGTAGCTGGGCGCGATGATGATCTGGAATTCCGCGCGGCGGTGGATGTAATCGATCTCCACCAGTTCGACCAGGCCGGCCGGCTGGCCGGTATCGTGCTCGATGATGAAGCGCCGTTCGTTCTGGTCGTGCAGGTGGCGGTCGTACAGGGCGACCAGTTCGTCGTAAGCCTCGTAGGGCTCCTCGAACCAGTAACGCATGATCACGTCGTTATTGTTGATCTTGTGCACGAAGTGCAGGTCGCCGCGCTCCAGCGGGCGTATTTTGATATCGGATATGACCGACATGGATACCTCCGGAAGTGGCTCCATTCTATTCCTTGCCCTTCCCTGGATTTTCAGAAAATTCTCATTCCCCGAACTCGGCAGCTGTCGCAATATTTCAACCCTTTGCAATGATTTACTAAATTTTTGCGGCAAGGCGCTGCCTCGGCTGAGCGCCCGCACACGAAGGGGACGGCGCCATGGAAATGAACGAACGCGATCTTTTGCTTACGCTGGCGGACACCGTCCGCAAACTCGCCAACGCCGTCGCGCTCAGCCACGCGCAACTGGAAGCCCTGCGCACCGTCGTCATCGGCGTGCATAACGCGCTTTACGGCATGCCGGAACTCCAGGCCCGGATCGAGCAATCGCTGGGCGGCTCCATCGAAGGCGATTTCGCCCAGGCATTGGGCTCGCCGCAAAACGACGACGCCCTGCGTCAACGCCAGGAATGGCTTTGCGCGCTGATTCCCGCCGACGTCTGGGAAAAGGTGCGGCCGCGCTCGCACGCCTGATCCGCCGCCGGCGCCCCCGCCGGCGGCCCCCCACAGGCGCCGGACCCGCCGGGCCTGCCTCCTAAAGGAAATCCGATGTTCCAGAACCTCAAGGTGCGCACCTGCGTACTCGCTCTGCTATTCCTGCTGTCCGGCGCCATGCTCGTATCCAACGGCGCCTCGTGGCTCAGCCTGAACACCAGCAACCGCCATCTGGCCGAGGTCAACGACGCCTATTCGCTGCAGGCCAGCGAACTCAACAACGCCTACCTGCTGTTCCTGCGCGCCCGCCTGCTGCTGGCCAACACCTTCATGGACCAGCAGCTGCAGCGGCAGGCGCAGGCCGCAGAAGAACTGAAGAGCGCGATCGGTATGCAATCCGAGGCCGCCGAACGCCTGGACGCGTTCATCCGCGCCCCCCACCTGGCCGGCGCCGACGCCCACGTCGCGGAACTCGAAAAGGCCGCCGTCTCCTACCGCGGCGCGATCGATGCCCAGATCCGCGCGCTGACCTCGCAGGACACCGAAGCCTTCCGCGCCCTGGCCGCGCAATCGCGCAGCGTCACGCTCACGTTCAACAAGGCCGCCCTGGACTTCCTGGCGTTCATCGACCAGGCCACCAATCGCATGGTCGAGGATGCCCAGGCCGACCACCGGCGCGCCCGCGTGATCGCCATCTCGATGGTCGCCATCACCCTGGCGCTGGCCCTGCTCGCCTGGCTGTTCCTGCGCGGCATGGTACTGCGCCCCCTGCAGGAGGCAGGCGCCTGCTTCGAACGGATCGCCGAAGGCGACTTCACGGGCCGGATCGAGGTTCGCAACAGCAACGAGATCGGCTCGATGTTCGCCGCCATCAAGCGCATGCAGGAAAGCCTGACGCGCACCGTGTCCGCGGTCCATCGGGGCGTGGAAGAGATCACCGTGGGCGCCCACCAGATCGCCGCGGGCAACCAGGACCTGTCCAGCCGCACCGAGGAACAGGCCGCCTCGCTGGAGGAAACGGCCGCCTCCATGGAACAGATCGCGGCCACGGTGAAGCAGAACGCCGACAATGCGCGCCAGGCGAACCAGCTGGCCGGCACCGCCTCCGAGGTGGCGCAGCGGGGTAGCGCGGCGGTGGCCGAAGTCGTCCACACCATGCAGAACATCACCGACAGTTCCAGCAAGGTCGTGGAGATCGTTTCGGTCATCGACGGCATCGCCTTCCAGACCAATATCCTGGCGCTCAACGCCGCCGTGGAGGCCGCGCGCGCGGGCGACCAGGGCAAGGGCTTCGCCGTGGTCGCCGGCGAGGTGCGGTCGCTGGCGCAGCGCAGCGCCCAGGCCGCCAAGGAAATCAAGCTGCTGATCACCGATTCCGCCGCCGCCGTCGAGGCAGGCTCGGGCCAGGTCGAGCGGGCCGGCGCCACCATGCAGGACATCGTCAGGTCCGTGACCCGCGTGGCCGACATCATGGGCGAAATCACCGCCGCCTCCGAGGAACAGGCCTCCGGCATCGAACAGGTCAACCGGGCGGTCGCGCAGATGGACGAGGTCACCCAGCAGAACGCCGCCCTGGTCGAGCAGGCCGCGGCCGCGTCCGGCTCGCTGGAGGAGCAGGCGCAAGGGCTGCGCAAGGCCGTCGCCATCTTCAAGATCAACGCCTCCGACGTCATCGACGTCGCCGCCCGCCAGGTGGACCGGCACGCCCTGGCGCCCGCGGCGGACGCCGCTCCCCGCAGCGGCGCGCCCCGCGCCGACACGCGCCGCCCGGCGCCGCGGGAAGCCGCGGTGGCGCTGACCGGCGCCGTCCAGCGTCCTGCCCCGCAGCAGGACTGGAGCGCATTCTAAGCGGCCTCAGCGCTCGGCGAAGGCCGGCAGGCGCTGCTCGATCCGCCGCACCAGTTCGTTGGCGGCGGACGACAGCGGCCTCCCCAGGCGCAGCAGCGCCTGGCACTCCGGCGCGCTCAGGATCGGATGCGCTATCGGGATCGCCACGAGCTGGCCGCTGGCCAGTTCGTGGTGCACCCCCAGGGTGGGCATCAGCGTCACGCCCGCCCCCGTCATCGCGTACTGCTTGAGCACGCGCAACGAATTGGTGGTGAGGCTGGGCGTCAGGTGGACGCGCTCGGTGAACTCCAGCAGGTCCACCGCCTGGCGCAGCCCGTAGGGCGAGGACATCAGGGCGAACGGGTACGGCAGGATGTCGGCGATGGTCAGCGGCGCGCGCCGCCTCGCCAGCGCATGCCCCCGGCCGGCAAGCAGGCAGACGGGATGCTTGCGGCTGGCGCGGCAGCGCAGGCGCGGATCCACGGGCGGGTTGTAGGCCAGGCCGATGTGCGCGGCATCTGTCGCCACCGCCTCGACCACCTCATTCACCGACCCCACGTTCACGCTGATGTTGATCTGCGGATATTCGATGCAGAACGGCCCCACCACGTGCTCCATCAGGCTGTCGATGAAGCCTTCGCTGATCATCAGGTGGACGTTGCCGCGCTGCATCCCGCGCCATTCCTGCAGGCGCGCGTTCAGGTGTTCCTGCTGCGCGCGGCAGCCCCGGTAGTACTCCAGCAGCATCTCGGCCGCCTCGGTGGGCGCCAGGCCGCGCGAGCGGCGTTCGAACAGCTGCACGCCCAGTTCCTTTTCCAGCAGCTGGATCTGCCGGCTGATGACGGACGGGGCCGTGTCGAGCTTGTCGGCCGCGCCCCGTATCGAGCCGCAAGCCACGACCTCGTGGAAGTATCTCAGGCGGACCTGGCTGATTTCCTGCATATCCCTGTGTTCCCCAGGCGCGGACGCACCGGCCGTTGATTGCCCCTGCGTTGCCCGCAAGGCAACGATAATTTATCACCTTGGTCATTGTTTCGAACGCGTCCTCTTCCAATAATGGCGGCGCCGGGAGCAAAAGACTTCCGGCTTCATTCCCAGCCATCGCGGGCGCAGACCCGCGCAGGAGACATGCAATGCCGCACCCGACCACGCCGGGCGCCGACCCGCGCCTGGCCCCCCTGTATCGCAAGATCACATGGCGCCTGCTGCCGTTCTTGCTGCTCTGCTACGTTTTCGCCTACCTGGACCGCATCAACATCGGCTTCGCCAAGCTGCAGATGCAGCAGGACGTCGGCATCTCCGATGCGGTCTATGGCCTGGGCGCGGGCATCTTCTTCCTGGGCTATGTCATGTTCGAAGTGCCCAGCAACCTGCTGCTGACGCGCATCGGCGCGCGCCGCACCATCAGCCGCATCATGGTCCTGTGGGGCCTGACCTCGGCCTCGATGCTGTTCGTGCAGGGGGAATGGAGCTTCTACGCGCTGCGCTTCATGCTCGGCGTGTTCGAGGCCGGCTTCGCGCCCGGCATGATCTTCTACCTGACCTACTGGTACTCGCAGTCGCGCATGGCGGGCGTCATGGCGGTGGTCATGCTGGCCGGGCCCATCGGCGGCATCGTGGGCGGCCCCATGTCGGCCTGGATCATGACCGCTTTCTCGGGCGCGCACGGTCTGCACGGCTGGCAATGGATGTTCCTCCTGGAAGGCCTGCCCTGTGTGCTGCTCGGGGTGGCGGCCTACCGCTACCTGGACGACAAGCCCGCCGAAGCGCGCTGGCTCAGCGCCGGGGAAAAGGCGCTGCTGGCGGCCGACCTGGAATCGCGCGGCGCGCAGCAGAAACATTCTTTCGCGCAGGTGCTGCGCGACCCGGTCATCTACGGCATGGCGCTCACGTACTTCTGCCTGATCTGCGGCATCTATGCCGTGAGCTTCTGGCTGCCCACCCTGCTCAAGCTGGCGGGCGTGCAGGACACGATGGAAATCGGCCTGTACTCGGCCATCCCCTATGCGGCGGCGGCCCTTTTCATGTTGTGGTTCGCGCGCAGCTCGGACCGGCTGCAGGAACGGCGCTGGCATACGCTGGCCCCGGCGCTGATGGCCGGCCTGTCGCTGTGCGTGGCCACGGCCGCGCCGACGCAATTCGCGCTTTCCCTGACCGCGATCACGCTGGCCACGGGGTTCATGTGGGCCGCGTACACGGTATTCTGGGCGATCCCTTCGCAATACCTGAAGGGAGAGGCGGCCGCCGGCGGCATCGCCCTCATCAACAGCATCGGCCTGCTGGGCGGATTCCTCAGTCCATCGATCATCGGGTGGTCCAAGGAAGCGACCGGCTCGCTGGCCGGGGGGCTCTACGTGATCTCCGCCCTGCTGGTGGCCGGAGCCCTGCTCCTGCTGTTGAACCGCCCGCCCCGTTCCGCCCACGCGCGCGCCTGACGTCCAACCCACAGGAAACCCATCATGCACATTCTGGTTGCTGGCTTCCAGCACGAAACCAACACCTTCGCGCCCTCCCTGGCGGGCTACGACAATTTCGTCCGCGGCGAAGGCTTCCCGGCCATGGTGCGCGGCGACGACATGCTGGCGCTGCGCGAGGTCAACATTCCCGCCGGCGGCTTCATCAACGCGGCGCTGGCCCAGGGCCATACCGTGCGCACGGTGATCTGGGCGGGCGCCAGTCCCTCGGCCCACGTCACCCGCGACGCCTACGAGCGCATCGCCGGCGAAATCCTGGACGCGGCCCGCGCCGGCGGCTACGACGCCGTCTACCTGGACCTGCACGGCGCCATGGTCGCCCAGCACCTGGACGACGGAGAAGGCGAACTGCTGGCGCGCATGCGCGAGATCGTCGGGCCCGGCGTGCCGGTGATCGCCAGCCTGGACCTGCACGCCAACGTCACCGCGCAGATGCTGCAGGCCGCCGACGGCCTGGCGGCATTCCGGACCTATCCGCACGTGGATATGGCCGACACGGGGAAACACGCGGCGCGGCTGCTGCAGGCCCGCGCCGCCGCCGGCGGCGCCTGGAGCCGCAGCGAGCGCCGCCTGCCCTTCCTGATCCCGATCAACGGCATGTGCACGATGCTGGAGCCGTCGCGGGGCGTCTATGAGCTGCTGGCCCGGCTGGAACAGACTCCCGGCGTGGCATCGATTTCGTTCGCGCCGGGATTCCCCGCCGCGGACTTCCCCGAATGCGGGCCGGTGGTCTGGGCATACGGCACCGATGCCGCGGCGGTCGAGCGCGTGACCGAAACGCTCTACCAGCGCGTGCTGGAACTGGAGCCGCAGTGGTCGCCCGACTTCCTGGAGCCCGCCGAGGCCGTGCGCCGCGCCCAGGCACTGGCGGCGGGCGCCTCGCGCCCCGTGGTGATCGCGGACACGCAAGACAACCCGGGCGCGGGCGGCGACGCCAACACCACGGGCATGCTGCGCGCGCTCGTCGAGGCCGATGCGCAGAACGCCGCCCTGGGGCTTTTCTACGATCCCGAGGCCGTGCGCCTGGCCACCGAGGCCGGACTCGGCAACAAGGTGCGGCTGAAACTGGGCGGCCAGTCCGGCGTTGCGGGGGACGCCGCGTTCGAAGGCGAGTTCACGGTGGAAACGCTGTCGCCCGGCAAGCTGCGCTTCGACGGGCCGATGATGAACGGCATGGACGTGGACCTGGGCGCCGTGGCGGGCCTGAGGATCGGCGGGGTGCGGGTGGTGGTCAGCGCCACCAAATCGCAGATGCTGGACCGCAACCTGTTCCGCGTCGGCGGCGTGCAGCCCGAGGAAATGGGGATCCTGGTCGTGAAAAGCTCCGTGCACTTCCGCGCGGACTTCCAGCCGATCGCGCACGAGGTCCTGGTGGCGAAGGCGCCCGGCCCCATGCAGGCCGACCCTGCGGACCTGCCCTGGACCCGTCTGCAGCCGGGCATGCGCATCAAGCCGCTGGGCCGGGCGTTCTCGTACTGAGCCTCCCAGCCGGCGCCGGCCGCCGCGCGGCGGCCGCTATTTCAGCTTGGCCTGCGGGCTGACGAAATCCTCCAGCGTCAGTCCCTTTTCCTTCAGGATCGCTTCCAGCACCGGCTGCAGCCTGCCCAGGCTTTCCTGGACGGTTTCGCGCACGGTGTCGACCACCACCTGCGTGCTGCGCTCGATCTCGATATTGACGAAATCGCCGGCCTGCTTGTCTTCGAAGACCGTCATGCGGCGGGTTTCGGGGATCAGCCAGACCTCGAACCAGCCTTCGGCGCGGTTGACTTCCGACACGGTCAGGCTGGCGCCGTTGATGGCGATGTAGCCCTTGGCGAAGACATACTTGCGGAAATCCGGCGGGATGCCGAAGCGCATCAGGCGGTTGGTGTCGGAGGACTTCACCATCAGGACCTCGGACGTGAAGTCCACGTGGCCGGATAGCGGATGGCCGCCGATCTCGGCGCCGTCCTTCGCCGCGCGCTCGACGTTGGCGCGGTCGCCCTCCTGGTAGCTGCCCAGCGTGGTGATCGCCAGGCTTTGCCGCATGACGTCGAACGTGGCCCGGTTCTCGCCCAGCAGCTCGGTGACGGTCAGGCAGACGCCGTCGGTCGACACGCTGGCGCCCACCGCCAGATCCACGCAGAATCCCGGCGGAAAATCGAGCGTGAACGTGCGCAGGCCTTCGCGATCGGAGATCTTCGCGATCTTCGCGGTGCCTTCGACAATACCTGTGAACATGTGAATCCTGGAAAGCGGGCGCGGCGGCCCCTGCAAGCAAAACATCAACGTTAACCGATATTTTGCCAGGGGCCGCCGCGGCGTCTTCCCGAGCCGGGGCTCAGTGCTTGATGGCGATGGTCTTCAGCGTGGTGAAGCCGTACAGGGCCTCGAAGCCCTTCTCGCGGCCGTAGCCCGATTGGCGCGAACCGCCGAACGGCAGTTCCACGCCGCCGCCGGCGCCGTAGTTGTTGATGAAGACCTGGCCGGCCCGCAGCTTGCGGGCCAGGCGCAGCTGGCGGCCGCCGTCGCGGGTCCAGACGCCCGCGACCAGGCCGTACAGCGTGCCGTTCGCGATTTCCAGCGCCTCTTCCTCGGTATCGAACACCATGGCGGCCAGCACCGGACCGAAGACTTCCTCCTGCGCCAGGCGGCTGTCGGAGGGCACGTCGCGGAACAGGACCGGCGGCTGGTAGAAACCGGCTTCGGGCGTGCCTTCCTTGAGCTTGCCGCGGGCGGCGACCTTCATGCCGGCGCCTTCCGCTTCGGCCAGGAAGCCGCGCACGCGGTCCTGCTGGCGGGCATTGATCAACGGGCCCACGTCCAGGTCCGCCGCGGCCGGGCCGGTGACCGTGGCGGAGAATGCGTCCGACAGGCGCTTGAGCACGGTTTCATACACACCGCGCTGGATCAGCACGCGGCTGCCCGCGGAGCAGGTCTGGCCCGCGTTCTGGATGATGGCGCCCAGCAGCACCGGCAGGGCGGCGTCCAGGTCGGCGTCGTCGAACACGATCTGGGGCGATTTGCCGCCCAGTTCCAGGGTGACCGGCACGTGGTTCTCGGCGGCGGCGTGCGCCACCATCTTGCCGGTCTGCGGCGAGCCCGTGAAGGAAATGTGGTCGATGCCCGGGTGCGCGGACAGCGCCGCGCCGGCTTCGTGGCCGTAGCCGGTGCAGATGTTCAGGGCGCCGGCCGGCAGGCCCGCTTCGGCGGCGATCTCCGCCAGCTTCAGGAGCGACAGGCAGGCGTCTTCGGCCGGCTTGACCACGCAGGCATTGCCGGCGGCCAGCGCCGCGCCCACGCTGCGGCCGAAGATCTGCAAGGGGTAGTTCCAGGGCACGATATGGCCCGTGACGCCGTGCGGCTCGCGCACGGTCAGCACCGTGAAGCCCGGGTTGTAGGGAATGGTCTCGCCGTGCAGCTTGTCGACCGCGCCGGCGTAGAACTCGAAATAACGCGCCACGGCCGCGGCGTCGGCGCGCGCCTGCTTGATCGGCTTGCCGGTGTCGGCCGACTCCAGTTGCGCCAGCTCTTCCTGGCGGTCCAGCAGCGCGAAGGCGATCCTCATGAGCAGGCGGCTGCGCGCGGCGGGCGCCATCTGGCCCCACTCGCCTTCGTACGCCTCGCGGGCCACCGTCACGGCACGGTCGATGTCGGCCTGGCCCGAGCGCGCGATCGCCTCGAAAGGCTTGCCATCGGACGGGTTCAGGACGGGAATGGTTTCACCGGTGGCCGCGGCCACCCATTGATTGGCGATAAAGTTCTTCTGAGTCACGATGTGCGGAGTAAAGTAGCGGCCGGACGGCCGGTTGCGGGAATGAGGTAAGACGCGTTGCGCGATCGGACCAAGTTACGGGAGCCGCCGACAACTTGTCAATTGAATTGACAGCTTTTGTCCCAAGAGTCAGGATATTTTCCTGACATCTCGGGTTATCCCTAATAATTCAGCGATTTAACGCCACCCCGGACTTGTCATGCCGACTGACAAACCCCGCCTTACCGATTCAGGACCGTCGATGAGCAATGTGCGCGATCCGCAGCTGGCCTCGCTGCTGGAAGCCGCCAGCCGCCCCCGCCCCGAACTGGACGTGCTGGCGGAAGTGGCGTCCGGGCTCGGCTACGTGCGTGCCGAACGCTTCGCCGAGCGCGTGTACGAAAGCCTGTTCTACGCCATCGCCACCGGCAAGATCGCGCCGGGCAGCAAGCTGCCCACCGAACTGGAGCTGGCGGCGCTGTTCGAGGTGTCGCGGCCGGTGGTGCGGCAGGCGCTGGACCGGCTGCGCGAGGACCAGCTCGTCGACTCCATCCGCGGCTCGGGCACCTATGTGCGCGCCAAGCCCGATTTGATGGGCGGCATGCCCGCGGTGGATCCGGCGCGCCGGGTCGGCCACATCCTGGAAGGCCTGGAGCTGCGCATGGTGATCGAGCCCGAGTGCGCCTACCTGGCCGCCCTGCGCCGCACCGACGATGACCTGCGCGAGATGGACCGCATGCTGACGGGCTACGAAGAGGCCGACGCATCCGGCGCCATCGCCCACCACCACGATTACGGCTTCCATCGCGCCGTCGCGGCGGCCACCGGCAACCAGCGCTTCGTGCAGGTGCTGAAATCGCTGGAGTACGACGTCAGCCACGCCGTGAACGTCATGCGCCACCTGGTCCACAGCGAGCCCTGGAAACGCACCCGCGCCGCCATCGACGAACACCGCCATATCTACCGGCTGATCCAGGAACAGGACGCCGAAGGCGCTCGCAACGTCATGCGCGCCCATATTGAAAAAGCCCGCAGCCGCATGTTGAACAGCGGCCCGGAACACTGAGCAGGAAGCCTTTTACCCATGTCATCGCAACGCCCGTCACCGAACCTGGACCAGCAACTCGTCATCGTCACCGGCGCCAGCCGCGGCCTGGGCGCCGCCATCGCGCAGGCCTTCCTGCGCGAAGGCGCCAAGGTCGTCATCAACTACCTGAACAGCGCCGAACGCGCGCAGGACCTGGCCGCCACGGCGCCGGGCCGCGCCCTGGCGCTACGCGCCGACGTGCGCGACCCGGCGGCCGTCGCCGCCATGGTCGCCCAGGCCAGCGAACACTTCGGCCAGCCCGTCGGCACCGTGGTCAACAACGCCCTGCCCGCTTTCCAGTTCGACGGCGACGCGCGGCCGCATGCCGACACGCTGGACTGGGCCCGGATGAATGCGCAACTCGAAGGCAGCGTGCGCGCCGCGCTGAACACGACCCAGGCCGTGCTGCCCGGCATGCGCGCCGCCGGCGGCGGACGCATCGTCAACGTGGGCACCAACCTGGTCCAGAATCCCGTCGTGCCTTACCACGACTACACCGCCGCGAAGGCGGCGTTGCTGGCCTTCACCCGCACCCTGTCGCAGGAGCTGGGCGCGGACGGCATCACGGTCAATATGGTGTCGGGCGGCCTGCTGCGCACCACGGACGCCTCGGCCGCCACCCCGGAGGCGGTGTTCGACCTGATCGCCGCGGGCACCCCGCTGCGCGAAGTCACCACGCCCGCGCAGTTCGCCGATGCCGTGCTGTTCTTCGCCAGCCCCTGGTCGCGCGCCGTAACGGGCCAGAACCTGATTGTCGACGGCGGCCTGGTAAAGGGCTGAGCCCCCGCCCCCGGCTAGGGCGCCGCCGCTAGGCCTGCAGCCGGCGGGCGCTGATCTCGCCGGCGGCGTACCGGATGCCCTTGAGGGCGGCGTCTTCGCTGATGAACGCCGAGTCGCCCACGCCGATGCGGGTCCATTCATGGTGGGGCGCCGTCCGCACCCAGGCTTCATAACCCCTGTGGGCCGCGAGCGGCCGCAGCTCGTATTCGAGCCGATATCCGTTCAGCCTGATCACTCCTGTTCTCATGCTCGACTCCCTGCGCGTCAACCCCGGCCTGCGCGGCCGCAGGCACGCATTACGGTCCTTTCGGGGCCTGCCATCGGCATAGCCCGGTAGTCCTCCGCGCGTATCACTTCCGTGACGCGCTGGCCGTCCGCCATCCAGCGGCGGGCGACACTGACCACATCGGTGAACTCGGGCTGCGGCCCGTCCAGCAGCCAGCCGACTATCGGGACACCGGGAGGAACCGTTTCCAAATCAAGGCCTTTCATGCCGCTCTCCGTTCAGGGAACCGTTAGGAGCGTATCCATTCATTGAACCTTTAAGTATTAGGAATGCACAGAAAATCGAACATTTTGTATATTGATCACAAATTCACCTGCGAATGGAAGCGGGTGAACACGGCGACATACCTGCTCACATATCAAGGACCGGGCACCCAGCGCCCTTGAACCCGGCGCCCGGACACCCTTGAACGGCCCCTGGAAAACGGCGCGCGGCATGGGCGCGGTATCATCTGTCCCTCTGCCCGGCTGCCGCCCGAAAAGCCGCATCCATGAACCGTCTACGCGAAACATGAAATTAGCCACCTGGAACGTGAACTCCCTGAACGTGCGCCTGCCGCAAGTGCTGGACTGGCTTGCCGCCAATCCCGTCGACGTGCTGTGCATCCAGGAACTCAAGCTCACGGACGACAAGTTCCCCGAAACCGCCTTCACCGAGGCCGGCTACCACGCCGTCTGGGCCGGCCAGAAGACGTACAACGGCGTCGCGATCGTTTCGCGGATCCCCGGCACCGCCATGGAACGCAATATTCCCGGCTACGAAGATCCGCAGCAGCGCGTGCTGGCCCTGACGTTTCCCGGCCCGGAAGGCGATGTGCGGGTGGTTTGCGCCTATTGCCCCAATGGCCAATCGGTCGGCTCGGACAAGTACGCGTACAAACTGGAATGGTTCGAGGCCATGCGCAATTGGCTGGTGGAAGAAATCAAGCAATACCCGCGCCTGGCGGTGCTGGGCGACTACAACGTCGCCCCCGCGGACGAAGACGTGCACAATCCGGAAAAATGGGAAGGCCAGGTCCTCGTATCCGAACCCGAGCGCGCCGCCTTCAACGCCCTGCTCGACCTGGGCCTGACCGATTCGTTCCGCCTGTTCGAGCAGCCCGAGAAATCCTTCAGCTGGTGGGATTACCGCCAGTTCGCATTCCGCCGCAACGCCGGCCTGCGCATCGACCACGTGCTGCTGTCGGCCCCCCTGGTCAAGCGCTGCGTCGCGTGCTCGATCGACAAGGAACCCCGCCGCAACGAACAGCCGTCGGACCACGCGCCGGTGGTAGCCACCCTGGAATTCGTCTGACGCCAACATCGCTTGCGTCCGGCCGCGGCTTTATGTATAGTTGCGGTCTTGCTTTTGGGGCGGTAGCTCAGCTGGGAGAGCGTCGCGTTCGCAATGCGAAGGTCGGGAGTTCGATCCTCCTCCGCTCCACCAAATTCCAGATGGAAAAGCCTTGGACCACGAAAGTGCTCCAAGGCTTTTTTGTTTCCTGCCGGCCAGCGCGGTCACGGCGGATGGCAGCGGCAGCCGGCCTCATGCCGCCGGCATGGCGGGCGGCCATCGATGGGTTTCGCTCTGGCCATACTGGCACCAGGCATACAGCGCGTCGTACATGACCATGCCTTGGGCGAGCATGGCATGGTCGTCGGCAAACAGGTGGGACAGGCCCAGCGACAGGGCATATAGCCCGCCCGACTGCGGAGTCAGATCCAGGCGCGACGTGTCGGCGCCGCGCACGATCCCCGCCAAGCGCTGCAGCGCCGGGCTGCCCGCCAGCTTGTACTTATCGAGAAAGGCGTCAAAACTGCACAGTTCTCCAACGTGCGACAGTTCCACACCGGGGATGTCGTAGGGGATCGCGTCGGTTTCCTTGGCAATCCGCAGAACATCGCCCGCCGGCACGTAGAGAAACTCCGGCGCGTTGTCGATGAAGCGGGCGATCAGCCATGGGCAGGCGATGCGGTCGATCTTGGGGCGTTCACGAGTGATCCATCGCATGATGGGCTCCTTGAAAAGGACTTAGTGCACCAGGGGATAGACGGCCAGGCCGATCAGCGCCGCGCCCGCAACGATCATCGGTTCGGACAGCTTCTTGAAGCGCAGCAGCAACAGCACTGCGGCCACCGCCAATAGCAATGTCGGCACATCGACGATCGTGCGCCGGGCGATGACGACGACCGCGCCCGCGATCGCGCCGATCGCGGCGGCGGTCACGCCATCAACGAAAGCAAGAATCGCGGGCAGCTTGCCGTACTTCTTGAAGTACGGCGCCGGAATGATGGTGAACAGATAGCACGGCAGGAAGGTAGCCAGGGCCGCCGCGCAGGCGCCTGGCAGGCCGGCGACCAGGTAGCCGATGAAGCCGACCGTGATGACTACCGGCCCTGGCGTGATCATCGCCACCGCCACGGCATCGACGAACTGCTTATCGTTGAGCCAGTGGAAGTCGGTCACGACGCCACCATAGAGAAACGGCACGATCGCCAGCCCCGAGCCGAAAACGAAGGCCCCGGCCTGGGCGAAGAACAAGCCGATCTGCGCGAGCAGCGGCCAGTCCAGCGTGCTCAGCGTCGCTCCCGCCGGCAGGGATACCGCCGCAGCGGCCGGCAAATGGGCGGACTTCAGCCATTTGGGCGGCGCGCGACGAAACCAGACCAGCAGGCCGGCGGCGAGAAACAGCCAGGCACTCTCGGATTCGGTAATGACGGTGACGGCCGCCAGCGCCAGATAGATGGCCCACAACAGCTTGTCCTCGCCCACGCTCTTGGCGGTGAGCCTGTAGCCGCTGATGGCAATGATGCCGATCACGGCAGCGCTCACCCCGTAGAACACGGCTTGCATCCAGGCCAGGCCGCCAAAATGCACATAGGCCCAGCCCAGAGCCACGACCATGAAGAAGGACGGCAGCACGAAGGCGATGCCCGCCAGCGTGGCGCCGAGGATGCGGTAATGCACGTAACCGAGATAGATGGCGAGCTGCGCGGCCAGCGGACCCGGCGCAAGCTGGGCCAGCGCCAGCCCCTCCTTGTAGTCGCCGTCGGTGATCCAGCCCCGCCCTTCCACCAGGTCCCGGCGCATATAGCCCGCCAAGGCGACCGGGCCGCCAAAGCCCAGCGTTCCCAGCCGGATGAAATACCGGACGAGTTGCCAGAGCGTATAGGCTGGCGGCGAGACTCGCGGCGTTGCGCCGCCGCGGGCGGATTCTTGGGAGGGATTCACGATGCGTCCTTGGACAGGAGGACTCAGGTTTTGCCGCGGCCGCCGGAAAAGTGGGCATACAGGGAATCCAGCACTGCGCTGACTTCGGCCAGCAAGGCATCATCGCCGGGCAGGCGTTTGCGGGCGCCGGCCAGCATGGCCTCAAAGCCGGCGGCTTCCGGCGCCGCGGGGCCGCCCACGTCGAGCGCATGCACCAAGGTCCCCAACTGTGCAAGGCCGCGATTCTCATCGAGCCCAAAACTGGCCAGCAGGACCTCGAACGACACCCGATCGCCCACGTGCGTGAACGTGGCGCCGTCGAAATCAAAGCCCAGGGCATCGGGCGGGCAGTCGGCCGGGCTTTCCAGCCATAGGAATTGCGCGGCGGGGTCGATGAAGCGCTGAATCAGCCAGGCGCAGGCGACGCGATCGACCCAAAGACGGCGCCGCGTCGCCCAGCGGCGGCCTTGGTAGTGAACGGGATCGCGGCGCGCAATGCCGCCTTCGGCCATATGCGGCTCGCCCGGCGAGAGCATCGCCTCGATGGCGTTGGAGAAATCGCGCCACTGCGCCTGCGCGCGCAGCGCGGTGTCGCCAGGAAAGAAGTCGATCCGGCGCAGCGCGTGAAAACTGCGCTCATGCCGGCGCAGCAGCCGGTTCAGCTCGGCCAGGCTCAGGGTCGCCAGGGTCTGGCGCGCCTCGGACAGTTCGGCCAGCCAGTCGTCATAGTCGGCCGTTCGGTCGAACAGGGCCTGGAGCGAGGCGGACTCGTCTGCGTTTCGGGGCTGGACGCGCAACAGCCAGGACTGCCCCCCTTCCTCGCTGGTCTCAGTGGCAAGCTCGGCCAGTTGTTCGGCTTGTTCAGCATGCGCCGGCAGCAGGTATGCGCCGTCACGCAAAGCAATGCAGCCGAGCGCCTTGAGCGCGCGCCAGATGCGCATGCGCGCCGTGGCTCCGCCGGTCGGCAGGCTGACGATGAGCAGGAGCCAGGAGGAAGTGGGCGAGGGGTCCATGGATGGCAGAATAGACACGCGGTTCCATCTCTGCAATATTGTAGAGATCTCTACATGCGAACCCGCCCGCCCCCCCGCCCCGGTCCTGCAATCACCGCCCAGGCTTGAGCGTGTGCAGGTCCAGCAAGGTGAACCTTCCGCCGTCCTGCCATCCCCCGGTATCGATGTAGTAGACGTTGCCAAGCTGCGCCGGCTTGCGCAGCGTCATGTGCCCATGGACCACGGCGCGCACGTTGCGCACCGGCTGGGCGTATTGCATCCGATAGCGGTCGATGGACCACAGGCAGGCATTCTCGTCCTCCGGGCTGAAGCCAGCGTCGTGGATGGCCTGCCAATCGTCATAGGGGAAGTCGGCATGCACGAGGCCGACCACGCCCTGGGGCGTTTCCACCTCGATCGCCAACGGCAAGGCGCTCAGGCGGGCCGCGATGCGCGCCTGGGTGTCGCGATCGCAGGTATCCAGCCATGCGCCCCCATGAACCCGATGATCGACGTCCGGAAGCGGGTCGTTCATCGCGCGACGCAGCGTCATCAGATCGTGATTGCCGCAGATGGCATGAAACCAGGGGCGGTCCAGCCAGGCCAGGACATCGCGAGATTCCGGCCCGCGATCGACCAGGTCCCCGACGGAAAACAATCTGTCGCGGCCGGGCGCGAACCCGACGGCAGCCAGCGCCGCATCGAGCCGGCTGAAATGGCCGTGGATGTCGCCCACGGCAAAATCCCGGCCCCGGGCGTTCGAAGGGAAGCGTTGGACGCGAGAATTGGCGGGCGTCATTCCAGGCTCATGTTCTTTTCTGGCGGCTCGTCCTGCGTGCCCCTCATGATACCGGGCGGCAAGCGCCCAGCACGTTGAGCAACGAGTCCAGCCCGAGGCGGTCGATGACCGCATCCACCGTTGCGCGTACGACCGGCTTGGGGCGATAGCCGACCGACAGGCCGGCCAGCGCCATCATCTTCAGGTCATTGGCGCCGTCGCCCACCACGATGGCGTCCGACGTGGGCACGCCGAGCTCGCGGCACAGTTGCGCGACGTGCCTGGCCTTGACGTCGGCGTTGATCAGGGTGCCGACCAGTTCCCCGGTCAAGCGCCTGTCCGCCACTTCCAGGTGATTCGACAGGTCGACGTCCAGGCCCAATTCCGCGCGCACCCGTCCGGTGAAATAGTCGAAGCCGCCGGAGACGATGGCGGTCCTCAGGCCGGCCTGCCTGGCGGCGGCGATCAGGGCGCTCGCGCCGGGGGTGATGCGCACCCGCTCGGCATACAGGGTTTCGAACGTGTCTACCGGCAAACCGGCCAGCAATCGCGTGCGCAGGCGCAGGCTGGTGTCATAGTCAACGGCGCCGGATTGCATGGCCTGCTCGGTCAAGCGGGCGACTTCGCCCTTCTTGCCGACCAGGTCCGCCAGTTCATCGATGCATTCGATATCGATCAAGGTCGAATCCATATCGAACACCAGCAACTTGAAATCCGACAGACGCCGGAAAGACCCGATCACCGCGGTATCCAACCCGTGCTCGCGCCCCAGTTCATGAATGGCCGCCCGGCTGGCCGCGGTAGCAGCCAGGGTGTAGCGCAGGCCGCCGTCATGGATACGGCGGCCCTCCTCGGCCTGGAACAGCGCCCCGATGCGCGCGGCCTCGCCGTCGGATAACGGCGTGTCCCGCTGGACAATCAAGTGCATATTTCAACCGCGCGCATCTTGGCCGAACGTCGCGCACAGGAACTCGGCAAGCACCGAGGCGCCAAGCTGCACGTCTTCCATCTGCACGGTTTCGTCCTTGTTGTGGCTGCCGTGCTGGTTTCTGATGAACAGCATGGCCGACGGGATGCCCAGGTCCGCGAAGGCGGATGCGTCATGGCCCGCGCCGCTGGCCATTGCCTTGCAGGGCACGCCTAGACGTTCCGCCGCGGCCTGCAGCCCGGCCTGCATGCCCGGGTCCATGGGCGAGATATTGGGTCCCGAATCGGGCCCCCATTCGAAGGTAACCCCATGACGCGCGGAAATGGCTTGGGCGATCTTGTCGATTTCCTGGCCGATCCGGACACGAACGTCCGTATCGATACAGCGGGTATCGAGGCAGAACCGCGCCTCTCCAGGCACGCGGCTGTAGGTGTGCATGTCGGGATCGGTGCCGATGATGCCGAACGTGAACAAGGTATAGATGCCCTGCTCGTGAAAGCGGTCCCACAACCGATTCACCTCGTGGATGAATTCGCCCAGCGCGGCGACGGCATCCTGCCGATATCCTTTCGGGGCGCCACCGGCGTGGGCGTAGGTGCCGTAGATGCGCCCTTCGCGCCAACGCGGCCCGCCGGCGATCGCCTGGACGATCCCCAGGGGAATTCCTTCGTTTTCCAGGACGGGCCCCTGTTCGATGTGCGCCTCGAGATAACAGGCGACCGTATCGGCCGAAAGATACCGCTCGCCCCGCAGGACGGCTGCGGGATCGAAACCCAGCTCCTGCATGTGGTCGGCCAGGCTGCGCCCCGTATCGCTGCGCCTGAGGCTGTTGAATGTGTGGGCCGGCAAGTCGCCCAGCGCCATGCGGCTGCCGATGTACGGCGCGGGAAAATAGCAGCTTTCCTCGGCCCGCACGCCCATGACGAGCACGTCGCGGTCCAGGGGGCGGCCGCTGGCCGCAATGCCGGCGATAGCGGCCAGCCCGATGGCGACGCCCAGCGCCCCGTCGTAGTTGCCGCCATGCGGCACGGAATCCAGGTGCGACCCGATGACGACGCACCTTGCCGCGCTGTCGCGGCCTTTCAGGCGGACATAGGTATTGCCGGCAAAATCCTGCTCCACCGGAAACCCATGCTTGCCGCCGATGGCCCGGAGGGCGTCGTGGGCTTCCTGCTCGCCCTGCCCGTAAGCGATGCGGATGACGCCGCCGTCGCCGCTCGCGCTTACGCGCAGCAATTCATCCAGAAACTCACGTGCCACATCGATGCGGGGAACTGCGATAGCCATGGATTCCTCCTGGTAGTCACAAGAAAGGGGGCAAACGCGACGGATCAGCGTTTTTCCGGCGTGGAATTCCGATAGATCAGTTGTCCCGGCAGCAGGCGGCGCTCGTTCTTGCCGCTATCCTGCAGCAACAGCTCTATGGCCGCGGTGATCATGTCTTCGACGGGCTGGCGTATCGTGGTCATCTGGTAGGCGGCGTTCGAGGCGACGGGATGGTCGTCAAAGCCGAATACCCGCACGTCTTCCGGAACGCGCTTGCCCAGGGCGAAGCGCAGCGCATCGATGGCGCCCGAGGCGATTTCATCGTCGGCGCAGAACAGCGCATCGATGTCGGGGTGGCGCGCCAGCAGCATCTGCGTGGCCTCGTAGCCCCAGGCATAGGTGAATTCCTTTTCCAGCACGGGCACCGAAGTCATGCCCAGTTCGGCCAGGCGCTCCAGGAATCCGGTGCGCCGGTCCCGGTTGGTGGATACCGACGGCATGCCGCCCAGGTATCCCAACACCTTGCTGCCCGATTCCAGCAGCACGTCGGCGGCCAGCCGGCCGCCGCCGATGTTGTCGGTGGACACGGAATGCCCGTTGCCCGTCTGCGCATACCGGTTGAACATGACCACGGGCACGCCTTGCTTGACGCATAGATCGGCGCCCAGGGTCGTCAACGACGCGGTGGTGATGATGACGCCGCGCACACGGTACTGCAGCACCAAAGGCATCAGGTCGTCGACCGTTTGCGGAGGCGTGGCGTTGAACAGCAGCGTCTGCAATCCCCGCCGGTGCAGTTCCCGCGTGATCAGCTCCAACACGACGGGATACCAGGGATTGGTAATGTTGGCCATCACGATGGCGATGATGTTGAACTTGCCGCTGCTCAAGCCGCGCGCCAGCGGATTGGGCTGGTAGTCGACCAGGTCGACGACCTTCAGGATCTTCTCGCGGACCTCCTGCGAAATGGCGCCCTTGCCCGAGATGAACCGGGACACGGCGGCCTGGGACACGCCCGCGAACCTGGCCACGTCCTTCTGTGTTGGAGCTTTCTTTTTCACGCGTTCTGGTTTTCCAATCAAAGGGGCGCACCGTCGGCGCCGCGCTTCGCCAACGAGATCGACAGGAAATGACGCAAGCAGTTTTCGACGATGCGCGAGACATTGTTGTTGCAACCGTTGTGCAACAAGCTTCCCAGGAAGGTGATCGAGCCCGCCGCGAACAGTCCGCCGCCCTGCTCGGCCACACCGACTGCCATATGGGCGCGCACGCCTTCGTACTTACGAGGAATCGACGCGGCGATGGTCCACGTCAGGATTTCTTCGGGCGCTATTCTAAAGCTAGGCCCATGGCCGTCCGAAATGCCCACGATCTTCAGGTACGGGGGCGAGCCCAGCTCCGGCACGACCTGGTCCAGTTCGAACCCGGCCGCGCCGCCGCCGGACAGGCCGAAATCGCCGTAGGTCTCGCCCTCCACGCCCTGGAACAGCCACGCAACGTCTGGATCGTAGGACTCCGGGGTACGCCGGTAGCCCACGCCTTCGAACCCGCCCTGCACGGCAAACCCCACCCCGCCCGTGCACTGCGGAGCAATCCCGTTGCGGCGCCACATGCCACCGTAGCCGCCGTCCAACTGGTGGTAGTACTCGCCCGGCTCGCTGGCCCAGGCGCGGATACCGCCTTCGGCGCGGCGGATCTCCAGCAAATGGGGCGCCGCCGCGGGGCGGGCGATCTTCCAATAGAAACCGTTGGCGCCCAGGTACATCAGGTATCCGCCGCCCTCGCGGTAGGCCACCAGGGCTTCGATCATGCGGCGCGTATGGTATTCGGGGTGCGATCCGGTCAGCACCACGTCGTAGGGGCGCAGGGCATCGAGGCCCTGGTCGTCCAGGTCCTCGTCGGTGATCACGTCGTAGTCGAACCCTTTTTCGCGCAGCCAGTGCGTCAGGTGCGAGTCCGCCGGGAAGTGCCTCAGGCCCGAGCCCCTGGGATCCGGAAACGTCAGATAGCCGGGACGCATCGTCAGTATCGGGCGCAAACGCGACGACAGGCTGATGCCGGCCATGTCTTTGTGGCGGTTATAGGTAGACGCGCCGAACTGCGTCACCACGTCCGGGTTGTGCGGATAGGCGCCCCATTGCTCGATGCGCTCGGCCAGCGCGCCCGCATGGTTGCCGCGAGCGTGATTCGCATAGGCCTGGTAGGTCAGGGTCGGCGCCAGGAACAGCACGCGCGCGCGCGGCCCATCGGGGTCGGGCGTCACGTAGAACGGAATCGTATCGCTGCCGTCGGGGTGCGCGACCTCCAATCCGTACACGCCGGACTTCGTGCCCGGGGGAATGCGCAGGCTGACGCTTTCCGGCCAGCCGCAATCGGTCAAGGCGTCGGCGTGAAAGTACATGGCCGCATACTCGTCCGGCGCTTCCTTCCAGTTCAGGTTCAAGCCAGACCAGCGCGACGACCGGACGGCCCGCACCGGCGTGTTGACCAGCGTCAGCGCCGGCATGCCAGGCTCCACGCCTGGCACGGACGATTCCTGCATCGCATCGGCCAGGTTCCATTGGGCCAGCCGTTGCAGGGACGACGCCTGCCCGCCGGCATACAGCGCGGGGGCTTCGATCAAGCCGTTGTATGCCTGGCTGGGGTGGCCGGCCCACAATGCGCCCAGGCAAAGATGCGTAAATGGCCGCCAATCGACGCGGGCGGCACCCGTATCCAGCTGCGCCTCCTGCTCCGGCAATGCCGGCCCCGCGCCCGGCGTGCCCACGGGCACGGGGCCCACGCGCACGGCCAGGCGCCGCTCGGCCGGCGCGAGGATCAAGGACACCGATTGCCAGCGATCCTGCGCGGCGCGCAGGCCGGTGCGCAGCGCGACAGGCGCCGCCCCATGCCCCTGAAGGGCCAGGACGACCCATTCGCCCTCATCCACGGCCAACGCCACCCCGTGCGCCGCCGAGGCATCCTGCAGGCTGGCCAGCACCTGCTGTCCGCCTTGAACCAGCGTTGGCTTGGTCAGCACGCGCAGCGCGATGTGCTTCGCATCGCCCTGGGCGGCGGGGTCGAGCGCGGCCAGCGCGCAGGCCCCCGGGTACACCGGCAGTTCGCGTCCCGCATAACTGGCTTGCAGCGCAAAGTCCACCGGTTCGAGCTGCATTCCCGGCCCCTCGGGGTTGGGGTCTGCGCAATGGATGCGCAGGACGCGCGCGGTGAACGGCTGGTCGCCCGCCGAGCTGATGCGAAACGACAAGGTCTGGCCGGGTCGGGCGCCAAGCGGCGTGACGTAGCCCAGGATGGGAGGATGCATGGTAGGTGCGCTCATCGGTTCGATGTAAGTAAGGGGGGCCGCACGCGGCGCTCAGTGCACGGCGAGATATTGTTCGAGGCGCGCCGGGTTCGACCGGCCCTCCTCGCTGGTAAAGGTGTCGGCCACGCTGCCGTTTTCCAGCACGACCACGCGGTCCGCGATCTCGAGCGCCATGCTCAGGTTCTGCTCGACCAGCAACAGCGTCAGGTCTTCGCCCTTCAGCTGCTTCAGCACGCTGGCCACGGCTTTGACCATGATGGGCGCCAGGCCCTGCGAGGGCTCGTCCAGCAACAGCACCCGCGGCCCCATGGCCAGGCCGCGCGCCATGACCATCATCTGCTGCTGCCCGCCGGACAGCTCGCCGCCCTTCTTCTTGAGCAGCTCCGCCAGCAGCGGAAACAGGTCCATCAGCCGGTCCAGCGTGTAGGGAGATCCCGGCCGATACCCCAGCATGATGTTCTCTTTTACCGTCAGCAGGACGAAGGGATCCCGGGTTTCCGGAACCAGGGTGATGCCCATCCTGGATATGGCCTGCGGCGACAGGCGCGAAATATCCTGGCCGTCGAAGGCGATCGTGCCGCTGGCGACCGGGTTCAGGCCCATGATGGACCGCAGCGTCGTGGACTTGCCCGCGCCGTTGCGGCCCAGCAAGGCCACCACCTCGCGGTTGCCGATGTCGAAGGACACGCCGTGTATGGCCTGGCTGGGGCCGTAGAACGTATTGATCGAGTCGATCTTTAGCAGCATTTTCAGAGTCCGAAGTAGGCGGCGTGCACGGCCTGGTTCTTGGAAATTTCTTCCGCCGTGCCGGCGGCGATCAGCGCGCCCCGGCTCATGACGTGAATGCGGTCGGAAATTTCCATCACGACGTTCATCTTGTGTTCGATCATCACAATCGTGTAGTCGGGCTTGATCGATGCGATGAACGCCTTCACCCGTTCGGTTTCGCGCTGCGACAGGCCCGCGGTCGGTTCGTCCAGCAGCAGGATCTGGGGCCGGGTCGCCAGCGTCACGGCGATTTCAAGCAGGCGCTGATCGCCGTAGGACACCGACTTCGCCAGCGTGTTTTCGTATTGCCCCAGCCCCAGCGTTTGCAGCAATTCGCTGGCCTGGACGCGCAGGCTGTCGTAGCTGCGCACATTGCGCCACCAGCCGGTGCGCCCGCCATGGGCGGCGCGATAGGCGGCCAGCCATACGTTTTCCAGGAAGGTCAGGTCCAGGTAGACGCTGGATATCTGGTACGAACGCCCTACCCCGCGCCGCGCGATCTGGTGGGGTTTCAGATTGGTGACGGACGAGCCCTTGAGCAGGATCTCCCCGCTGGTGACCGGCAGGTCGCGGGTCAGCAGATTGAACAAGGTGGTCTTGCCGGCGCCGTTGGGGCCCAGAATGCTGTGCAGCATGCCGGGTTCGAAACCGATGGACAGGTCTTCGATGACCACGTTGGCGCCAAACTTCTTGGTGACGCGGCGAGCCTCGAAGGCATAGGCCGGCGCGCTGATCGCTGCGCTCATGACACGCTCCTTTCCCGCGCGCGGGGGCCGAACAGGCGGCGCACGCGGTCGAACAGTTCAATGGCGCCTCCCTTCAGGAACAGCACCACCAGGATGATGAAGACGCCGAACAGCAGCGGCCAGCGCGCCCATATGACGCTGAAGAATCCCTGCAGCCAGATGAAAATCGCCGCGCCGATGACCGGTCCGAATATCGACGACATGCCGCCGATGATCACCATGAATACCGCCGTGCCGGAGTTGGTCCAGGCGATCGCGTCGATAGGCATGATCCGGTACAGCATCGCAAACAGTGCGCCGGCCACGCCCGATATCGCCCCCGCGATCACAAAAGCCAGCAACTGGGCGCGGTAGACGGAAAAGCCCAGCGATGCGGTGCGTCGGGCATTCTGCCTGGCGGCGTTCAGCACCAGCCCGAGCGGGCTGTGTATCAGCTGATACAGGCCCGCGAATGCGGCGACGAACACCACCGCCGCCAGGACGTAGAAATTCACGTGGTTGGAAATGTCGATCGTGCCGAGGCCCGGAATCGAGATGTCCGGCCTGCGTATGCCCCCCAGGCCGTCTTCGCCGCCCGTCACGCTGTGCCAGCTGTATGCCAGGTAATAGATCATCTGGTTGAAGGCGAAGGTCAGCATCATGAAATAGATGCCTGTCCGCTTGGTGCTCATCATCCCGACCGCCAGCGCGACCAGCCCGCTGCCGAGCGCCGCCAGCACCAGGCCCGCTATCAGGGGAAGTTCCGTGTTGATGTACACGTACCCCGCTACATAGCCGCCCACGCCGAAGAACGCGGCCTGGCCGAACGAATAGAGGCCGGCCACGCTGATCAGCAGATAGGTCGCCAGGGCGAAGACGCCGAAGATCATGATCTCGGTGGCGATATTGATGGGCATGCACAGCGGCGCCGCGATGGCGACGGCCACGGCGATGGCCGACATCAGATAGGTGGAAGGTTTGCGTTGCATCAGCGTTCCCCGAACAGTCCCTGGGGACGAATCATCAAGGTGGCCACCATGGCCACGTAGATCAGCACCGTGCTGGCCGACGGCACGAAGACGGACGACACGCTCTGGATGACGCCAACCAGAATTCCGGCCGCCAGCGCGCCGTACAAAGACCCCAGGCCGCCGATCACCAGCACCACGAAAGCGATCGACAGCATGTCGGCCCCCATGGTCGCGTTGGCCCCCAGCAGCGGCAACACCAGCCCGCCCGACAGGCCGGCCAGACCCGAGCCCAGGGCGAACCCGGCGGTAACCAGCCTGGACACGTCTATGCCCAGGCACTGCGCCATTTCGCGCTTGTCGATCCCGGCCCGTATCTGCGACCCCAGGCGGGTGCGCTCGATCAGCAGCCAGACTACCGCGATGGTCAGCGCGGCCATGGCGCCGTTGAACACCAGGTACTTGGGTAGCCAGGTGAACCCCAGGTCGAAAGCGCCTTGCAGGAATTCCGGCGGCGGGGCGCTCAGCCCCACCGTGCCCCAAATGATGATGATCAGCTGTTCCAGGACGAGGGCCGTGCCGAACAGGAACAGCAGCTGGTACAGATACGGACCGCTCATCAGGCGGGCCACGCCCAGCTTTTCGACGACGATGCCCACCACCGCGGGCGCCACGAACGCGATCAGCAGCGCCACTCCGAAAGGCATGCCGACCTGCATGGCGGCAAAGCAGACATAGGCGCCCAGGGCATAGAACGCGCCATGCGCGAAGTTGGGCACGTTGAGCAGCCCTTTGATGATGGATAGCCCGAACGCGGTCAACGCGTAGACCATTCCTATCGCCAACCCGTTCAGGAGTTGCGCGGCTAACAAAGAAATCATGGTTGGCCTTGTTGTGGATTTAGCCCAGGCGCCGCGCGCCTGGTGTCGTACACAATCGAACTCACACCGTGCGCTTGCACTGGTTCAGTTCGGGCGGCTGCGGGCTTTCCCCTTGCGACACGATGGCGGCCATATCGAATTTGTTCTTCATGGCCTCGGGCGCCTTGCATTTCACGACGTAGTACGGCCGCACGGTCTGATGCGTGCGGGCGTCGATATGCGTGGGGCCGAAGATGCTGTCGTACTGCATGCCTTCCAGCGTCTTGATCACCGTCTCCACCTCGATGCTGTTCGCCTTCTCCATGGCCATGAAGAGCGTGCGCATCGAATCGTAGCCATACGCCGCGGCGTAGGAAGGCACCGTCTTGTATGCCTTCAGATAGCGCTCGACGAACGATTTGTTCACCGGCGTATCGATGTCCTGGTAATAGTTCAAGCCCAGGATCATGCCGTTGAGCATGGCGGGCGACAGTTCCTGCATCTGCTCGATTTCGAGGGTCCACGGCCCCACGAGCTGCACGGTCTTCACGCCGAAGCTGTGGAACTGGCGGACCGCCGATACGGCGTCCGCGCCGGCCGTCAGCAGGCAGATCAGGTCCGGGCGGGTGGACAGGGCCTTGGTGAAGTACTGCGTGAACTGGCGTTCGCCCGAGGGATGGTTGTCGTTGCCGACCAGCTCGAGGCCCAGTTCCTTGGCGGCCACCTGCGCATAGCGCAGCAGCGATTGGCCGAACGCGTAGTCCGCCGTGATGGTGTAGATCTTCTTCTTGTCCGGCATGGTCTTGCTGACGTAGTCCAGCGTTGCCCGCAACGCCGTGTACGCGTTGGCCGACCATTGGAAGGTATACGGGCTGCATCGCGACCCCGTGATGTCTTCGGTTCCGCCGGCGGCATACTGCAGCACCTTTTCCTGGCGCGCGACTTCCAGCTCGGCCAATCCGACCGCGCTCGAAAAGTTGCCCGCGAAGTAGCGCAGCTTGTCCGACGAGATCGCTTCCGTCAGGCGGCGCACGCCCACGGCGGGCTTGCCCTCGTCATCGCGCACCACCAGGTTGATCTTGTTGCCGAGAATGCTCCCGCCGCGCTCTTCGACGGCAAGCCGCGCGCCCTTCAGCACCAGGTCGCCCGCATACGCGAACGTACCGGTCTGCTGCGAAATGATCCCCATCGTCAATGTGTCGCCCGTGCCCTGGGCCCAGGAAATCCCCGACAGCGACGACCCCAATGCGGCGACGCCCGCTTTCAGTACGGTGCGGCGATCGATACCTTTGCCTGAAATCATTATGTTCCCCTTGAAATGCCGGGCGATCCGCCCGGCGTGCAATGTGCTTGGCCAGGATGGTGGGTATTGCTGCTTCAGTTGCGGATCCGCCCGCGAGGGTTGCTGCGCGCCTCGCGGGCGGCGGTCATGCGGTGAAACCCATTTCAGAGGCGAAACTGATCATTCCTGCTTCCAGGCGGGCAAGCAGGTCGTCCATTTCCGCTTCGGTGATCACCAAGGGCGGCGCCAGCAAGGTGGCGTTGTTCAACGGCGCGATGCCGGCGGTGTAGACGATCAGGCCGGCCCGGAAGCAATGCGCGGTGAACAATGCATTGGCATTCAGGGCCGCGTCCGGCGGGGTGCGGGATTTCGGATCGGCCACGAACTCGAAGCCCCATAGCAGGCCGCGGCCGCGGATGTCCGCCATCCACGGATAGCGCTGCGCCAGGCGGCGCAGGCCGGCTTCGAGCTGCTTGCCGCGGGCGGCGACGTTTTCCAGCACGTTCTGGTCGCGCATGTAGTTCACCACCGCCAGGCAGGTTGCGGCGCTGAGCGGGTTTGCGCTGAAGGTGTGGCCGAACGGCACGGTTTTTCCGGTGGCGGCGAATGCGCCAATGATGCGTTCATGGAACAGCACCGCGCCCATGGGGCTATAACCCGACGTCATGCCCTTGCCGGTAGCGATCATGTCCGGCGAAACGCCGTCGTGCTCGCAGGCAAACCATTTTCCGGTGCGGCCCATGCCCGTAATCACCTCATCGGCGATCAGCAGTATGTCGTGGCGGTCGCAGATATCGCGCAAGGCGCGCAGGTATCCGATGGGCGGCGTCAGCGCGCCGCCGGCCGCGCCCACCACCGGTTCGACGATGATGGCGGCGACCTTGTCCGCGCCGTATTCGCGGATGATGCGGTCCCACACCATCGCGCCGTGGCCGTCGGCATCGGCGCCCGATAGCGGAAAGCGATAGGGATACGGCGGCGGGGCCACGGCAAACGTGTGCAGCAGGTTGCCATAATCTGCCCGGCGGGCGTTATGGCCGGACATGGAGAGCGCGCCCATCGTCATGCCGTGATAGCTGATGGCCCGGCCCAGCACGTGGGTTTTGCCGGGCTGGCCGCGGTCACGCCAGTATTGCTGGGCGGTGCGCAGCGCCAATTCGGTGGCCTCGGATCCGCTGTTGACGAAAAACGCGTGAGTGACGCCGGGCGGCGCCAGGCCCGTCAACGCGGCCGCCAGGGATTCCGCCGCCTCGCTGGTGAAATGCGAGCGATAGGTGAAACACACGCGTTCGGCCTGCGCGCGCATCGCATCCAGCACCGGCCGCACGCCGTGGCCGATCGATACGGTCATGGCGCCGCCGGAGCCGTCCAGATAATCGCGGCCGTCGGCGTCATAGATGTAGACACCCGCGGCCCGGTCGACCACCGGAAGCTTCGCACCCAAAGGCTGTTTCAACAGCACATCTATTTCAGATGAATTGAATACGTATTCAGTTGTGGGCATATTTTTTTGCTCTCGCCACACTGAAAACAAAAAGCCTAGGCGAGAAAATGGTGATTAATGGGAGTTTGCGATGTACAGCGATGATTTTTGGAAAGTGAATACGAATTCTATCGAAGTCGACATGCCGTTCTATCGGGGTTTTCCCGCTGATCGCGCGAGCTTCATTGCCTGGCGAAATCCCCTGGGTTTTCCCTTATTTGCATACGCATGCAAAGCTTTGAATGTGTAGCCCCCGATCCCTCATTCATTGCCTGAGCAGGGCCACATCATCATGATCAGATACCTGAAACGCGGCCGCACGGCCGAGGTCAAGACCGACGACGACGCCAAGGTGCGCGCCACGGTCGAAGGCATCATCCGCCACATCGAGGCAGGCGGAGACGACGCCGTTCGCGAATACAGCCGCAAATTCGATAACTGGGATCCCAGCGATTTCCGTTTGTCGCGCGATGAGATCGCGGCGGCGCGCAAGCAGCTATCCGACCGGGAAATCGAAGACATCGCCTTCGCGCAAAAACAGGTCCGCAATTTCGCGCAGATCCAGCGCGATTCAATGCGGGACGTGGAAGTCGAGACCTATCCCGGCGTGGTGCTGGGCCACAAGCACATCCCGGTGAATGCGGTAGGCTGCTATATCCCGGGCGGCAAATATCCCCTGCTGGCCTCGGCTCACATGAGCGTGCTCACTGCAAAGGTCGCCGGCGTAAAGCGCGTCGTGTCCACGGCCCCCCCGTATCAGGGCAAGCCGCATCCGGCCATCGTCACCGCCATGGACATGGCGGGCGCCGATGAAATCCTGGTGCTGGGCGGCGTGCAGGCGGTGGTGGCCATGGCGGTCGGCACCCCCAGCGTCGCGCCGGTCGACATGCTGGTGGGGCCGGGCAATATGTTCGTGGCCGAGGCCAAGCGCCAGCTGTACGGCCGCGTGGGGATCGATCTGTTCGCGGGACCCACCGAAACGCTGGTCATCGCCGACGACAGCGTCGACGGGGAATTGTGCGCCGTGGACCTGCTGGGCCAGGCGGAGCATGGCCCGACCTCGCCTGCCGTATTGCTGACCAACAGCGAAAAGCTGGCCAAGGACACGCTGGCCGAAGTCGAACGCCAACTGGCGGTATTGCCCACGGCGGCCATCGCCAGGCAAAGCTGGGCGGACTGCGGCGAAGTCATCGTTTGCGACACCCTGGAAGAAATGCTGCGGGTGGCCGACGAACTCGCGTTCGAACACGTGCAGGTCATGACGCGCGAACCGGATTATTTCCTGAACAACATGACCAACTACGGCGCGCTGTTCCTGGGGCCGCGCACCAACGTCAGTTTCGGCGACAAGGTCATCGGCACCAATCACACGCTGCCCACCAACCGCAACGCCCGCTATACCGGCGGCCTGTGGGTGGGCAAGTTCCTGAAGACCTGCACCTATCAGCGCGTGCTGACCGACGAAGCCAGCGCGGCCATCGGCGAGTACTGCTCGCGCCTGTGCCACATGGAGAATTTCGCGGGGCACGGCGAACAGGCCAATATCCGCGTGCGCCGCTACGGCGGCCGCCCCGACCTGCCCTGGTACGAACCGGTAAAGGAACAGGCATGATCGAACTGCCTGCTGGCCCCAGTTTCCGGCTGGACGGCCAACGCGCGCTCGTGACGGGCGGCAGCGGCGGCATCGGGCTGGCCATCGCCGCCGCGCTGGGCCGCGCCGGCGCCCACGTCACGGTGGCCGCGCGCCGCCAGGCCGAGTTGCGGGACGTATGCGCGGCCCTCCGCGCGGAAGGGGTGTCCTGCGATTTCGTCGTGCTGGACGTGACCCGGTCAGCCGACGTGGACGCCGCCATCGCGCGCGCCGCGCCGTACGACATCCTGGTCAACAACGCGGGCATGAACCGGCCCGCGCCGCTGGTCGAGCAGACGGACGAGGACATCGAGGCGATATTCGACCTGAACGTCAAGGCCGCGCTTTACGTCAGCCGTGCGGTGGCCCGCCGGCTGCTGGCGGCGCGGCGGCCGGGCTCCATCATCAATATCTCGTCGCAGATGGGCTGCGTGGGCAGCCCGCGCCGCGTGCTGTATTGCGCCAGCAAGCATGCCGTGGAAGGCATGACCAAGGCCCTGGCCTGGGAGCTGGGCGCCCAGGGCATACGGGTGAACTCCATCTGCCCGACCTTTATCGAAACCCCCATGACGTCGGCCATGTTCGAAGCGCCTGGATTCAGGCAATGGGTGTGCGACCGGATCGCGCTGGGCCGAGTGGGCCGGCTCGATGAAATCATGGGAGCCGCCGTGTTCCTGGCCAGCGGCGCGTCCAGCCTGATGACCGGCAGCGCCCTGATGCTCGACGGAGGCTGGACCGCAGCATGAAGACCGCCCCCCGCGCACAGGATGTGGCCGACCTGGCACAGGTTTCCCAGTCGGCCGTCAGCCGCACCTTCACGCCAGGCGCCAGCGTATCCGAGGAAATGCGGCGCAAGGTGCTGGCGGCCGCCCAGCGCCTGGGCTACCGGCCCAACGCGCTGGCGCGCAGCCTGATCACGCGCCAGAGCCGTATCGTCGCGCTGGTCATGAGCTACCTGGAAAACCAGTTCTATCCGCTGGTGATCGAAAAACTGTCGCAGAAGCTGCAGAAACAGGGCTACCACGTGTTGATGTTCATTGCGAACATCGACGAAGGCGCCGACGGCGTGCTGGCCGACATCCTGCAATACCAGGTTGACGGGATTGTCCTGGCTTCGGCCATGCTGTCGCCCACCCTGGCGAAAAGCTGCCTGGACGTGGGCGTGCCGGTCGTGCAGTTCAACCGCATATCGGACCTGGCCGGCCTGGCGCGCTACGCCACCGGTTCGGTCACCTCCGACAATGCGGCCGGCGGCCGGCTGGCGGCCGAGTTGCTGGTGGCGCGCGGCTACCGGCGCATCGCGTTCCTGGCCGGGCTGGAAGACTCCTCCACCAGCATGGAGCGCGAACGGGGTTTCAACCAGGCGCTGGCCGGGCTGGGCGCGCGGGTGGCCTGCCGCGACACGGGCAACTACAGTTTCGCGGGCGCGCAGGACGCCGTGCGGCGCCTGTTCAACCGCGCCGACCCGCCGGATGCCGTCTTCGTGGCCAACGACCACATGGCGATTGCCGCGATGGACGTGCTGCGCCTGGAACTGGGCTTGCGCATCCCCGAGGATGTGGGCGTGATCGGCTTCGACGACGTGCCGCAGGCGGCCTGGGGAGCCTACCAGCTGACCACCATCCGCCAGCACGTGGAGCCCATGGTGGACGCCGCGGTGACGCTGCTGCGCGAACGCATGCATGGCCAGGCCCCGGCGCGCGACATCGTGGTGCCGTGCGTGCTGGTCGAGCGCAAGACGGTCAGGCCGACTCCTTAGCGCCCTCCGGGCCGGACCGCCGCGTCGTGCCCATGCCGTTCGCGGGGCGCGGCCCCGTCCTCCCCGGGGGGTGTTTCGCCGTGCTACTCTTGGCCGCCCGGCCGCCCTTCATCGCGCGTGCGAGGCTGCACCCGGGCCCGCCCCCTCTCATTCCGGGCCCGGACCAGGAAGCAAATCATGGGAATCAACAAGGGCCACGAGTTCTCCCGGCGCGACATCTACGTGCGCTACGACTTCGAGGATGTCTCGTACCGGTGGGATCATCGGAAAGCGGAAATCCACGTCCGCTTCGATGGCAAAGCCGAATCGCCGGAGCCGGTGCCGCACGACAACCGGCTGTTCAACGACGCCTTGCGCTTCGGGCATGAGATCAGCCGTGAAGAATATGAACGCGGATGGCCCAGGCCATAGCGCGGCGGTCGAGCCTGTATGCTGCTGCCCGCCGGCCCGCCCGCGCAACGTCAGGGAGATGAAATGCCAACCGTTGAGCAAGCCCATTTCAGCTATTCATACGGGCTGGTGCAGAACCGCAACGTGTTTCGCGGCGTCGCGCAGATCGACGAGTTGTCCGAGCGGGGCACGCCCAATGCCAGCCTGATCAAGTCGGATGTCGCGTCCGGGCAAGAACGGCTTCCTGATGAGGGGCTCGGCGGAAGGCTGGGAAGTCCTCGATACGGGATTGAGCGACCCGATATGGGATGTCCATCACTTCAACGGCGCAACCTATCTGGCCACCAGCGAATGCCTCTACCGGCTGGATGCCCGCGGGACGCCGCAGCCCGTGGAAATGAATCTTGGAAGGCGCATGACCTTCGGCCAGCTGCATTCGGCGGATGGCGTCCTGCTGTCGACGGGGCGCAAGCACCAATGCTGGACTGCCGACGGAGTCGTCTGGCATTGCATCGCCTGACACGAATAACAGCGGCAATCGCCGTCCCTGCCCACCTGGAACCCGGATACGCGCAATGAGCCTCAAACCCCAGACACTGATGGTGTCCATCCAGTGCATTGCGGCCCGGACCCGGCAGCTCGCCGAGCATCTGAACGGCGGGGATCCCGGGAACGCGGCGGAAATCGAGCAACTCCTCGTCGCCTACGATCTGGCGGCCGAGGACTTGAAAGCCGAGTATGAACTGGCGTTGGAGCAATCGACGGGACTGCCGCCCTATGCGGAAGTGGTGAAAGCGCCGGACTGACAGACGGCATCACACGCGGCGCATGGGCTGTGGACGGCTCGCGTTGACCATGCAGGAAGGTAGCGTTGGTTACGCGCCGGCGAACGGGAATACCCGCGCTTTCGAGGCATGCGCCGGGGAGTCGATGTAAATTCCCTGCTCCGGCACCCTCAACCGAGAGCGACACATGGCGACAAGAACACGGCATCGCGGGCGTTTGATCGATCACATAGGCCTCGTCGTCCGCGACCTTGCCGCCAGCAAGGCGTTCTACGGCGCCGTCTTCGAGGCCCTGGAGATTCCCGTGGGCGGCTCGGACGAACACAACTTCTGGGCGGACGAACTGTTCATCGGCTCCTCCGACAGCAACGACGTGGAAGGCCAGTTGACCGGACGCCACCACCTGGCGTTCCAGGCCCGCGACCGGGCGATGGTGGACGCCTTCCACCGGGCCGCGATGGCGCATGGCGGCCGGGACAACGGCGCGCCCGGCGAACGTTCCTACCACCCTGGCGACTACGCCGCGTTCGTGCTGGATCCGGACGGCAACAACATCGAAGCCGTGTTCCACGGCGAATCCGTCCGGAGCGCGGATTCGGTGCGGATTTCGCGTTGAGCCGCGGCGCGGGCGGCGCGCGGGATCAGGCCGCGTCCTGGTCCAGTCTGCGCACCGCGGCACTCAAGGTCGAGAAGTCGAAATCCTTGCGGCCGCGCGGCAGGCAGCGCATCAGCACCGTCGTCACCACCGGCACCAGCGCGGCCAGCAGGAAGGACTCCAGCAGATAGGCCGGCTTGTCGCCCGGCGCCGGAAAGTAGAACAGGCCGGCGGCCAGGCCGCTGATGGTCGCGACGGTCGCCGTCAGCCCGTCGTGCCGGCGGCTGAACAGGCCGTAGAACACGGGGAAAGCCGCCGCGGAACACAGCAAATCGGCCAGCAGGAACAGGTACAGCACGCTGTATCCCTGCGAGGCCACGATCATGACCGGGACGGCCATCAGCAACACCAGCCAGCGCGCCAGGCGCTTCATGGTCATGGGCCCGGCGTTGGGCATCAGGCGCCGCAGGTCCACCGCGATGATGCTGGAGACGGCGCTGATCGCCGTGTCCGCGGTGCTCATCACGAGCGACAGGCCCAGCGGAATCAGGGCGATCACGAACCAGGCGGGCGCGTGCGGCATGATGACGCTGAAAAGCGCGATGGAACTGTCGCCATGCGGCGCCAGCCCCACGAAGGCCAGGCCGAACAGGCCCATCAGGAAAATGAACGGCGCCACCAGCACGCCGCCCAGCAGGAAGCCGTTGCGCATGGAGCGCGCGTCGCGCGCGGCATAGATGCGCTGCCAGTTGCCCTGGTGGAAGATGCCGGTCAGCAGGATGGCCACGAAGAACGTCAGCCCCGCCTTCACGCCCACCGGATCGGTCAGGTCCAGCAGCTGGGGCGCCTTGGCCTGCAACGCCTCGATGGTCGGCAGCGCGCCGCCGGCCGCCTGCCAGCCGACCACGCACAGCACCACCAGCAAGGGCACGATCACTATCATCTGCACCTGGTCCGTGAAGATCGACGAACGCAGGCCGCCATAGGTGGTGTAGAGCAAGGTGGTGCCCATCACGATGGCGGCCGTCGCCCACAGCGGCACGGGCGCCAGCATGGTGACCAGCTTGGCGATCGCGGTGACTTCGGCCGACAGCGCGATGAAGAGGTAGAACAGCATGATGAACAGCGCCAGGCCGTACATGGGGCGGCCGTAGCGGGCCATCAGGAACTCGGTCAAGGTGTGCCCGTGCGGGATCAGTTCGCGCATGCGGCGTCCCAGCGGAATCATGACGAGCCGGGGCGACATCGACCCCAGCGCGTAGCCGATCACCGCAGCCAGGCCGCCCCAGGTGGCCGCCTGGGCGGGCGAAAACAGGATCCACGCCCCCAGCGTGGACGCCATCAGGGTCAGGATCGTGCCGACCGGCCCCTGGCTGTTGCGGGCCACGATATAGTCTTCCAGCGTGCCCCGCTTGCGCCGGGTGTACAGGACGCTCGCCACGGCGAAGCCGCCCGAGAACAGCAGCAGCCACATCAGGGCGACGGGTTGGGTCAGCATGGAAATCGGTCCTCCCGCGGCCGGCCTGCGGCCGGATGCGCAACACGGCGGCCCCGCCCGACCAAGGGGGGCCGCAAAATGGATGTAAGTTCAGGGAGGGCGCGCGAGTCTTGCGATGTCCTTCCCTTCGCCGGCATTACCCGGATCAGGTTCAAAGGGTTACCGCGGCGGCGCGGAATCTCAGCCCGTAAAGGGCTCCCCCAGGAATTGCCGCAAGATTAGGAGAGCGGCGCGGCAATGTCAACGCCTTTGCGCAGGGCGGCAGCCGGCGCCGGCCCGGGCCATTTGTGCTAAGTTCGCCCGCTTGCGGCCCCCTACGCGCGTCCGCCGGCCGCGCGGCCGGGCCCGCCCCTGTCCATCGCCCCCTCGCCTGCGGCCTTACCGGGAACCGACCGCCATGTTGCATCTCAATCTGTTCATCTTCGCTTGCGGCCACCACCGCGCCGCCTGGCGCCATCCGGACTCTCCCATCGAGCGCCTGGGCGACATCGCCTACTACGAGGAACTCGCCCGCAGCGCGGAACGGGGCAAGCTCGACGCCATCTTCTTCGCCGACGGCCAATCGGTAGACAACATCGGCGACGGGCCGCGCTGGTATCTGGAACCGCTGACGACGATGGCCGCGCTGGCGCGCGCCACCAGCCGCATCGGCCTGATCAGCACCGTATCCAGCACTTTCTTCACGCCCTTCCACGCGGCCCGCATGGTCGCCTCGCTGGATCACATTTCCGGCGGGCGCATGGGCTGGAACGTCGTGACGTCCATGTTCGACGCGGAAGCGCGCAACCACGGCTATGCATCCATGCCCGGGCACGACTGGCGCTATGCGCGGGCGGAAGAGTTCGTGGACGTTGCGTTGCGGCTGTTCGACTCCTGGGGCGAGGACGCCCTGGCGATCGACCGCGGCGGCTTCTATGGCGTGCCCGACCGCGTGCGCAAGATCGACCACCATGGCGAGCACTTCCTGGTCGACGGGCCGCTGACGGTACCGCGCCCGCCCCAGGGCCATCCGGTGCTGTTCCAGGCCGGCGCGTCGGACCAGGGCCGCGACCTGGCCGCGCGGCGCGCCGAGGCCATCTACGCGGTCGCGTACGACCTGCCCGCCGCGCAGGCCTATTACCGCGACATCAAGCAGCGGGTGCTGGCCGCCGGCCGCAAGGCCTTCGTGCCGATCATGCCGGGCCTGGTGACGTACGTGGGTTCCACCGAAGCCGAGGCGCGGGCCAAGCAGCGCGAGCTGGACGAGCTGCTGCCCGCCGACGCGTCGCTGCGCCAGCTGGGCATGTTCGTGCTGCAGGACTGCTCGGCGTGGGAGCTGGACGCGCCCGTGCCGCCCCTGCCTCCCCTGTCGGAATTCCAGGGGCCGAAGGGCCGCTACGCCACCATCCTGCGCATCATCGAGACCGAACGACCCACGGTCCGCCAATTGCTGGGACGGCTGGCTGCCGGCGGTGGCCACTGCACGATGGTGGGCACGCCGGAGCAGATCGCCGACCGAATGGAGCACTGGTACCGCAACGAAGGCGCCGACGGCTTCAACCTGATGCCGCCCTCGCTGCCCGGCGGCATCGAGGACTTCGTCGAGCACGTGATTCCCGTGCTGCAGCGCCGGGGACTGTTCCGCAAGGAATACGAACACGCGACCCTGCGCGGCCACCTGGGCCTGGAAGTGCCCCGGCGCTGAAGGCGGGGCGTCTCCAAAGGGCGCGGGGCGCGGCTAGCCCCCGCCGTATTGGTGCACGATTTCCAGCACGCCGTTGATGACGAACTGGACCGCCATGCACACCAGCAGAAAGCCCATGATGCGAGAGATGGCCTCCACCCCGCCCTGGCCGATCACCGCGACGATGCGCCCGGCCGAGCGCAGGCAGACCCAGAACAGCAGGCCCAGCAGGGAAAACACGATGACGGGCGTCACGGCCACCACCCACGGCACGTAGTCGTGCGTCACGGTCGAATCGACCGACGCCGCCCCGCTGATGATCATGGCGATGGTGCCCGGACCCGCGGTCCCTGGCAGGGCCAGCGGCACGAAAGCGATATTGGGCACCTGCCGGTTGGCCTGCGCGTCGGCGACGTCGGCCTCCGAGGCGCTTGCGTCGCCCGAGGGGAACACCATGCTGAACCCGATGCTGGCCACGATCAGGCCGCCCGCGATGCGCAGCCCCGGGATCGAGATACCGAAGGTGTGCATGATCCAGGCGCCGGCGTAATAGGTCACGACCATGATGCCGACCACGTAGAACGCCGCCTGCGTCACCTGGCGTTCGCGTTCCTTGTAGGGAATGTGCTGGCCCAGGGACAGCAGCAGCGTCATGGAAGTCAGCGGGTTGGCCAGCGGCAGCATCAGGGCAAGCCCCAAACTCACCAGCTTGCCCAATTGAACCAGGTCATCGGTCATGTAGGCCGCCTTATGCAGAATGCGCAGCGCCATGGCCTGCGGCCGCGCAACAAATGTCCGATAGTGTAATGCGCGTCCGTTGGACCGCCCCGGCCTACCGCGAACCGGGAGGCACGCGTCCCGCCCGCGCCAGCATCGCCATCGGCGCCAGCATGAGCGCCGCTGCGAGCCACAGGTTGGCCCGCAGCCCCAGGGCGTCCACGCTGGGCACCCCGAGCAGGGAACCGGCGGCGATCCCCAGGTTGAACACCGCCACGAAAAGCGAGGTGGCCGCTTCGACCGCGTCGGGCGCGGCCTTCATCATCCACGTCTGCAGCGATACCGAAACCGCGCCGTAGGCCAGCCCCCAGGCAAGCAGCAAGGCCCCGGCTGCCGGGCGGAACTGGCCCGACACGCTGAAACACAACAGGGTCAGCAGGAGCCCGGCCGCGATGGCCCGCAGCGTCGCGGCCGGGCTCCTGGCGGCGGCCGCTCCGCCCAGGAAGTTGCCGGCCACGCCCGCCGCGCCGTAGGCGAAAAGCAGCGGCCCGATCCAGCCCTGTCCGAATCCCGCGAGGGACTGCAGCAGCGGCCGGACGTAGGTATAGGCCATGAAATGGCCCGCGACCAGGCACAGCGTGATCAGCAGGCCCTGCCGCAGGGCGGGATTGCCCAGCTGAGACAGCATCTGCCGCGCGCGCAGCGTGCGCGCGGCGGGCAGTGGCGGCAGGCTCAGGGCGTTCAGGAGCAGCACGCCGAAACACAAGGCCGCCATGGCGCCGAACGCCGCGCGCCACCCCGCCAGCCCGCCGATGAACGCCCCCAGCGGCACGCCCAGCACCGACGCCACCGCCACTCCGCCGAAAATGATGGAAGTGGCCAGCCCGACCGCGCCAGGCGCGACCAGCCTGGCCGCCAGGCCGCCCGCGATCGCCCACACGCCGCCGATGCAGAACCCCACCAGCATCCGCGCGGCCAGGAACCACGGCATGCTCGGCGCCAGGGCGCTGGCGGCATTGGCGCCCGCCAGCAGCGCCAGCAGGCCGCAAAGAATGGCGCGCCGGTCCGCGCCCTTCGCGCCCAGGACGACCAACGGCGCCAACAGCGCCGCCAGGATCGCCGGCACGAACAGCATGAAGCCGCCCATGCCCACCGACACCTCCAGCGCGGCGGTGATCGGCACGAACAGCCCCACCGGCAGCATTTCGGTCGTGACGACGCAGAACGTGGCCATGCCCACGGCCGTGACGGCCAGCCACGGGCGCCGCGCCTCCGGGCGCGGCTTCGAGTCGGAAAGTTGGGGGCCGGGAATGGCGCTGTTCTGCCGGGAGATGCCGCGGGTCATGACGAGGGATTCCGTGAAAGGCCCGTTGGGGGCCGACCCTTATGCACTCTACTGTTTCCAATCGGCTGATAAAGTAGGCATTTCGAGAAACATACGGGACGAATCGTGCCTAATCCATCCTTGCCCGAGGCCCGCCTGGATCACATTGGGGACCTGCTTGCCTTTGTGCGGGTGGCGGACGCGCAGAGCTTTACCGCGGCCGCCGAAAAGCTGGGCCTGTCCCGTTCCGCCATCGGCAAATGCATCGCCCGCCTGGAACACGGCCTGGGCGCGAGGCTGCTCCACCGCAGCACCCGCAGCGTCAGCCTCAGCGACGAAGGCCGTGTCTTCCATGAGCACGCGCGACGCATCCTGGCCGAAGTGGAGGCCGCGGCCGACGCGATGGACAGCCGCAAGCAGGCGCCACGGGGACGGCTGCGCATCGACATGCCGGTGTCCCTGGGCCGGCTGCACATCATGCCGCTGCTGCGCGGCTATCTGCGCGAGTGGCCCGACGTGGAGGCGGACGTCAGTTTTTCGGACGACTACACCGACCTGGTGCGCGATGGCGTGGACGTCGCCATCCGGATCGGCGGCGACACGGACAGCCGGCTGGTGCGGCGCGTGCTCGCGCCGCACCGGTTGATCACCTGCGCCTCGCCCGGCTATCTCGAGCGGCATGGCGTTCCCGCCGCGCCGGACGACCTGGCCCGCCACCAGACCATGGCCTTCACCCATGCCGGAGCGCTGGTGCCCTGGCGCTATTCGATCAATGGGCAGGAACGCCTGGCGCAGGTGGGCGGACGCCTGCGGATGGGCAACACCGAAGCCTTGCGCGACGCCGCGCTGGCGGGCGAAGGCATCGTGCAGTTGGGGGCCTTTCTGGTGGGCGCAGACCTGCGCGCCGGACGGCTGCAGGCAGTGCTCGAATCCGTCGCGCCCGCCGGCGCCCCGGTCTGCGCCGTGTATCCGCACCGCCGCCACCTTGCGCCCAAGGTGCGCGTCCTGCTCGACCGCGTGGCGCAGGCCTGGGGCGCGGGCCCGCCCTGGGATGCCGGCGCGGCGCCGCGGCCGCGCTGATTTGCATCGTCCTTTATGATATTGAATATTGCGCATCGTTATGCAATACCGGATACCCAAGGACGCTGCCTAGCATATCCCCGCTGCCGCCCGCGGCGTCCCGCCTTTTCCCCCGGAGTCTTTCTTGAGCGATATTTACCAATTCAGCCGCGGCACCGCGCCGCTGCTGGTTTCCATCCCCCACCTGGGCAGCCTGATCCCCGATACGCAGCGCGCGCAGATGACGCCCCTGGGCCTGCAATCCGGCGACACCGATTGGCACCTGGACACGCTGTACCGCTTCGCCGAAGCCATGGGCGCCTCGATCCTCGGCGCGCGCTATTCGCGCTACGTCGTGGACCTGAACCGTCCGCCCAACGATGAAAGCCTGTACCCCGGCCAGACCAAGACCGGCCTGTGCCCGACCCAGACATTCCGCGGCGAGGCCCTCTACCTGAACGACGCCGTCCTGACCGACGCCGAGCGGGCCCACCGGCTGCAGGCCTATTGGCAGCCCTACCACGCCAAGCTGCGCGAGGAACTGGACCGCATCAAGGCCGAGCACGGCACGGTGCTGTTGTGGGAAGCCCATTCCATCGCCAGCGTGCTGCCGCGCCTGTTCGAAGGCAAGCTGCCCGACCTGAACATCGGCACCTCCGACGGCGCCGCCTGCGCGCCCGATATCCTCGCGCAAGTCGAAGACGGCCTGCGCGGCTGTTCCGGCTATACCTGGGCCGTTAACGGCCGCTTCAAGGGCGGCTACATTACGCGCCACTATGGCGCGCCGGCCGACAACGTGCATGCCATCCAGCTGGAAATGTGCCAATCCACCTACATGGACGAAACGCACCCCTACGGCTATCGCGCGGATCTGGCGGAGAAGGTGATCCCCGTCGTGGAAGGCCTGGTGCAAGCCGCCCTGCGGCAGACCCGCGCGCGCCAGCGCTGACATTTCCGCCCCTTGCCCCGCGGCCCCAGGCAATGAACCGGTTCACGTTCAACACCACGGAAAACTATCCGGAGTGGAACCTGCTGCTGACCTGGGTGGCGGTGGTGGAGTCCGCGTCCGTATCCGGCGCGGCCCGCCTGCTGGATCTGTCGCAGGCCGCGGTATCGCAACGCGTCAAGCAACTGGAAACCGCGATGTCCACCGTGCTGCTGGACCGCAGCACCCGGCCCGCGCGGCCCACGCCCGCCGGCGAGCTGCTGTTCGACCATGCCGCCCGCCTGCTGGCGCAGGCCGGCGATATGACGGAAAGCGTGCGCAACCTCAGCCGGGCCAAGCGCAATATCGTCCGTTTCGGGTGCGTGGATTCGTTCGCGGGCACGCTCGGCCCCACGCTGATCCACGGCCTGTCCGGCGCATCGCGCCAGATCCGGCTGTGGTCGGGCATCACGCCGGTGCTGGACAAGCAGCTCGAAGACCGCCAGCTGGATCTGGTCGTGACCACCAGCGCCTCGGCCGGAAAACCCCAGATCCGCAAATACAGCCTGTTCAGCGAGCCCTACCTGCTGATCGTGCCGCGCACGATGGACATGGAGAAGATCGAATCCTTGAAGGAACTGGGCAGGCGGACGCAATTCATCCGCTACAGCGCCCGCTCCTTCATCGGCGCCGAGATCGATCGCCTGATCGAGGCGCACGGCGTCATGATCGAACGCACCTTCGAGTTCGACAACACCGATCCGCTGCTCAGCCTGGTCACCGCGGGGCTGGGCTTTGCGATCAGCACGCCGCTATGCATCTGGCAGTCGCGCCATTTCGTGGACCAGCTGCGGGTGCTGCCGCTGGCGCCTTACCTGGGCCCCGCGCGCGGCGACGGCGCAAACCTGTCGCGCACGCTCTACCTGGCCGCGCGCCAGCAGGAGGTCGGCAAGCTGCCGACCGAGGCCCGGGACGTGATCCTGATGGCGATGGAACGCCTGATCCATAAGGACATCGCCCCGGCGCTGGGGCTGCCGCCCGCCACGCTGTGGCGCAGCGCGCGGCGCTGACCCTCCCCCGCTTCAAGGCTTCAAGCCAGGGCCGCCGTCAGGGCCGGCACGGCATCGAACAAGTCTCCGACCAGCCCGTAATCCGCCACGCCGAAGATAGGCGCGTCTGCGTCCTTGTTGATGGCGACGATGGTCTTGGAGTCCTTCATGCCCGCCAGATGCTGGATGGCTCCCGAGATCCCGACGGCCACGTACAGCGCCGGCGCAACGATCTTGCCGGTCTGGCCCACCTGCCAATCGTTGGGCGCATAGCCGGCGTCGACCGCCGCCCGCGAAGCGCCCAGGGCCGCGCCCAGCCTTTCCGCCAGAGGATCCAGCAGCTTGAAGTTCTCTGCGCTGCCCAGCCCGCGCCCGCCCGAAACCACCGCGCGCGCGCTGCCCAGGTCGGGCCGCTCGGACACGGCGATCTCACGGCTGACGAAACGCGCCCGGCTGTCGCAAGGCGCTGCTTCGACCTTCTCGATCCCGGCATTGCCGCCTTCGGCCGGCGCGGGATCGAAGGCCGTGGGGCGGATCGTCGCCACCACCACCGGATAGCCGCTGCGCACGGTTTCGATCGCGTTGCCGGCGTAGATGGGGCGCTTGAACGTGTCGGGGGCAAGCACCTGGATCACATCGGAAATCTGCGCGACGTCCAGCAACGCGGCGACACGCGGGGCGACGCTCTTGCCCTGCGCCGAGGCCGCCATGAACAGATGCGAATAGCTGCCTGCCATCGCCACGGCCTGGGCCGCCAGGCTTTCCGCAATCCCGTCGGCCAGATGCCCGGCTTGGGCCAGCAGCACCTTGGCCACCCCGCCGACGCGGGCGGCCGCCTCGGCCACCGGTCGCGCGTCCGCGCCCGCCACCAGCACGTGCACCGGCATGTCCAGCGCGCCGGCGGCCGCAATCGCGCTTAGCGTGGCGCCGCTCAGCGCGCGCCCGTCGTGTTCGGCAATAACGAGTACCGTCATCAGATCACCTTCGCTTCGTTCTTGAGTTTATCGAGCAGCGCGGCCACGTCGGCCACCTTGATGCCAGGCGCGCGCGGCGCCGGCGCCTCTACGCGCAGTGTCTCCAGGCGGGACACGGGGTCCACGCCCAGGCTTTCCGGCGTCTCGGCATCCAGCGGCTTCTTCTTGGCCTTCATGATGTTGGGCAGCGTCACGTAGCGCGGTTCGTTCAGCCGCAGGTCGGCCGTGATCACGGCCGGCAGCGTCAGGTCCAGCACCTCCAGCCCGCCATCCACCTCGCGCGTGACGCGGGCCGTGCCGCCCTCGATCCGGATGCCGCTCGCGTTCGTGGCCTGGGGCCAGCCCAGCAGCGCCGCAAGCATCTGGCCGGTCTGGCAGGCATCGTCGTCGATCGCCTGCTTGCCCAGGATCACCAGGGCGGGCCGCTCCTTGCGCACGACGGCGCACAGCAGCTTGGCCACGGCCAGCGGCCGCAGCGCGGCGTCGGTCTGGACCAGCAGGCCCCGGTCCGCGCCGATCGCCAGCGCGGTGCGCAGCGTTTCCTGCGATTGCGCCGTGCCGCAGGAAACGGCGACGACCTCGCTTGCCGCGCCCTGCTCTTTCAGACGCACGGCGGCTTCGACTGCGATTTCATCGAACGGGTTCATCGACATCTTCACGTTGCCGATGTCGACGCCGCTCTGATCGGCCTTGACGCGCACGTTGACGTTGTGGTCAACCACGCGCTTGACCGCGGCAATTACCTTCATGAAAACCTCCAGGAGAAAAGAGTCACATGCGCCCGCGGGGCCGCCGGAGCCGGCGCGCGGCGCAAACGGTTTCAGGGACAGGCCGGCGCCGCGACGCCGATATCCAGCACCACGGCGGCAAGGCCGCCCGCCGCCGGGCCGGACTCGGGCACGAACGCCGCGCCGGCATCGCCGGAGGCCGCCATCGCGACGAACTCCCCCGCCGCCAGCGGCGCGCCGGGCCCGCCTCCGCCCAGGCTGCCCGGGCGCAGCGCAAGCACCAGCCGGATCGTCCGCGCCGGGCCTCCCGGTTCGCCGGCCGACAGCGTGGCGGCCGGCGCGCCGACGGCATGCACCCGCGCCGAGGCCGCTCCGCGCAGCACGAACAGGTTCAACACACGCACCGGCCCGCCCAGCAGGCGGGACTGGAAGGCCGCGTCGCCCGCGAAGCCGACGGGCACCCCGGGCGGCAGCACGACCCGCGCGCCAGCGCCGCGCAATTCCACGCCTTGCCCCGACAGCACGACCGACACGCGGTCATAGCCGGGAAAGCAGGAATACGGGCCGTCGCGATCGACGTCGGCGATGCTCGCGCGCCAGCGCCCGGCGCCGTCCGCGGCCAGCGTCCGGGTCGAGCCCCCGCCGTTCTTCCAGGGCTCCGGCGGCAACGCAAGCCAGTTGACGGGCCCCGCGGGCGCCACCTCAGGACACCGCGCCAAGACCGTACTTCCCGGTAAGCAGGGAGCCGCTCTGGAAGCGGCCGATCCCGTAGGGCGCGAGCGACACATCGGTGGCCAGGCCCAGCGCTTCCTGCGCCAGCACCCGGCCCACGGTGGGCGACAGCTTGAAGCCGTGGCCCGAGAATCCGAATCCCACGATCAGGCCCGCCACGCCTGCGACGCGGCCCAGCACCGGATTCCAATCGGGCGTGACGTCGTAGACGCCTGTCCAGGAAGATGCCAGCCCCGCCATCTCGTACGCCGGGAAGCGCTCCGCCACCTGCGCCCCGACTTCGGCGACGTAGTCCAGCGGGATGTCTCCCTGCTCGGTATCGCTTTGCTGCAGCTTTTCGCCGACGACGCCCTCGCTCACCAGCATCTGGTTGCCGCCATAGCTGCGGCAGTACAGCATTCCCGGCGACGCCAGGTCTTTGTAGACCGGCATGGAATAGGTATAGGGCGCCTGCTCGCATTCCAGCGCCAGCACGGCATGGCGCTCCGGCACGACGGGCATGGGCACGCCCGTCCAGGCCGCCAGTTCCGAGGTCCAGATGTTCTGCGTGCTGATGACGAGCGGGCTGGCGTAGTCCCCTTCGGAGGTGGACACTCCCACTACCCTGCCATTCTCGACCAGCAGGCCCCGCACGCCGACGTTCTCGCGGATGGCGACGCCGCGACGGCGCGCGCCGCGCGCGAAGCTGGTGGCCACGAGGTAGGCGTCGGCGAAGCCCGCCTCGGGCTCGAAGCCGATCAGCGCGGCATCGTCGAACGAAGCGATGGGCAGCAGTTCCCGCGCCTGGGCAGGGCTCAACATTTCCAGCGCGATGCCTTGCTGCGCCTGCTGCGCCAGGGCGCTGCGCAGCGGCTCCAGCTTGCCGTCGTCCGCCGCGCTGATGAGATAGCCGCACTTGACCAGGCCGCACGAAGCCTCTTCGTCACCCACATAGTTGGCGAAATCGTTGAAAACGCTCCAGGAGCGCTGGGCCAGTTCCACGTTCTCGCGCACCGAGTAATGGGTGCGCAGGATGCCGGAGGACTGCGATGTGGTGCCCGCGCCGATCGTCGCCCGATCCAGCACCAGCACGTTCTTCGCACCCAGCTCCGCAAGGTGGAAGGCCACGGAACTGCCGATCACGCCGGCACCAATCACGATCACGTCATAGCTTTTCAAGACAAGGCTCCAAGGACAGGTGGCGCGAGTGTGTACCCGGCTTTCCGGAGCCGCCGCAATATAAGCCCGACGAAATCTGACCATCGCCGCTGCTTATATTCACGCCGCCGGCCGATGTACAGGCGAAAGTCACGTCTGCCGCGCCCCAAGAGCGCCGGTGACATGACATCCATCAGTCAATCTACATTCACGTAGGGGAATACTATGAACATGAACCGCCGCGCCATGTTGGCGCGCACCGCGGCACTGGCGGGCGCAAGCGTCCTCGGATTTCCCATGATCGGCCGCGCGGCGGCGCCGTCGTACACCTACGGCGGCTCCGCCTGGCTGGGCCACTACTCGGCCTACATCGCCATGAAGACCGGCCTGTTCGCCAAGCAGGGCCTGGACATCAAATGGCAGAGCTTCGCCACCTCTTCCGACCGCATGAGCGCGGTGATGGCGGGCAACGTCGACCTGGCCGGCACCGGCGTGGTGTCGTCGCTGGCCCTGATGGCGGCGGGCGCGCGCCAGTTCCAGGTCATCGCCACCCCCAACAATTTCGGCCGCGCCGAAGGGGTGCTGGTGCGTGAGGACGTTACGTCCGTCGCCGGCCTGAAAGGCAAGAAGATCGGCGTCACCTACGCATCCAGCGCCCACGTGCTGCTGCTGGACGTGCTGCGCCAGGCCGGGCTGGACCCGGACAAGGACGTGTCCATCATCAACCTGCCCGCCACCAACATCCTGTCGGCCTACCAGGGCAAGCAGATCGACGCGGCCGTCGCCTGGACCCCGGCCTTCGACCGCATCAAGGCCGTGCCGGGAACGCGCGTGCTGCTGGACGACACGGCTTTCTCGCTCTACAAGAAATACGCGATCACGCCCGGCCCCGACGTGCTGCTCACGCGCGCCAAGCTGGGCAAGGACGATCCCGAGGCGGTGCGCAAGTTTCTGCATGCCGTGTTCGAGGCCAACGCCATGCTGACCGGACAGCCCGAGGAAGCCGCGGGCGTGCTGCTGGAACTGACGGGCCTGTCCAAAGAAGACCAGCTGGCCGTCATCAAGCAGACGCAGTGGTACTCCGCGGCCGACCAGAAGGGGCTGATGGTGGATCCGGGCAATTTCGTCAGCGGCATGCAGCAGCTGGCGGAGATGCTGGTTTCGCTCAAGCAGATCGACCGCGCGCCCACGGTCAAGGACTGGGTCCAGGTTTCGTACCTCTGAGCACGGAACCGTCCGCCTATGTCCATACGTTCATCTTCACGGGAAACGCGGCTGATCTGGGTCAGCGCGCTATCGCTGCTGGGTTTCCTGCTGTGCTGGGAAGCCCTGTGCCGCGCCGGCGCGGTGGATCCGATATTCCTGCCCGCGCCGTCCCAGGTCCTGGCGCGCGCCCTGTCCATGTCGGACCAGGGCACGCTGTTCTACAACGTGCTGGCCTCGACCCGGCGCGTCATGGTGGGTTTCATGGCGGCGGTCGCCGTGGCCATTCCGCTGGGAATCCTGCTGGGCACCTCCAAGGTGGCCCGCGCCGTTTTCGATCCCATCATCTCCTTCCTGCGGCCGCTGCCGTCCATGAGCTGGATTCCGCTGTCGCTGCTGTGGTTCGGCATCACCGAGACGCAGAAGTACAGCATCGTCTTCATGGGCTCCTTCGTGCCCGCCCTGCTCTACGTGATGGAGGCCTCCCGCAGCATCGATCCCGTGCTCGTGCGCGCCGCCCGCAACCTGGGCGCCAACCGCTGGCAGGTGATGCGCGAAGTGCTGTTCCCCGGTTGTTTGCCGCAGATCCTGTCCGGGATGAAGATCATCCTGGGCCTGTCCTGGACCTGCGTCATCTCGGCCGAGCTGGTGGCGTCCAAGGAAGGCCTGGGCTTCATGATCATGAACGGCAAGGAGTTCTTCCAGACCGACACCGTGGTGCTCGGCATGGTCCTGATCAGCTTCACCGTGCTGGTGACCGATCTGTGTTTGCGTCTACTTGAACGATGGGTGCTGTCATGGCAACGATGAGCGACGATACGATGATCCGCCTCGACGGCGTTTCCAAGTCCTACGGCGGCCTCGTGGTGCTCGACAAGGTGGACCTGCGGGTCCGGCGCGGCGAATTCCTGGTGCTGCTGGGCGCCTCCGGCTGCGGGAAGTCCACCTTGCTGAACCTGATGGCCGGATTCATCGCGCCCGACCGCGGCAGCATCGCCGTCAACGGCAGGCCCGTGACCGACGTGACCGCCGCCTGCGGCATGGTGTTCCAGCAATACGCGCTGTTCCCCTGGCGCACCGTGCAGGAGAACGTGGAGTTCGGCCTGAAGATGCGCGGCATGTCGCGCCAGGAACGCGCGCCCATCGCGCGCAAGTACATCGAGATGGTGGGGCTGAAGCAGGCGGCGGACAAGTATCCGCACGCGCTGTCGGGCGGCATGAAGCAGCGCGTGTCGATCGCCCGCGTGCTGGCCAACGATCCGGACGTGATGCTGTTCGACGAACCCTTCGCCGCCCTGGACGCCATGACCCGGCAGGTGCTGCAGGACCAGTTGCTGTCCATCTATGAACAGAGCGGCAAGACCATCGTTTTCATCACGCACTCGATCGACGAGGCGCTGACCTTGTCCACCCGCATGGCCGTCATGGGCTCCAAGCCCGGGCGCATCGTGCAGGACATCGACAACGACCTGCCCCATCCACGCAGCGCCGATGTGCAGCTGTCGCCCCGTTTCGTGGAACTGAAGCGGGCCATCTGGGAGCGCGTGCAGGAAGAAGTCACGCGCAGCATGGAGCTGACCGTCTAGGGCCTCTCCAGGCATCGAGGGACCCAGGGAATGGTCATGCCGGGTTCTGCCACGCGCCGGGGCTGCGGCCTTCCGCGGCCAGGAACTCCACCAGCGCAGGCAGGGACGCGTCCATCGGCCGGTTGGGCTGAATGCGCATCACGTAGCCCCATGAGCCCGCCATGCGCAGCTGCGGTACCAGGGGCACCAGCCGGCCGCTGGCCAGATCTTCGTCGATCAGCGGCGCGCGCCCCAGCGCAATGCCCACCCCGGCGGCGGCGGCCGCGGCGACCGTGCTCAGGCCGCTGAGCACCATGGGTTCCTGCCAGTCGGATTCGGCCAGCCCCAGCCGGGGGCTCCAAGTGCGCCAATCGGTTTCGGGGCTGTCGATGTGCTTTTCCTCGAGCCAGCGGTGGCGCGTGAAGATGCGCGGATCGCCGCGGTCGGCCTCTGGAACCAGCGCCGGGCTGCATACCGGCACGACCGTCTCCGTCATGAGCGGGATGTCTCCGGGCTCGGCGTTGTGCGGGCCCATGGCGCGCACGTGCAGGAAGGCCAGGTCGATGTCCTGGCTCTTCCAGGCCGGATCCTGGCTGGCGTGCAGGTACACCCGGATGTCGATGTCGGGGTGCAACTCGATGAACCGGCCGATGCGCGGCGCCAGCCAGAGGGAGGCCAGCGACGGGTTGGCCGACACGTTCAGGGTATACCGCCGCTTGCCGCGGGCGGCCGCCCGCACATTGCGGCACGCGGCCTCCAGCAGGGTCAAGGCCTGTTGCACCGACGCCAGCAGATCGGCGCCCGCGCCGGTGGTTTCGGCGCGGCGCACCGTGCCGCCCCGGCGCAGCAGCGTGACGCCCAGATCGGCCTCCAGGGCCCGCAGCTGGTGGCTGACGGCGCTCTTGGTTACGTTGAGTTCGGCGGCGGCGCGGCTGAGGCTGCCCAGGCGGGCCACGGCCTCGAAGGCGCGCAACGCGGCCAGCGGCGGCGTGCGGTTGGGGAGATCTGGCATGGGTTGAGTTTATCTCAACCTCTTATTGAAAAACTATCGCTTTCGCCAGCCTGCGGTATGGGGGACCATGCAAGCTCTGGGAAGGAGATTGCAATGTATTTCGATTTACGGCTTTGGCGCCTGACCGAGGGGTTGCGCGCCGGCATGGCGGGCGGCATATTCCTGGGCCTGCTGGCCCTGGCCGCCGGCATCGCGCGCTACGTGTTCCTGGGCCAGCTACTGGCCCGAGTGTTCGAAGGCGCGCCCTGGCAGGACTGGCTCGCCCCCGCGCTGTATGCGGCCGCGATGGTGCTGCTGCGCGCGGGCTTCGACCACTGGCGCACCGTGCAGGCCAACCATTGCTCGGCCGAGGTGCAGCAGGCGCTGCGCGGCCGGCTCTACGACCGCATCGTGGCCCTGGGCCCGGCCTGGTTCGCCAACCAGCGCACCGGCGGCGTGATGCTGACCGTGGTGGACGGCGTCGAACAACTGCAGACCTTCTTCGGCCAGTACCTGCCCCAGGTCGCCATCGCGGCCGCGGCGCCCTTCGCCATCTTCGCCGTCATCGCGTTCTGGGACGTGCCGACCGCGCTGGTCTTCCTGGCGGCGGCCCTGTTCGCGCTGTTCGGCCCGATGGCCGTGCACATGCTGGACCGCCGCGCCAGCCTGGCGCGCACGCGTTCGTTGAACGATTTCGGCGAAGACTTCCTCGACGCGGTGCAGGGCCTGCCCACGCTGAAGTCCTACGGCCAGGGCAAGGCCTGGGGCCGGCGGCTCGCCGCCCGCGCCCGCAGCCTCTCGGACAATACCTTCTGGGTGCTGTCGGTCAGCCTGCTGACGCGCGGCATCAGCGACCTGGGCGTGGCCCTGGGCGCGGCGCTGGCGCTTACGCTGGGCGCCTGGCGCGTGGCCGCCGGCGACATGAGCGTAGAGGCCCTGCTGATCGTACTGATGGCCGGCACCGAGATCTTCCGCCCGCTGCGCGACCTGCGCTCGGTGCTGCACCGGGGCATGCTGGGCCAGTCGGCGGCCGTCAGCATCCATGCCTTGACGGACGCCCAGCCCTTGACGCCCGCGCCCGACGCGCGCGCCGCCGGCGCCGCGCCGGCGCGGCTGGCGCCCACCATAGAATTCGACGACGTGGCGTTCTCCTATACGCCCGAGCGCCGCGCGCACCAGGGGCTGGCCTTCCGCATCGCGGCGGGCGAACGCGTCGGCGTGGTCGGACCCAGCGGCGCGGGCAAGTCGACCATCGTGCGCCTGCTGCTGCGCGAATGCGTGCCGCAGGCCGGCAGCATCCGGGTCGGCGGCCACGATGTGAACGAACTCGATACGCAGGCCCTGCTGTCGCACATCGCGCTGGTCAGCCAGGACATCACGCTGTTCCATGGCACCATCGACGACAACCTGCGCCTGGGACGCCCCGACGCCACGCACGAGCAGGTGCGCGCCGCCGCCCGCGCCGCCAATATCGACGACTTCATCATGGCGCTGCCCGATGGCTACGCCACCCGCATCGGCGAACGCGGGCTGCAACTGTCCGGCGGCCAGCGCCAGCGCGTGGCGATCGCCCGCGCCCTGCTGCGCGACGCCCCCATCCTCATCCTGGACGAGGCGCTGTCCTCGGTGGACACCGAGAACGAAGCATTGATCCAGCAGGCGCTGAACCGGCTGATGGCGGGCCGCACCACGCTGATCCTGGCCCACCGGCTGGCCAGCGTCATCGGCGCCGACCGCTGCCTGGTGCTGGACCAGGGGCGGGTCGTGGAATCCGGCACGCACGCCGCGCTGATGCAGCAAGGCGGTCTGTACTACAGCCTGATGCGCGAACAGGCCGAGGCGCACAGGAACCCGGCGGCCGGCAGCCCCGCAACCGCGGACGCCTCCGTTCCCTCCCCCGAACCCGGCGGCTCCGGCGACGCCCCCGGCACGCAGGGCCCGCCGCTGCGCGCCCTGGACGAGGATGCCTCCCAGGTCGGCTGGCGCGACACGCTGGGCACGCTGCTGTCGGTGGTGCGCCCGTGGCGCGGCACCCTGGCGGCCACCATCCTGCTGGGCGTGGCGCGGGTTGCCGCCTTCATAGGAGTGGGCGTCTTCAGCGCGCTGATCGTGGCCGCCATCCGCGACGGGCGCGACGTATCCTCGCTGGTCGTCGGCCTGCTGATCACGGCGCCGCTCGCCGCCCTCTTCCACTGGCTGGAGTCGTGGCTGGCCCACGCGATGGCCTATCAGCTGCTCGCCGACATGCGCGTCAAGCTCTACGACAAACTGGAGCGCCTGGCGCCGGCCTATCTGCTGCAGCGCCGTTCCGGCGACCTGGTGGCGCTGGCCACTCAGGACGTGGAGATGGTGGAGTACTTCTATGCCCACACCATCGCGCCCGCCATCGTATCGGTGCTGGTGCCGCTGTCCGTGCTGGGATTCCTGGGCGTCTACAGTTGGCCGGTAGCGCTGGCGCTGCTGCCCTTCCTGGGCTATGCGCTGGTGTCGCCGGTGCGCGGACGCCGCAAGGTCGACGCGCTGGGCGACAAGGCACGGCACGCGCTGGGCGAGATGAGCGCGCACGCCACCGACACCATCCAGGGCCTGGCCGACCTGACCGCCTTCCAGGCCACGGGCCGCCGCCGCGACGAATTCCTGCGGGTGGCCGACCGGTACCGCATCCGCCGCCTGGACATCCTGCGCGATCTGTCCAGGCAGACCGCATGGTTCGAGGTGGCGATGGGGCTGGGCGGCCTGGCCGTGGCGGTCGTGGGCGCCCTGCAGGTCGCTGCCGGCGCGTTGTCGGCCAGCATGCTGCCGCTGCTGGTGCTGATCGCGCTGGCCACCTTTCTTCCCGTGTCGGAAATCTCCCAGGTCAGCCGCCAGCTGGCGGACACCATCGCCGCGACCCGCCGCCTGCACGTGGTGGCCAACGAGCCCGAACCGGTCACCGACGGGCCGTTGGCGGCGCCCGCCGCCGCGCATGGCCTGTCGCTGGCGTTCGAGCGCGTCAGCTTCGCCTACCCCGGCAAGCGCGAAGACACCTTGCGCGACCTGAGCTTCAAGGCGCCCGCCGGCGCCACGGTTGCCGTGGTGGGCGCGTCGGGCGCTGGCAAGAGCACCGTGGCCAGCCTGCTGCTGCGCTTCTGGGACCCGCGCGAAGGCGCGGTGAAGCTGGAGGGGATCGACGTGCGGCAACTGCAGCTGGACGGCCTGCGCGAACGCGTGGCGCTCGTCACGCAGGACACCTATCTGTTCAACGATACGCTGGAAGGCAATATCCGTCTGGCCCGGCCCGAGGCCAGCCCCGAGGAACTGGCGCGCGCGCTGGAGCAGGCCGCACTGGCGGACTTCGTGCGCAGCCTGCCCGACGGCATCGCCACGCGCGTGGGAGAGCGCGGCATGCAGCTGTCCGGCGGACAGCGCCAGCGCATCTCCATCGCCCGCGCCTTCCTGAAGAACGCGCCGGTGCTGATCCTGGACGAAGCCACCTCGCACCTGGACACGCTGTCCGAGATGCAGGTGCGCGGCGCGCTCGACGTGCTGATGCGGCATCGGACCACGCTGGTCATCGCCCACCGGCTCTCGACGATCCGCGACGCCGACCTCATCCTGGTGCTAGAGCGCGGCACGCTGGCCGAGGCCGGCACGCACGACCAGTTGCTGAAACGGCAAGGGGTCTATGCGCGCCTGGCCAGCCACCAGGGCGGGTACGCGGTCAATAGCGCAACGTCTCTACCGACTTAGCGTTGGCCCGCACTTCGGCCTCCGTGAACCAGACCCGCTTGCTGCCGAAGCGGGCGTACAGATCGAACTGGTCGCGGGTATGGGGCGAGGCCGTGCCGTCCGGCGCGACGAAGCCGCTCTGGCCCGGCGCCACCACGTCCACCGCGCGCGCGCCGCGGGCATCGAACACCGTCATGTTGTTCTCGGTGCCGCGGTTCTGCGTGGCAGGATGGCTCAGCACCGCCTTGTCGTCCGCCTGCGGCACGCCCAAAAAGTTCTTGGGCGCGAACACCATGGGCGGCGCCGGAATGCGCCAGCCGGCGGGATCATCGCCGTAGGTCTTGCGCAAGGCGCCTAGCGCATCGTCCAGCGCGGCGAGCGTCACAGCCTGCGGGGGCTGCCCGTTGAAGAAGTCGTACCGCTGCGGCACGCCCGCGTCGCGCCCGGCCAGCGCGTTGTACAGCACCTTCGCTCCCACCGTCAGGTTGACCGATCCGGTGGCGGGCGCCGCGGGCGTGGGGTAGCCCGTGGCGCTGTACCACTTGAAGAAGTCGGCGGGCATCTCGTCGGCCAGCGTGCGCTTGAGCATCGCGCGCAGCCAGGCGTCCATAACGGCCGGTCCGGCGTTGTCGTAGTAGCCGGCCTGGCTTTCGCTCGTCGCCATGCCGTCCCAGGACGCCAGCCCCGCGACCAGCCGGGCGCGCGCGTCGTCGGCCGGCAGGCCTTGAACCGCCTGCCGCAGGAAGGGCAGGAAATGGCGGCGGTTGACGTCGGCATAGCTGGTGGTGCGGATCAGGTCCCACATCTGCTGCGCGCTGACCTTGCCGCCATCGGCGGTCATGGCTTTCAGGCGGGTCTCGATCTCGGCGTAGCGGTCGGCCTGCCCCCACACGATGGCGAACAGATCGGTGGAGGGATAGCCGCGCATCGGCTGATTGTTCCAGTTGGCGATGAAGCCTTGGCGCGGGTTGTAGACCTGCGGATTCGTCGCGAACGGCAGCATGCCGTCCCAGTCCATTTCGCCGGTGCCGGGAACCGGCAGGCGCGGGTCGTGGCCCGGGCGGCGCTTGGGATAGAAGCCCGTGTGCGCGTAGCCGATGTTGCCCCGGTCGTCCGCGTAATACCAATTGATCGTCAGGGCGTGGCGCGCGGCCTGCTGCTTCCATTGATCCCAGTTGCGCGACTGCGCCTTGTGCGTCCACGCCATCAGCGATTGCAGCTCGTAGCCTTCCCAGGCGCGCGCCTTGGCGTAGGCGACGTTCTGCTTGTCGTCGAACTTGGTGACGATGCCGTGCACCGTGCGGTACACGTCCATCATCACGGGCTCCCCATCCTTGACCTGGATGAGTTCAGTGCGCTTGTCCATCGTTTTCCACTCGCCGTCGTGGAAGTAGCGCGTGCGGTCGGCGGGATCCAGCTTTTCGGCGTAGATGTCCACGTCGTCGCCGAACCCCGCGGTCGAGCCCCAGGTCACGTGAGCGTTGTGGCCGAACAGAATGCTGGGATAGGCGAAGGGGGTATTGCCGACCACGTCGTATCCCGCGCCGTGCAGGCCGATGCCATAGGTATAGGCCGGATTCCACCAGCCGAACTGTGGGCCGTTCAACAGGATGGAGCGCGCGTCCTTGGCGTGATCGCGCCCCACGATCCACATATTGCTGGTGGTGGGGAAGCCGGCGATGCCCGGCTGGCCGGATTCGGCGAATTGCGCCAGCAGCAGGTCGCGCGTGCCGGCCGGCGATTCGTCCATCACGCCGCGGGTTTGCGGATCGCGCGGCACGCGCTCCAGCATGGGCGGCGTGCCATCGTAGCGCGGCAAGGCGTAGGACAGCCGGGCGGGCGGCTCGCCGCCGCCGGGGCGGTAGACGCCCTCTTCCTCCGGCACCGTGGTGGGCGCGCGGCTGTCGGTCATCCAGCGCAGCTGATTGAAGATCTGCATGGCGCGCTCGTCGCCGTGCCGGTCCTTCAACGCGGTCAGCAACGCCAGGTTGTCGATCTCGCTGTTAGCGTCGGAGAAGCGATTGGCCATGGTGCCGACGAACACCATCGCCACGTCGTAGGCGGTCCAGTCCGCCGGCTTGAACCCAAGATCGTTGAATTCCTTGGGCATCAGGCTGCCGGGTTCGGCCCGCACGCGCGCGATCCAGGCGTTCATGCCGGCCGCGTAGCCATCCAGTATCCTGCGTTCCGAGGCGGGCAGCGCGGCCAGCTGGCGCTGGATGCGCTCCGGCGAAAAATTGCCGCGGATGGATTTGTCGAAACCCACCATGGACTGGCCCAGCACTTCCGCCACGCGGCCCTGGGTACTGCGCCGCGCCATCTCCATCTGGAACAGGCGGTCCTGCGCGACGGCGTAGCCGTAACCATAGAAGATGCCGTAGACGGTATTGGCGTACACATGCGGCATGCCATAGCCGTCGCGCCGGATCGTGACCTGGCCGCTGGCGGCGCCGGGCGGGCGAACCGCGGCTTCGGCAGGCTTCTGCGTAGTTTGCCGGACTTCCTGGGCCTGGGCGCCCATGGCCGCGCAGGCCGCCAGGACGGCGGCCGACAACAAGTGCTGCTTCATTCGAATCTGTCTCCGTGTTTGACGAGCCGCGCCGCGGTGCGAGTCCCGGGCGCGGGTTGCGGCGCCTCTTGCGGGCACCGTCTGCGGACCATCATACGGACAGCCTATTTATAATTCCAATGCATTTATTTCATAGTATTCATGCGTTGGAAACATGGACTTCCAGAAACTCAAGCACCTGCTCGCCGTGGTGGAGCACGGCACTTACTCGCGCGCGGCGGACGCGGTCAACTTGTCCCAGCCCGCGCTCAGCCGCAGCATCCAGGCGCTGGAAGCCGAACTGGGCCTGCCCCTGCTGGACCGCGGCACGCGCCGCGTGCGCCTGACGCCCTACGGCGCCTGCGTGGCCGAACGCGCGCGCCGCATGCGCTTCGAGGAAGCCGAGCTGCAACGCGAACTCAAGACCCTGCACAGCGGCGAATCGGGCACGCTGTCGATCGGGCTGAGCCCCACGCCCGCATCGCTGTTGCTCTCGCCTTTCCTGGCCCACATGGCCGAGCGCCACCCGCAGGTGCGCGTCGGCGTCGAACTGGGCGCCACCGCGGCCTTGCTGGAAATGCTGCGCGTCGAACGCATCGACGCCATGGTGTGCGACGCGCGCATGCTCTATGAGGCGGCCGACCTGGAAACCCGCCCCCTGCCCCCGCTGCGCGCCGGCCTGGTCTGCCGCAAGGGCCATCCCATCCTGGCCCATAAGCGGCCAGGCATCGCACAGATCCGCCGGTACCCCGTGGCCTCCAGCACGCTCAGCCCCGAAGTGTCGCTGCGGCTGGCGGAAACGCTGGGGCCGGGCGCCGCGCCCGAGCAGATGGTCACGCATCGCTGCGAAAACCTGGACGCGCTGGTGGAGTTGGCCCTGTGCTCGGACACCCTGCTGCTGGGCGTGATCTGCGTCACCCGACGGCACCAGGACGCCGGCCGGCTGGCCGAAGTGCCGATTCCGCCCGATCCGCAGCGCCAGGGACACTATGCGCTGGCGCGGCTCGCGGGGCGCACGCCCTTGACGGCCCAGGACGCCCTGTACGATTTCACGCGGGCGTGCTGGGATGGCTTCGCGTCGTTCAGGGCGAAGCCGTAGACGGGCGGTTGCGGGATTTGATGTAGCCCGATGCGCTGCGCGCCGGACGGCGGACGCGGCAACGGGCCGAGCTCAATTGCTGTTGATCCAGTCCTGCGTGTCCTGGATGAACCACGGAAGATTCAATCTCTCGCCCTCGCCGGACTGTATGGTCAAACGCTGGCCCGAGGAACCCGGGGCTTGCGTCTTGGGAGCCGGCCGGCTCCGGTAATCCATATCGGTTTGCCGGGGCGGAGCATCGGCGCAGGCGGCAATCGACGCGCACGCGAGCGCGGCAAGAAGTGTCCGAAACGATGGACGAAGGGTCTTCATGGTGTTCCTGGTTTCCATTGGCCGCACCGGCCGACGCGCCGGGCAATCAAGGCCTCTACCCCCGTACCTTACTCGCAATACGACGCCCCGGCAGGCGGAAATGGTGTCTGCCTGCGACACCGACGCGTCACAGGCGGTCGAGTTTCAGCCGCGCCGCCAGGTAATCGACGAAAGCGCGCACCTTGGCGGGCGGAAGCCGGTTCTCCTGCCAGAGCGCATGGATAGGCACCGGCCTGGGCTCGAAATCCTGGAGGATGAGCTCCACCTCCCCCGCATCGAGCAGGTGCCTGATCTGCCACAGCGGCGAATAGCCGATACCCAGCCCGGCGCTGACCGCGCCATAGATCGCCGCCATCGTGTTGCTCCGGAACCTGCCCCGCACCCCGACGGTGCGCCGCTTTCCGCCGATTTGAAAGGCCCATAGGCCGGGGCGCGGATCGACCGTCCTGACGATACAGGCGTGCTGGCGCAATTCCAAAGGGTGCGCGGGGCGGCCATGCCGTTCGAAATATGAGGGCGCGCCAAAGACGACCCTGCGCAACGTTCCCAGCCGTTTCCCTTGCAGGCCGGAATCGGGCAGATCGCCGATGCGCACCACCAGGTCGAGGCCTTCGCCGGCCAGGTCGGAAAAGGAATCCGTCAGCTGCAGATCGACCTCGACCTGCGGATACGCGCGCAGGTAGTCCGCGATGATGGGAACCAGGAAATCCGGACCGAACAGTATCGGCGCGCCCACGCGCAATATGCCTGAAGGCTCCGTCCGGCGATCCGCGGCCTCCAGCCGGGCCTCGCCGATTTCCGCCATCGCCGGCTTGACCCGCCGGTAGAAAGTCTCGCCGGCTTCGCTGAGCGCCAGATGCCGCGTGCTGCGGTGAACGAGCTGAACGCCGACGTCCTCTTCCAGCGCCGCCAGGGAACGGCTGACGGCCTGGAGCGAGCGGCCGAGGTTACGGGCTGCCTTGGTCAGGCTTCCGACCTCGACGATGCGGATGAAGGCTTCAAGATCTTCCAGGCGGCTCATGATTATCTCGGATATCGTGATTCAGCTTCATTTTTCATATGCATTGTTCTGATAAGAGTGAGAATTTACACTGCTTCCACGCATACACCCATACCGAGGAGGAACCCGTGGGCAGCACTCAATCCACCGTTTTGGCCGTAGGGGCCACCGGCAAATTCGCGGGCCTGGTGATTCCGGAATTGCGGCGGCGCAAGGTTGCGGTCCGGGCGCTCGTGCGCGACGAGCCGCGCGCCGCCGTCGCCCGCGCATCCGGAGCGACGGAGACCGTCATCGGCGACCTGCGCAACATCGACAGCCTCGCCGAGGCAACGCAAGGCGTGGACGGCGTCTTCCATATCGGCCCGGCGTTCGCGCACGACGAGGCGGCAATGGGCGTCGCCCTGGTCGAAGCGGCGGAACGGGCCGGCGTGCGGAAATTCGTCTTTTCATCGGTCATCCAGCCGACCCTCACGCGCCTGGCCAATCACGCCAGCAAGATACCGGTAGAGGACGCCCTCTATTCGTCGCGGCTGGAGTACACGATCCTGCACCCCGCGAACTTCATGCAGAACATCGGCCTGGCATGGCCGTCGATCCGGGATCACTCGTGCTTCGGCGAGCCCTTTCCCAAGGACGCAAGAATCGCCCGGGTGGACTACCGGGACGTTGCGGAGATTGCCGCTATCGCCTTGACCGAAGACAGGCTGTCCTTCGCAACCTTGGAGCTCTGCGCCGGCATGTTCAGCCGCCTGGACATCGTGGCGGCCTTGTCCGAAGCGCTGGGGACCCCGATCGCGGCGCGGCAGCCCGATTTCGGCGAATGGGCCGCGAACGCGCGCCTGCCTTACAGCGGCCAACAGTTGCTTCTGCTGTCCCGGGTTCTCGACCACTACCGGGCGTACGGGCTGGGCGGCAATAGCCTTGCCCTCAGGGCGGCGCTCGGACGGGAACCGAGATCGCTACGCGACTACATCAGGGATCTGGTCGCCGAAAAAAACCCGCCCGCAGTCCGCCGCCAGGAGCATTGACATGTCTGGAAATCCGCCGCCATCTGCCCTGAAGAAACTCCCGCCGGGCTCTGCCCGCTTCCTCATGCCACTGGTGCTCTCCGTGTTCATGTCGGCCATCGTGTCGGCGGTAGCAACCGCTACGAGCGTCGGACTGGGCTCCGACTTCGTCGTCACCTGGCCGAACGCCTGGGGGGCCTCCTGGATCGTGGCCTTTCCCAGCCTCCTGCTCTTGTTGCCCGTCGTGCGCCGGATCGTCGCCTGGATGGTCGCCCAGCCCTGAACCCCTGGCGGCGCAAGCGGAAACGGGCCTCCGCTGCGCCGCCGCGCGTCACCCCGCCGGCCAGGCGAGCATCGCGGCATCGATGATCATGTCGAGCTTTTCCGCGGAAGCCCCGTCGCGGGCCTGGACGGAGAGCCCTTCGAGAACGGTGGTGTAAAAGGCGGCAAGCTGATCGACGTCCGCGCAAGCCGGAAGGTCGCCCTCGGCAATGCCTTGCGCGAGGCGGTCCCTCAGCATCGTTTCCCCGTCCAGCCGATTGGCGGCAAGAAACGCGCGCACGCGCTCGTTCTCGGGAGCGCCGAGTAGCGAGGACAACACGATCATGCAACCGCGCGGCCCCTCGTCGACCGCATAGGCCCGCGCGTTCGATCGCAGCATGGTTTCGACGGCCTCGCGCGCGGTCCTCGCTTGGCTCAGGCTCTGCGAGGTCGCTCGCCCCTCGAGCCGGTCGTAGAGAGCGACGGCCTCCCGGAAAATTTCTTCCTTGCAGCCAAAGGTCGAATAGAGGCTGGGCTTGTTGACGCCCGTGGCCTCGACGAGATCCTGCACCGACGTGCCCTCGTAGCCTTGCGCCCAGAAGGTGCGCATGGCCGCGAGCAGGGCCAGCTCCCTGTCGAATTCCTTCGGCCGCCCGATTTTCGGGGCGGGAGCCGTTTTGGCCTTGCCGCGGACGCTCACGATTCAATCATCCGCAGACCCGCCACGCCAACCCCGATGAGCGCGAGGAACAACAGCTTGGCCGGCGACATGTGCTCGCCGAGCAGCAAGGTTCCGAAAACCGCCACGCCGAAGGCGCCGATGCCGACCCAAATGGCATAGGCGGCGCCCACCGGCAGATGCTTGAGCGCCAGGCCGAGCAGCACCAGGCTCAGCATGGCGACGCTCACGCCGATCAGGCTCGGCCAAAACCTCGTCAATCCGTCCGCCTGCTTGAGCGCCAATGCCCAGACGATCTCAAGCAGGCCGGCCACAACCAATAATCCCCAAGCCATCCCAATCCCCGTTCAATCCTGGTTGCGGTGGCGTTCCCTGCAACCGGCGGCGCCGCTAGGCCGTAAAGCCTCCGTCGATCGCGAGCGACGCGCCGGTGATGAAGCGGCTCTCGGCCCCGGCAAGATACCCGACAGCGGCCGCGATCTCGTCCGGCCCGGCGTAACGCTTGACCGCCATGAGCTCCAGTTCGGCGGAGACGGCGGGGCCGTCGGCAGGATTCATATCGGTGTCGGTCGAACCCGGGTCGACGATATTGACCGTGATGCCGCGCGTGCCCACCTCGCGCGCCAGGCCCTTGGTAAAGCCGATCAGCGCGGACTTGCTCATCGCGTAGAGCGTCACTCCCCCATAGGGCACCCGCTGGGCGAAGCAGGAGCCGATGGAAATAATGCGCCCGCCGCACCCCATATGGGCAAGCGCGGCTTGCGAGGCCACGAAGACCGCCCCCGCATGGATCGCCAAGGTGTCGTTGAGCTCGTCGAGCGTGGCCTCCTCGATCGGCCCAGAGGGAAACACGCCGGCGCTGTTGACGAGTATATCCAGGCCGCCAAGTTCACCGGCGGTCCGCTGCACCGCCGCCCGGACGGCGACCGGATCGCGGCTGTCCGCCTTGATGGCCAAGGCCTTGCCCCCGGCAGCGCCGAGCTCGCGGGCGAGATCCTTCGCCGCCTGGTCCGACCTGGCGTAAGTGAAGGCGACATCGGCGCCACCCTGCGCGAGCCGCCGGACGATGGCGGCGCCGATGCCGCGCGTACCGCCCGTAACGAGGGCGACCTTGCCTTTGAATTCCATATCGACGGCTCCTTTTATACCGATCGGTTCAAAAAAGAATAAGCGAACGGGAATTCCTCGTCAAGAGCCGTTGAATCGATCCCTATGGCGTGCGCCGCGGCGCCCCCTATTCCTTCACCGCCACCGTGTAGTTCAGCGCCAGCCGGCCGCCATCGGCGTACACCGTCTGGCCGGTAACGTAGCTGGAATCGTCGCTGGCCAGGAAGACGGCCACCTTGGCCACCTCGTCGGTCGCGCCCAGCCGCTGCATGGGAATGCGCGACAGCACGGTCCTGCGGGCCTCCGGGTTGGCGGTGATGGTGGCGAGGATCTCGGTGTCGATGCTGCCCGGCCCGATGGCGTTGACGCGGATGCCGTGCGGCGCCAGGGATAGCGCCATGGATTTCGTCATCTGGCGGACCGCGCCCTTGCTTGCGCCGTAGGCCAGCTGATCGGGCATCGCCAGCTCCGCCGTCATGGACGACAGGGTCACGATGGCGCCATTGCCGCGCCCGCCCGCCACCATGGCGCGCGCCGCGGCCTGGGCCACCAGGAAGGTCCCGCGCACGTTCACGTCCATGACGGCGTCCAGGTCTTCCAGCGTCAGTTCCAGGAAATCCGCCGCGCGGATCACGCCCGCGTTGCAGACGCAGACGTCCAGGCCGCCCCAGCGCCGCACGCACGCATCGGCCAGCGCCCGCGCGTCGGCGGGATCGGTCACGTCGGCCACCGCGGCAGCCGCGCGCTCGCCCAGCGCCCGAGCCGCCGCTTCCAGCTCGGCGGCCTTGCGGTCCGCCATCAGCACATAGGCGCCTTCGGCCACGAAGCGCCGCGCAATCGCCAACCCGATGCCGCCGGCGGCGCCGGTGACCAGCGCCACCCTGTCCTGCAATCTCATCTCAGACTCCTACGTAGGCGGCCACCAATTCGGGCCGCGCGGACAATTCCGCCGAGCTTCCCCGCCACACCGTCGCTCCCTTATCCAGGATGAAGTTGCGGTCGGACAGGCGCAGCAAGGCCGTGGTGTTCTTGTCCACCACGATCATCGACAGCCCTTCGGCCTTCAACTGGGCGAGCACGCGCCAGATCTCGGCCCGCACCACGGGCGCCAGGCCCTCCGTCGCCTCGTCCAGCACCAGCAGGCTGGGATTGGTCATCAGGGCGCGGCCCAGCGCCAGCATCTGCTGCTCGCCGCCCGAGAGCTGCGTGCCCAGGTTGGCCCGCCGTTCGCGCAGGCGGGGAAACAGGCCGTACACGCGTTCCAGCGTCCAACCGCCGGCGGCCTTGGGCGCGCAGGCCGTGGCCACGAGGTTTTCCTCCACGGTCAGCGTCGGGAAGATCTGGCGGCCTTCGGGCACCAGCGACAGGCCCAGCCGCCCGATCCGGTACGGCGCCAGGCCGCGCAGCGAACGGCCGCCGTACTCGATACTGCCCTGGCTGGCGGGAAGCAGGCCGAACAGGCATTTGATGACGGTGCTGCGGCCCATGCCGTTGCGGCCGATGAGGCCCACGACCTCGCCCCGTCCCACGTCCAGGTCGACGCCGAACAGCGCCTGGCAATGGCCGTAGGCCGCCGTCAATCCGCGTACGTTCAACATGGCGGGCTCCTGTTCCTATGCGTCTGCGTCGTCGCCCAGGTAGGCGCGGCGCACGTCGGGGTGATTGCGGATCTCGTCCGCGCTGCCGGTGGCGATGACCTTGCCATAGACCAGCACGCTGATACGGTCGGCCAGCGCGAAGACCGCGTTCATGTCGTGCTCGACCAGCACGATGGTGTAGCGGCCCTTCAGGCTTTGCAGCAAGGCGATCACGCCCGCGCTTTCGGCGGCGCTCATGCCGGCCATGGGCTCGTCCAGCAGCAGCACGGAAGGCTCGCCGGCCAGCGCCATCGCGATCTCCAGCTGGCGGCGCTGGCCGTAAGCCAGGCTTTCCACCGGCGCTTCGGCCACGTCGTCCAGCCGGCAGGCCCGCAGCGCCTGCCTCGCCGCGTCCACCACGTCCGCGCAATCGCGCAGGGCCGTCCAGGGCGACAGGCGCCGGCGGCGCTTGCGCAAGGCCGCGAGGCAGGCGTTGTCCAGAACGGTGTAGCTGTCGAACACCGAGGTCACCTGGTAGGAACGCAGCATGCCTTGCGCCACGCGCTCCTGCACCGAGGCGCGGGACACGTCGGCGCCGCCCAGGCGCACGGACCCGCCGTCGGGGCGCAACTCGCCCGAGAGCAGATTGATCAGCGTGGTCTTGCCGGCGCCATTGGGGCCGATCAGGGCGTGCAGTTCGCCCGGGGCCACGGCCAGCGACACGCCGTCGGTCGCTTTCAGGCCGCCGAAGCGGCGCACCAGGTCCTGCGTGGCCAGGCCGGCGGGCGCGGCGGAATGGACGGTTTGCGTGTTCATGCGGATGCCTCCTTGGCCAGCGCGTCCGGCGGACGGCGGTCCGTGCTGCCCTCGCCGCCAGCGGGCGGCACGCCGGGCGTGGCGCTCGGCGGCGGGCGGCGCAGCCAGGCCTGGACCCCGCCATAGCCGCCCCTGGCCACCATGGCGATGGCCACCACCGCCGGCCCCATCAGCAGCATCCAGTGCTGTGTCAGGCTCTTGAACCCTTCTTCCATCAGCAGGTAGGCGATGGCGCCGACGATCGGCCCCAGCACGCTGCCCAGGCCGCCGATCACCACCATGACGATGAGTTCGCCCGACACCGGCCACGACATGTAGCTGGGCGAGGCGAAGGCCGTGAGGTTGGCGAGCAGCAGCCCGGCCACGCCCGTCAGCACGCCTGACGCCACGTACGCCGTCAGGCGCACGCCGAACACGGAATAGCCCAGGGCATCCACGCGGCGGGGGTTGGCGTGCGTGGCGCGCAGGATCATGCCGAAGGGCGAGCGCCGCAGGCGCAGCATCGCAATGCTGGAGGCCAGCAGCAGCCCCCAGGCGGCCCAGTAGACCGGCTGGCTGCCGTCCAGGTCGAAGAGGCCGAAGGCGCTGGGCTCATAGATGTTCAGGCCGTCGTCGCCGCCATACTCGCGCAGGCTCACCGCCAGGAAATAGAACATCTGGGCGAACGCCAGCGTGATCATGATGAAACCGATGCCCGAGGTGCGCAGGCAGACCGCGCCTACCGCCAGCGCCACCAGCGCGCACACCGCGATGCACACGGCCAGCTGCAGCCAGCCATTGCCGAAACCGTAGTAGCTCAGGATGCCCACCGCGTAGCAGCCCAGGCCCAGGAACATGGCGTGGCCGAAACTCACCAGGCCGGCGAAGCCCAGCACCAGGTTCAGCGCCAGCGCCGCCAGCGCGTAGATCAGGATGCGCGCGCCCAGCGTCACGTAGAACGGTTCGCCCAGCCATTGCGCGGCGAACGGCACGCCGGCCAGGACCAGGAACAGCAAGGGCAGCGCCCAGCGTCGTTTGTTGTGCTCTTGCATGATGAATAGACCTTTGGACGGTTGCGGATCAACGCCGCGCCGAGAACACCAGGCCTTGCGGCCGGAACGCCAGCACCACGGCCATCAGCACGTAGATGAGCATCGAGGCGAGCGCGGGCCCGACCGCGTTGGCGACGGAGGCGTCGAAGACGGCGCGCAGCATGTCGGGCAGGAAGGCGCGGCCCAGCGTGTCGATCATGGCGATCAACAGCGCGGCCGCCAGGGTGCCGCGCACCGATCCGATGCCGCCCACCACGATCACCACCAGCGCCAGGATCAGCACCGGCTCGCCCATGCCGGACTGCACCGACAGGATCGGCCCCGCCAAGGCGCCCGCCACGCCGGCCAGCACCGCCCCCAGCACGAACAGCAGCGTCTTCTGCAGGTCCACATTGGCCCCCAGCACGCTGGCCATGGGCGCGTTGCTGGCGCCCGCCCGGATCAACATGCCGAAGCGCGTGCGCTGGATCAGGAACCAGGCGCCCAGCGCCACCAGCGCCCCGACTCCGATGATCATCAGCCGGTACACGGGATAGTCGCTGCCGAACAGGCTGACCGCCCCGTCCAGCCCCCGCGGCACGGCGGCGAAGTAAGGCCGGCTGCCCCAGATGACCGAAGCCAGCTCGTTGAAGAACATCATCAGGCCGAAGGTGGCCAGCACCTGGTAGAGGTGGTCGTGCCGGTACAGCGGACGGGCGATCAGCCGTTCCAGCACCACGCCGACGAAGCCGCTGCCCGCCACCGCCGCCAGGATGGCGAAGGCGAACGAGCCGCTGGCGTTGTAGGCCGTGGCGCCCAGGAAGGCGCCGATCATGTATAGAGACCCGTGCGCCAGGTTGATGAAGTTCATGATGCCGAAGATCAGGGTCAGCCCCGAAGACAGCAGGAACAGCAAGGCGCCCAGCTGCAGGCCATTGAGCAGCTGCGACAAGAGCAATGATCCGTTCATGGGGCCTCTCCCTTGCGCCGCGCGCGGGTCACTTCAGCGGGCAGTCCGCCACATAGGCGTCCCGGTGGTCGGTGAATACCGTGGCCAGCTGCTTCACGTTCACGCCGTCGCCCTCCTTCACGACCTGGTAGGCGTACAGGTTCTGCACCGGCATGTTGTTGGTATTGAAGCGGAACGCGCCGCGCACCGAGGGGAACTTGGCGCCGGCTGCCTTCACCGCCGCGGCCAGCGCCTTGCTGTCGCCCAGCCTGCCGTCCAGTTGCCCGACCGCCGCATCCAGCAGATGGGCCGCGTCGTAGCCGCCCACCGCGTACTCGGACGGCAACCGTCCGTACTTGGCCTTGAAGGCCTCGACGAACTTGCGGTTCTGCGGGTTGTCCAGCGTGGTGGCCCAGGGCGTGCCGTAGATCGCCCCCACGGCCTGGTCCTTCAGCGCGGTCAACGTGTTGGAGTCGATCAGGCTCTCGGAGAAGAACGGCAGCTTTTCCATCAGGCCGGCCTGGCGCAGCTGGCGCACGAAGTTCACGCCCACCCCGCCGGTATAGAACACGAACAGCGCATCGGGCCCGGCCGACTGCATGCGCGAGATCTCGGCGGAATAGTCGAGCTGACCCAGCTGGGTATAGATCTCGTCCGACGGCGCCGCGCCGTAGAAACGCTTGAAACCCGCCAGCTTGTCCTTGCCGGCCTGGTAGTTGGACGACATCAGGTAGGCCCGCTTGTAGCCTTGGTCCTTGACGTACTTGCCCATCGCCTCCGACATGCTGTCGTTCTGCCAGCCCAGCACGAACAGATTGGGCAGGCACATGCGGCCGGCGATCGGCGCGGGGCCCGCGTTGGTGGACAGGGCCACCACGCCCGACTCCTTGATGCGCCGCAGTTCGGCCATGAGCACGTTGGAGAAGCCCAGTCCGACGATCACGTCCACCTTGTCCTTCTCGATGAACTTCTGCACGATCTGCGCGCCCACGTCGGGCTTGAGCTGGTCGTCGTCGCGGATCACCACGGCCTTCTGGCCGCCCAGGCTGCCGCCCAGTTGCTCGATGCCCAGCATCAGGCCGTCGTACTGATCCTGGCCCAGCGCCGCCTGCGGGCCCGACAGCACGCCGGTAAAGCCGATGCGGATGTCCGCCATTGCCGGGCCTGCCGCGATCAGGGCCGCCGCGGCGGCAAGCGCGGACAGCCCGCGTGCGTATGCTTGCATGCTATGTCTCCTTGGGGGATGGGCGGCGGCGCCGTTCTGCGCGGCGCCTGCCGTGTCGGGGCCCGTACCCGGGCCCCCGGTTCAAAGCTTCACGCAGACATTGCGCAGCTCGGTATAGAACTCCAGCGAATGCACGCCGCCTTCGCGGCCGATGCCCGATTGCTTGGCGCCGCCGAAGGCCGTGCGCAGGTCGCGCAGAAACCAGGAATTGATCCAGCAGATGCCCACTTCCAGCGCCTGCCCCATCCGGTGCGCGGTGCCCACATTGCTGGTCCACACGCTGGCGGCCAGCCCATAACGCGTGGCGTTCGCCAGCGCGACGGCTTCTTCCTCGGTGTCGAAGGGCGCGATGTGGCAGCAGGGCCCGAAGATCTCCTGCTGGATGACGGCCGAGGTTTCCGGCAGGCCGGTCCAGACCGTGGGCTGCACCCACGCGCCGGCGGCCAGCTCGTCCGGCATGTCCGGCACGCCCCCGCCCGCCACCACCGTGGCCCCCTCTTCCCGGGCGCGCGAGTAATAGCTCAGCACCTTGTCCCGGTGGCGCTGCGAAATCAGCGGCCCCAGGTTCACGCCGGGATCCCTGGGGCGGCCCAGCCTGAAGCCCCGGGCCCGCTCGCCCAGCGCCGCCACGAAGCGCTCGAAGATCGGCCGCTGCACGTAGACGCGCTCGGTCCCCAGGCAGACCTGCCCGGTATTGTCGAACGCGGCGCGCGCGATGCCCGCCACCGCCTTGTCGAAATCCGCGTCGGCGAACACGATGCCCGCGTTCTTGCCGCCCAGTTCGAAGGACACGGGACGCACGCCCACCGCCGCGGCCTGCATGATGGCTTCGCCCGTGCGGGTCTCGCCGGTGAACGTGATGCCGTCGACCAGCGGATGGCGGGTGAGCTTTTCGCCCGCCGAGCCGGGGCCCCGGCCATGCACCACGTTGTAGACGCCCGGCGGCACGCCGACCTCGTTCATCACTTCGCCCAGCAACGTGGCCGTGCCCGGCGTGTCCTCGGACGGCTTGACCACCACCGTATTGCCGCAGGCCAGCGCGGGCCCCACCTTCCAGGTCATCAGCAAGAGCGGCAGGTTCCATGGGCAGATCACCCCGATCACGCCGCGCGGCACGCGCACGCCGTAGTTCAGCGCATGGCCGTTGTCCGGCGTCTCCAGGTCGAAGGTCTCGTTCGGCACGTTCCGGATCAGGTCCGCGAAGATCTTGAAATTCGCCGCGCCGCGCGGGATGTCCAGGTGGCTGGCCAGGTCATAGGGCTTGCCCGTATCCGCGATCTCGGCGTCGACGAAGTCGTCGAAGCGGCGCGTGATGCCATCGGCCACCGCGTGCAGCAGTTCGACGCGCTGCTGGGTCTTCAGCTTGGCCCAGGGGCCGCGCAGCGCGGCCTTGGCGGCCTGGACCGCGGCGTCGACCTCGGCCTCGCCCGCCTCGTGCACGCGGCCGATCAGGCGGTTGTCGACCGGATCCCGGTTGTCGAACGTATTGCCGGTGGCGACCCACTGGCCGTTGATGAAATTGCGGAAATCGCTCATTGCGTCCTCGGTTAAGACAGGTCGGCCAGCGCCGCTTCAGGGTCGCCGGCGGTCAGGTATTCCCACATGCGCTCGTAGATGCGCCCCGTGCCCACGGCGCGGGCGGCCGCCTCTTCGGGCGCCAGCGTCGGCGCGCCGTCGGCCAGCCCGGCCGACCGCAGCTGCAATTCGATGCGGGCGGCATCCTCCAGGTACCAGGTCAGCACCACGGCGTGCATGAGGGACTCGGCCGCAACCACCGCGCCGTTGCCCCGCATGGCCACCGCGCGCGCCGCGCCCAGCGCCTCGGCCACGCCGCGCGCCTGCGCGTCGCTGCGCACCAGCTGCGGATCGTCCCAAAGCGCCACGGCCGGCGAGAAATACGAGCCCATGCCGTGCCGCGGCCTGGGCGTTACGCGCGCCGAGGACAGGGTCATGACGGCGGGCGGCATCGAGCGCACCACGCCGCGCACGTCGGGCCGCGTCCGGTAGATGTGCTGATGGATGCGGACCTCGCCCAGCACGCCGTCGGGCAGCTCGCCATGCACCGGCACCGCCGCGCCGGCCTCGCCCGGTTCGATCAGGCCCATGGGACGGGCCGCGCACACCAGGAAGTGATCGTCGTCGAGCCGGCTGCTGCAATGGCCGTAGGCATGGACCAGGTTGGCGCGGGCCAGGGCGCGCGCCGCCACGCGGACCAGCGCCTCCTGGCCGGCGCAAGGCCTTTGCGCGGCGCTCACGACTTGAACTCCGGGATATCGGGCTTTGCGCCCCACATGCAGAATGACGACGGCACGGCCGGGAAGCTCCGGGGCCGGTGGGTCTTTTCCGCTTCGGCGCTGATCAGCCGCACGCCGGTGGAGTATTCGTAGATCATGCCGTCCGGGCCGTCGAAATACAGGAACATCGCGCCGGAGGTCGGATGCCGCCCCGGACCGAACCGGATCGGCACGTTCCATTCGCGCAGCTGATACCAGGCGCGCATGATGTCGTCGATGCTCTCGACCTGGTGATTGATGTGCTGCACGCCCGGATAGGCCGACGGGAACAGCGCGATTTTGTGGTGCACCTCGTCGATGCGCAGCAGCGGAGCCTCGCCGATGCGGTCGCTGACGCGCGCCGACAGCAGGCCGGTCCAGAAGGCTTCGTCGCGCCGCGCATCCAGCGTGCGCAGGCCGATATGCGAAAACCCCGTGATGCCCGCGTCGCGGCCCGGGAAATAGCGGCGGCCGCTGTGCTGCGGCGCATGCACGAGCTCGATACGGTTGCCGGACGGGTCGATGAAACTGAGAAAGTCGCGCACGTAGCGCTGTTCGGCCTCTTCCCGCCTGCCCGCCGCAACCGCGTAGCCGCTGCGTTCCAGCACCGCGCCGGCGCGCTCCAGTTCTTCGGGCGTGTCCACCTCGAACGCGGCGGTATGGTCCCGCGGGTCGCCTTCGAAATAGCAAAGGGTATGGTCGCGCGAATCGGACTTGAAATAGGCCGCGCCGTGCTCCCTGCGAGCCAGTTCCAGTCCCAGCACCGTGGTCGCGTAGCGGATCGCGCCCTCCAGGTCGCGGGTGCCCAGCCGGACGTACCGGATGTCGTGTAGCCGTATCACTGCTTGTCTCCTGGTGCGCCGCCGCCGGCTTCATGCCGGTCGTCCGAGCGCTTTTTTCTACGATAAGCAGCAAAAATCTCGGCGTCAATAAATTTTATCGAGATTTTCAAATCCGGGAGCGGAAGCAGCGCAAACCGCGCGTGGCGGCCGGGGCGGCGAGGCGCCCCGGCCGGCGGATCAATCGCCGCCGGCAGGCAGCCATTCCTCCAGCGTCACCTCGAACGTCATGCAGATGGGATTGGCGCCGGGCACGAAGGGACCGCCGTGTATCCGTCCCTGCGGATCGGCGACCACGCCGGACAGCGAGGCAGTGAGCGAACCGTCCGGCTGGGCCCTGACCTCCCCGGCGAGGCTGACGATTTCCACGGCGGGCCCCTTGAGATGGCGATAGCCGCCGTCGCGGGCATACAGGCAAGCGTCGACGAGACTGCCCAACGCTCCCCGGACGAAGGCATTGCGCAAGCCCTCGGCAAGGCATAGTTTTTCCACGCCTTGCACCAGGTCCTCGTTGGGACCGATCCGCGCGTAGGCCACCCGGCCCATGGTTCCGGTTTCGATTTCAGGCGGCATCATGGTCTTGGGCTCCATGAGGTTGCAGCAATCGCAGATTGGTTTCGGCGTCGTAGGTGGCGCGCAGTTCGATTCCGTCCAGCGCCGTCACCAGCACCGGGACCGGCACGGGGCCGATTATCGTGGTTTGCGCAATGATGTGGCCGCCCAGCGGTTCGCCGCGCTCGTCGCAGAACGCGGCATGGCAATGCACCAGCGCCCCGCCGCCATCGGCTTTGCCCAGCGTGGCGTTGCCGAAGATCAGGTACGCGGGCCCCGCCGAGATGGGTTCGGTGTAGGCCACGACCCGATGGCGCTCGGGATCCGGCGGAGCGGTGCAATAGTCGAGGTGGCTGAAGACGCCGCCCAGCAAAGTCATCGAGGCGCTGGCGACGCCGGCACCGGCCAGCGCGCCGACCAGGGCGTCGTGCAGGCTGGCGCCAGGCCGCAGGGACAGGCGGAAGTGGCGCCCCTGCCGCGCGCTGCGGCTATGGATGCGCACCGGGTTGAAGGCTCCCGGATGTATTAAGGTTCTAGGGCGGGGCAATGCCTGTGATCCCCGCGACGTACGATCCACGGTGATGGTTCGCATGGTCTGGACTCCGTGCGCTTGTGGCGCGATGGGTGGAATCGGAAGGCCCGGGCGTGTCGGCGCCGACAGGCCCGGGTCAATGTACGGCGGGCAGCATGCCGGCGGCGGTGAATCCGCCGTCCACGCAAATGACCTGGCCCGTCACATAGCTGGACTGGGCTTCGTCCAGCAGCCAGCCGATGGTTCCGTTCAGCTCTTCGGGCGTGGCATAACGATGCTGCGGCACGACCTGGCGCCAGGCGGCGCGGGCCGCTTCCGTATGCATCTGCCCCACCAGCGGCGTCTCGATCGGGCCGGGAGCGACGGCGTTCACCCTGATCCCATAAGCCGCCAGCTCCACGGCCATCACGCGCGTCAGCGTCACCACGCCGCCCTTGGATGCGCCGTAGGCCGCGCGGCCGGCATTGCCCCGTATGCCGGAGACGGAGGCGATATTGACGATGGAGCCTCGCCGCCGCTCGCGCATGCGCCGCGCCGCTTCGCGCGCGACCACGAAAGACCCCACGAGATTGACTTCCAGGATGCGCCGCAGCATGGCTGCGTCGGTATCGAGAAAGGGAACATCGCGGCCGATCCCGGCCGAATTCACCAGGCCGGATATCGGCCCGAAATCCCGCTCCAGCCTGGCCATCGCGTCCACCACCTGCGCCTCGTCGGACACGTCCAGCCGCACGCAGCCCAGGCGGGCGGCCGGCGCCATGTCCCGGACTTCGTCCAGCTTCTCCTGCGACACGTCGGCCACCAGCACCTTGCGTCCCGCGTCCAGCAGACCGCGCGCCACGGCCAGGCCGATGCCCGACGCCCCGCCCGTGACCAGAATTGCCTCTTGCGCCATATTCATGATCCTGTCTCCTCGTTGTTGTGGATACTGCCGTTCAGCGCCCTGCTTGCGCCGCAACAGCCAGGCAGCCGCGCTCGCGCAAGGCGTCGCGCACCAGCTTCTTGGTGATCTTGCCGTAGCCGGACCGCGGCAGCGCCTCCCAGAAAAACACGTGGCGCGGCAGCTTGTAGCGGGCGATGCGGGGCGCCAGCCAGTCCAGCAGCGTCTCCGCCTCCAGCGCATGGCCGGGACGCAGCACGCAGACCATCACGCCCACCTCTCCCCAGGTCGGGTCGGGCACGCCCAGCACGGCGGCTTCCGCCACGGCGGGATGAGCCAGCACTTTTTCCTCGACCTCGCGCGGGTAGATATTCGACCCGCCCGAGATGTACATGTCGGACTGCCGGCCCGTGATGTAGAGATAGCCCTCTTCGTCCTGGTAGCCCAGGTCGCCGGTACGGAACCAGCCGTTTCGGAAAGCCTTGGCATTGGCCTGCGGATTGGCGTAGTAGCCCGCGAACACCGCGGGGCCGCAAACACAGATCTCGCCCGTCTGCCCGGGCGGCAGCGGCAGCCCCGCGTCGTCCTGGATGCTGACCTGCATGCCGGTGCGTTCGTATCCGCAGGTGCCGGCGCGCGCGCCCGGCGCATCGCCGGCGCGATGCTGCGAGGCCGGCAGCACGGTGATGTTGCCGGTGACTTCGCCCAGCCCGAAGTACTGCACCAGCACGCTGCCGAGCTTCTCCAGCGCGCGCTTCTGGTCTTCGCGGTACATCGGCGCGCCGGCGTAGATCACGTAACGCAGACTGCCGTGGTCGCACTCGTCCACCGCGGGATGCTCCACCAGCATTTTCACGATGGTGGGCACGGTGAACATATTGGTCACGCCATGGCGCTCGACCAGGCGCCACAGTTCGCCGGCGTCGAAGCGCGCCCCTTCCGGCAGCACCGAGCATGCGGCGCGCGCCACCTGAGTCAGGAAATGGATGCCCGCGCCGTGGGACAGCGGCGCGACGACCAGGCTGACGTCGTCTTCCGTGGTGCCCGGCATCAGGTCGCACAAGTGATTCGTGATCACGAAGGCCATCTGCCCGTGGGTCAGGACGGCGGCCTTCGGATGCCCGGTGGTGCCGGAGGTAAAGAAGAACCAGCACGGATCGTCGTAATCGACGTCGGCGCATGCCCGCGGCGCATCGCCCAGGCGGGCCTCGATGAGGGAGGCGGTATCGGCCTCGCCGAAACCGCCTTGCCCCAGCCGCGCCAGCAGCGCCAGCCCGGGCAAGGCCCGCGCCACCGCCGCGGCGTGATCGGGGGACTGCCCTTCGCAGAGGAAGGCCTTGACGTCCGCCGCCTGGGCCAGATAGACGGCCTCGTCCGGCGAAATGCGGAAATTGGTCGGCACCCAGACCGCGCCCAGGCGCAGCACGGCGAACAGGGTTTCGACGAATTCGAAACTATTGCGGGAATGCACCAGCACCCGGTCGCCCTTGCCCACGCCGCGCTCGGCCAGCGCCTGCGCCAGGGCGGCGGTGCGCGCGTCGAGCTCGCTCCAGCTGCGGCGCGTGCCGCCGCACAACAGCGCCGCGCGGGAGGGGTGGCGGCGCGCCGCCTGGACCAGGAAATGCGCCAGGTTCATCGCCCGGCGCGATACGGGAGCCACGCCGCCAGCGGGCGCCGCGCCGCCAGCATCCGCAACGGAATCCGGACGGCCGCTCATTTGACGCGCTCCAGGATGCTGACGTAGTTGGCCACTGCGGCGCCGCCCATGTTGAACACGCCCGCCAGCGTGGCGCCCGGCACCTGCATGCCCTGCGCTTCGCCCATCAGCTGCAGGCAGGCCATGACGTGCATGGACACGCCCGTCGCGCCCACCGGATGCCCCTTTGCCTTCAGGCCGCCCGACGGATTCACGGGCAGGCGCCCCCCCTTCTGGACCCACCCTTCCCGCAATGCGCGCGCGCCCTGCCCGCGCGGCGCCAGCCCCATGGCCTCGTACTCGATCAGCTCGGCGATGGTGAAGCAATCGTGCGTCTCCACGAGGCTCAGGTCGTCCAGCGTCGCGCCGGCGTCCGCCAGCGCCTCGCGCCATGCGCGCGCCGCGCCCTCGAAAGCGATCGGGTCGCGCCGGCTGAGCGGCAGGATGTCGTTGGCCTGGCGCCGCGCCCTGAAGGAGATGGCGCGGCTCAGGCCGGCGGCCGTTTCCTCGTCCGCCAGCACCAGAGCCGCCGCGCCGTCCGAGATCAGCGAGCAGTCGGTGCGGCGCAGCGGCGCGGCCACGTATGGGTTCTTTTCCGAGACGGCATTGCAGAAATCGAAACCGAGGTCCTTGCGGATCTGCGCGTAGGGATTGTCCACGCCGTTCTTGTGGTTCTTTGCGGCGATGTGCGCCAGCGCCTCGCCCTGATCGCCGTGGCGCTCGAAATAGGCTGCGGCGATACGGCCGAAGACGCCGGCGAATCCGCCGGCGATGTCCGCCTCTTCCTTGCGATAGCTGGCGTTCAACAGGATGTCGCCGATTTCCGCCGTGGGGCGCGAGGTCATTTTCTCGGCGCCAACGACCAGCGCGACGCGTCCTCTCCCCGCCTCGATGAAATCCATCGCCGCGTACAGCGCCGCCGAGCCCGTCGCGCATGCGTTTTCAAGCCGCGCCGCCGGAACCTGCGCCAGGGCCGGATGCGCCAGGGCCACCAGCGCGCCCTGGAAATCCTGCTTCTGGAAGCCGCTGTTCATGACGCCGGCGTAAATGCCGTCCACCGCTTCCGGGGCGACGCCCGCGTGGTCCAGGGCCGCGCCGGACACGCGCGCCATGAGGCTCTCGGTGTCGGGGTCCTCGAGTTTGCCGAATGGGATGTGCGACCACCCCACGATGACGGCACGCTTGCTCATTGCTGTCTCCTCAAGTGTGCCCCGCCCCCTCCGCTCGGCGGATCAGGACTTGGGCTTGGGGGCCGGCGGACGCGCCCGCGTCTCGCGGCTCCCGGGATTGGCCTGCGCTAGCAGGCGTTTGGCCTCGCGGGACAACAGCTTGGCCAACTGAAACTGCCTTTCCTCGTCCATGCGCGACTCGACCGCTGCGATGCTCAGCGCGCCCAGCACATGCCCCTGTTCGTCGCGCAGCGGCATGCCTATGCCCCATGAGCCCGGGACCACCAGGCCGCGGTTCACGGCGTAGCCCTGTTCACGGACTTCGTCCACCAGCGTGCGGATGAGGGGCACCGAATAGTGCGGATAGCGCCGCGCGATCAAGGCCGCGTTGGCCTGCAGGCATGCCTCCACGTCGTCGTCGGGCAGGGCCGCCAGGATGGCCAGGCTGCCGGCGCCGATGCCCAGCGGGTGGCGGTCTCCCGGCAGCAGCACGTGCGTCTTCAGCGGATAGTCGCCGTCTTCGCGCAGCACGCATACCGCGAACACGTCGCGCCGGAGGGAAAAGAAGGCGGAGTCGCCGCATTCGTGCGCCAGCCGCGCCACCACGGGCGCGGCCAGCCGATTGATGCCGAAACGCTCGCTGGCGATATTGCCCAGCACGTGGCATTCGGGCCCGAGGAAGTAGCGGCGGCTGGCCGGGTCCTGCTCGACCATGCCTTCGGCGCTCAGCGCCGCCAGGATGCGGTGGACGGTCGGCTTGCTCATGCCCGTGTCCCGGGTCAGCGCCAACAGGCCCGCGCCCTCGCCGCGCATGCGCGACACGCCGCGCAGCACGAGCATGGCGCGTGAAATCGCCTGGGCGCCGCCGACCTGGGATGAGGTTTCCGCCACATCGTCTCCGTCTGATTTTTCAGATGGTCCATTTTGTGGACCACTGTATTTATCCTGTTTTTTCATTCTGCACCAGTTTTAGTGATTTACGCTAGATAATCGCTGTGATTTAATGAATTTAAGGGTAGTACATAGGTCCATATCATGGACCTCATGCAAAGATAAAGCAAGAAGCCTGGAAAGGCGCTTTATCCGGCCCTCCCCGCAGGGGGCCGGATCTCATAACCAAGGAGACAGCATGAACACGACTCGCCGCAAACTCATGAGCGCCGCGGGAGGCGGCGCGCTTCTGGCCCTGGCGCCGTTCCAGCGCGCGCTGGCCGCGCCGCAGTACCGATACAAGTACGCCAACAACCTGCCGCCCGCGCACCCCATGAACCTGCGCGCCAACGAGGCCGCGCAGAACATCCTGCGCGATACCGGAGGCCGCTTCGAACTGGCCGTGTTTCCCAGCAGCCAGCTGGGTTCCGATACCGACACGCTCAGCCAATTGCGCGCGGGCGCCGTCGAGTTCTTCACCCTGTCCGGGCTGATCCTGTCCACGCTTGTGCCCGCCGCCTCCATCAGCGGCATCGGCTTTGCCTTTCCCGACTACGATGCCGTGTGGAAGGCCATGGACGGCGAGCTCGGCGCGCACATCCGCCGCGAAATCAATGGCAAGGGCCTGATCGTCATGGACCGCATCTGGGACAACGGATTCCGCCAGGTCACCACGAGCTCGCGCGCCATCGCCAGCCCGGACGACTTCCGCGACCTGAAGATCCGCGTGCCCGTGAGCCCCCTCTGGACATCCATGTTCAAGGCGCTGGGCTCTTCGCCAGCCAGTATCAATTTCAACGAAACCTATTCTTCGCTGCAGACCCGCGTGGTCGACGCCCAGGAGAACCCCTTGGCTATCATCCAGACGGCCAAGTTCTACGAGGTACAGAAGTACTGCTCCATGACCAACCACATGTGGGATGGCTTCTGGTTCCTGGGCAACCGCCGCGCCTGGGAAAAACTGCCCGCCGACATCCGCGAGATCGTGGCCAAGCACATCAACGCCGCCGGCATGGCCGAACGCGCGGACGTGCTGGCCCTGAACAACCAGTTGCAGGCCAAGCTGGCGGAGGAAGGGCTGGCCTTCAACACCCCCGACCCCGCCCCCATCCGCGACGCCCTGCGCAAGGCCGGTTTCTATGCGGGCTGGAAGGAGAAATACGGCGAAAAGGCGTGGGGCCTGCTCGAGCAATCCGTGGGGAGCCTGTCATGAGGGCGGCGATGACGCACCCGGCGGAGATGCTGGCGGGCGCCGAGGCGGCGCCGGGCGCCAGGCGCGCCTGGGCAGTCGCGGCCGACAGGGCGCTGGGACACCTGGTGGAGATCCCCGCGGCGATCCTGGTGGTCGCGGAGATCGTCATCCTGTTCTCGGGCATCGTGGCCCGCTACGCGCTGCACGAGCCCCTGGTATGGTCGGACGAACTCGCCTCCATCCTGTTCCTCTGGCTGGCCATGCTGGGCGCCGTCGTCGCCTTCCGCCGCGGAGAGCACATGCGCATGGGCGCGCTGGTCAACCGCGTCTCGCCCGCGGCGCGCGCCGTGCTGGACATGGTGGCGGTGGCGGCCGCGCTGGCCTTCCTGCTCATGCTGCAGGCGCCGGGATTCGAATACGCCTCGGAAGAGCGCTATGTCACGACCGCCGCGCTGGAGATCCCCAACGTCTGGCGGGCCGCCGCCCTGCCCGTGGGCACGGCCCTGATGGCGCTGATCGCCCTGCTGCGGCTGGTCGAACGGGCGCAATGGCGCACCACGGGGCTCGCGCTGCTGCTGGTCGGCGGCGCGGTGGCCGCCATGGCGGCGCTGCAGCCGGTGTTCGCCAGCCTGGGCAATCTGAATCTGCTGATCTTCTTCGTCGGGATCGTGGCGGCGACGGTGTTCGCCGGCGTGCCGATCGCCTTCTCGTTCGGCCTGGCCACGTTCGGCTACCTGTCGCTGACCACCGACGTGCCGATGATGGTAGTGGTCGGGCGCATGGACGAGGGCATGTCGCACCTGATCCTGCTCGCGGTGCCGCTGTTCGTATTCCTGGGCGTCCTGATCGAAATGACCGGCATGGCCAAGCGCATGGTGGCGTTTCTGGCCAGCCTGCTCGGGCACGTGCGCGGCGGGCTGTCCTACGTGCTGATCGGCGCCATGTACGTGGTGTCGGGCATCTCCGGCGCCAAGGCGGCGGACATGGCGGCAGTGGCGCCGGTGCTGTTTCCGGAAATGCGCGAGCGCGGCGCCAACGAGGGAGACCTGGTCGCGCTGCTATCCGCCACGGGTGCGCAGACCGAAACCGTGCCGCCCAGCCTCGTGCTCATCACCATCGGCTCCGTCACGGGCGTATCCATCACGGCGCTGTTCATCGGCGGCCTGCTGCCGGGGCTGGTGCTGGGCATGATGCTGTGCCTGGTCGTCTGGTGGCGCAACCGCCGCGAAGACCTGAGCGCGGCGCGCAAGGCCAGCGGCCGCCAGATCGGGCGCGCGCTGGTGGTGGCGCTGCCGGCGCTGGCGCTGCCCTTCGTCATCCGCGCGGCCGTGGTGGAAGGCGTGGCCACGGCGACCGAGGTTTCCACCATCGGCATCGTCTACGCCACGCTCGTCGGGCTGCTGGTCTACCGCTGCTTCGATGCCAAGCGGCTCAAGCCCATGCTGGTGGACACGGCCTGCCTGTCCGGCGCCATCCTGCTCATCATCGGCACCGCGACCGGCATGGCCTGGGCGCTGACGCAATCCGGTTTCTCCACGCAGCTCGCCACCACAATGGCCGGACTGCCCGGCGGCGCGGCGACCTTCATGGCCGTGTCGATCGTCGCGTTCGTCATCCTGGGCAGCGTGCTGGAGGGCATTCCCGCCATCGTGCTGTTCGGCCCGCTGCTCTTTCCCATCGCCCACCAGATGGGCATCCATGAAGTCCACTACGCCATGGTCGTGATCCTGTCCATGGGGCTGGGCCTGTTCGCGCCGCCCTTCGGCGTGGGCTACTACGCCGCCTGCGCCATCGGCCGGGTCGCCCCCGAAGCCGGCATCCGGCCCATCATGGGATATCTGGGTTCGCTGGCGATCGGCATCGTCGTCATTGCCGCGATTCCCTGGATCTCCACGGGCTTTCTCAAATAGCCCGAACGGGGCGCGCCCTGCCGGCGCGCCCCGACCCGGCCCGCGCCGCAAGTTGAAAAAAACCCACACCGCGCGCGCGACCGTTGATCCGGCTACACCATTTCTATAGAATCTTCAATTCGGGCCTTTGCCCATTCCTTTTTCTCCATTCAACACACCACTGGGAGGCGAACGATGATGTACCCGCATACCGCCGTCCCGCGCGTGTCTCCGCGACGCCATTAAGTCGTCGCCCGCGCGGACCCATCGCTGGATGCCTATCTAGCGACTGGTCCTCCGTGCCCGTCCCAAACCCGTAATCGCAATGCCCGCGCCTATCGCGCGGGCCGTTCCTTCCTCTTTCCACACAAGGACTCCCGGCGTCCTGGTGCCGCCGGGCCATTGCAATGGCTAGAAAAACAAACGATCTTCGAGGACAGGCCTTCAAGGATGTCCTGGGCTTTACCTTCCGCTATTGGCGCGCGCAACCCTGGCGCACGGGGCTGATCGTCGCGCTGGCGCTGCTGTCGGCGCTCGCCGACGTGCTGACGCCGCTGTACGCGGGCCGACTGGTCGACGCCGTGGCGTCCGGCGCCGCGGCCGACGAGCTGGTCTGGAGCGCGGCCCTCACCTCCTTCTGGCTGCTGATCGCGCTGGGCATCGGCAGCGCCCTGCTGCGCCAGGCGGTATTCCAGAACATCATCGTCTTCACGCTGAAGATGATGAATGAAATGGTGTCCAACGCCTTCTATCGGGTGCAGCGCTTTTCCACGGACTGGCACGCCAACAGCTTCGCGGGCTCGACGGTGCGCAAGATCACCCGCGGCATGTGGGCCGTGGACCTCCTGAACGATACGTTGCTGGTCGCGCTGCTGCCCTCGGTCGTCATGCTGGTCGGCGCCACCGCCCTGCTGGGCGCGCACTGGCCCATGATGGGCCTGGTGGTCGGCGCGGGTTCGGTGCTGTACATCGCCGTCACCACCACGCTGTCGCTGCGCTACGTGGCGCCCGCGGCGCGCCTGGGCAACGCCTGGGACACCCGCATGGGCGGCGCCCTGGCCGACGCCGTGAGCTGCAACGCCGTGGTCAAGGCCTTCGGCGCCGAAGAACGCGAAGAAACCCGGCTGGGCCGCGTCGTCGACAAATGGCGCCGCCGCACCCGCCGCACCTGGGTCCGCGGCACGCTGAACGGCGGCGTACAGGCCGCGATGCTGGTGGCGATGCAGGCCGGCATCCTGGGCGTATCGCTGCTGCTGTGGTCGCGCAACCAGGCCAGCGTGGGCGACATCACTTTCGCCCTGACGATGTTCTTCATGCTGCAGGGCCACCTGCGCGACGTGGGCATGCACATCCGCAACCTGCAGCGCTCGGTCAACGACATGGAAGAGCTGGTCGCGCTGGAAAAGCAGCCGCTGGGCGTGGAGGACCGGCGCGGCGCGGGCGAGATCCGCGTCACCGCCGGCGAGATCCGTTTCGAGGACGTGACCTTCCGCTACGGCGCGCATGGCACGGCGCTGTACGACGGGTTCTCCGTCCGCATCGCGCCGGGCGAGCGCATCGGGCTGGTGGGACATTCCGGATCGGGAAAGACCACGTTCATCAAGCTGATCCAGCGCCTCTACGACGTGAACGGCGGCCGCATCACCATCGACGGGCAGGACATCGCCCAGGCGAAGCAGGCCTCGCTGCGCAGCCAGATCGCCATCGTGCAGCAGGAGCCGGTGCTGTTCCACCGCACCCTCGCGGAGAACATTGCCTATGCGCGGCCCGGCGCCACCCAGGGCGAGATCGAGCAGGCCGCCCGGCTGGCCAGCGCCCATGATTTCATCATGGCGCTGCCCAAGGGCTACGACACGCTGGTCGGCGAGCGCGGCGTGAAGCTGTCGGGCGGCGAACGCCAGCGCGTGGCCATCGCGCGCGCGTTCCTCGCCGATGCGCCCATCCTGATCCTGGACGAGGCCACGTCCAGCCTGGACAGCGAAAGCGAAGTGCTGATCCAGCGGGCGATGGACCGCCTGATGGAGGGCCGCACGACGCTGGTCGTGGCGCACCGCCTGTCCACCGTGCGCGCGCTGGACCGCCTGCTGGTCATGGACCACGGCCGCGTCATCGAGGAAGGCAGCCACGAGGCGCTGATCCGTTTGAAGAACGGCCTGTACCGGCGCCTGTTCGAACGCCAGGCCCTGGAACTGACCAAGGGCCTGCGGCCGGACGAGCTGCTGGAGGACGGCGCGGTTCCGCCTCCGGTACGGGACGAAGAAGAGGACGAATCCTCCTACGCCTTCGCCAAATAGGCCTCCTGCGGCGCTTGCGGGTCGGCCGCCCCGCAAGCGCCCGCGTTTCACGCAGGGCGCTGCGCGATCGTCAGGCGCAGCCCGAAGGCGATCAGGGCCACGCCGAACAGCCGGCCCTGGATCTTCTGCGCGCGCGGGCTGGCCGACATCCAGCGCCCCACCGCGCCGCCCGCCAGCGCGCACGCCACGTCAAGCATCAGGCCCAGGCCGACCAGCACCACCCCCAGCAGCGCGAATTGCCGGCCGATGGGACCATGCGCCGGCGACACGAACTGGGGCAACAGCACCGAACAGAACAACAGGGCCTTGGGATTGAGCACATTGGTCAGCACGCCGCTCAGGAGCGCCGGCCCCCAGCCCGCCCTGCTCGGCGCGGCCTGGCCGGCGGCATCGTACGACACCGGCCCAGCGCGCAACAGGCGCACGCCCAGCCAGACCAGGTAGCACCCGCCCACCGCGCGCGCGGCGTCGAAGGCCCACGGGTGAGTCTTGAACAAGGCCGCCAGCCCCAGCGCGGCCAAAGTCACGTGGGCGGCGCGGGCGATCGCCAACCCCGCGGCCACCGCCAGCGCCTGCCCGCGCCCACGCAGCAGGCCGGTTTCCAGCAGCAGGATCATGTCGGGCCCCGGCACCACGTAGACGATCAGCAGCGCCCCCAGAAACATCGCCATATCCGCCATCGCCCGCTCCTGCCTGTCTGGTGTAAGGAGCCCATTCTAAGAAAATCGGGCTGGCATGTGCTTGCTATTCCTGCCACCCTAACTATCATTAGTGGCATATTTCACCAATGGCTTTGTTTGAATCCTCATTTCATGCCAAAACGCGAACTGGACGGCTACGATCGCCGCATTCTCGAGGCCCTGCAGCAGAACGGCCGGCTGACCAATGTCGAACTGGCCGAGCAGATCGGGCTGTCGCCGTCCCCCTGCCTGCGCCGCGTGCGCCTGCTGGAAGAGGCGGGGGTCATCCAGGGGTACGAGGCCAGGCTGGCGCCCGACGAAGTCGGCCTGGGCCTGACCGTCTTCGTGGGCATCAAGGTGGAGCGGCACCACGAACGGGACGCCGCCGAATTCCGCAAGGAAGTCAGCGCGCTGCCGGAAGTCATCTCCGCGCATCTGGTGTCCGGCGAATCCGACTTCCTGCTGCAGGTGGTGGTGCCGGACTTGCGCGCCTACGAGCGCTTCCTGCTCCATACCCTGCTCAAGCTGCCGGGCGTGAAGGATATCCGCAGCAACTTCGCCATCCAGACCGTCAAGCCGCAGAGCCCGCTGCCGCTGGAACACCTGGCCAGGTAGGCCGCTTCAGCGCGCCATCGCGGCCGCGGCGCGGTCCACCGCCTGCGAGCGGCGCTCGAACCGGGCCTGGGACATCGCCAGATAGCGCTCCACCACGGCCGGCTCCGAGGTCTCCGGCGTGCCGCCGGGAAACGGCGGCTTGGGGTCGTATTCGATCTGCAACTGGATCAGCTTGGCCACGTCCTCGCCGCACAGCTCCGCCACGACCTTCAGCCCCATGTCGATGCCCGAGGTCACCCCGCCCGCGGTGAACAGCCTGCCGTCCACGCACATGCGCTCGTCGCTGGGAATGGCGCCGAAGCGCGACAGCAGTTCGCGCGCGCGCCAGTGGCTGGAAGCGCGCTTGCCGCGCAGCAGCCCCGCCGCGCCCAGCAGCAGCGAACCCGTGCAGATGCCGAACACGTACTGCGCTTCCAGCCCCTGCCTGCGCGTGAACGCAACCCAATCGGGATCGACGATGGCATCATCCGTGCCCGGCCCGCCTGGCACCACCAGCAGATCGCAGGGCGGCGCGGACGCGATGGTTTGCGTGGGCACGAAGCACAAGCCTCGATCGGACCGTACCGGATCGCGCGTTTTTGCGACAAAATCCACGGTGAAGCCCGGCGCGCCAGACAGCACCTCGTACGGCCCGGTCATATCCAGCTGGGTCAGGCCCTCGAACAAGAGAAAATTCACATGCATGACGATGCTCCCATAGAAACGCCAGCCTCCAGGATAGGCGGACGCGCCCTGCCGGACGCGCCAATTGCGGCCCCGAATGCGCCATTGCGCATCCTGTTCGTGCTCTACGACGGTTTCCAGCCGCTGGACCTGGCCGGGCCGTGGCAGGCGTTCAGCTCGGCGAACGAAGAGGCCGGACGCAAGCTATACCAATTGCACACCATCGCCGCCACGCCCGTGGTCGCCACCTGGGAACAGGGGCTGCGCATGCAGATGGACGGCACCTTCGCGGACGACGCCGACGCGCCGATCGACACCATGCTCGTGCCGGGCGGCCCCGGCGCGGACCTGGCCAGCGCCCATCGCGAAACGCAAGCCTGGCTGCGCCGCCGCGACCCTGACGCCCGGCGCACCTGCAGCGTATGCACTGGCGCCTTCGTCCTGGCTGCCACCGGCCTGCTCGACGGCCGGGCCGTCACCACGCACTGGCGCTCGGCCACCCGCCTGCAATCCCACTATCCCGCCCTGCGCGTGCAGGACGACCGCATCTTCATCGAAAGCGGCAAGTACTGGACCTCCGCCGGCGTCACCGCCGGCATCGACCTTGCGCTGGCGTTGATCGAACGCGATTTCGGGCCGGATCTGTCGCAACAGGTGGCGCGCAGGCTGGTCGTCTTCATGCGGCGCAACGGCGACCAGCGCCAGTACAGCCAGACCCTGCGCCTGCAGGACCGGGTGGCAGCGCCCTTTCGCGATCTGGTCGAGAAGATGGAAGCGCAGCTGTCGGCGCGCTGGTCGGTGGACGACATGGCCGACGCCTGCCACATGTCGCGCCGGACGTTCCAGCGCAAGTTCGCCGCGCATTTCGGCGTCGCTCCCACCGAGGTGCTGAGGCGGCTGCGCCAGGAGCGCGCGGCGGCGCTTGCCGCGAGCGGCAAGGTATCCAGGAAGGAAATGGCGCGCCAGTTCGCGCTGCGGCCGGCGCCGGGACGGACGGCGCCGGAATGACGCCCTAGCCGGCCAGGCCCACCGAGACGCCGCCGCAGACGTACAGCAGCTGCCCGGTGGTGAAGCCCGCCCGCGGATCGAGGAACATGGCGACCGCATGGGCCACCTCTTCCGGCCGGCCCACCCGACCCGCCGGAATCGAGGCTTCCAGCGCCAGCGTCTTGGGCGCGCCGGGAGGATTCGACTGGTTGAACAGCTCGGTGGCCACCGGCCCCGGCGCCACGGTATTCACCGTGATGCCATCGCTCGCCAGTTCCAGCGCCCAGGTCCGCGTCATGCCCGCCAGCCCCGCCTTGGACGCGCCGTAGACGGTGCGCCCGCCCTTGCCCAGGCCCGCGCGGCTGCCGATGTTCACCACCCGCCCGTAGCGCGCCGCCCGCATGCCGGGCAGAAGCGCCTGCATGAGCAACAGCGGCGCCGTGACGTTCAGCGCCATCGTCCGGGCCATCTGCTCCTGCGTCACGTCCTCCAGGTTGGCGACCTGGATCATGCCCGCGTTGTTGACCAGGTGCAGCACGGAGCGCTCGGCGGCCAGCTCCCGCGCGGCGGCGATGGTCGCCGCCGCGTCGCCCAGGTCCACCGAGCGGAACGTCTCACCTGGCAGCGGCGCCTGGGGCGCCCCGCGGCTGAAGTTGACGACCTGGTAGCCGTCCTCGATCAGGCGCGCGACGATGGCGCGGCCGATGCCCCGGCTGCCGCCGGTGACCAGTGCGGTGGGAGTGTTCATTGCGCGGTGATCCCCTTGTCCTTGATGAGCCCGCCCCATTTTTTGCGCTCCTGGCTTTCGAAGGCCGCCAGATCGGCGCCGAACAGCGTGCCGGGCTTGGCCCCCATGCCCGCGAAGTTCTTCGCGATGGCCTGGCTCTGCAGGCCGCTGCGGGCGGCTTCGATCAGTTGCTTTACCACGGGTTCCGGCGTGTTGCGCGGGGCGTACAGCGCGAACCAGGCCGTGACGTCGAAGCCCGGCAGGCCCGACTCCGCGACGGTCGGGAGATCGGGCACCGACGGATCGCGGGTGGACGAGGTCACGGCCACGCCGCGCACCAGGTTCCCGTCCTTGATCTGCGCCAGCGATCCGGGCAGATTGTCGAATAGCAGGTCGACCTGTCCGCCGGCCACCGCCGGCAGCGACGCGGACGTCCCCTTGAACGGCACGTGCAGCATCGTCACGCCCGCCATGGCCTCGAAATACGCGCCCGTCAGGTGCACCGACGAACCGACGCCGGGCGAGGCATAGGTCAGCTTCTTGTCCTTGGATTGCTTGGCCGCCTTGATCACGTCGGCCACCGTTTTGTACGGAGACTTGGCGCTGACGGCAATGACGTTGGGCGTCGTCGACACCAGCGCGATGGGCACCAGGTCCCGCTCGGGATCGAACGCCATATTGTTGTAGAGGAACTGGTTGATGGTCTGGGTGCCGATGGTGCCCAGGCCCAGCGTATAGCCGTCCGCCTTGGCGCGGGCCACGTAGGCCATGCCGATGTTGCCGCCCGCGCCGGGCTTGTTCTCGACCAGCACGGTCTGCTTCAGGCCCGGTTCCAGCGCGTGGGCGATGGCGCGGCCGAAGATGTCCGCCCCGCCTCCGGGCGGATACGGCACGACGACGGTGACGGGATGGTCGGGGTAGCCCGCCGCGTGGACCGCGGGCAGCGCCAGCACGGCCAGCGCCGCGACTGCGAGGCCGCGGCGCCAGGCGGCGCGCGGATGCAGGAATTGCGTCATGGTTTTGTCTCCTACCGAATCCGCTGCTTGCGGATTTCTTTTGGGTTTCTTTTGGGTTTCTTTTTAAAGTACGTAAATACGTACTATATTAATAAGAACATAGAAAACCGACAGGAGACAAGCAAATGAAACGCTGGACCCGACGCCCGGAAGGCTCGACCTGGGGCGACTTCGGCGCGGACGACGAGCTCGGCCGCCTGAACCTGCTGACCGAGGAAAAAGTGCTCCAGGCGGTGCGCGAGGTGCGGGCCGGCAAGGTGTTCTGCCTGTCGCTGCCGCTGGACCTGCCCGGCGGCAACGTGCTGAATCCGCGCCGACACGCGCCCACGCTCAAGCCCACGTTCCGCGAAGGCACGCCCTACCTGAATTTCCAGATGTCGCAGGTGCAGCCCGATGCGGTGGACGTGCTGTCCGACGACCAGGTCACCCTGTCCATGCAGTACTCCACGCAATGGGACGGCCTGTGCCATGTGGGCGCGATGTTCGACATCCAGGGCGACGGCGAAGCCCGCCGCGTCTACTACAACGGCTACGCGGCCGGCGTGGACGTGTTCGGCGGAGCCGACGCCTCGGCCGACGCCTGCTGCCCGCCGGGCGGCTCGTACGCGCGCAAGCTCAGCGTCAGCCGCTACGCGGAAAAAGGCATGCAGGGCCGGGGCGTCCTGGTGGACCTGGAACGCGCATTCGGCCCCGGGCGCACGATCGTGGACCATGCCGGGCTGCAGGCCACCATGCAGGCGCAACACGTATCGGTCGAGGCCGGCGACATGCTGGTGCTGCGCACCGGCTTCGCCGAAGCCGTCGTGGCCATGAACGGCCAGCCCGACCCGCACAAGCTGGAGCAGACCGGCGCCGTGCTCGACGGGGCCGACCCGGCGCTGCTGGACTGGATCACGCAGTCCGGCATCGCCGCCATCTGCGCGGACAACTATGCGGTCGAGGCCTACCCGGCGCGCACCTCGGGGCCCGGCCATTCCATCCTGCCGCTGCATCACCATTGCCTGTTCAAGCTGGGCGTGCCGCTGGCCGAGCTCTGGTATCTGAAAGACCTGGCCGACTGGCTGCACGCGCAGGGCCGCAATCGCTTCCTGCTGACCGCGCCGCCCCTGCGGATGCCCGGCGCGGTGGGTTCCCCGGTGACGCCGATCGCCACGGTGTAAGCCATGCCCTTTCCGTACTCGACGTTCTCCGCGCACCTGGACGCGCTCGCCGCGCGCCAGCCCGACGCCCCGCTCCTGATCGATCAGGACCGGCCGGTCACCGCCCAGGCGCTGCGCGCGCATAGCCGCGCTCTGGCCGCCGGACTTGCCCGCCTCGGCGTGCAGCCGGGGCATCGCGTGGCGGTCTGGCTGCCCAATTGCGCGGCCTGGGTGGAATCCTTCCTGGCCTGCGCGCACCTGGGCGCCCTGGTGCTGGCGGTCAACACGCGCTTTCGCGCGTTGGAAGTGGCCGACATCCTCGGCCGCGGCCAGGCCGACTGGCTGGTGTACTGGCCGGGGTTCAAGGGCATCGACTTCCAGGGCATCCTGGAGGGCGTCGCGCCCGAGCGCCTGAAGCGGCTGCAAGGCGTGATCGCGCTGGGCGAGGCGGGCGAATCCCCGCCGGCACACGGCAAGCCGGCGCACCGCTATGCTGACCTGCTGGCCTGCCCCGATCCCGCGCCTGCCGCCCGGGACAACGCCGGCGTGCTGTGCTTCACCACATCCGGAACCACCTCCAAGCCCAAATTCGTGCTGCACGACCAGCGCACGCTGCTGCGCCACGGCGCGGCGGTGGCCGGGGCCTATGGCTACGACGCCCGCAGCTGCGTGCTGGCCAGCGCGCCGTTCTGCGGCGCCTTCGGCTTCGCCACGCTGGTGGGCGGCCTGGCGCAGGGCGTGCCCGTGGTCTGCGCGCCCGTCTTCAACGCGGCCCAGTCCGCCGCCGCCGTGCGCCGCTACGCGGTCACGCACACTTACGCCAACAATGAAGCGCTGGTCGGGATGATGCAGGCCGCCGCGCCGGGCGATTTCGCTTCCGTGCGGCTGTTCGGCTTCGCCAGCTTCACGCCGGCGCTGGACCATATGCTAGACCTCGCCCGGGAAGCCGGCGTGCCGCTTACCGGCCTGTACGGATCCAGCGAACTGGTGGCGCTGGTTGCCGGCCAGCCCCGCGACCCGGCCGAAGGCGAGGTCTCCGCCCGCCACCTGCCCGGCGGCACCCTGATCTACCCCGACGCCCGCGTGCGCGCGCGCGACCCTGTCAGCGGCCAGGTCCTGCCCCACGGCCAGTCCGGCGAGATCGAAATCCTGTCCCCCAGCCTGATGCAGGGCTACCTGGACAACCCCGAGGCCACCCGCGGCGCGCTGACCGCGGACGGCTATTTCAAGACGGGCGACCTTGGCTACACGCTGACCCCGCGCCAGTTCGTGTTCCAGACGCGCATCGGCGATTCGCTGCGCCTGTCCGGCTTTCTCGTCAATCCCGTGGAGATCGAGCAGGTGGTCGAAACCCTGCCCGGCGTGCGCGCCTGCCAGGTCGTGGGCGCCGCTCACGCCGGCAAGATCGTGCCCTACGCCTTCGTGCTGCTGCGCGAAGGCGCCCAGGCCGATCCGGCGGGCTGGACCGCGGCCTGCAAGGCCGCGATGGCCGGCTTCAAGGTGCCCGCCGGCTTCGGCGTGCTGGACGCCTTTCCCTCGGTGGAAAGCGCCAATTCGGTCAAGATCCAGAAACACCGGCTGCGCGAGATGGCGGACGCCGCCCTCGCCCAGGCCGCCACGCCGCCTTCGCCCTGACCATGTCCGCCCGCAAGCTTTTCTCGCACAGCCCACAACCGCTCTACCTGCAGGCGGCGGCGCTTTTCCGCAGCCATATCCAGAACCGTACCTGGCGGCCGGGCCAGCAGATCCCGCCACTGGAATCCCTGATGGAAACCTACGGCATCTCGCGGGCCACGATCCGCCAGGCCTTCGGCCTGCTGGAAGAAGACGGCCTGATCCGGCGCTCGCGCGGCTCGGGCACCTTCGTCAACGCCGAACTGCCCGAGACGCCTACCCTGCTGATCCCCAAGACCTGGGCGGAAACCGTGGAACTGAGCAACCAGCTGGGCACGGTTTCGCTGGTGGAGTCCAGCGCCGATTCGCCGCTGCCCGACACCCTGGGCATGCCCTGCGGCGCCGAGCGCGGCGGCAGCTTCCAGTACCTGCGCCGGGTGCACACCACGGAGGCCGGCCCGTTCTGCTATAGCGAAGTCTTCCTGGACAGCGGGCTGTTCCGCAAGCACCGAGCCCGCATCCAGAAAAGCACCGTGGCGCCCGTGCTGGACCAGTTCTACGGCGCGCGCATCAGTGAAGCCCGCCAGGTGCTCAACGTGATCGAGGCGGGCCAGGAATCCGCCGAATCCCTGCAGATTCCCGTGTCGTCCCCGGTTGCGGAATTGCGCCGCTACGCCTGCATCGACGGCCGCGTGGTGTATTTCGCCCGGCTGGAATTCCCCTTCCGCAAGGTGCGGATGGAATTCGATCTGCTGACCGAGCGCTGAAGCGAGGCGCGCCCCACCCGTTTTTCCAAGAACAGAGCGCCGCAGCAAGCCCCGAGGCGCCTTCCGCAGTATCCGAAAAGATCCGGCAAAAAAGGAGACCCGCCATGAAATGCCCCGGAACGCCCCGGATTTCCCTGCAGTTGCGCAGCACGCTTGCCCTCTTGTCCGCCGCCACCCTCGCCGCCGCGGCCAGCGCCGCGCCGGCGCAGCCCGCGGCGATCTCCGACGACGTGGTCCGCCTGGGCCTGATACTGGACATGAGCGGCATCTACGCCGACGTGACCGGCAAGGGCAGCGCCACCGCGGCCGAAATGGCCATCGCCGATTTCGGCGGCACGGTGCTGGGCAAAAAGATAGACCTGATGGTGGTAGACCACCAGAACAAGGCCGACATCGCCGCGGCCAAGGCGCGCGAGTGGTACGACACCCAGAAGGTGGATGCCATCATGGACGTGGCGGGATCCGCGCCGGCCCTGGCGGTGCTGGAAGTCGCCCGCGAAAAGAAGAAGATCGTGGTCTTCAGCGGGCCGGGCACCGAACGCATCACCAACGACCTGTGCTCGCCCTATTCCGTCCACTACACCTACGACACCTGGTCGCTGGCCAACACCACGGCGCGCGCCACCGTCGAGCAAGGCGGCAAGCGCTGGTACTTCCTGACGGCCGACTACGCGTTCGGCCATACGCTGCAGGCGTCCGCGACCGACGTGGTCAAGGCCAACGGCGGCACGGTGCTGGGCGCGTCCCGCCACCCGCTGGGCTCCAGCGACTTCGCCTCCTACCTGCTGCAGGCCCAGGCCAGCCGCGCGCAGATCGTGGGCCTGGCCAACGCCGGCGGCGACACGGTCAACGCCATCAAGGCCGCCAGCGAATTCGGCCTGACCAAGGGCGGCCAGAAGATGGCGGGGCTGCTGCTGTACATCAACGACATCCACGCCATCGGGCTGGAAGCCGCGGCCGGCCTGACGCTGACCGAAGCCTTCTACTGGGACATGAACGACCAGACCCGCGCCTGGTCGCAACGCTACTACGACAAGCTCAAGAAGATGCCGAACATGAGCCAGGCCGGCACCTATTCCTCGGTGATGCACTACCTGAAGGCCGTGCAGGCCGCCGGCACCGACGAGCCCGCCGCGGTCATGAAGCAGATGAAGGCCATGCCGATCAACGACTTCTTCGCGGCCAACGGCCGCATCCGCGAAGACGGCCGCATGGTGCACGACATGTATCTGTTCGAGGTCAAGCAGCCGTCGGAATCCAAGCGCCCCTGGGACTACTACAAGCTGGTGGCCACCCTGCCGGGAGACCAGGCCTTCATGCCGCTGTCCAAGTCCACCTGCCCGCTGGTGAAGAAGTAGCGCGGCAACGCCGGGGGAGCGCCCGCCCGGTCCCCCGGGGCATCGCCGCGCCGGGCGTCATGGCGTACGCTAGAGCCTGCCCACCCGGAGACACGCATGTCCACTTCCCCGCCGCAGCGTCCCATCCCCGCCACCATCGCCGCGGTGGTCCGCGACGGCCACGTGCTGCTGGTGCGCCGCGCCAATCCGCCCGACATGGGCCGCTGGGCCTTCCCCGGCGGCAAGATCGACGCGGGCGAACGCCTCGAAGCCGCCGCGGCGCGCGAGCTGCTGGAGGAAACGGGGGTGCGCGCCGAGCCTTTGCAGGTGTTCGACGCCGTGGACGTCTTCGACCGCGACGACGCGGGCGCACTGCGCCGCCACTTCATCCTGATCGCGGTGCTGTGCCGCTGGCAATCGGGCGAACCCATCGCTGGCGACGACGCCGCCGAGGCCCGCTGGGTGCCATTGGAGGTGCTGGACAAGCATGCCCTGGCGACCAGCTTCGGCGTAGCCGAACTGGCGCGCAAGGCGGCGGCTCTGGCGGCAGCCCTGCGCGCCTTGCCCTGAGACGCGGCATGTTCGATACCTACCTCTCCCGCTGGAAGCTGGCGCCCGACGGCGCCCCCATCGTCACCCGCGCGGCGCGGCTGCTTCCCGTGCGGCACGAGGGCCGGCCCGCCATGCTCAAGGTCTCCCACGAAGAGGACGAGAAGCAAGGGGGCGTGCTGATGCGCTGGTGGGACGGCCACGGCGCGGCGCGCGTGCTGGCCCACGACGGCGACGCCATCCTGCTGGAGCGGGCCACCGGCGCGCGATCCCTGGCCGCCTATGCCCGCAATGGCCGCGACGACGAAGCCACGCGCATCATCTGCGGCGTGTTGAAGGAACTGCATGCGCCGCGCGCCAAGCCCTTGCCCGCGCTGCGCCCGCTCGAGGACTGGTTCGCGGACCTGTGGCCCGCCGCCCGGGCCCATGGCGGCATCCTGGCGCACAGCGCCCGCCACGCCCGCGCCCTGCTCGACAGCCAGCGCGAACCGGCGGTGCTGCATGGCGACGCGCACCACGACAACATCCTGGACTTCGGCGAACGCGGCTGGCTGGTCATCGACCCCAAACGCCTCTACGGCGAGCGCGCTTTCGACTACGCCAACATCTTCTGCAACCCCGACCTGGCGGATCCCGTTCCCCCCGTGGCCGTGGCGCCGGGATGCTTCGAGCGCAGGCTCGATATCGTGGCCGCGCACTCCGGCCTGGACCGCCGCCGGCTGCTGCAATGGGTGGCGGCCTGGTGCGGGCTGTCGGCCGCCTGGTTCCTGAACGACGGCGACGACGCCGCGATCGACCTGGACATCGCCGCGCAGGCCCTGGCGCTGCTGGACCGATGAGCCGCGAAGGCGCAGGGGCGCGCCGCAAGAACGAGGCAGGCTCCGTGCGGTAAGGTGTAGGCCCTCACCCCTTATCTCTTCATTCCTGGAGCACCGAATGACCGGATTGTTCATCGTGGTGGCGGCGCTGGCGTTTCTGATGCTGGCGGCGTATCGAGGCTATAGCGTGATCCTGTGCGCCCCCATCGCCGCGATGGGCGCCGTGCTGCTGACGGACCCTTCGGCGCTGGCGCCGGTATTCTCGGGCATTTTCATGGAGCGCATGGCGGGGTTCGCCAAGCTCTACTTCCCCGTCTTCCTGCTGGGCGCGGTGTTCGGCAAGCTGATCGAGCTGTCGGGCTTTTCGCGCGCCATCGTGCAGGCGGTGCTGAGACTGATCGGGGCGGAGCGCGCCATCATGGCCATCGTGCTGGTCTGCGCGGTGCTGACCTATGGCGGCGTGTCGCTCTTCGTGGTGGTGTTCGCGGTCTACCCGTTCGCCGCCGAAATGTTCCGCCAGGGCGGCATACCCAAGCGCTTGATGCCGGGCGCGATCGCCCTGGGCGCGTTCACTTTCACGATGACCGCCCTGCCCGGCACGCCGCAGATCCAGAACATCATCCCCACCACATTCTTCGAGACCACCACCTGGGCGGCGCCATGGCTGGGACTCATCGGCGCGGCCTTCACGCTGACCGCCGGCATTGCCTATCTGGAGTGGCGCCGCAGGCGCGCGGCGGCGGCCGGCGAGACCTATGGCACGGACCTGCGCAACGAACCGGCCACTCCGCCCGGCGAACGGGACCATCACCCGCTCATCGCGCTGCTGCCGCTGGTCGTGGTGGGCGTGGCCAACTACCTGCTGACGCGCGCGATCCCGGGCTGGTATCCGGCCGGTTCCGAAGTGGCGCTGCCCGGCCTGCCCCAGCCCCTGCCCGCCAATGCCGAGGACCAGGTGGCCCTGTGGGCGGTCATGGGCGCGCTGATCGCGGGCATCGTCACCATCCTGCTGTTCTCGTTCCGGGCCATCAAGGCGCACTTCGCCGACGGCAGCAAAAGCGCGGTCTCGGGCGCCCTGCTGGCCTCGATGAATACCGCCGCCGAGTACGGTTTCGGCGGCGTCATCGCCGCGCTGCCCGGCTTCCTGCTGGTGGCCGATGCGCTCAAGGCCATTCCCGATCCCCTGGTAGGCGAAGCGGTGGCCGTAACCTCCTTGGCCGGCATCACGGGTTCGGCCTCGGGCGGCATGAGCATCGCGCTGGCCGCCATGGCGCAGACCTTCATCGACAGCGCCAACGCGGCGGGCATTCCGATGGAAGTGCTGCACCGGATCGCCGCCATGGCCAGCGGCGGCATGGACACATTGCCCCACAACGGCGCGGTGATCACGCTGCTGGCGGTGACCGGCCTTACGCACCGCCAGTCCTACGGCGATATTTTCGCCATCACCATGATCTCGACCTTGTCGGTGTTCCTGGCGATCACCGTGTATTACCTCACGGGCATCGTCTGAGCGAAGGCGGGGGCAATGACCTCCGCCAGCCACTGCGTGAACACGCGGACCCTGGCGGATACCTGCCGGTTCTGCGGGTACAGCACCGACACCGGCATGGGCGCGGGCGGCATGGCGGGCAGCACGATCCTGAGTTCGCCTGCCGCCAGCTCGCGCTCGATGCGGTAGCGCGGCACCTGGACCAGCCCCAGGCCCGCCAGCGCCGCGCCCGTGTAGAGTTCAGCCCCCGTGACGCTGACCACGGCCCGGGGCCGGACCTGCACGTTGCGCCCGTCCACCATGAAATCCAGGGGCAGGCTGCGTCCCGTCGCGCTGGACAGGTAGTCCACCGCGCAGTGTTCCTCCAGGTCTTCCAGGCGCCTGGGCTCGCCACGGCGCGCCAGGTAGGCCGGGCTCGCGACGGTCACCTGGGGCATCAGCGCGATCTGCCGCCCGACCAGCGATGAATCCTGCAGGGAACCCGTGCGCAGCACGCAATCCACGCCTTCGCGCACCAAGTCCACCAGGCGGTCGTCCTCGCCCAGGTGCAGCACGATATCGGGATAGCGTTCCAGGAAACCGGGCAGGCCCGGCATCACGAAGAACCTGGCCAGCGTGCCCTGCGCGTTGACGCGCAGCATGCCCTTGGGCGCCGTGTCCAGGAAGGCGCCGTCGGCCTCTTCCAGGTCGGCCAGCAGCCGGACGCAGCGCCGGTGGTGGGCCTCGCCGTCATGCGTCAGCCGCACTTGGCGGGTGGTGCGTTCGAGCAGCCTTGCCCCCAGCCGAGCCTCCATCCGCTTGATCAGATTGGTGACCGTGGGACGGGGAATCTGCAGATCCTCGGCCGCCTTGGAGAAGCTGCCGCGCTCGGCAATGCGCACGAACACCCGCATTTCCTGGAAACGATCCATGGCGTGTCGCCCATTATTAATGCAAATGAAATTATGTTAGCGAATATAGAGTAATTATCTTCAGTCTGGAATAGTTCATGATGCCACCCATCCCCCTCACACACTGGAGAAACGCCATGAGCACCCAAGCCCCGCAACGCATTGCCCTGGTCACCGGCGGATCGCGCGGCATCGGCGCCGCCATCGCGCGCCGGCTGGCCCGCGACGGTTTCGCCGTCGCCATCAACTACGCTTCCAGCGCGGCGCAAGCCGACGCGCTGGCGCGCGACATCCAACAGGCTGGCGGCCGCGCAGCCGCGGTGCGTGCCGACGTGTCGCGGGCCGAGGACGTGCGCGCCATGTTCGACCAGGTGGAAGCGGAGCTGGGCCCCATCGACGTGCTGGTCAATAGCGCCGGCATCCTCGACGTCAAGCCGCTGGCCGAGACCAGCGACGAACTGTTCGACCGAACCTTCGCCATCAACACGCGCGGCACGTTCAACACGCTGCGCGAGGCGGCCGCCCGCCTGGCCGACGGCGGCGCCATCATCAACGTGTCCAGCACCACCGTCGCGCTCAACCTGCCCGGCTATTCCGTCTACATCGCGAGCAAGGCCGCCGTGGAAAGCCTCACCCAGGTGTTCGCCAGGGAATTGCGCGGCCGCCGCATCACCGTCAACGCGGTCGCCCCCGGCCCCGTCGCCACGGAACTGTTCATGAAAGGCAAAAGCGCTGAACTGATCGAGCACTACGCCAAGCTGCCGCCCCTGGAGCGCCTGGGTCAGCCCGACGATATCTCGGGCGTGGTGTCGTTCCTGGCAAGCCCCGACGCCGGCTGGGTCAACGGCCAGGTCCTGCGCGCCAACGGCGGCATCGCCTGAGCGCGCCCTCGTCCCTATGCATGAGTCCGTCCGCCTCGGCGGACGCGCGGCGCGTCGCCCCGATAGCCGCGAATTTGCTTGCGCACTCATCCGTTCTACCCATGCGCGCCTCGGCTGATGGGTTGAGCGGCTGTTGGCGCCGGGCGCTTTTTTCCAACGATCACTCGGGCCTTTGACTTACGGACAAGTCTGGCCAGTCGCATGAGGTTTGCATGAGACGGAGGGCGGAAGGTCTGTATTAGGCTGACTTCCGCAGTACTCCGACTCACCTTGATCGATTGGACGAAAGCAAATGAATCAACTCATTCATCCGGACTGCCACCCCTTCACCGCAGCAGGCAATCTGAAACAGATCTCCGCGTTCTACGAGGAGGGACGTCGAGTCATGTGGATGATGCTCCGGGCGCAACCGCGCCCATGCTTTAACCATGAACTGATAGACGAAATCATGAACCTGGCGCGCGCCGCCAAGGATTCGGGCCTGCCCATCGACTTCTGGGTCACGGGCTCGCTGGTTCCGCAGATCTACAACGTCGGCGGCGATCTCAATTTCTTCGCCGAAGCCATCCGCACCGGCAAGCGCGAAGCCCTGCGCGCCTATGCCAGGGCCTGCGTGGATTGCGTGCACGCCGCCACGCGCGGCTTCGACACGGGCGCGATCTCGCTTGCGATGATCGAGGGCTCGGCGCTGGGCGGCGGCTTCGAAGCCGCGCTGGCCCATCACTTCGTGCTGGCCCAGAACAACGCCCGCATGGGCTTTCCGGAAATAGCGTTCAACCTGTTCCCCGGCATGGGCGGCTATTCGCTGGTGGCACGGCGCTCGGGCATGAAGCTGGCGGAAGAGCTGATCGGCACGGGCGAATCCCATACCGCGGAATGGTTCCACGCCCGCGGCCTGGTCGACGTGCTGTTCGAGCCGGGCGACGCCTACAAGGCCACGCGCACTTTCATCGACGTCATGCGGCCCAAGCTCAACGGCATGCGCGCCATGCTGCGCGCGCGCCAGCGCGTGCTGACGCTGCCGCGCTCCGAGCTGATGGACATTACCGAGGATTGGGTGGAAGCCGCTTTCGCGATCGACCCCAAGGACCGCGCCTACATGGAGCGCCTGGTGATCGCGCAGAACCGCCGCAGCGCCGTCACGGCCGATGCCGCGATGGACGCCACCATGCACTGATTCCGGGGGCCAGGCCGGCTGCCTCAGGCGATCAGATGCAGCCGGCGGCGCTGGGTCAGCCAGGCGGTGAACTCCGCCGCCGGCATGGGCTTGGCGTACAGATAGCCCTGCTTGGCGTCCACGCCCAGCGTATCCACGAACACCGCCTCTTCGGTCGTTTCCACGCCTTCGGCGATCACCTTGAGCTCCAGCGTCCGCGCCACCGCGACGATGGCGCGCGCCAGCGCCTGCGACACCGGGTTCTCGTTCACCCCCCGCACGAAACTGGCGTCCAGCTTGATCGCATCCAGCGGAATGCGGGCGAGCTGCGACAGCGAGGAATAGCCCGTGCCGAAATCGTCCAGATGGACGCGCGCGCCCAGTTGCCGGAATTGCTTGATCAATTCGATCGCGGCGCCTTCGTCCTCGATCAGGCAGCTTTCGGTGAGCTCGATGTCCAGCAGGCAGGGATCCAGGCTGGCGTCGCTGATGGCGCGCATGAACTCGCTGACCACGCCCTTGTCGTTCAACTGGCGGGCCGACATGTTGATGGCGATCCGGATGTTCAGGCCGTCGCGCTTCCAGGCGGCCGCCTGGCGGGCGGCCTCGCGCATGACCCATACGCCCAGCGGCGAGATCAGGCCCGACTCCTCGGCATACGGGATGAAGGCGTCCGGGCCTACCATGCCGCGTTCGGGCGAACGCCAGCGCACCAGCGCTTCCACGCCGTCCACTTCGCCCGTGCGGCCGGCCAGCTTGGGCTGGTAATAGAGCATCAGGTGGTCTTCGGCCAGCGCCTTGCGCAGGTTGGTGTCCAGCCAGACGTAGTCCGCGTTGCGCCGGTCCATCGCGGGCTGGAAGACGCGGTAGGTATGGCGCCCCGCCTCCTTGGCCACGTACATGGCGATGTCGGCGCTGCGCACCACGCTGTCCAGGTCCGCGCCATGGTCGGGATACATGGCGATCCCGATGGAGCAGCTGGTGTAGACCTCGATCAGCCCCTGGCGGAAAGGTTCGCGCAGGCGCTCGATGATGCGCTGGGCGGTGGCTTCGAGCTCCCAGGGCTGGGCCGCCTCCTGCAGGACGATGAACTCGTCGCCGCCCAGCCGCGCCAGCGTCTGGCCCTCGGACAGGCAGGAAGATATGGCCACCGCCACCGCCTTGAGCAGGTGGTCGCCGAAACCGTGGCCATAGTGGTCGTTGATGCGCTTGAAGTTGTCCAGGTCCAGGAACAGCACGCCGCCCCGCCCGTCCGGCCCCGCCGCCAGCGCCGCCTTCAGCCGCGTCGTGATCGCGTGGCGGTTGGGCAGGTTGGTCAGCATGTCGGTATTGGCCAGCACGCGCAGGCGTTCCTGGGCCTGGCGCTCTTCCGTGATGTCGGTGCCCGAGCAGATCAGGTAGACGCGCTTTTCGCCGCTGCCGCTGGTGACGAACTTGTTGCGGAACAGGAACAGCCGCGGGCCCTTGACCGTATTGATGACCCGCTCGGCTTCGTACGACTGGCCGCGCTTGTAGAACTCGGCGATATTGCGGCGCGACGCGATCGCCTCTTCGCGCGTCATGAACATCTCGAAGACGCTGCGGCCGACGATGTCCTGTTCGCGCTTGCCGGTGTATTCCTCGCTCAGCTTGTTGAAGCGCTGCACACGGCCGTTCTGGTCGACGATGACGATGACCGAGTTGGCCTCGGACACCACGGTTTCGGCGAAGGACAGCCCCTCGACGAGGTCCTTCGCCACGGATTCGGTATCGGAATGGGCCGACGCGGTGCCGGCCCATTCATTGGGGTTGATCTTGCGGCCGACCAGATGAAGGCGCAGCATGTCGCCGTACAGCGCGATGTCGATGCGTACGCTGGAAGTGATGCCCGTCAACGCGCGTATCGCCCCCGCCTGCTCCGGCCGCAGCGGCGTGGCGATGTTGGCGGCCCCCTTGACCGCCGCCAGTTCGAATGCGTCGCTGTCGGCGGACAGGCGCCAATACGGGCTATGCGTACCGAAATGCGCGTACAGGATCGATCTTTCGTCCTGGTTCTCTGTCATTGTGGTATCCCCCTGCCGTCCTAGGATGGCCCGCAAAATACATTACGGCCTAGTCAATTCGGGGTCAACCTCCCCGTGCTGCGCCGCGAGCGGATTATTGCGGAATATTGCATCATCCGGCCCGCGCCGCGCAGCGAACCTTCAGGGCCGCAATCGAGTTGATGCGCGCACCCGGGCTTTCGCGCAAGCCTTGTTGCGCGCCTGCCGAGGTCGTTCACAAGCAACAACGCCGGAAATTCCTGACGGAACTTCCGGCGAGTGACGCAACGGCGCAACCTCTCGGCAACGCGATGGGACGGTCAATCGCCCTTGACGCCGGCCTCGTCGATCACCTTGGTCCAGCGCGCGACCTCGGCCGACACGCGGGCGCCGGCGTCGGCGGGCGACGTCCAGGTGGCGATCGCGCCCTGGTTCAGCAACGACGCCTTGACGTCCGGCTTGGCCAGGATCTTCTTCAGTTCCCCGTTCAGGCGCTCCACCACCGGAGCCGGCGTGTTGGCCGGGGCCACGATGCCGAACATCGAGCTCACCTCGAAGTCCTTCAGTCCGGCTTCCGCCGCGGTGGGCACGTCCGGCAGCGCATCCACGCGCTGCGGCGAAGTCACCGCCAGCGCCCGCAACTTGCCCGCCTTGATGTTGGCCTGGGCCGCCGGCACGGTCTCGATCATGCTGAGCACCTGGCCGCCCATCAGGTCGGTCATGGCGGGCCCGCTGCCCTTGTAAGGCACGTGCAGCACGTCGACGCCCGCCGTGCGCTTGAACATTTCGCCGGCCAGGTGCTGGGGCGAACCGTTGCCGGCCGACGCCATGGTCATGAAGCCCGGCTTGGACTTGGCCAGCGCGATGAACTCCGCCAGCGTATTCGCCTGGACCGAGGGATTCACCACGAACACCAGGGGCACCGTGCCCACGATGGACACCGGCGCGAAGCTCTTCTCCACGTCGTAGGTGACGCGGCCGCGGTACAGCGCGGCGTTGATGGAGTGGCTGGTCAGCGCGCCCATCAGCAGCGTGTAGCCGTCGGCCGGCGCCTTCGCGACCTGGTCCGCGCCGATATTGCCGGCGGCGCCCGCGCGGTTCTCCACCACCACCGACTGGCCCAGCGCGCCCGTCAGTTCCTGCGCCAGCACGCGGCCGATCACGTCGGTCGCGCCGCCGGGCGGGTACGGAACGATCAGGCGGATCGGCTTGTCGGGATAGACATCGGCGGCCAGCGCCGGAGCGGATACGCCGGCGCACAACGCCAGCAGGGAAAACAGCACGGCGCGGCGCGGCCGCAGACGCAGGTCTGACATGTAGGTCTCCTGTCGGGATGGGTATAGGAATTAAAGGGACGCCCGGCTCGTCAACGGCGCCAGTGTAGGATCAGTCACTTGATAGAAGAAGCAGAATTTTTCTATCGACTGATCTGAAATTAAGATCAATAAAATACCCAGCACAAAGCGCTTGCCGCCGCTTTCAAAGGCTGGCTATGATGCTGCCACCAGATTATCAATAATATTATCGAGAGCAAAAATGACGGACGAGACCAAGCACGGCAAGCGGGCCCCGGGGCCTTTCGACAGCGCGGGCACGGCCTCGCGCGGCGTGGCCCGCGGCCTCACCAACTATGGCGACACCGGCTTTTCGCTCTTCCTGCGCAAGGCGTTCATCAAGGGCGCGGGCTACACCGACGACGCCCTCTCCCGGCCCATCATCGGCATCGTCAATACCGGCAGCAGCTACAACCCCTGCCATGGCAACGCCCCGCAGTTGATCGAAGCGGTCAAGCGCGGCGTGATGCTGGCCGGCGGCCTGCCGATGGACTTCCCCACGATTTCGGTGCACGAAAGCTTCTCGCAGCCCACCAGCATGTACCTGCGCAACCTCATGTCCATGGACACCGAGGAAATGATCCGCGCGCAGCCCATGGACGCCGTGGTGCTCATCGGCGGCTGCGACAAGACCGTGCCCGCCCAGCTGATGGGCGCGGCGTCCGCCGGCGTGCCGGCGATCCAGCTGGTCACGGGCTCCATGCTCACCGGCTCGCACCGCGGCGAACGCGTGGGCGCGTGCACCGACTGCCGCCGCTACTGGGGCCGTTACCGCGCCGAAGAGATCGACGCCGAGGAGATCTCCGACGTCAACAACCAACTGGTGGCCAGCGTCGGCACCTGTTCCGTGATGGGCACCGCCAGCACCATGGCCTGCATCACGGAAGCGCTGGGCATGATGGTGGCGGGCGGAGCCTCGGCGCCCGCCGTCACCGCCGACCGCGTGCGCGTCGCCGAAAAGACCGGCGCGACCGCGGTGGCCATGGCCGCCTCGCGCCTGACGCCGGACCGCATCCTCACCGGCAAGTCCATCGAGAACGCCTTGCGCGTGCTGCTGGCCATCGGCGGCTCCACCAACGGCATCGTCCACCTGACCGCCATCGCCGGCCGCCTGGGCATCGACATCGACCTGGCCGGCCTGGACCGCATCAGCCGCGAGACTCCCGTGCTGGTGGACCTGAAACCCTCCGGCCAGCACTACATGGAAGACTTCCATCACGCGGGCGGCATGCCCGCGCTGCTGCGCGAACTGCGGCCCTACCTGCACCTGGACGCGCTGACCGTGTCCGGCCGCACGCTGGGCGAAGAACTCGACGACGCGCCGCCCGCCTTCAAGCAGGACGTCATCCGCACGGCGGCCTCGCCCATCTACCCCGTGGGCGGCCTGGCCGTGCTGCGCGGCAACCTGGCGCCCGGCGGCGCCATCATCAAGCAGTCCGCCGCCAACGCCGCGCTGATGGAACATGAAGGCCGCGCCGTGGTCTTCGAGGACGCCGAGGACATGGCGCGGCGCATCGACGACGAGGCGCTCGACGTGGCCGCCGACGACATCCTGGTGCTCAAGCGCATCGGCCCGACCGGCGCGCCCGGCATGCCCGAGGCCGGCTACATGCCCATACCCAAGAAGCTGGCGCGCGCCGGCGTGAAGGACATGGTGCGCATCTCCGACGGCCGCATGAGCGGCACCGCGGCCGGCACCATCGTGCTGCACGTCACGCCCGAGGCCGCCATCGGCGGCCCGCTGGCCCACGTCCGGAACGGCGACCGCATCCGCCTGTCGGTGGCACGCCGCGAGATCTCCCTGCTGGTGGACGACGCCGAGCTCGCGCGCCGCGCCGCGGCCCAGCCGGTCAGCCGCCCCGTCGCCGAGCGCGGCTACCGCAAGCTGTTCCTGCAATCCGTGACCCAGGCCGACCAGGGCGTGGACTTCGATTTCCTGCGCGCCGGCGTCACGCGCGACACCGTTCCGAAGAAATAGGCCCCGTCCCAATGAACGCCATCACGTCCGACGCCCTGCAGGCGCAGGCACCCGGCGCCGTGCAAGCCGCCGTGGCGGCCCTGGAGGAAGACATCGTTTTCGGCCGGCTGCATCCACGCGAACGGCTGACCGAAGACGACCTGATGGCGCGCTTTTCCATGAAGCGCCACGTCGTGCGGCAGGTGCTGGCGGACCTGGAACTGCTGGGCGTCGTCGAGAAAAAACGCAACGTGGGCGCCGTCGTCCGCGCCTTCTCGGCGCGCGAAGTCATGGAGCTCTATGCGCTGCGCGAGGTCCTGGAAGTCCACGCGGCCAGCCTCATTCCCCTGCCCGTGCCGCCAGCGCGGCTGGCGGCGCTGATGGCCGTGCAGCGCGAGCACGACGCCGCCGTGGCCGACGGCGACGCCCGCCGCGTCTTCCGCAGCAACCAGCGCTTTCATCATGAGTTTTTCGGCCTGCTGGACAACGCCGTCCTTGGCCAGGCCATCGAAGAATACGCGCGCCGCACGCACCCCATCCGCTTCGGCTCGCTCACCAGCGCCGCCTACCGCGAACGCGCCAGGCAGGAACACTGGGCCCTCATCAACGCCCTGCGCGACGGCGACCGCGTAGCGCTCATGGCCGTCTGCCGCAACCACCTCGTGCCCTCGCGCGACGCCTACCTGGCGTCCGAACAGGCCCGCCCGGGCGTCTGACCGCCGGCAGCCGGCCGAGACCGGCCTATCGCCATGCCCCGCGGCGTCTCGATGAAACCCTAGGCCGATTCCAGCAAGGACAGCGCCTCGTCCAGCGACAACACCGTCGTGCGCGACTCGAACGCCGTTGCGAACAGGCGTTCATGCACCACCTCATCCGGGTCGTAGCAGCAATCCTTCACCGTAAACAAGCGGAAATCCGCGTCGCTGGCATAAGCGATCGACGACAACATCACGCCCGTCGACGCAATCCCCACCATCACCAGCGTATCCACCCCCGCCGCCGACAGGCGCAGCTCCAGCTCCGTCCCGAAGAACACGCTGGCCCGCCGCGCAAGAATCAAGGGTTCATCCTCCCTCCTGCCCAACTCCGGCGAGACGGTGTCGCTCACGAACAAACCCAGCCGCTTGATCCCCTGTCCGTTCTTGTTCAACGGACTTACCTCCGGATATCCCGCGCCGAAGCCGATCTGCGCGAAATAAACTCCCACGCCCTTGTCCCGCGCCGCGTCGCAGAGCTTGCGGGTGTTCGCGAGCAGCGCCGGCGCTGCCGAGGGAAACAAATCCATGATGTCCGTCTGGTAGTGCATCACAAGCAGCGCGGTCTTGGAGGGAATGAGCGTCGTGAGAGACATGGATGCGATCCGGTTTTGTGGATGGAGGTGGCTGAGCCCAAACTGCGTCCGATAAAACGTCACGGGCGCGCTGGCGCGGCCATGGACTGATGCCACGACGTCGGAATAGCGGCTGGCTCCAGCGCGCGGCGTTATCGGTTCCAGCAATCTAGCAGAACGGCCCTCCGCCGGCGCGCTTCGCGCTCAGGCCGCGCCCAGCATCGCTTGACAATCCTTGACTGTTGAGCCCTGGCGATACATTGCGACACAACGTAATATTTTCCAACACACACTGTGTCACCTGGACCGGCGCCAGGCTTCAGGCAAAACGGCACATCGGACTGGCAGGCTCCTTTGATACGCCAAATAGTCTCCACGCCTGCGCCCCACCTGTTCCATGTATTCGCCTATTTATGCCTGCAACCCTGCTTGAATGGTCTGTGCCCGCGGCGATCCTGTTGTGCGCCACCGGACTGTGCGCCGCCCGATTCGTCGGCTTCAACACCCTACGGTGGGGCTGCGCCCTCGCCTGCCTGGGCACAGGCTACGCCATCATGCTCGTGCAGGCCAGCGAGCTATCCCCCTACAAGCAGGCCGTCGAGGACGCTTTCATCCTGGGCGGCGTCATTCTGGCCTGCCGCGCATTGCAGAGCCGTCGCCGCGGGCAGACCTCTTGCTACGTCGACGTCGCGGTCCTGCTGGCCTCAACGGCAATGGTGATCGTCTCGGTCGTGCTGTTTGCCAGCGCGAAGCTGGAAACCTTTTTCGTCCAGGCCTGTTGCGCGTTCGTGATCTGGCGAAGCACGCTTCCCTTTGCACGGCAAGTCGAAACCACGTCCGACAAGGTGCTCGCCACCGCGTTTCTCTTCATCGCGCTCGTGTTGACGGGCCAATGCGTCTTGTACATTGGCGCCCCGACGCCTCTTCTCGCGATGGGAGAATGGAGAACATCCGTCTGGGGGACCCTGATCCAATACACCGGGCTGCTCGGCAGCATTGTTCTGACCTTCGCGGTCTTCATCGCGACCAGCTACGACGCCATAGAGAAGTACCGGCGCCAGGCCCACACCGACGCGTTGACGGGCCTGCTGAACCGACAGGGACTCGATAGCCTTCTCGCCCCGGTTTCCCGGGGCGCCCTGTCGGAGGCGGCCCCGACCGGGGTAATCATGGCCGATATCGACAACTTCAAACACATCAACGATGTCTTCGGCCACGCGTTTGGCGACACAGTGCTGGCGCGGTTTGGCGCCCTGCTCCGGCCAAAGGCAGACGCGCACCTTTGCGCTGCCCGGCTGGGAGGGGAAGAATTCCTGCTGCTGCTGCCGGGAGCGACCCTGGAGAGCGCCACCGCAATCGCCGAGGAGATCCGCGCGAACTTCGTCGCGCAGCGTTGGGCTCCGCACGCGCCCAATTCGCGTTTCACGGCCAGCATCGGGGTGACCCTGACCCAGGCGGGCGAACCTTTCGCGCATGCGTTGAAGCGCGCAGACGACTTGCTCTATACGGCGAAGCGGCGAGGGCGGAACTGCACGGTTGCGGGAGCGGCGCCAGGCGGCGCCGCGCATGGCCTCGCCAGGTTCAGCGGCATGCCCCCGCCCCCCTCCCGGCCAACTCCGCAAACCTCTCCACCAGTTCGGTAGCCCCCTCCTTCCGCTAGGCCAGCAGCAACGGGCAATCCGCCGCGGCCCCGAGCTTCCCGTCGCGCACGCCCTCCACGTTCAACCGTTCGATCACGCCTGCCGGTAGGCCCTAGCCCGCCGCCACAATCACATGCGCCTGAATCTTGCCGGTCACCGGGTCGGCTCCATGGCGGGCGGTGATGGCCTGGGCCGCGCGCTCGATGGCGAGCGGCAGCCGGCTGGCGTCGCGCGCCTCGATGTCGTTGCGCAGCGGCGTCCCATGGCAATAGGCCAGCGCCGCCAGGCGGGCAGTGGGCGCCCGGCTCGACTTTTCCTGCGTCCGGATCTGGATGTCGGTGAACCCCGCCTGGCCCAGGTCCGCGCGAATCCTCGCGACATCGTGGTAGCCGTGAGGCGTGCGGGCGAGGAACCGCGGCGGGTCCTGCGGGAAGAGCTCGGCCACCGCATTCGTGATCTCGTCGGCGAAGGCGTTCTCTTCGATCCTGTCCCAGACGCTCAGCACATAGCGCCCGCCGGGCCGTAGCACTCGGCGCGCCTCGGCATAGCCCGCCGGGCGGTCGGGAAAGAACATGGCGCCGAACTGGCACAGCACCAGATCGAAAGACGCATCTTCGAAAGGCAGGGCCAGCGCGTCCGCCTCACGCCATTCGATGCGCTTGTCCGGCTCCTGCCGCATGGCGGCGTAATCGAGCATGGACGGGTTGAGGTCGGTCACGACGTAGCGGGCGCCGGCGGCCAGCCTGGGCGCCAGCGCCCGGGTGACGGCGCCGCTGCCGGCGGCGGTTTCCAGCACGGAAGCGGGCGCATAGGCCGCGGCCAGCGCCGCCGTGTCGGCGGCATAGGCCTCGAAGATCAGCGGGACCATCAGCTTGTCATAGCACTCCGGGATCGAACCCGAAAAGATCTTGTCGCTTGCGTCCATGATGGCACCTCCGCCGATCCGCCGCCCGGCGTGGCGCTGGCGGCGATTGAATATCGTCGCGCCGCCCGCGGGCCTCGTCAAGGCAATGTCACACCCGCTACACAAACCCGCGCTAGAGTGTCCGTTTTGACCGGTTTTCCTGCCCTATGCGCCTGCGCCCCGCCATCCTGGAAGACAGCCCCGCCCTGGCCGGCCTGCTCGCCCAGCTCGGCTACCCCGGCACGGAGTCCTTTCTGCCCGGGAGAATGGCGCAACTGCTGGCGCACCCCGATGCCTGGCTGCGCGTGGCCGAAGACGACGAGGGACGGCTGCTGGGATTCATCGGCCTGCACTTCGTGGCGCAGCTCGCGCTGCCGGGCGATTTCTGCCGTATTACATATTTCTGCGTCGGCGACGCGGCGCGCGGCGCTGGCGTCGGACGGGAGCTGGAAGCAGCCGCGGAGGCCGAGGCGCGGGCCCGCGGCTGCGACCGCATCGAGGTGCATTGCCATGAACGCCGCGCGGACGCTCATCGCTTCTATTGCCGGCAGGGCTACGAGGAATTGCCGAAATATCTGATGAAGCGGCTGTAACATTCCGGGCCGCGCGCCGCCGCGCCCTCCCTCAATGCACGACCTGCTCCAGAAACCGCCGCGTGCGCTCGTGCACCGGCGCATCGAAAACCTGGCCAGGGCAGCCATGCTCGATCACCTGCCCCTGGTCCATGAATACCACCCGGTCGGCGACCTGCCGCGCGAAACCCATTTCGTGGGTGACGCAGATCATCGTCATGCCATCGGCCGCCAGCGCCAGCATGGTGTCCAGCACCTCCTTTACCATCTCCGGGTCCAGCGCGGAGGTGGGCTCGTCGAACAGCATGACCTTGGGCCGCATGCAAAGCGCGCGGGCGATCGCCACGCGCTGCTGCTGCCCGCCCGACAGCTGGCCGGGATACTTCCCCGCCTGGTCGGCGATGTGCACGCGGTCCAGGTAGTGCGAGGCGCGCTCGCGCGCTTCGGCCCGCGGCACGCCCTGGCAATGCACCGGCGCCAGCATGCAGTTTTCCAGCACGGTCAGGTGCGGGAAGAGATTGAAGCTCTGGAACACCATGCCCACTTCCTGGCGGGCGCGCGACAGCGCCGCGCCGTCGTGGGCCAGGGCACGGCCCAGCACCAGGACCTCGCCATCGGTGTAGCTCTCCAGCCCGTTGACGCAACGGATCATGGTGGACTTGCCCGAACCCGACGGGCCGCAGACGATGACGCGCTCGCCTTGCGCCACCTCCAGGTCGATGTCCTTCAGGACGTGGAATTCGCCATAGTGCTTGTTCAGCCGGCGCAGCTGGACGGCGGGCGCGGCGGTCATCGTAGTCATGGTAGTTCTCCAGGATGGGCCGGGCAGCTCAGGCGTGGACGGCCGGGGCATTGCGTTTGCGGAGATAGGCGACGGCTTGCGAAGCCACGACGCAGATCAGCAGGTAGGTCGCCGCGATGGTCATGTACATCTCGACCAGGCTGGAATCTCGCTGGGCGATTTTCGAGGCGGCGCCCAGCATGTCGGTAATGGAAAGGACGTAGACCAGCGAAGTATCCTGGAACAGGATGATGGTCTGCGTGAGCAGGATGGGGCTGACCGAGCGCAGCACCTGCGGCAGGATGACCAGCCAATAGGTTTTTGCCGTGGACATGGAAAGCGCCCGGCAGGCCTCGTACTGCCCTTTCGGAACCGCGTTGAGGCCGGCCCTGATGATCTCGGCGTAATAGGCCGCCTCGAACATCGCGAACGTGATGAACGCCGTATACACCGGCCCCACCGGCACCGGCCGCGGCGCGCCGGTGGCCCACATGAGCAGCATGGGCACCAGGAAGAAAAACCAGAACAGCACCATGATGAGCGGGATGGCGCGCATCAGCGTGATGTAGGCGGTGGCCAGCGGCGCCAGCAGCGGCACCCGCAGGTGGCGCGCCAGGGCCAGCGCCACGCCCAGCACCAGTCCGCCCGCGAAGCTGCTGAGGGTCAGTTGCAGCGAGAATCCCAGGCCGTCGAGCAGATACGGCGCCGCGCGCTCGACGGCGCCGAAGTCGAAGCTGTCCATGGCGTTCACACCTCCTTGAGCGATTTGCGCCAGCGCAGGCGGCTGCGCGCGGGCCCGCGCGGTTCGGGTTCCGCCTGCAGGCCCGGAATGCGCAGGCGGCGTTCGATCAGGCGCATGCAGACGTACACCAGGCAGGCCAGCAGCAGGTACAGCAGCGTCGCCGCGCCGAAGGCCTGGAACGTCTGGAAGGTGAACTCATTGATCTGGCGCGCCTGGGCGGTCAGCTCCAGCACGCCGATGGTCAGCGCCACCGAACTGTTCTTGAAGATGCCCATGACCTCACTGGTCAAGGTGGGCATGATGATGCGCAAGGCCTGCGGCAACAGCACCAGGCGGTAGACCTGCAGGCTGCGCATGCCCAGCGCCTCCGCGGCCTTGCGCTGGCCCGGCGGCAGCGCTTCGATTCCGGCCTTGACCTGCTCGGCGACGCGGGCCGCCGTGTACAGCGCGAGGCCCAGCAGCGCAGGGATGACGCTGCCCCAGGGCGGCGGTATGGCCTTGACCGCGTCGCCCCAGGCGCGGGGCAGCAGCTCGGGCATGACGAAATACCAGATGAACATCTGCACGATCACCGGGATATTGCGGAATACCTCGACGTACAGGCGCGCCAGCACCGCGACGAAAGGCTTGCGCGCGGTGCGCGCGCAGCCCACCGCCACGCCCAGCGCGAAGGCGATGGCCCATCCCGCCAGGGCCAGGAACAGCGTCCAGCCCAGTCCGGTCAGCAGCCAATCCAGATAGCGTTCGCCGCCTTCCGGAACTTCTTCGAGTAGCACGCTGAACATGGCAGTCCCGCCGTATTCAAAAATCGACCTTGTCGCTGGGCGAGGCGATGCGTTCGCGCAGCCTCTCCGGGACCGGGAAGTTCAGGTTGACGTTGCGCGGCGGGATCGGGGACTCGAACCATTTCCGGTATGCCTGCTCGAAGGTGCCGTCCTTCATCATTCCGGTCAGCACGCCGTCCACCAGGGCCTTGAACGGCGCATCGTCCTTCTTGAACATCAGGCCGTAGTAGCCGGGGTCGTAGCCCCCTTCGAGGAAAGTAAAGGCCGCCGGGTCGCGGGCGTTCGCGCGTTCGCCGGCCAGCAGGATGTCATCCTCCAGGAACGCGACCGCCCGCCCATTGCTCAGCGTGAGCATGGATTCGCCGTGGTCCTTGGCCTGGATCACGTTCACGCCCAGCTTGTCCTTGTCGTTGGCGGCCCGCACGAAGCCCACCGCATTGGAGCCCTGCGTCACCACCACGGTCTTGCCCTTGAGATCGGCCGGCCGCTTCATGCCGGAATCGGCGCGCACCAGCCAGCGGGGCTGGCTCGCGAACGTGGCGACCGAGAACGACACCTGCTTCTGCCGCGCCAGATTGTTGGCGGTCCCGCCGCATTCGATGTCCACGGTGCCGTTGACCACCAGCGGAATGCGATTGGACGAGTTCACCGCCACCTGCTTGACCGCCAGGTCGGACAGGCTGAGCCGCTGCTTGATGCGGTTGACGATGACGGCGCACAGGTCCAACGAGAAACCCACCGGCTTCTGCTGTCCGTCCAGGAAAGAAAAAGGCACCGAAGATTCGCGGTAGCCCAGCGTGACCGAACCGGTCTCCTTGATTTTCTGCAGGGTGGGCCCCAGGTCCTCGGCCCAGGCGCAGGACAGGGCCAGCGTCAGCGCGCAGGCGGCGCCGTAGCGGAAGAACGTGTTTTTTTGCATGTCATACCCCTTGATTCAAGCCCGGCCTCGGGACCGGGCGATTAGCGTCGCAGGCTGCGCGTCTTCCTCAAGCCGATACAGGCTCCTGCAGGCCGGCGGCGATGATCCCGGCGACGCGATCGACATCGTCCGGGGTATTGAACAGACCAAAAGACACGCGCACCCCGTCGCGCTCGGGCGAAACGCGCACGCCTTGCCGCGCCAGATAGCCGACCCATTTCTCCACGGGAAGGTCCAGCACGTAGATATGGGCGCGCCGGGCGCGCTCGCGGGGCCCCACCAGGCCGACGCCCAGCGCGTCCAGGCGTTCGATCAGCCGGTCGCCCAGCGCCAGCACGTGGCGTTCAATATTGGCGATGCCCACGCTGGCGATGAGGTCCAGCGCGGCGTCCAGGGCGTGGATGTCCGGCAGGTTGTAGTTGCCGATCTCGAAGCGGCCGGCATCCTCGCGCAAGGCCAGGTCATCGGGATTGGCGATCAGGTCGGCCGGCGGGCGGGCCAGCCCCGCCGTGGCCAGATAGACAGGCTGCAGCTCCGTCAGCGCCGCGTCGACGTAGAGCAGGCCGAGCCCCTGCGGCACCAGCAGGCCCTTGTGGCAACCGGCGGCCAGCATCGAAATGCCCATGGCCTTGACATCCACGGGCAGCACCCCGACCGACTGCATCGCGTCCACCACCAGATAGATCCCGCGCTCCCGGCACAGCCGGCCTATGTCGGCGACGTCGTGCCGATGGCCGGCGTGGAATGTCACGTGCGAGAGCGAAATCGCCCGCGTGCGCGCGTCCACGTGCGGCGCGAACAGCGCCGCGTCTGCCACCCCCTGTCCCAGCCTGACGAAGCGCACCTCCACGCCGCGCCGCTTCAGGTTCAGCCAGGCGTACGCGTTGTTGGGATGGTCCCCCTCGATCAGCAGCACGTTGTCGCCCGGCTCGAAATCGATGGCATTGGCCGCGATGTTCAGGCCCTCGGAGGTGTTCTTCGTAAAGGCGATTTCGCGGGCTTGCGCGCCCAGGAAGCCTGCAACGCGCGCGCGCACCCGCTCCACGCGCTCAAGCCAGACCGGCTTGGGCCCGCCGTTGTCGTTGGCCTCCTGGTAGAAGGCCTCCAGGGCCCGGCGCACGCTGGTGGCCAGGGGAGACTGGTGGGCGGTATCCAGGTACAGCATCCTGGCGCTTGCTGGAAAATCCTGGCGCACCGTGGCGCAAGAATGAAAATCGGACATGGCGGGTCTACCAAGAAAGGAATGCGCCTAGGCCAGGCGGAAGGCCGCGATCTTCCGCCCCGGCCCATGCTCGACGAACTCGGCCAATACCGCCTGGCCGATCAGCGATACGCCCTCCGTCGGCGCGCCGGGCAGTTGGCCATAGAGGCAGGGCCCCTCCTCCAGTTCGATGGCGGCGAACACATAGGGCGCCTCCGCATTGAATCCGTCATGGTGCGTGCGGCGCACGGTGGTGTGCGAAATCACCTTGCCGCGTCCGCTGGCGGCCACCCAGCGCAGGCCGTCTTCACGGCAGAACGGGCAGCACACGCGCGGATAGAAGACATGCCGCCGGCACGCGTCGCAATACTGGATCATCAGCCTGCCTTCGTTGCACCCCTGCCAGAAGGGCTGGTTCAAGGCATTGACCCGAGGTTGGGGCTTGAGCATTTCGACTCCTCAATGGACGCGTTCGAGAATGGCGGCGCTGGAACACAGGCCGCGGCCATAGGCCACCATGCCGTAGCCGGACACCAGGCCCAGCCGGCAGTCCAGCTGCCGGCCCGCGGCCCGTCCCAGCAATTGGGCGGCGGCCTCGTATACGCCGATCATTCCGCCGCTGGCGCCGGCCTGGCCGGCCGAAAGCTGGCCGCCGCCGGTGTTGACGGGCAGCGCGCCTCGCCAGCTCACGTCGTTGTGGCGCACGTACTCGTGGGCGCGGCCCGGCTCGCACAGCCCCAACCCCTCCATCTGCACGAAGGCCATCACGGGATAGTCGTCGTACAGCTGGGCAAACTGCATCTGCGCCGGCTCGACGCCGGCGCGCTGGTAGAGGCGATCCGCCAGCCCCGACCAGCCGCCCGGCACGGCATAGGGATCGTTGGCCGGATAGTTGTGGATTTCCTCCGCCGCCCGGATGCGCAGCGACGGCCCCTTCAGCCCTGCGGCCACCCGCTCCGAAGCCAGGACGATCGCATCTCCCCCGACGCACGGCATCACGCAGTCGTACAAGCGCAAGGGATCGGCGATCGGCTTGGCGTTGAGATAGTCCTCCATCGTGAGCGGCTTCTGGAACAAGGCATTGGGATTGCGCAGCGCGTTCTCGCGCAAGGCCACGCAGAACCGGCCGAAATCCTCGCGCCTCGCGCCGTGCCGCTCCATATAGAGACGCGTATGCAGCGCGAACATGCCGTTGGCGCCGCCGAATCCCTGCGGCGACATGTATTCCTTGATGGAGCCGTTGAAGTGGTCCAGCGTTTCATTGTGGGCCGCCACGTCGAACGCGTCGGCGGCGAGCACCAGCGCCACGTCGCAGGCGCCGTCGCGGATGGCGCGCGCCGCGTGCGCCATGCCGATGATGCCCGAGGCGCCGCCATACAGGCCCTGGAACAGGAAGCGCGCCTCGATGCCCAGGTGTTCGGCCACCGTCGGCGCATTGTCGGGCGGCAGCAGGAAGCACGTGACGGCCAGTCCGTCCACCGCGCTCCATGGCAGCCCCGCGTCGGCCAGGGCGGCCGCTCCCGCCTCGTACATCAGGCGCTGCACGCCGCGTTCCGAACGCTTGGCGTAAGGCGCCTGCCCCGCGCCCACGATCCGCACCCCTTCGAACATCCCGGCCATCAGATCACTCCCTGCGCGGTCAGCGCGTCGAATTCCTGCTGGGACAGGCCCAGCATGCCCTGGTAGATTTCGCGGTTGTCGGCGCCCAGCGCGCGCCCGGCATGGCGCACCTCTCCAGGAGTGTCCAGGAACCGCGGCACGACCCCCTGCATGCGCACCTCGCCGAAATCGTCGTCGCGTACCGAGACGATGTTCTCGCGCGCCTGGTAGTGCGGATCGCGCACGATGTCGCTGATGTCCAGCACCGGGCCCGCGACCACCTCGGCCTCCTCGAACAGCGCCATGACGGCCGCGCAGTCGCGCTCGCGGAACCAGCCGGCGATGATCCGGTCCAGCGCCGCGTCGTGCTCGCAACGCGAAGCGTTGTCGACGAAACGCGGGTCCGTGATGAGTTCGGGCATGCCGAGCGCCTGGGCCAGGCGTTCGAACGTGCGCTGCGAACTGGCCGAAATGCCCACCCAGCGCCCGTCGAGCGTCTGATAGGTGTTGCGCGGGGAATCCTCCGCCAGCCGGTTGCCCAGGCGCTGCTTCACGATGCCCAGCTGATCGAAACCGATCACCTGGGATTCGACCAGGCGGAACAGGGGCTCATACAGGCTGACGTCGATCTCCTGGCCTCGGCCGTTGCCGTGATCGCGGTTATAGACCGCGAACATCGCCGCCATGGCGGCGAAGGTCGAGGCCACGGAGTCCGCCATGGGAAAGCCCGGCAGCGTGGGCGGCCTGTCGGGCGAGCCCGTGAACGATGGAATGCCGGAGAACGCCTCCGCGATCGTGCCGTAGCCGCCGCGCTTGGCGTAGGGGCCGGTCTGGCCGAACCCCGAGACGCGCACCATGACCAGGCGCGGATTGATGCGCGCCAGCTCCTCGTACCCGAGCCCCCAGCGCTCGAACGTGCCGGGACGGTAATTCTCGATCAGCACGTCGGCCTCGCGGACCAGTTCGCGGAATAGTTCCTGCCCGCGCGGATTGGACAGCGTCAGCGTGATCAGCCGCTTGTTGCGGGCGATGACCTTCCACCACAGCGACAGGCCCTCTTTCATCGGCGTCCAGTGGCGCATCGAATCGCCGGACCCCGGCAGTTCCAGCTTGATGACGTCGGCGCCGAAGTCCGCCATCTGGGTGGCCGCGAGCGGCCCGGCGATCATGTTGCCCGCATCGATCACCCGCAGTCCCGCGAGCGGGCCCTTGCGAGTTGTGTCCGCCACTGGCTTGGCGCTGCTTGCGGTCTCGGGGAAAGTCGACATGGTAGGTTCCGATCTCACTTGGAAGGAAAATCCGCCTTGTGTTAAACTTCCGAATATTGGAAGTTTTTCTTTCACTAATTGGATTAATTATGATCAGCGACTCACAGGCTGTCCCTAGGGATCAACCCCTAGACCGGTTGCTGCACGTCCTCGACGTGGTTGCGCATGCCGACCGCCCCATCACCATGACCGATGTGGCCGCCGCCTGTGGCCTGCCGGTGCCTACCGTTCATCGGCTCGTCGCTCAACTGGAAGAGAGGCGCATGCTCAAGCGCGTGCTGGGCAGCAAGAAGCTGGCGGTCGGCGCGGCGCTGGTGAACCTGGGCATGGCGGCCGTCTCTGCCGCCATGCGCGGGGACCAGAGCCACCAGATCCTGGTGGCCCTGGCCAACCGCATCGGCGAGCATTGCCAGATCGGGCAGCGGGTGGACAACGAAGTGTTCTACGCGGACGCGGCGTGGGCCACGCGCTCGCAGGGGCTGTACTTCGAGCACGGGCATCGCTCGCCCCTGTATTGCACGTCGATAGGCAAGCTGTTCCTCTCCGAAATGCCTCCCGACCAGTTCGAATGGTGGCTGGGGCACGCCGTGCTCGAGCCGCTTGCGCCGAACACCATCGTTTCGCCCGACGCCTTGCGCAAGGTGGTCAACAAGGTCCGCAAGGAGCAATGGGCGGCCAGCGACGAGGAAGTGATCGCCGGCGTGGTCGGCTGCGCAGTGCCCATCCGCGATGCGCAAGGCAAGCTCATCGCCGGCCTGGGGATTTCGGTGCCCAGCGCGCGCGTGGCCTTTGATGGGCTGGCCGAATTCCGCCAACCCATGGAAGCCGCGGCCGCCGAAATCGCCGCGGCCATCGCCGCGGCGGATTGAAAGCGTCCCGGGGCCTGTTCACACCATTGAGGCCTTCGCGCAGGCCCTAGCCTTGCTCCGTCCGGGCGCCCACGCTTTCAAGATACGCGTCCACGGCGCTGCCCACCGTGGGATGGAAGCGGTCGTCGCTGAATATCTCGGTCAGCTCGAAGCGCTTGAGCTTGTCGCGGACCGGATCCTTCATCTCGGCGAAATGCAGCGCGACGCCCGCCTCCGCCAGGTGGCGGCTCAGCTCGCGCAGCATGTCCGCCGAGGTGACATCGACGCTGGTGACAGGCTCGGCCGCCACCACCACGCGCCGCACCGTAGTGGGCGACGCGTCCACGGCTTCCATCAACCGCTGCTGGAACAGTTCGGCGTTGGCGAAGAACAGCGGCGCGTCCCAGCGGAACAGCACCAGCCCGTCGATCAACGCGGCATGCGGATAGCGTTTCAGGTCGTGGTAGCCGCGCAGGTTCGGCACCCGGCCGAGCACCGCGAAATGCGGCCGCCAACCGTCCCACAGGAATTCGATCACGGCAATGACCACCGCCAGACAGATGCCGGGAATCGCGCCGAACACCGCCACCCCGGCGAAGCACAGCATCGAGAGCCAGAACTCCCATTGCTGGATGCGGAAGATGCGCCGCAGGTCCCTGAATTCGAACAGGCCGATGGCCGCGGCGATCACCACGGCGGCCAGCGCGCTGTTGGGCAGATAGCGCAGCAGGTTCGGCGCCACCAGCAGCAAGGCGGCCACCGCGATCGCGCCCACCACTCCCGTAAGCTGCGTGCGCGAACCCGCCGCCTCGGCCACCGGCGTGCGCGACGCGCTGCTGCTGACCGGGAAGCCCTGGAAGAAGCCGGCCGCCAGGTTCGCCACGCCCAGACCCACCATTTCCTGGTTCGGATCCACTCGCGTGTGCGTGCGCGCGGCATAGGTGCGCGACAGCACGCTGGTATCGGCAAATGCGATCAGCGCCACGGCGCCGCCACCAAGCACGATCTTGACCAGGTCCGCGTTGCTGAGCCACGGCAGCGCGAAGGCCGGCAAACCCTGCGGGATCTCTCCCAGCACTTTCACGCCGCGGGCGTCCAGCTGGAAGATGCTGACCGCCAGCGTCGCCAGGATCACCGCGACCAGGGTCCCGGGCACGCGGTCGAAGCGCTTGAGCAGCAGGATCACCGCCAGCGTGGCCGTCCCGACGCCGAAGCTGTGCCAGTTGGTCTCGCCGTTGAACACGGCCAGCACCATCTGCCAAAGCTCTCGCAGCGGCCCGGCGTCGTCGATCGGAATCGCGAACAGCTTGGGCAACTGGCTCACCAGCACCGTCAGCGCAATACCGTTCATATAGCCATAGCGGATCGGCTTGGACAGCAGCTCGGTAATGAAGCCCAGCTTCAGCAGGCCCAGCACGACGCAGAACAGGCCGGAAACCACGGCCATCAAACCGGCCGCCGCCACGGCGCGCATCGGATCGCCGCCGGAAACGCTGAGCACCACCGCCAGGATCGGCGGCGCGAGCGCCGAATCCGGCCCCAGCACCAGGATCCGGCTTGGGCCGAACAGGGCATAGGCCAGCATCGGGAGGATGGTGGCGTACAGGCCATAGACCCCCGGCACCCCCGACGCCTCGGCATAGGCGATGCCGACGGGCACCAGCATCGTCGCCAGCACCAGGCCCGCGGCCACGTCCTTCGGCAGCCAGGCCGCCTGGTACGACCTCAACATCGCCAATCCGGGCAGCCAGCGCAGCCAGTTCCGGGCGGGCTTATCGACGCGGGCGCGCGCATTGGAAGCCATGCAAGCTCTCATGAAAAGTGGGACGCCGGGCGTTGATTCTACTGGAGGCGCAATGCGAACGGCATGTTCCCTGTCACCTGCCATACCCGGATATCCCCTTGCCTTACGCACTATGCGCGGCGAGCCGAAAATACCCCTGTTTTCGTACCGGGAGACCCTCATGATCACGGCGACGCGGATGGGCGAGGCCTATTGCGTGCAACTGAGCAATGGACGCGACCTCGTGCTTGCGGACACGCGCAAGCGCGGCAAAGGCGGCGGCGCGGGCATGCGTCCGCACGAACTGCTGGAAAGCGCCCTGGCGGCCTGCCTCTGCATGTCGATCGACATGGCCGCCGAACGCGCCGGCGTCATGCTTCCCGCCTTCACGGTCGGCGTGTCCATAGACCGGCAGGACAGCGAAACCGCGTTCGACGTGTCGCTGGGCTTCGCGACCGCGCCGTCTGCGGAGCAGGAAGCGCTGGCGGCCGAGGCGGCGCGGACCTCGCCCGTTGCGCGGACGCTGGGAAAGCCCGTGAGGATAAGCGCCGCGAGGATCGCCGTGGATTGACGGGCGCCGGGAGAGCCCGGCCAGGGCTCAGGCGGCTATCAAGGCCAGGTCCCGCCGGCGGGCGCCCGGCTGTTCGGGGATGGCGCGGTCCTCCCGGCTTTGCTTGCGCAGCGCGACGGCGTCGACCTCGGCCAATGACTTGTCCTGGTCGGTCAGCCGGAAGACACGGATCGTGTCGTGCACCATGCTGACCTGATCGTTCAGCGAGCTGGCGGCGGTGGCCAGTTGCTCGACCATGGACACATTCTGCTGCGTGATCTGATCGAGCTGGGAAACGGCCGTGTTGACCTGGCCGATGCCCGAGGCTTGCTCCTGGCTGGCGTTATTGATGTGTTCCAGCGAATCCGTGACGCGGCTGATGGCGTCCATCACCTCGTCCATGCGGGAGCTGGCCTCGTCGGCGCGCTGCTCGCCCATGTGCACGCGCTGCCCGGACTCTTCGATCAATACGCGGATTTCCTTGGCGGCCTGGGTAGTGCGCTGCGCCAGCGCGCGCACTTCGCTGGCGACCACGGCGAAGCCCTTGCCCTGCTCGCCAGCCCGCGCCGCCTCGACGGCGGCGTTGAGCGCCAGGATGTTGGTCTGGAACGCCACGCCTTCGATCACCTGGATGATGTCGCCGATGCGCTGCGAGGCCCGGGAGATCTCGTGCATGGTCGTCACCACGTTCTGCACGGCCTCGTGGCTGCGCTGCGCGGCGCCGACGGTCTCGCGCGCCATGTTGGCGCCCGAGTCGGCCATGCTGGTGGTCTGCCGCACGGTGCCGTTGATCTGTTCGATGGCGGCCGCGGTTTCTTCGAGGCTGCTGGCCTGAGATTCCGTGCGCGCGGACATGTCGCGGTTGCCGCCGGCGATCTCGCGCGCGCCGCCGCGCAGGTGGGCGACCTGTTCGCGCACGTCGCGCACCACGGTGCGCATGGATACCGTCAGCTGCGCCAGGGCCAGCTGCAGCTGGCCGATTTCCGCCTTGCCATCGACCCGGACATTCTGGGTAAGGTCGCCGGCCGCGAGCACGTTGGCGGTGGAAATGACTTCGCGCATCGGCTTGACGCCGATGCCGATCAGGTGGCGGGCGGCCAGCATGGCGGCGATCAGGCCCGCCACGGCCGGCGCCCACTCCGGCGCGCCGTAGGGCTTGCCGAGGAAATGGGCCAGCGGCGGCACCGCGGCCATGAAGAGCGAAGACAGGACGATGTGCCCGCGCAGGCCGAAGGAAAACATCCGCCCCAGACGTCCGAACAGGCTGTTGTTCAGCACGGCGCCGTGATGCAGCACATGCACGCGCCGGCCGCGCTCGGCCTCGTGCCGCATGTCGGCATAGAGGGCCTCGGCCTCCTGGATTTCGTCCTCCGGGGCGTGGGTGCGCACCGACAGGTAACCCACGATGTTCCTGCCGTTGCGCATGGGCGTGGCGTTGGCGCGCACCCAGTAGTAGTCGCCATTCTTGCGGCGGTTCTTGATCAACGCCGTCCAGGGCAGCCCCGCCTGGATCGTTTCCCACATGTCGCGGAACGGTTCTTCCGGCATGTCGGGGTGGCGGACCAGGTTGTGCGGCTGGCCGATAAGTTCAGCGTGCGTGAAGCCGCTGACCTCGATGAAGTTGGCATTGCAATAAGTGATACGCCCCTTCAGATCCGTGATCGAAATCAGTGTCTGATCCGCCGGAAAGTCGTAACAGTTCTGGGTAATAGGCAGATTGGTGCGCATTCGATGCTCCACGACGTGAGGCACGGCCAGCGGGCATTTCCCGGGTCCGGCGAACCATGGGGTCACCATGGGGGAATGCAGCCAATCTTATACAGACTACGTACATTGTTGAATAAATATTTCATTATGTGTTGCAATTTTTCGATATACGCCGGCCCCGCGCGTTGCCGCGCGAAGTCGAAAATAAGCTGGAATTTAATTCAATAAACGTTGTATTATCGAACCATGAACGAAGACGTCGCCATCTCCGCCCTTGCCGGTCTTGCCCACCCACAGCGGCTGCGCGCCTTCCGCGCCCTGGTCGTGGCGGGCCTTCCCGGCCTCACTCCAAGCGTCCTGGCCGACCGGCTCGGCATCGCGCGGAACACGCTGTCGTTCCATTTGAAAGAGCTATCGCATGCCGGCCTGGTGACCATCGAACAACAAGGCCGCAACCTGATCTACCGCGCCGACTTCTCCCGCATGAATGGCTTGCTCGGCTATCTCACCGAACACTGCTGCCAAGGCGCGCCCTGCGAGGCTTCCGCCCCCGCCGCGTGCACCATCTGCTGATCTGGAACTGCCCATGAAGCGCTTTCACGTCCATTTGCGCGTCGATGACCTGGCCAGGAACATCGGCTTCTACTCCCGGCTGTTCGCCCGGGAGCCCGCCCGCGTCGAATCGGATTACGCGAAATGGATGCTCGACGACCCTCCCGTGAATTTCGCGATATCCACGCGTGGCCCGGGCCCAGGGGTCGATCACTTTGGCATTCAGGCCGAGAACGCGCAGGATCTATCGGCATTGAAGTCCAGGGCGCAGGCAGCCAGCCTGGCCCTGCAAGATCAGGGCGCAACATCCTGCTGCTATGCCCGCAGCGAGAAATACTGGATCACCGATCCGCAGGGCCTGGCCTGGGAGCACTTCCACACGCTCGGCGACATTCCCGTTTACGGCAAATCGCAGGACACGCACGCCGGCCGGCCCTCGGCAGCGGCCTGCTGCCCGCCCTCTGCCCAGGCGTCGACGCGGCCCGCTTGCTGCGTCCCGAAGGCCGATACTTCCCCACGCTGCTGCTAGGACGCTCCATGTCGCACCCGACCTTCAATGTGCTCTTTCTCTGCACGGGCAACTCCGCTCGCTCGATTTTGGCCGAAGGGCTGCTCAAAGGCCTGGCCGGCGATCGCTTCCAGGCGTATTCCGCCGGCAGCACACCCAAAGGCGAAGTCCATCCGTTAGCCCTCGCCACCCTCCAGTCCTATTCTCTTCCGACCGACGGCTACCGAAGCAAGAGCTGGGATGCGTTCGCGGCCTCCGGCGCCCCGAAAATGGACTTCATCATCACGGTGTGCGACAACGCCGCCGGGGAAGTTTGCCCCGTGTGGCCCGGGCATCCGATGACGGCGCACTGGGGCGTGCCGGACCCGGCCGCCCATGAGGGCAGCGAGGAGGAGCGGCTCAAGGCCTTCCATGACGCGGCGCGCATGCTCAAGCGCCGTATCGAACTCCTGCTCTCGCTGCCGCTCGACCGCCTGGACGCGATGTCGCTCCAGGCCGAGCTGCGCGGCATCGGCAAGTCGCGGGAGTAAGCGGATGTCGTCCAGCGCACAGGCGGCCTCGGCTCCGCGCCAGCGCCCGGGGATGAGCGGGTTCGAACGCTATCTGACGCTGTGGGTCTTTCTCTGCATCGTGCTGGGCGTGGCGCTCGGCCAGCTCATGCCGGCGTGGTTCCAGGCCATAGGGCGCCTGGAAGTCGCCCAGGTCAACCTGCCCGTCGGGATCCTTATCTGGGCAATGATCATCCCGATGCTTCTCAACGTGGACTTCGGCGCTCTGGGGCAGGTCCGGCAGCACTGGCGCGGCATCGGCGTGACGCTATTCATCAACTGGGCGGTCAAGCCGTTCTCGATGGCCTTCCTCGGCTGGCTGTTCATACGCCAGGTCTTCGCCCCCTGGTTGCCCGCCGAGCAGCTGGATAGCTACATCGCGGGCCTGATCCTGCTGGCGGCGGCGCCATGCACCGCCATGGTCTTCGTCTGGAGCCGGCTGACCGGCGGCGATCCGGTTTTCACGCTGTCGCAAGTCGCGCTCAACGATACGATCATGGTGTTCGCCTTCGCCCCGGTCGTCGGCCTGTTGCTGGGCCTCTCGGCCATTACCGTGCCATGGAATACGCTGCTGGTATCCGTGGGGCTGTACATCGTCATCCCCGTCATTCTTGCCCAGTTCTGGCGCCGCGCTCTGCTGCGCCGCGGGCGGGCGACTTTCGACGCGGCGCTGGCGCGGATCGGCCCGTACGCCATGGCCGCCTTGCTGCTGACGCTGGTGTTGCTGTTTGCGTTCCAGGGCGAGGCCATCATGGGCCAGCCGCTGGTGATCGCGATGCTGGCCGTGCCCATACTCATCCAGGTGCTGTTCAATTCCGGCCTGGCGTACTGGCTCAACCGCCGCGTTGGCGAACCGCACAGCATTGCGTGCCCTTCCGCGCTGATCGGAGCGTCCAACTTCTTCGAACTGGCCGTGGCGGCGGCGATCAGCCTGTTTGGATTCCAGTCGGGAGCCGCCCTGGCCACCGTGGTGGGCGTGCTCATCGAAGTGCCCGTGATGCTACTGGTCGTGCGCGTCGTCAACCAGAGCAAGGGCTGGTATGACGCCGGCCTCGGACGGAACTGATCCGTGGCGGGAGCTCCCGTTCGAGTCGTCGGCGCGCTGGGCACGGCCCAGACGCTGGCTTGGGCGTCGTCCTACTACCTGCCGGCGATGCTGGCGGATCCGATGGCCCGCGAGCTGGACGTGTCCGCGCCCATGATCTATGCGGCATTTTCCGTCGCCATGATCGCGTCGGCGCTGATCGGCCCAGGGGCGGGACGGGCTATCGACCGTCATGGCGGCCGCGTTGTGCTGGTCGGAACGAGCTTGATGTTCGCGATGGGCCTGGGCATGCTCGGCGTCGCCCAGGGCTTCTGGAGCATGATTGCCGCCTGGCTCGTGCTCGGCGCGGCGATGGGTTCCGGGCTCTACGAGGCTGCATTCTCCAGTCTGGTGCGCCTGTATGGCCGGCACGCGCGCGGCGCCATTACGGGCATCACGCTGATTGCCGGTTTCGCCAGCACCGTCGGATGGCCGCTGTCCGCCTGGATGGAGGCTCGGTTCGGCTGGCGCGGCGCGTGCTTTGGCTGGGCGGCCCTGCATCTGTTGATCGGCCTGCCGCTGAACGCCTGGCTCCCGAAAGCGCTGAAGGCGGTAAAGACGGAAGCCCCGGCCGTCGCGCCCGCCGGGCAGGACAATGCCTCCGCGGCTGCCGCAGCCCCGCCACGGGGTTTCGCCACCGCCCTCCTTGCCTTCGTGTTCGCCGCGACCTGGTTCATCAGCACCGCGATGGCCACGCATCTGCCGAGGACGCTGGAAGCCGCGGGCGCCCCCCTGGGAACGGCGGTCGCCGTAGGAGCGCTCATCGGCCCCGCGCAGGTCGCCGGCCGCCTGCTCGAATTCGGCTTCCTCCGGCGGGTCCATCCCCTGTTGTCGGCGCGCCTTGCCGCGCTGGCGCATCCCGCGGGCGTCGCCGTGCTCTTGTCCGCCGGCCCGGCGATGGCACCGGCCTTCGCCGTTCTGCACGGAGCGGGAAACGGCATCCTGACCATAGCAAAGGGCACCTTGCCGCTCGCGCTTTTCGGCCCTCACGGCTATGGCGCGCGCCAAGGCTGGCTGATGATGCCGGCCCGGATCGCGCAAGCGCTGGCTCCGTTTCTCTTCGGACTGGCTCTGGACGCCTGGGGAGCCCGGGCGCTATGGCTCTCGGGAGCCATCGGCCTGACGGCCTGCGCGGCGCTGATGCTGCTGCGCGCCCAACCTTCGGCCGACTGACGTTTCACTCTTGTATCGACAGAGGCATCTCATGAATTCCATCACCATCGTTTGCAACCCCGCCCGCGGAGCGTCCCGATGCACGCGCGCGCAGCCGCTCGCCGTCGCGGAGGGCCATCATGTCTGACGCCTACGCGGATCTTCCCAACATCGATCGCTCCCAGTTCCAGCGCCCCGACGCGGCCGCGCTGTTCCCGTCCCGGCGGGCCTCCCATCCGCCGCGCTTTCTGCTGCTGTATGGATCGTTGCGCGAGCGATCCTACAGCCGCCTGGCCGCCGAGGAGGCCGCCCGCCTGCTCCAGGCCCTGGGCGGCGAAACCCGCTTGTTCAACCCCTCCGGCCTGCCGCTGGTCGACGATGCCGCCAGCGAGGGCCATCCCAAGGTCCGCGAATTGCATGAACTGGTCCAATGGGCGGAGGGCATGGTCTGGAGTTCGCCGGAACGCCATGGCGCGATGACCGGCTTGATGAAGACGCAGATCGACTGGATTCCGCTGTCGGTAGGCGCGCTGCGCCCGACCCAGGGCAAGACGCTGGCGGTCATGCAGGTGTCGGGCGGATCCCAGTCCTTCAACGCCGTGAATCAGATGCGGGTGCTGGGCCGCTGGATGCGGATGCTGACCATCCCCAACCAGTCGTCGGTGGCCAAGGCCTATCAGGAGTTCGACGACTCGGGGCGCATGAAGCCGTCTCCCTACTATGACCGGGTGGTGGACGTCGTCGAGGAACTGATGAAATTCACCTTGCTGACGCGCGATGCGGCGCCGTATCTGGTGGATCGCTATAGCGAACGCAAAGAGAGCGCGGCAGCCGCCTAGCTGGGCACGGCATTGGGAACCAGCGCGGACGGGCCCGATGCGTCGTCGCCCGACGTCACCAGCGCATAGTTGTAGCCCTGCCCCGACCAATAGCGGGCCAGCAACTCGCCGTCGCGACGGCTGCCCCGCGGCAGGAACTGATTGCCCGGTCCGGGCGGGCGGATGTAGAACGTGGCGCGGTGCCCGGCGTTTTCGTAGATCACGAGGGCCGCCGGCCCCTGATCGGTGGCCAGCAGGCGCCCGGCGACGGGCTGGAAACCGCTGGCGCTCAGGTCAGGCAGGCGCTGGGCGCGGGAGAAGTAGTCGTCCAGCCAGGCTTGGAGATCGCGGGCATCGGCGCGCAGATCCGGCCGGGGCGCGTCCGCCGAGGCAAACATGCGATAGGCTTGCATCGCGTCCTGCATGGGCAGCACGCGGTTCGCGGCGGCCATGTCGCGCGCGCTCCAGCCCGTGATGCCGCCTATCGCCACGGCCATGGCCAGGCTCGCCGCCATCGCCAGGCGGCGGCGCGAACGGGCGCGCAGCCGAGCACGCACCGCGGCGGGGTCCAGCGCGGGATTGGGCGGCAGGCTGTCCTGGCTGGCCATATCGCGCAGCCGTTGCGCATCGCGCTGCCAGGCGGTGAGTTCCCGCGCCTGATCGGGGTGCGCCCGCAAGTAGGCTTGCACTTCTTGCCGCCGCGCCGGGTCGAGTTGCCCGTCCACGAACGCGTTGCGGGCCAGATCGTCGATAGGTCCGTTGCTCATTTCAGTATCCTCAGGCGGGCCTCGCCGCCCTGGCCTTCGTGCAGGTCGCGCAGGGCGCTGCGCGCGCGCGACAGGCGCGACATCACCGTGCCCAGCGGAACGTCGAACAGGTCGGCCACGGCCTTGTAGCTCAGGCCCTCCACGCAAACCAGCCACAGCAGCGTGCGCTGGGCTTCGGGCAAGCGCTCGAAAACATCCAGCGAAGACCGGGCAATCGCCTCGCGCTCCGCCGAGGGCGCGGCCGCGTCGGCCCCGGCAAACCAGTCGAGCAGCCGCGCATAACGGCGCGTCCGGCGCTGGGAGTCCAGAAACTGCCGGTACAGGATGGTGAACAGCCAGGCCCGAACATCGCCTTGCGGGCGGCGGCCGGGCCAGCGCGTCAAGGCCCTTTCCAGGGTGGACTGCACCAGGTCGTCGGCCGATACCGGGTCGCGCGCCAGGCGCAGGGCGAACCGCCGCAGGCGCGGCAATAGCTGGCGCAGCACGGCGTCGGACAACTCGTCCGCCGGTGCTGCGTCGTCTATCGATACCGGGTCATGTGTCGGCATGCGTGCCAGTCGAATCATGTCGGGGTTCCCCGTCCAGGCCTGCGCCCGTGGCGTCACAAGCTTACAGGCCAATCCAGTAAGACGCCGCCCGCGCGGATTTATTCCCCGGAGGAATATTTATTTTGGCCGGCCGTCTTACAGGGGTATTCAGCGCCCCACGGGCAAGGAGCCTCATGCAGCAAGCCCCCAACAGCGAAGCCAGGCCGCTAAATGCCCGGCAAACCTGCCTGCGCCTGGGCGCGATCGGCGCCATTGTGCTGTTTTCGGGAGCGGCATTCGCCTACGTAGGCGGCTGGCTGGACCCGCAACGGCTCACCCCGGAACGGGTGGTGGACGCCCTGGAAGCCAATAGCGGCGTTCATGCGGGCTTTCGCCGCAATCACGCAAAAGGGGTCTGTGTCGTCGGCCGCTTCGAGAGCAGCGGCGCGGCGCAGGCGCTGTCCACGGCAGCGGTTTTCGCACCCGGCAACACGCCGGTGGTGGGCCGGCTGGCCCTGCCCGGCGGCAATCCCTTTGCGCCGGATTCCAGCGTTCCCATCCGCAGTTTCGCCCTGCAATTCACCTCCGCCGACGGCGAACAATGGCGCACCGGCATGAACAGCATGCCGGTGTTCCCGCTCAACACGCCGCAGGCGTTCTACGACCAGCAGCTTGCCGCGCGGCCCGATCCCAAGACGGGCAAGCCCGACCCGCGGCGCATGCAGGCCTTTTTCGCGGCGCACCCCGAGACGGCGGCATTCCTGGCATGGGCCAAGACCGCCAAGCCTTCGGCCAGCTATGCCACCGAAAGCTACTACGGCCTGAACGCCTTTTATTTCGTCGACGCGCAAGGCAAGCGGCAGCCCGTGCGCTGGCGCCTGGCGCCGCTGGAAGCCGCGGCCGCGCCTTTGGCCGAGCCGGGGCATGGCGCCGATTACCTGCAGGCCGATCTGCAGCGACGCCTGGCGCAGGGGCCTCTGCGCTGGCGCCTGCTGGTCACGCTGGGAGCCGCGGACGATTCCACCCGCGACGCCACCCGCCAATGGCCGGCGGACCGCCCCACCGTCGACGCCGGCACCGTGGTGATCACCCGCAGCGCCTCGCAGGATGAAGGCCCCTGCCGCGACGTGAACTACGACCCGACCATATTGCCGCGCGGCATCGCCATTTCCGACGACCCGCTATTGCCGGCGCGTTCGGCCGCCTATGCCGCGTCCTATGAACGCCGCACCGGCGAAGGGCCTCCCCGTGGCGCCCAGGCGTCCTCCCACTCGACCCAACCGGAGCGCGCGCAATGAGCCTGTCCGACTATCCAATTCATCGGCCTGCGGCCCGGTTCAGCCTGCTTTCCCGTCTGCTGCACTGGCTGATGGCGATCGGCATCATCGCCATGCTGTTCATCGGCGTGGGCATGGTGGCCTCGGTCTCCGAACGGCATCAATGGCTGCTGCAGATCCACAAGCCCCTGGGCGTGGCGCTGCTGGCGCTGGTGTGCATCCGCCAGGGCGCGCGGCTGTACAAAGGAGTGCCCGCCCTGCCCGCCGACATGCCGGCGTGGCAGCGCCACGCGGCGCTGGCCTCGCACGTCCTGTTGTACGGGCTGATGTTCGCGATGCCGCTGATCGGCTGGGCGATGGTATCGGCCGGCGGGTATCCGGTGATGGTAGGCGGCTGGCAATTGCCGCCCATCGCGCCCGCCGACGCAGCCCTGTTCGCCTGGCTGCGCGGCGCGCACCGCTATCTGGCCTTCCTGCTGTTTGCCACGGTGCTGCTGCATCTCGCGGCGGCGCTGTTCCATGGATGGATACGGCGTGACGGCGTGCTGCAATCGATGACGCGCGGGCGCTGAGGCCGGGCAGATTTCCGTGCTCGTTCCCGGAGCGAGCACGGCGTCGGCTGGTCGCACTATCTCCCGCGCAACCCGGGCTTCGTGCAGGGCCGCGCCTAGCGAAGAATCCCGGGATGTGGGAGCGGAAGGTGCCCGTGCGCTGGGGCGACTTCCACCTGGATGCCCCCGTTCCCGTGCTCGGCCTGCTGCTGTGCGCCGCCCTGCTGGTATTCGCCTACATGCGCCTGGACAGCCAGTTTCCGGCGGACGGTGAAGGATTCGACGGCGCGCCCAGGACGCTGGGATCCATCGCGGAGGCCTTGCGCCGCAACGCCACCGCGGACATTCCATTGAGGGGCGGCGCAGAATCCCTGGTGGTCTCGCAGCCGATCCGCGGCGCCTGCACCGCCGCGCTGATAGAGAACCTGTATGAAACCCACCGGGACAGCCTGACATACCGGCGGGAAGGAAGCCGGTACATCCTGGAACGCAGGCAATGACCGTCGGAGGGCCGGGAGGCCTGCCCGGTACAATTCCATCGTTCCCGTCCTCGATACCGGAGTCGCCCATGGCGCTGAAGCATGCGAGTCCCCTGGAAGTCATCGACCTGTTTCATCGACAGCCATCCTTGGAACCGGAACCGCCCGTCAGCATCAGCCTGCTGCGCACCACCGAACTGCAGCTGATCCGGCTCGTCTTGCCCGCCGGGCACCGAATGCCCTCGCATCACGTGCCGGGCGTGCTGACGCTCCAGTGCCTCGCCGGGCGTGTCGATGTGGAAACCCCGGAACGCCAATGCACCCTCGCCGAAGGGCAGCTGGTCATGCTGCAAGGCGACGAACCCCACAGCCTTCATGCGCCCGTGCCGGCCATCGTGCTCCTGACCCTGGTGCACAATCCCCCGGGCGCCTGGCGCCCCAGGGACGGCGGCGGCGAGGACGCCGCGCGCGGCTAGATCATCCGACGCGCCATCCGTACTGCTTGTCCGCCGGCAGGCCTAGCGCTGCTGAGCGGCCAGGTAGTCCTTCAAAGCCTGCACCAGCGCCGCGGCGGCGGGCGACAGACTGCGGTTGCGCGAGGTGACCAGGCCGATCGAGCGTTCGGCCACCGGACCGATCAGCGGACGCTGCACGATCCCCTTCTGCGCCACGGCGCCGGCGGCGATTTCGGGCAGCGCGGCGACGCCGAATCCGCACTCGACCATGGCGACGATGGTGGTCAGGTGCTCGGCTTCGAACGCGGGCGAGAAGCGGATGCGGTTCTGCAGGAACGCCCATTCGGTGTATTGCCGCACGCTGCTGGGCTGCACCATGGATACGTGCGCGGCGTCGGCCGTGTCCGCCCAGCGCAGCGGCCCGCGCGCGCGGGCCAGGGGGTGCGCTTCGGGGATCAGCAGGAGGAAGCTGTCGGACATGAGGGGCACGTAGTGCAGATCGGCGTGCTGGGGGTCGGCGGCCGTCAACGCGAAGTCCACCTCGCCTGCGCGCACCAGGTCGAAGGCCGGCCCCGACAAGGTGTCGCGCACCTTCAGCGCCACCAGCGGGTGGGCCTGGCGGTAGGCCATGAGTACGCGCGGCAGCAACCGCGCGGCCACCGAGGGCAATGCCGCCACCGAGACCTGCCCCTGCTCCGCATTGACGATGCCGCTGACGGCGGCCACGGCGTCGCGGAACGCCACCTGCAGGCTGGCCGCCTGCTGCATGAAGACCTCTCCCGCCGCGGTGAGCCGGACAGTGCGCGTGGTGCGGTCGAAGAGCCGCACGCCCAGGGCATCCTCGATGCGTTGTATCTGCGTGGATAGGGCCGATTGGGAAAGGTGCAACTGCGCCGCCGCCTGGCGGAAGTTGAGCGTGCGGCCCAGGACCAGCGTCGTGTCGATATCGCGCATCGAGAGGTTGATCTGCATGGGGCCCGCCATTCGCTATTGATCTGATTTAAAGATCATTCTATCCAAAAAATCTGATTCATCAATCAAAGCGGCTTCTCTACACTCGGCTCCAGCGTAGTTTCAAGACAAGGAGCAAACCATGCAGACGGACGCGAAAGCGCTGCCCAATCCGGGCTCGGCGCACGCGGTGGTGGTGGGCGGCGGCACGATGGGCGCCGACGTCGCCGTGGTATTGACCCGCGCGTCCTGCCGGACGACGGTGATCGAGTCGAACGCCGAACGCGCGGCGGGCCTGCCGGCGCGCGTCGCCGCGAACCTGGACACCATCGGCCGCAAGGAAAACGTATCCCTGCTGGCCACGGCGCCGGACCTGGACGCCGTGGACTGGTCCAGCGTCGATCTCGTCATCGAGTGCATTCCCGAACGCCTGGACATCAAGCAGGCGCTGTTCGCCGACCTGGAGCGGCGCGCCCGGCCGGACGCCATCCTGGCCAGCAACAGCTCCAGCTTTCCGATCAGCGCGATCGGCCAGGGCCTGGCCACGCGCGGCCGCATGCTGGGCCTGCACTTCTTCATGCCCGCGCACCTGGTGCCGCTCGTCGAAGTGGTATTGGGCGCAGCCAGCGACCCCGCCTGCGCGGACGCGCTCATCGCCTTCATGCGGCGCTGCGGCAGCGTGCCGGTCAAAGTGGGCCAGGACCTGCCCGGCTTCCTGGCCAACCGGCTGCAGCACGCGCTGTCGCGCGAGGCTTTCGACCTGATCGACCGCGGCATCGCCTCGCCGGAGGACGTGGACGCGGCCGTGCGCTTCGGTTTCGGCTTCCGTTTCCTGGCGGCCGGCCCCGTCATGCAGCGCGACCACGCGGGCATCGACGTGCACGCGGCCGCTGGCGCGACCATGTACCCCACGTTCTGCAACGCCGGCCATCCGGCACGCTGCCTGACCGAGCGCGCGCAGGACGGCCGCCACGGGATGAAGGCCGGCGAAGGCTTCTACGCCTGGACGCCCGAGACCATCGCCGCCGAGCGCGAGCGCTATGACCGGCTGCTGCGCGCCGGCCTGGACCTGATCGCTCCCGAACTGCCGGAGATCCAGCCATGAGCGCCCTTCCCTTCGTCCCCGCGCCGCTGGCCGACGCTCCGGTCATCGTCACCGTGGCGCCCAACGGCGCTTACAAGCAGGCGGCCGACCATCCGGCCGTGCCGCTGACCGCGGACGCCCTGGCGCGGGAAGCCCGGGCCTGCCTGGACGCGGGCGCCGCCATGATGCACATGCACGTGCGCAAGCCCGACGGCAGCCACCTGCTGGATGCGCAGGCCTATCGCGACGCCCTGGCCGCCGTGCACCGCGCCGTGGGCGACGAATTGCTGGTGCAGGTGACGAGCGAGGCCGCAGGCGTGTACAAAGCGGCCGAGCAGATCGGCCTGGTGCGGGAGCTGCAGCCCGAGGCGGTCTCCATCGGGCTGCGCGAGATCGCCGTGCCGGACATCCCGGAGACGGAACTGGCGGCCTTCCTGGCCTGGATTGCCGAGCGCCGCATCATGGCGCAGATCATTCTGTACGATGAAGGCGACGTGCGGCGCTGGCTATCGCTGCGGCAACGCGGCATGGTGCCGCCGGGCGCGTGGTCGGTGCTGTTCGTGCTGGGACGCTACAGCGCGGGCCAGACCTCGTCGGCCCATGACCTGCTGCCCTTCCTGAATGCGTACGACCAGTCCCTCCCGTGGGCGGTCTGCGCCTTCGGCCCGGAGGAGAACGCCTGTGTCACGACCGCCGCCGCGTTCGGCGGCCACATGCGCGTCGGCTTCGAGAACAACCTGAAGCTGCGCGACGGCAGCCTCGCGCCCGGCAATGCGGCGCTGGTGGCGCAGGCGGCGCAAGGCGCGAAGGCCCTGGGCCGGCCGCTCGCCACCGCGGCCGACGCGCGCCGCATCTATGGGGCGGTGCGCTAGGAACGCATTCCGGCAAACCTCCGGAAAGCCGGCGGACGGGGTCCGCCGGCTTTTTTTCCGGCCGTTTCGCGCCCGTCCGCATCGCGCAACGGACGGTGCCGTTTGCCGTGGCGCAACATTGACGCCGCTCAAGGCCATCTGCTAAAAACTTCGACATCCGCACGTTAAACGCAATGCCCCAACGTCGTCGCGAGGTGGTGTGTGCAAAACGAGTCTGATGGCTACACAAAACCGCAGGAACTCCGAAGTTTCCTGTTCCTGACGGCAGTCATGGCCCCCGTCCTGTCGGTCATCATCGTGGCGGGCTACGGTTTCCTCGTTTGGTTCTATCAGCTGTTCGCCGGCCCTCCCGGCAGCTGAGCCAACGCGACGGAACCCCTTCCATGTCCGCCCTTCCCCATTCTGCGCCGCCCGCGGCGCCCCCGGAGCTGCACATCGCCAGCCTGGTGGTGCATGCCGCGCCGCACCGTCTGCCTGGCGTCCGCGAAGCGATCCTCGCCATCGCGGGCGCCGAAATCCATGGCGCTTCCGACACCGGGAAACTGGTGGTCACCCTGGAAGCATCCTCAACCGACGACATGATGGGCCGGATCTCGGAGATCCAGCGCCTGGATGGCGTGCTGGCGTCGGCGCTGGTCTACCAGCATTCCGACACGCTGGACGCGATGAACGAGGAGATTGACGATGGCAATGGCTCGTAGAGAATTCATCAAGCAGTCCGCCGCCGCAGCCGCCGCCACCATGGCCGGCATTCCCATCGTCGGCTATACGCAGAACATCGTCACCGAATCCGAGGCCGCCAAGCTCAAGTGGTCCAAGGCGCCCTGTAGGTTCTGCGGGACCGGCTGCGGCGTGAACGTCGCGGTGAAGGACAACCAGGTCGTGGCCACGCACGGCGATTTCAACGCCGAGGTGAACAAGGGGCTGAACTGCGTCAAGGGCTACTTCCTGTCCAAGATCATGTACGGCAACGATCGGCTGACCACGCCGCTCTTGCGCATGAAGGACGGCAAATACGCCAAGGACGGCGAGTTCGCGCCGGTGTCCTGGGACCAGGCCTTCGACGTCATGGCCGAGCAATTCAAGCGGGTGCTGAAGGACAAGGGCCCCGAGGCAGTGGGCATGTTCGGCTCGGGGCAATGGACGGTCTGGGAAGGCTATGCCGCGCTCAAGCTGATGAAGGCGGGCTTCCGGTCCAACAACCTGGATCCGAACGCTCGCCATTGCATGGCCTCGGCCGCGGTGGGATTCATGCGCACCTTCGGCGCCGACGAACCCATGGGCTGCTACGACGACATCGAAAACGCCGACGCCTTTGTGCTATGGGGCTCCAACATGGCGGAGATGCACCCCATCCTGTGGACGCGGGTCACCGACCGCCGCCTGTCGGCTCCCAAGACCAAGGTGGCCGTGCTCTCCACCTTCGAGCACCGCTCGTACGAGCTGGCCGACCTGACCCTGACCTTCACCCCGCAGACGGACCTGGCGATCCTGAACTACATCGCCAACCACATCATCCAGACCAAGCGAGTGAACCGCAATTTCGTGGACAAGCACACGGTGTTCCACGAAGGCAACGCGGACATCGGCTACGGGCTGCGCCCCGACCACCCCCTGCAAAAAGCGGCCAAGAACGCCGACAAGGCGGGCGGCTCGCATCCGATCACCTACGAGGAATTCGCCAAGTTCGTCTCCAAGTACGACCTGGATTACACGTCCAAGCTGAGCGGCGTGCCCAAGAAGCAGCTGCAGGACCTGGCCGAACTCTATGCCGATCCGAAGGTGCGGGTCACGTCCTTCTGGACCATGGGCTTCAACCAGCATACCCGCGGCGTATGGGCCAACAACATGGTCTACAACATCCACCTGCTGACGGGCAAGATCTCCACGCCGGGCAACAGCCCGTTCTCGCTGACGGGCCAGCCGTCCGCCTGTGGCACGGCGCGGGAAGTGGGCACGTTCTCGCACCGTCTTCCGGCCGACCTGGTGGTGACCAACCCCAAGCACCGCGCCCATGCCGAAGAGATCTGGCAGCTGCCCGACGGCACCATCCCCAGCAAGGTGGGCGCGCACGCCGTGCTGCAGAACCGCATGCTCAAGGACGGCAAGATCAACGCCTATTGGGTGATGGTCAATAACAATATGCAGGCCGCCGCGAACCTGATGAACGAGGGCCTGCCGGGCTACCGCAATCCCGAGAACTTCATCGTGGTGTCGGACGCCTACCCCACCGTCACGACCATCTCCGCCGACCTGATCCTGCCCGCCGCCATGTGGGTGGAGAAGGAAGGCGCGTACGGCAACGCGGAGCGCCGCACCCAGTTCTGGCACCAGTTGGTCAACGCGCCGGGCCAGGCCCGCTCCGACCTCTGGCAGCTCATGGAGTTCTCGAAGCGTTTCAAGGTCGAGGAGGTATGGCCCGCCGACCTGCTCGCCAAGAAGCCCGAATACCGCGACAAGACCCTGTTCGACGTGCTGTTCGCCAATGGCAAGGTCAACCGGTACCCCAACACCGAGCGCGCCAAGGATTACGCCAACCAGGAATCGGACGCCTTCGGCTTCTACGTGCAGAAGGGCCTGTTCGAGGAGTACGCCGAGTTCGGCCGCGGCCATGGCCACGACCTGGCGCCCTTCGACACCTATCACGAAGTGCGCGGCCTGCGCTGGCCGGTGGTCAAGGGCAAGGAGACACTGTGGCGCTACCGCGAAGGCAGCGACCCCTACGTGAAGCCCGGCGCCGGCTTCGAGTTCTACGGCAATCCCGACGGCCGCGCGGTCATCTACGCCCTGCCCTATGAACCGCCGGCGGAATCTCCCGACAAGGAGTACCCGTTCTGGCTATCGACCGGGCGCGTGCTGGAGCACTGGCATTCCGGCTCCATGACGCGACGCGTGCCGGAGCTGTACAAGGCGTTTCCCAACGCCGTCTGTTTCATGCATCCGGACGACGCCCAGGAAATGGGCCTGCGGCGCGGCGTCGAGGTCGAAGTCGTGTCGCGGCGCGGCAAGATGCGCACGCGCGTGGAAACGCGCGGACGCGACAAGCCGCCGCGCGGCCTGGTCTTCGTGCCCTGGTTCGACGCCGGCCAGCTGATCAACAAGGTCACGCTGGACGCCACCGACCCGATTTCGTTCCAGACCGACTTCAAGAAGTGCGCGGTCAAGATCGTCAAGGTCTGAAAGGCGAACCGGAGACAGCCATGAACCTACGCGCCCTCACCCTCACCGTGTGCGTCGTCCTCGGTTCCGCCGCCTGGGCGGCGCCGCCGCTGGAAGTGGAAGACCCGATGCGCGGCCCCACCCCTGTCGCGCAGGAGACCGACCCGCCTCTCATCAGCCCGATCGAGAACAAGGACATCAAGCGGATGCGCACGTATTCGATGCAGCCGCCCACCATCCCGCACAAGATCGACGGCTACCAGATCGACAAGAACTTCAACCGCTGCCTGTCCTGCCACGCCCGGGTCAACACCGAGGAAACCCAGGCCCCGCCCCTTAGCGTGACCCACTACATGGACCGCGACAGCAACGTGCTGGCCGAGGTGTCGCCGCGGCGCTACTTCTGCGTGCAATGCCACGTGCCGCAGGCCGAAGCCAAGCCGCTGGTGACCAACACCTACCAGGACATCGATGTGATCCTCAAGCGCCTGACCGCTCCGGCGTCCGACAAGAAGTAAGGGACGGGAGGCTGCCATGGTCAAACTCATCAAGCGCTACTGGAACATCATCCGCCGGCCCAGCGTGCACTTCAGCCTGGGCTTCCTGACGGTGGGCGGGTTCATCGGCGGCATCCTGTTCTGGGGCGCCTTCAACACCGCCATGGAGCTCACCAATACGGAGAAGTTCTGCACCGGCTGCCACGAAATGCGCGACAACGTCTACGCGGAACTCAAGGGCACCATCCACTTCACCAACCGCTCGGGCGTGCGGGCGCTGTGCTCGGACTGCCACGTTCCGCACAACTGGACGGACAAGATCGCGCGCAAGATGCAGGCGTCCAAGGAAGTGTGGGGCAAGATCTTCGGCACGATCGACACCCGCGAGAAGTTCGTGGACAAGCGGCTGGAACTGGCGCAGCACGAATGGGCGCGCTTCAAGGCCAACGATTCGCTGGAATGCCGCAACTGCCACAACTACGACTACATGGACTTCACGCGCCAGAGCGTGCGCGCGCAGAACATGCACTCCACCTACCTGGCCGACAAGAGCAAGACCTGCATCGACTGCCACAAGGGCATTGCCCACAAGCTGCCCAACATGGGGCCCGGCCAGACTTCGATGGCGCCCGAGCCGGCGGGAGCCGGCAAAGAGGTCGCGCATGCGGCCCGCTGACGCGCCGCCTCCCGTTCTCTGCGCGCGCGGGCTGGTCAGCCGCCGCGGCGGCCCGCGGGGATCGGGCCCGGTGGAGTTCGAACTGCATGCCGGTCAGCTGCTGCACGTGCGCGGCGCCAACGGCAGCGGCAAGACCAGCCTGCTGCGCATGCTGGCCGGCCTGCTGCGGCCGCTGGCGGGCAGCGTGCTCTGGCATGGCGGCGACGTGCGCCGCAACCCATCGGCCTATTTCGCCGGCATGTCGTTCCTGGCGCATGGCAATGGCCTGTGCGGCGAACTGAGCGCGGCCGAGAATCTGCGCTACGCCCTGCACGTGGCGGGCACGCCGCGGCAGGAGCCGCGCATCGCCGAAACACTGCGCGACTGGCGGCTGGATCGCTGCGCCGGCCTTCCCGCCCTGCGCCTGTCCCAGGGACAGAGCCGGCGGCTCGCGCTCGCGGCAATCGTGCTGGGCGGCAAGCCCCTGTGGCTGCTGGACGAGCCCGACGCCGGCCTGGACGCCGCCAGCCTGGAGCGGCTGCGCCTGACGCTGGACGCCCACCTGGCCGGCGGCGGAGCCGCCGTGGTCGCGTCTCACCGCGAACCGGGCACGGCGGCCGCCCAGACCCAAACCCTGGACATGGATGACTACGCGGATGCTGGCTACGCTGTCGCAGTTGGCGTTACGTGAAATCCGGCAGGCCTGGAGACGGCCGGCGGATACGCTGGGCGCCACCCTGTTCTTTATCGTGACGGGCGCGATGTTCCCGCTGGCGGTCGGGCCCGATCCCGCGCTGCTGCTCGCGATCGGCCCGGGCGTGCTGTGGGTCTGCGCGCTGCTGGGCATCCTGCTGACGCTGAACCGCCCCTTCGCGCAGGATTACGACAACGGCGCGCTGGAGCAGCTATTGGTGTCGCCGCACCCGCTGCCCTTGCTGGTGGGCGCCAAGCTGGCCGCCCACTGGCTCAGCAGCTGCCTGCCGCTGATCCTGGCGAGCCCCGTGCTGGCCCTGCAATTCGGCCTGTCGCCGCACGCCATCGGCATCCTCGCGCTGTCCCTGCTGCTGGGCACCCCCACCCTGGCGCTCGTGGGCGGGCTGGGCGCGGCGCTGACGCTCGGCCTGCGCGGCGGCGCCCTGCTGCCGCTGCTGGTGCTGCCGCTGTACGTGCCGGTGCTGATCTTCGGCGCGGGCGCCGTATCGGCCACGCATGCGGGCCTGGGCGCGGCGCCGCAGCTGTCGCTGCTGGGCGCGTGCCTTTGCCTGGCCATCCTGCTGTGCCCCTGGAGCACTTCCGCGGCGCTGCGCGTAGCGCTGGACTAGCGCGTGGAGAGACAAAGACGCCATGCACAAGCACCCCGCCCTGGAATCCCGTCCTTCCCCCGCCGCCCCGGGCTGGCTGCGCTATGCCTCGCCCGCCCTGTTCTACCCCCTGGCCGGCCGGCTGATCCCGTGGCTGGCGCTGGCCGCCGCGCTGCTGGCGGGCGCCGGGCTGTACGTGGGGCTGGCCGTCGCGCCCGTCGACAGCCAGCAGGGCGAGGTCTACCGCATCCTCTTCATCCACGTGGCGGCGGCCTGGATGTCGATGTTCCTGTACCTGGTCATGGCCTTGTACGCGGCGCTGGGCCTGATCTTCCACACCCGTCTCTCGTTCATGATGATGCGGGCGCTGGCGCCCACCGGCGCGCTGTTCACCTTCCTGACGCTGTGGACCGGCGCGCTCTGGGGCAAACCGACCTGGGGCACGTGGTGGGTATGGGATGCCCGCCTGACCTCCGAGCTGATCCTGCTGTTCCTGTACCTGGGCTTCATGGCCTTGCAGGCCGCCGCCGACGACGACACCGAGCGGGCAGACCGCGGCGGCGCCATTCTGCTGCTGGCGGGCGTGATCAACGTGCCCATCATCTACTTCTCGGTCCGCTGGTGGAACACCCTGCACCAGGGCGCCTCCATCAATCTCACCGCCGCGCCCAGCATGGCGAACATCATGCTGGCGGCGATGCTGCTCATGGTGGCGGCGTTCTGGCTCTACAGCGCGGCGGCGGGCCTGGCCAGGGTACGCGGCATCATCGCCGAGCGCGAACCCGCCGCCGCGCGCGCGGCGCGCCCTCCGCGGGAGGCGCGATGAGCTGGGACGCGCTGTTCTCGCTGCAGGGCCACGGCCCTTACCTGCTGGGCGCCTACGGAATGACGCTGGCGCTGATCGGCCTGGAGGCCTTCGTGCTGTGGCGCCGGGCCCGCGCCCGTCGCTTGGCGCCGCATGTGCGGCCCGGCCCCCGCGAAGCCGCGGGCCGCGCGGATGGAGCCAGGCCATGAGTCCGCGCAAGCGCCGCGCGCTGGCCATCGCCGGCGGCCTGGGCCTGCTGGCGCTGGCCGTCGCGCTGGTGCTCAACGCGCTGCAATCCAACCTGGTGTTCTTCTTCAGCCCGACCCAGGTCGTCGCCCGGGAAGCGCCCGGCAGCGGCAGCTTCCGCGTCGGCGGCCTGGTGGAACAAGGGTCGCTGCGCCGCGAGGCCGACGGGTTGACGCTGCGTTTCGTGGTGACGGACACGGCGCATACGGTGCCGGTGAGCTACCAGGGGCTGCTGCCGGACCTGTTCCGCGAGGGCAAGGGCGTAGTGGTGGCGGGCAAGCTGGGGCCCGACGGTGTATTCCGCGCGACCGAGGTGCTGGCCAAGCATGACGAGAACTACATGCCGCCCGAAGCCGCCGACGCGCTGAAGCGGGCCAGTCCGGGCCCGGCGCCCGCCGGCGCCATGCGGGCGCAGGCGCGATGATTCCCGAGATCGGCCTGTTCAGCCTGATCCTGGCGCTGCTGGTGGCGCTGGCGCTGGGCGTCCTCCCGCTGGTCGGCGCGGCTACCGGCTGGCAGGCGGGCCTGCGGGTGGCCCGGCCCGCCGCCGTCGGGCAGTTCGGCTTGACCACGGTGGCCTTCTGCTGCCTGGCCTGGGCTTTCCTGGACAACGATTTCTCCGTGCTTTACGTGGCGGCCAACTCGCACGCCGATCTGCCTGCCGGCTATCGTTTCGCGGCGATCTGGGGCGGGCACGAGGGCTCGCTGCTGCTGTGGCTCTACCTGCTGACCGCCTGGACCCTGGCCGTGGCGCTGTGCAGCCGCCGGCTGCCGCTGCCCTTCGTCGGACGGGTGCTGGCGGTGATGGGCTGGATCAGCGTGGGCTTCCTGCTGTTCCTGCTGTTCCTGTCCAATCCCTTCGAACGCCTGATGCCGCCGGCCATGGCCGGACGGGACCTGAATCCGCTGCTGCAGGACCCCGGCATGATCGTGCATCCGCCCATGCTGTACATGGGCTACGTGGGCTTTTCCGTGGCATTCGCCTTCGCCATCGCGGCGCTCCTGTCAGGCGAACTGGACGCCATGTGGGCCCGCTGGGTCCGGCCGTGGACGCTGGCCGCCTGGACCTTCCTGACCGTCGGCATCCTGCTGGGCAGCGCCTGGGCCTACTACGTGCTGGGCTGGGGCGGCTGGTGGTTCTGGGACCCGGTGGAGAACGCCTCTTTCATGCCCTGGCTGGCGGGCACCGCGCTGATCCACTCCCTGATCGTGACCGAGCGGCGCGGCGCGTTCCGCAGCTGGACGGTGCTGCTGGCCATCTGCGCCTTCTCGCTCAGCATCCTGGGAACCTTCCTGGTGCGCTCCGGCGTGCTGACCTCCGTCCACGCCTTCGCGGTGGATCCCGGGCGAGGGCTGTACATCCTGGCCTTCATGACCGTGATCGTGGGCGGCTCGCTGACGCTGTACGCCTGGCGGGCGCCCACGGTGGGACTGGGCGGCGGTTTCTCGCTGCTGTCGCGCGAATCCCTGCTGCTGTCGAACAACGTGGTGCTCACCGTGGCGGCGGGCTCCGTGCTGCTGGGCACGCTGTACCCGGTGGCGCTGGACGTGCTGGAATGGGGCAAGATCTCCATCGGCCCGCCCTATTTCGAGGCCGTGTTCGTGCCGCTGATGACGCCCGCCATCTTCCTGATGGGGGTGGGGCCGGTCGCCCGCTGGAAGCAGGCGGAACTGCCGGACCTCGGCCGCCGCCTGCGCGCGGCCTTCGCCGTCAGCGTGGCCACGGCCGTGCTGCTGCCGCTGGCCATGCCTGGCCCGGCGCGGCTGGGATCTCCCATGGTCATCCTGGGGCTTTGGCTGGCGGCGTGGTCGGTGGCGAGCGCGGCCGCCCATGCCTGGCAGCGCCTGGCTGGCGGCGACGGCGGCTGGCTGCGCCGGCTGGGCCGCCAGCCGCGCGCCTGGTACGGCATGCTGCTGGCCCACGCCGGCGTGGGCGTCTTCATCGCGGGCGTCACGCTGGCCAACGGCTATGAAGTCAAACAGGAACTGCGGATGGAGCTGGGCGAAACGCGCGAGGCCGGCGGCTACCGGTTCACTTTCGCCAGCGTGGGGCCGGCCGCCGGCCCCAACTACAGCGCGCAGCGCGCCGTCTTCCCCGTCACGCGCGGGGGCAGGCCGGTAATCACCCTGTATCCCGAAAAGCGCCTCTATACCGTGCAGGACATGGCGCTGAGCCAGGCGGACATCGACAGCGGCTTTACCCGCGATCTGTTCGTGGCGTTGGGCGAGCCGGTGGGTGGCAATGCCTGGACCGTGCGCCTGCAGGTCAAGCCGTTCATGACCTGGATCTGGTCGGGCTGCATCCTGATGGCGCTGGGCGGGCTGCTGGCGGCCGGCGACAAGCGCTATCGCCGCGCGCAGGAAACGCGGATGCGGGCGCGCGACGAGGCCGGCCCCCAGACCGTGCGGCCGACGCGGGAGGGAGCCTGATGCTGCGCTACCTGCTGCCGCTGGCCGCCTTCCTGGCGATGGCCGTGTTCCTGGCGCTGGGATTGTCCCGCGATCCGCGGGCGGTGCCTTCCGTCCTGATCGACAAGCCTGCCCCCGCCATCAACCTGCCCGTCCTGCTGGCGCCCGGCCGGAAACTGGACGTGCAGGCGCTGCGCGGACAGGTCTGGATGCTGAACGTGTGGGCCTCCTGGTGCGGTCCATGCCGCGACGAGCTTCCCGTGCTGCGCGACGCCGTCCAGCGCCACGGCATTCCGCTCTACGGCCTGAACTACAAGGACAAGCCGGAAGACGCCACGGCCTGGCTGGCGCGCAACGGCAATCCATATATCGCCTCGGCCAGCGACGCCGACGGCCGCGTCGGCATCGAGTACGGCGTCTACGGCGTGCCGGAAACCTTCGTGATCGACAAGAACGGCCGCATCCGCTACCGGCAGCTGGGCCTGATCACCCCGGAAATCTGGCGCAGCCACATGCTGCCGGCGATCGAGGCGCTGCAATGATGCGGCGGCCCTCCTGCCTGCCCGCGCTGGCCCTGGCGCTTGCCCTGCTGGGTCCGGCCCGTGCCCCGGCCCAGGCGCCTTCTGCGCCCGCGCTGTCCGCCGCCCAGGAGCAGCGCGCCGACAAGCTGGCCCACGGCCTGCGGTGCCTGGTGTGCCAGAACCAGACCCTGGCCGAATCCAACGCGCCGCTGGCGCACGATATGCGCGCCCTGATCCGCGGCCAGCTCGCGGAAGGCAGGACGGATGCGCAGATCATGCGCTTCTTCGAGGACAGGTATGGCGACTTCGTGCGCTACGACCCGCCCTTCAAGCCCGTCACCTGGCTATTGTGGCTGGGGCCTTTCGCCCTGCTGGCGCTGGGCTTTACCGTGCTGCTGCGCACGCTCAGGCGCCGCTCCGGCCCCCGCGCGCCGCTCACCGCGGACGAGCGCGAACGCGCCGCCCGCTTCCTGGATACCGGCCCATGACCGCGCTCTGGCTGATCGTCGTGGTGTTGCTGCTGGCAACCCTGCTCTGCCTGATCCCGCCCTTGTTGCGCCGCGCGCCCGCGGCGCAACCGGCCGCCGAGGACAATGTGCGCGCGTTCTACCTGGCGCAGCGCGAACAGTTGCAGCGGGATGTGAAGAACGGAAGCCTCAGCGCCGAGGCCCGGGCGCGCGCCGAGGAAGAAATGCAGCGCGACCTGCTGCAGGACCTGGAACTGCGCGGCGCGCGCGCCGCGCCCCGGGCCGGCCAGCGCGCGGGCGTGGCCGCGGCCTGCCTGCTCAGTGTGCTCATTCCCGTGGCCGCCGTGCTGTTGTACGGCCAGCTGGGCAATCCGCGCGCGGCCGCGGGCGCCGCCGCCATTCCGTCCGAACCGCACGCGGGAGCGTCCGGCGCTTCGGGCGACGACATGGCGCTCGCGATCAATGCGCTGGCCCAGCGCCTGCGAGGCGCGCCCGATGACGCGGATGGCTGGTACATGCTGGCGCGGTCCTACGAAACGCTGGGCCGCTACGCCGACGCCGTGGCCGCCTACCAGCAGGTGTTGCGCCTGGTGCCGGGCCAGGCCGCCGTGCTGGCCGACCTGGCCGACGCGCTCCTGTCCGCCAACCAGGGCGCGCCCGATGCGGCCTCCGTTGCGGCGGTCGCGCAAGCCCTGGCGGCGCAGCCCGACCAGCCGAAGGCCCTGGCGCTGGCCGGCATGATGGCCCTGCGCAGGGGCGACGCGGCCGAAGCGCTGGCGCACTGGGAACGCCTCCAGGCGGTGTTGCCGCCGGGATCGGAGGCGGCGAGGCAGATCCAATCGAACATCGCCCAGGCCCGCGCCATGGCGGGCTCTCCTCCCGCCCCTGTGGCAGCGGCGGAGGCGGCGCCGAGCGCCGCCGCCCCCGCCGCCCGCATCCGCGGACGCGCCCGCATCGCCGACGCGCTGCGCGGCCAGGTCGCGCCCACCGATACCGTGTTCATCCTGGCGCGGCCGGAAGACGGTCCGCGCATGCCGCTGGCCATTCTGCGGATGCGGGTGGCCGACCTGCCCCGCGATTTCGTGCTGGACGACAGCAGCGCGATGTCGCCGGACGCAACGCTGTCGCGCGCCGGCAAGGTGCGGGTGGAGATCCGCGTCAGCCGCTCGGGCACGGCGGCCGCCAACCCTGGAGACCTGGGCGGCGCGCTGCCCGGTATCGGCATCCATGCCGACGGACTGGATCTGGTGGCCGATACCGTCGTGCGCTAGGGCCTCAGGCGCGCTCGATCCGCGCCGGCAGCCCCTGGCGCACGGCCGCGCCGGACACCCAATCGATCCAGACGTTGGCGTGCTCGCCGCGCGTGGCGTCGCCGAAGCCGAGATCGTTCAGGTTCACGCCCGCGCTCAGCGCCGGATCGTGCGGCATGGGCTTGCCGTCCACCACGTGGGCGCGGGCGCCCAGCTCCGTATGGCCATAACCGTGCTCGATGGCGACCGCGCCCGGCTGGATGCCGTCGCGCAGCAGCGCCAGCCCCGTCACCGCGCCGCCCGGCGTCACGATGCGCACCGCGTCGCCATTGCGTATGCCCAGGCGGTCGCCGTCCTGCCGGTTGATCGACACCGGGTTGTGGGGATGCACCTGGCGCAGGCGATTGACGCCGATGGACATGGAGCTCATCAGGTTGGACTTGAACGAGCTGAGCAGGAAGGGCCAGTCCTGCTCGCCGTATTCCGCGCGCATGTCGCGGCCGTCCGCGAGGCGCGTCGGATACCAGGTCGGGCAGCCGCTATAGCGCTCGCCGGTCATGGAATGGCGAAAGCCCGCCAGCTCCTCGCTCCAGACGTGCAGCGGCTTGGGATAGGCAAGGCGCGTCTGCCGCGCCGCGCCCTCGCCGGCCCAGGCGTCCTCCATCCTGTCGAATCGGCCGCCTCGGCTCATCAGCATCGCGACCTGGCGCCATTCGTCCGGCTTGAGCTTTTGCCGCAGTAAGTCGCCGTAGCGGTCCACGCCGGTCAGCGCCATGTCGTCGTCGCTGGCCTGCGGCACCGGCCGGCCCGCCGCGAAGGCGATGTTGGCCATCCCGCGCAGGAAGAAGTCCTCCGGCGTGTCGAGCGCGTACTTGACGCCGTCCTTGTCCGAAATGGCGTTCGCGCCGAAGCCCGGCATGCCCAGCCGCTTGGCGCAGGCGATCAGGAAGGTCTCCAGGCAGACCGGCTCGTCGGCAGCGGTGCGCGCCACGCGCGGTTGCACGGCCGGCCAGCGCACGGTGGAGGCCTTGGCCACCACGTCCGCCCAGGGCGCGGACACGCCCCAGCTTTCGTAGGTCACCGTGTCCGGCACGATGTAGTCGGCCAGGGCGTTGGTTTCGTTGATGAAGGGGTTGATCGACACCGCCAGGGGCAGGACGCTCGGGTCCTTCAGCTTGTCGATGACGACGCGCTTCAGGCCGGCGATGCCGTAGAGCGGGTTGCTCATGTGGTTGAACCAGACCTTGGCGCGGTACGGATAACCCGCAAGCGCGGAGGCCAGCATCTCCGAGCTGAGCCCGCCGGTGGCCGGGTACCAGGGCGCGTCCGCCGGATATGCCGGCTGGCCGGCCGCCTTCTTGCGCTTGAACTCGCTGGACTTCTCGTAGGGAAAGCGGTTGCGCGACAGCCCGACGCCCTTGGGCGTGGCGCGGTTGGCGAAACCGGCGATGTTGTAGCGCGGCCCCTGGCCGTAGGGCGGGAACGGGCCGGCGTCCAGCACCAGCCCGCCTTCCACGTTCAGATTGCCCACCAGCGTGTTCAGCATGGCGATGGCGTAAGCGGTGTAGAAGCCAGCCCCGCTCATCGTCCCGCCGTGCGCGTCGGCCACTGCGCGCTTGCCGTAGCTGGTGAAGCGCTCGGCCAGCGAAGCGATCTTCGCGGCCGGCACGCCGCACAGCGCGGCGTATTCGTCCAGCGTCTTGCGCTGCGCTTCCTCGCGCAGCAAAGACAGCGAGGACCGGACGCGCAGCGCCTGCGGCGCGCCTTCCATGCCCGGCGCGGCCACCGTGGCGTCGACGAACAGCGCGGCGGGCGAGGCCGCGGTATGCGGCGCCAGCGTGCCGTCTTCGAGGCGCACGACGTACACGTCCTCCCATTTCTCGCCGGCATCGGCCGGCCGCGGCCAGCCCAGGTCCGCGCCGCGCAGGAAGCTGCCCTGGCGCGGATGCCCCGCTTCCGCCACCACCAGGTGGGTCGCGTTGGTCCAGGAGGCCTCGCCCGCGGCCTTCATGGCGGCGGGGCCGGGCTGCGACAGCATCCTGGCGTCGTAGCGCTCATGCTCCAGGATCCAGCGGATCAGGCCCATGGCAAGCGCCAGGTCGCTCGCCGGGTTGACCGGCACCCACTCGTTGCCCGATCCGGCCGACAGGCTGGACGACGCGGGCAGCATCGGCGAAACCACCACATAGCTGAACCCGTTGTCTTCCGGACGCACGCGGGCCTCGGCCAGTTGGCGGGCCTGGCGCTGGAACGGGTTGCCCGCTTGCGCCGGCGCGGCGCCGATGAACAGGCCGAAGCGCGCATTGTCCCAATCCGGCTTGCCGTGGGGCATGCCCTTCAGGTCGCCAAGGGCGGCGCCCGCCCCCACGCGGAAGCTCTGGCCGCAATAGGAACCGTGGTTGCTGAAGTTGACCGTGCCGAACGACTGGCCCGCGAAGCGCTGGATCAGCGGGGTGCGGCCTTCGTTGGAGGCGTCGGTGAAAAGGAACTGGTTGACCCTGGCGCCGTACTCGGGGTTCTGCGGGTCCAGCAGCGTCTCGCGGTCGAAGATCGCGCGCAGCCCGCCCACATGGCCTTCCCCGAACAGGTCGCCGCCCTCGCAGACCTCCTGCACCAGTTGCTCGAACGAGATGGTCTGCCACTTGCCCTCGCCGCGCGCGCCCACCCGCTTCAGCGGCTGCAGCACGCGGAAGGGGCTGTTCATCTGCTCCAGCATGGCCGAGCCGCGGGCGCATGAGGTGGCCCGCCCTTCCAGGCCGTTATCGCCGCCCAGCTGCGCGTAGACCTCGCGCACCGGTGTTTCCATCGCGGCGGGCCGGGTCGTGGCCAGCGGGTGGTACGGATTGCCCGCCACGCGCAGGATACGGTTTTCCTTCGTATCCACGCGCAGCCTTACGCCGCACTGGGTCCAGCAGCCGAGGCAGCTCGACGGGCTGACCGTCTGGCCAGGCTGGGCGCTGAGCGCGCCCGTCACGGGATCGATGCGGAACTCGGGAGTCAGCGAATTGCCTCGCACGGCATGGGCTGTCGGCACGCCGGCCGTGCCCTGCGCCAGGCCCTTGACCGCGCGGGTCACGGTTTCGCCGTAGCCCGCCGCAAAAGCCGCCATGCCGCCGGCCACCAGGCCGCCGCGCACCATCAGCTTGCGCCGCGCCTCGTCGCGCGGCTGTTCCGGCGCGTCGGCGCCCGCGGCGCCAGGCTTGTCGTCTTTGTGTTGCTTGTCCATTGCTTACTCTTCCAGGTTCTTTTGCTTGCGTCAGGCCGCCGTGCCCCGCTCGCGCGCGGGGAACAGCTCCAGGGCGTAGGTCACGGCGGCGACCAGCGCCACGCACAGGCCCAGCACGCCCACCATGCCGAGCAGGCCGTCGCTGCCCCAGGGCATGTCGTACAGATAAAGGCCGGCGCCGTATTTCGGCACGCCCTGCACGCTCATGAATACGACCCAGCGGAAGATCCAGGCGGCGGCCAGCATGGTCAGCGCCAGCGCGGCCGACGGCAGGGGCTCGGCCAGTGTCCGGGCGGGGCGCTGCAGCAACGCGATCATGCAGAAGGCGGTGATCACCGCGCCCGCCAGGCTGATGCGCCAGATGGGGAACTCGGCGAACAGGCGCAGGGCCGCGTCGAAGGACGGATCCATCCCCAGCATGCCCAGAAGCGCCCAGGCGCCGGCGCCCAGCGCCATCATCGCGACGGCGGTCAGGCTCAGCCGGCGCAGCATGTCCACCGGCATGGCGCGCATGCCGCCCGGCAGCCAGCGGCCCATCAGGAACATGGCGCCCAGCGAGCCCAGCCAAGCAGTCAGCGCGAAATTCACGGGCAGGAACACCGTGTGCCACAGGGGCCGTGAACGCAGCACCATGACTTCGGCCCCGGTGTAGACCAGGATCGACAGCGCCGAGACGGCCAAGGCCGCGCCCACCGCGCGCATCCCGCTGTCGCGGCCCCGCCACCAGGCGGCGCAGAACAACAGCGACAGGATCACGAACACCGGCAGCAGCAGCGCGCCCAGCCACATCCAGGACCAGGGCGTGACGTGCGCGTAGAAATGCCAGAAGCGCCCCGGCTGGTGCAGGTCGGCCAACAGCGACACAGGCGCCGCGATGGCGCTGACCAACAGCACCGTCACGGCGGCGGGCAGCAACCGGCGCGCCGGCGAGTCCGCGCGCCCGAAGGCCGAGAACGCGGCGGTCAGCGCGGTCGTTGCGCTAATACCGATGAGGAAAAAGTACTGCACGGCCCAGGGCAGCCAGGCCGCGTCGTAGACCGGTGTGAGCAATTCCGAGATCTGCATGGATATCCCCTTCGATGGCTCAATGGCCGCCGGCCAGCCGCACGCCGGCCTGGCCATCGACCTGATGGACGAACGCATCGGGCAGGCCGATGTAATAGACGTGGGGATCGGTCTTCATTTCGGGCTTGAGCACCTTGATGTCGGCCTTGTGCTCGGCCAGCAGCCGGGAAATCGCGCTATCGGGATCGTTCAGGTCGCCGATGACGCGGGCGCCGCCAACGCAGCTTTCCACGCAGGCGGGCAGCAGGCCGGCTTCGAGACGGTGCTCGCAGAAGGTGCACTTGTCGGCGGTCTGCGTTTCATGGTTGATGAAGCGGGCGTCGTAGGGACAGGCCTGCACGCAGTACGCGCAGCCGACGCAGCGTTCGTTGTCGACCAGCACGATGCCGTCTTCGCGCTGGAAAGTGGCCTGCACCGGACAGACGGGCACGCAGGGCGGGTTGTCGCAGTGGTTGCACAGGCGCGGCAGCATCACCATGGAGGCGGGGCCGCCCGCGGCGGGCGTGACTTCGTATTGCAGGACGGTGGTGCGGAACTGCCCGATGGGAGGCAGGTTTTCCATGGAACAGCTGACCGTACAGGACTGGCAGCCGATGCATTTGCGCATGTCGACGACCATGCCGTAGCGCTTGCCGGGCATGCCCGGGCGGCGCGGGGGCTGGCCGTTCAAACCCGTCGCTTCGGCGCGGATGGGTATGACGGTGGCCGCCGCCCCCAGCCCAAGTAGTCCTTTGAGGAAGCCTCGTTTACCCGGCAAAGGCGTTTCCGGGGGGCTGGCGAGGGTATGCATCACGGTTCTCCAAGCGACATATCTGTTACGAGAATTAACTTATCACCTGGAGTTATATAGAGGCTTGATTTGAATCAACCGGGGACAGATTACTCGGGTTTTCCCGTCCTTTAGCGGGCTTCCGCGCTCAATCCCGAAGCGTGAGCGCCCGGTTCCAGGCGGCCAGCTTCTGCTCGAACGAGACCGCCGCGTGCGCGGGGCTGGTCGACGGCAGGTCGATGTATTCCAGTCCGGCCGCCAAGCCGGGCAGGACATGCCTGCGGTACAGGGAGGCGGCCTTGCCGCCGTTGAAACACACGCGCACGATGCCCGGGTGGCGTTCCAGGAATGCGGCGAAATCATTGGGGACCAGGGTGTCCGCGCGAATGTGGGCGTCCAGGCTGCCGGGACGCTCGCAGGCCTGCAGCACGTCCCACAAGGCGACGCCAGCCGCCTGCAGCGCCTGCAGGCGCTGCGCGTAGTCCAGGCCGGGATCGAAGCCGAACACGCTTGCGGCGATGGGCCAGAAGGCGTTGCGCGGGTGCGCGTAATACCTGGCCTGCCGGAGCGAGGCCACGCCGGGCATGGAGCCCAGCACCAGGATGCGGGCGTTCGGCGCCGCCACCGGCTCGAAGCCTTGCACCTGGTCGTTCTGCCCTGCCCGGGCCGGGTCCGTGGTGGTGTGCATGGCGACAGGATACGCGAGGCCGCCAGGCCGGGCAGGCCTCCCCCGCCTGCTCACCGTCCGATAGGTGGAACAGTGCTTATCAATGGCGGGGACTACCGCCAGCGGCGTTGCGCCCTTATCTTCATAACCATGACGAACGGCCCCGCAGGGGCCGCGCAACAGGAAATACGACCATGAAGAAAATCCTCGGTTTGCACGCCAGCCCCCGTCCCCACTGGGTGGGCGACGGCTTTCCCGTGCGCTCGATGTTTTCCTACAACGACAAGGACAAGCACACCAGCCCCTTCCTGCTGCTGGACTACGCCGGCCCGGCCCAGTTCGAGCCGGCCGAGCATCCGCGCGGCGTGGGGCAGCATCCGCACCGCGGCTTTGAAACGGTGACCATCGTCTACAGCGGCGAAGTCGAGCACCGCGATTCCACCGGCAACGGCGGCGTCATCGGCCCCGGCGACGTGCAATGGATGACGGCGGCCTCGGGCATCCTGCATGAGGAATTCCATTCCCCGGCGTTCACCCGCAAGGGCGGCGAGCTGGAAATGGTGCAGCTCTGGGTCAACCTGCCCGCCAAGGACAAGAAGGCGGCGCCGGGTTACCAAGGCATCCTCAACGCGGACATCCCCGCGGTGGCGCTGCCGGACGATGCCGGCACGCTGCGCGTGATCGCGGGCAGCTACGCCGGCCAGGCCGGCCCGGCGCGCACCTTCACGCCCATGGACGTGTGGGACGTGAAGCTGGCCGCCGGCAAGTCCGCGACCTTCCCGATCGCCGCGGGCCGCAACAGCATGCTGGTGGTGCTGCGCGGCACGGTGCTGGTCAACGGCGAATCCGTCGCCCGCGACGCGCAACTGGCCTTGTTCTCGCAAGAGGGCGAGGACATCACCGTCGAAGCCAACAACGACGCGATGTTCCTGGTGCTCAGCGGCGAGCCCATCGATGAACCGGTGGTCGGCTACGGCCCGTTCGTGATGAACTCGCAGGCCGAAATCGTCGAAGCCATCCAGGACTTCAACGCCGGCCGCTACGGCAGGATGCACTGAGCGGCGCGGGGCCGGCCCTAGCGGGCCGGCCCCGCGCGCGCATGCTCCTTGATCAGGCGCATGAAACGCTGCACCTGCCGGCCGGGACGCTCGAAGCGCGAACGCACCAGGCTCAGCGACAGCGGTATCGATTCGCGCAGCGGCCGCGTCACCACGCCGGGCCAGCCCTGCTCCCCGACCGAGAACTGATCGACGATCGCCACGCCCGCCCCCACGCGCACCAGGGCGCAGGCCAGTTCCGCGCGCACGATGTCCACCGCCGAGGTCCAGCTCACATTGGCCCGCTGGAAGGCCGCGGCCACCAGCTGCCCGAAGGGGATATTGCGGCTGTAGAGGATGAGCCGGCAGCGGGCCAGCTCGGCCAGCCCCACCGTCGGCTGGGACGCCAGGGGATGTCCCTGCGGCAGAATGCAGACCATCTCGCCGGTGGCCAGCGGCTCCACCACCAGATTGGGATGGTCTATCGGCAGCACGGAGATGGCCAGCTCGGCCTTGCGCCCCAGCAGTTCGTGCGCCATGTCGGCCAGCAGCGTGGTGTGGTACTTGAGCCTGACGTTGGGATAGAGCTCCAGGTATTGCGCGATGACGGGCGGCACGAAGTTCAGCGCCAGGCTGGGGCTGGAGCACAGCGTCAATGCGCCTTCCGGCCGTTCGGCCAGGTCGCGGGCCAGCTCATCGATGCGCAGCGCTTCCTCGAACAGCGGGCCCACTTCCTGGAACAGCCGGTGCGCCTCCGGCGTGGGCGTGAGCTTGCCTTTGTCGCGCTCGAACAGTTGCAGGCCCAGGCTGAGCTCCGTATGGGCGATGAGGCGGCTGATGGCGGGCTGCGACACGAAAAGCAGCTTGGCCGCCCCGTTCATGGAGCCGGTCAACATCACCGCCCGGAACACTTCCATCTGCCTGAGCTTGAAACGCATGGCTGATCCGATAATCGTTTGTTATATCCCCTTGCCAACTTAGCATAACTGCAAAACCTAAGCATTCATTAGCATTCCTGACGGCGCCTGGCGCACTTTTCAGAGCGATTCGATAAAGGGAATGCATGACATTGAAGATAGGATTCGTCGGCCTGGGCATGATGGGCCTGCCGATGCTGGAGAACCTCGCCCGCGGCGGGGATGGTTTCGACATCCTGGCCCATGACCGCGATCCGGCGCGCCTGGAACGCCTGGCGGCGCATCCCGCCTGGGGCAAGACGCTCAACCCCGCCGCCAGCCTGCCGGCGCTGGCCGGCTGCGACATCGTCATTACCATGCTGCCGGACAGCGCCGTCACCAACGCGGTGATCGAAGGCAAGGACGGCCTGGCCGCCGTCATGCGCGAGGGTTCGGTGCTGCTGGACATGGGCTCGTCCAACCCCGCCGAGACGCTGCGGCTGGCGCCGCGGTTGCGCGCAGCGGGCGTGACGCTGATCGATGCGCCGGTGTCGGGCGCGGTGGCCAAGGCCGCCGCGGGAACGCTGGCCATCATGATCGGGGCCGATGCCGCCGGCCTGGAGCGCGTGCGCCCGGTGCTCTCGCGCATGGGCGCCTCGCTCATCCATACCGGCGCGGTGGGCTCGGCGCATGCGATGAAGGCGCTCAACAACTACGTCTACGCCGCCGGCCTGCTGGCGGCAAGCGAAGCGCTCTTGATCGCGCAGCGCATGGACCTGGACCTGGACGTATTCACCGACGTGCTCAACGCCTCCAGCGGCCGCAACGTCGCCACCGAGACCAAGCTGCGCCAGTTCATCGTGCCGGGCGCCTACAACGGCGGCTTCGCGCTGGCGCTGATGGCCAAGGACCTGCGCACCGCCGATTCGCTGCAGGCGCTGGCCGGCGTGTCCGCGACGCAGTTGTCGCTGTGCACGGAACTGTGGCAGCGCGCCCGCGAGGCGCTGCCCGCCGGGGCCGACAACACCGAGATCCACCGCTACCTGGGGCGCCTGAACGCCCCCGCGCCGGACTGAACCGTCCTCGCGCCGACCATAACGACACCGACAGGAGACAGACATGAAACGATCCGCCGCCATGCTGGCGCTCGGCCTGGGCGCGGCCCTGCTTGCCGCCGCCGGCGCCCGCGCCGCGCCCTATCCCGACCACCCCATCCGCATGGTCGTGCCCTTTCCGCCAGGCAGCATCACCGACGTGGTGGCCCGCAGCCTGGGCAAGGCCATGAGCGACGACCTGGGCCAGCCCGTGGTGGTGGAAAACAAACCGGGAGCCAACGGCATCATCGGCACCCACGACGTGGCCCGCGCCAAGCCCGACGGCTACACGCTGGTGGTGGTGGGCGTGTCCACGGCCGCCAGCGGCGTGAGCCTTTTCAAGGACCTGCCCTACAACCCCGCCACCGATCTCGCCCCCATCGGCGCCGTGGCCGAGACCCCGTATCTGCTCGTGGGCTCGCCGCGCATGCCGGGCACCAAGGTGTCCGATCTGTTCGCCTACGGCGCCCAGAATCCGGGCAAGCTGACCTATGCGTACGGATCGGGCAGCGCCCAGGTCTTCGGGGCCAAGCTGGCCGCCATGGGCAAGATCAACGTCACGCCGGTGCCTTATCGCGGCGGCCCTCAAGCGCTGACCGACGTGATCGGCGGCACCGTGGACCTCACCTTCACCGACCTGGCCAACGGCCTGCAGCAGGCGCGCGCCGGCAAGGTCAAGACCTATGGAGTCAGCACGCCGGAACGCTTCGCGCTGGCGCCGGACATCCCTACGCTCAATGAAACCGGCGCGCCCGGCTTCGACCTGACCGTGTGGTTCGGCCTGATGGGTCCGGCGGGCCTGCCGGGGCCGGTGCTCGACCGCCTGTCCCAATCGCTGCGCAAGGCCCTGGCCAACGACGAACTCAAGCAGACCTATGCGCGCCAGGGCCTGACCGTCAAGACGCAGACCCCTGCCGAATTCGGCGGCTTCGTCCGGACCGAAATCGACAAATGGGCCGCCATCGTCAAGGAAACCGGCATTCCGCCGCAATGATCCACGCCTTCAACCCCTTCCAGGAATTCCCTCAATGTCGCTGATCGATATCCGCAAGCGCTGCCTCATCGTCGAAACCACCTTCCATGAAAACGGCCCGGCGCCGGCGCAGCCCCTCAAGCTCGCCGCCTCCTGCGCCGTCATCCGCAATCCCTACGCCGGCCGGTACGAGGCGGATCTCATGCCCTTCATGGCCGAACTGCGCAGCCTGGGCACGCTGCTGGCCACGGAACTGGTCGAGACGCTGGGCGGCAAGGAAAAGGTCGAGGTCTACAGCAAGGCCGCCATCGTCGGCCTGGACGGAGAAATGGAACACGGCGCGGTCTGGCACGAAGCCGGCGGCTGGGCGATGCGCAGCGTGCTGGGCGAACCCAAGGCCATGGTGCCCGCAGTGAAGGCCGTGGCCGTGGCGGGCTACCGGATGATGGTGCCGGTGCACTACATCCACGCCTCCTATGTGCGCAGCCATTTCAACAGCATCGAGATCGGCATCCAGGACGCGCCGCGCGCCAACGAGATCCTGTTCGCGCTGGTCATGGGCACGGGCGGCCGCGTGCATTCGCGCCTGGGCGGGCTGACCAAGGAAGCGGTCTGCGTCCACGACGGCCAGCGCTAAGGCCTGGCCGGGCGCCAGGCCTAGGCGCCCGGAATCGTCAGGGACAGCCCCGCGCGGTCGGCCACGTTGCAGATGTGCGCCCGCATCGCGCGGCGCGCCGCCTCGGGGGAGCCCGTGGCCAGCGCGCCGACGATCTCGGCGTGCTCGCGGATGGGTTCGCGCACCCTCGCCGGATCCGCGAACGCGACCTGGCGGCTGCCGTCGACCACATCGCCGATGCTCTCGGCCAGATCCAGCAGCATCGGGCTGCCGGCGATCTCGAACAGGCAGGCATGGAAGGCGTGGTCGCCCTCCGACATCGTGACCAGGTCGCCGGCGTCGGCCGCCTGTTCCATTTGTTCGATGGTCGCGTGCAGGCGGCTCAGCCCCGCCTGGGTCACGACGCTGGCCGCCAGGCCGGCCGCCAGTTCCTCGAGCTGGTTGCGCACCAGATAGACGTCGCGCAACGCATAGCGTCCCTGGAAGCGCCAGCGTCCGTAGGCGCTGCCCAGCCCCTTTTCCCCGGGCCTGGCGATGAACACCCCGCGGCCGGCCTCGCTGCGCAGCATGCCCAGGCCTTCCAGCATGGTGATGGCCTCGCGCAGCGAGGCGCGGCTGACGCCCAGCGACTCGGCCAGCTGGCGCTGCCCCGGCAGCTTGCCCGCCGCCGCCCATTCGCTCGAACGGATGCGGGCCTGCAATTGCTGGGCGATGTGTTCGACGGTGTTCATCGTGGAATTCCTCAATGCGCGGACGCCTCGGAGGTCGTTGACAGCCAAATCCTGCCTGGGCATTATGACACCCAACTGGTCTGACCGGTAAGGATAAAACCGGGCCGGACAACACCCCCGGCGCGCGCCGGGGCCCCGCCCCAACCTCTATTAAGCGCCGCTCATGACCGACCTCCACGACCGATTCGCCCGCGCCGTCGACGCCCTCGCCCGATTGGGCGACTACCCCTATCCCGAGCGGCGCCAGGCCTGGCTGGACCGGCTGCGCGTCAACCTCCCCGAACTGGAAATGCTGGATGCGCTGGCGCCGGATGCGGATCTGGGCTACCTGGCCCCGCCCCCGGCCGCGCCCGGCGACGCGCTCCCCGCCGCGCAGGCGGGCCGGGGCATCGCCGTCTCGCGCCATGTGGCCGGCATCGCCGCCATCGCGCGCGAATGCCGGGACGCCCCCGAACGCGCGGCCGAGGCGGCCAAGGCCGCGCTGGCCGCCGCGCGCCAGCAGGCCGGCCTGAACGCCTTCATCGCCTTGTCGGACACGCCGGCGCTGGACGGCGCCGCCGCCGCCGCGGCCCGCAAGCTGCGCGAAGGCGCCGCCATGCCGCTGATGGGCGTGCCGTTCGCCGTCAAGGACCTGATGCAGGTCGCCGGCTTCTCCCAGACCAACGGCAGCGGCGGCCTGAAGCCGCCCCCCGCCCTGCGCGACGCGCTTGCGGTGGCGCGGCTGCGGGACGCCGGCGCCCTGGTGGTCGGTACGACGAATCTGCACGAGCTTGCCTACGGCATCACCAGCGAGAACCCGCATTACGGCTGGGTGGGCAACCCGCGGGCGGCGGGCTATACGGCGGGCGGATCCAGCGGCGGTTCGGCGGCGGCGGTGGCCGCTGGCATCGTGCGGCTGGCGATCGGCACCGATACGGCCGGCTCCATCCGCATCCCGGCTTCCTGCTGCGGCGTGGTCGGCTTCAAGCCCACCTTCGACGCCATTTCTCGCGACGGCGCGCAGGCGCTGGGCGCCAGCCTGGACCACCTCGGGCCGATCGCGGCGAGCGTGGCGGATGCGGCGCTGGCCTTTTCGATCATGGCGGGCCAGGCTGAGCGCACGGTCAGCGTCGGCGCATTGACCGGGCTGCGCGTGGGCGTGCCCCGCAATTACTTCTATGCCCCCCTGGCCGACGACGTGGCCCAGGCCGTCGACCGCGCCCTGGCGCTGATGCAGGCGGACGGGGCCACGCTCGTCCCGGTGGACCTGCCCGGCGTCGAGCACAGCGCCGCGCTGCAGTTCGCCACCCTGTGCAGCGAAGCCACCGACATCCATTGGCGCCGGCTCATCGACCAGCCGGACACCCTGGGCGCCGACGTGCGGGTGCGGCTGGAGATCGGCCAGTTCTTTCCCGCCACCTGGTATACGCGGGCGCAGCGCGGCCGCGCGGTGCTGGCGCGCGCGTTCGACCAGGCCATGGAGGCGGTGGACGTGCTGGTCACGCCCACCCTGCGCATCGAGCCGCCGCGTTCGGGCGCCGGCGCGGTGGTCATCGGCGGTCAGGAAGTGCCGCTGCACACCGCCGTCACCGGGCTCACCATGCCCTTCAACCTGACCGGCATGCCCGCCCTGACGCTGCCTTGCGGCAGCGGTCGCAACGGCCTGCCGATAGGCCTGCAGATCGCCGGGGCGCGCGGCGCCGATTGGCGCGTGCTGAACGCCGCCGCGCGGGTGGAAGCGCTGCTGGGTTCCTAACGCATGCTGGTAAACACTAGCTGGTCAGACCGGTACTACAGGATTAAAAAATAGACGACGTTCCCCGACCGCCGACACCGTTCGCCTTCGCGGACGACGGCATCGCCGCAGCTCCTTTCCAAAAGGAAACCACGATGAAACTGCTTCGCTTTGCCGCAGCCGTATCCGCGGTCGTACTAGTCTCCTCCGCCCAAGCCGCGGATCCCATCGTCATAGGCGTGAGCATCGCGCAGTCCCCTCCCGGCTCCGTGGTGCAAGGCACGCAGGTGAAGGACGGCGTGGAGATCATCACCAAGATGATCAACGACAAGGGCGGCGTGCTGGGCCGTCCGCTGAAGATCGTCTACGAAGACGATCAGGGCATTCCGGAAAAGGGCCGCGCGGCGGCCGAGAAACTGATCTCGCGGGACAAGGTCGTCGCCGTCACCGGCGGCCACCAGAGCTCGGTATGCCTGGCCGAGATCGAGGTCGTGCACCGCTACAAGGTGCCGTACGTCAATACCAATTGCTGGTCCGACGACGTGCGCGCCAAGGGCTACCCCGAGGTCTTCAACCCGGCCAACTACAACACGCGCGTCTCCAGCGCCATGGCCGATACGATCGCCGCGCTGAAGGTCAAGAGCGTGGTGGCCTTCGCCGAAAACACCGACTACGGCATCGGCCAGGCCAAGCTGCTGGGCGAGTTCCTCAAGAAGGCCGCGCCGCAGACCCAATACAAATACGTGGCGCTGGATCGCGCAGGCAAGGACTTCACCCCGGCCGTGCTGCCGCTGCGCGGCAATCCGCCGGACCTGGTGGTCAACATCATGCTGCCGCCGGCTGCCTATATCCTGATGAACCAGCTGTACGAACAGGGCGTGGCGCCCAGCGCCAAGACCTGGTTCTACGACGGCGCCGGCATCGCCGACTATCCCGACTTCTGGAAGAACGTGAAGGAAGCCGGCAAGTACATGCTGGCTTTCGGCCTGTACCACCCGCAAATGCCCATGCCCCAGCTGGGCCAGGACGTCGCTGCCGCCTATCAGAAGCAGGCCAAGACCGAACCCAACCGCCTGATCTTCCAGGCCGCCGACTCCGTGCTGCTGATCGCCCGCGCGATCGAGGAAGCCAAGTCGACCGACAGCGCCGCCATCATCAAGGCCCTGCAGGGCATGCAGTTCGAAGGCGTGCGCGGCAAGTTCAGCTTCTCTCAGCAGCCCGGCTACAGCTACCAGCAGTGGGTCGACATTCCCTATGTCACCTACCAGCTGACCGAGGTGGATCAACCGCTGAGCAAGACCACGCTGATCCAGGCTTCCGGTCAGCCGCTGCAAATCGACAAAGTAGTCAAACCCTCGAAATGATGCCCCCACGCTGCGCACGCTACGCGCGCTTGCTGCCCCCCGAGGGGGCGCTTTTCGCCTTGGGGCGGCCCGGCGGCGAAAAGTTGCCCCCCACGCCGCTCGCGGCGAGCCGCATCCATCCTGAACCTCAATGAACGCCGGGGACCTGCCCCGGCGTCGGGGAGCATCGAGTGCTGGCACTGGACCTGTTCGTCAACGGCCTGATCATCGGCCTGTTCTACGCGCTGATGGCGGTCGGCCTGACCATGATCTTCGGCATCCTGAAGATCGTGAATTTCGCCCACGGCGAGTTCTACATGATCGGTGCGTATACCTACACCCTGGTGTCGCTGGCGCTGGGCGTCCCGCCCTGGCTGGCGCTGCCCATCGCCGCGGCCGCGGGCGCGCTGCTGGGCTGGGCCACGGAACGCTGGCTGATGCGCCCGCTGTACGCCGGCTACGGTTCCTGGGGCCTGATGAAGGATGAGTACGCGGTGGTCGTCACCTTCGGCCTGTCCCTGCTCCTGATCAACCTGGTCGACAAGGTGGTGGGCCCGTATCCCATGCGCGGCCCCGCCCTGTCGGACGTGACGCGCATGGCCATCGGCCCCTTCATGATGAGCGGCCAGAAACTGATCACGGCGGGCCTGTCCATCGTGCTGCTGGCCGGGCTGGCGCTCTTCATCAAGCGTTCGCTCTGGGGCCGGCAGGTCCAGGCGGTGGCGCAGAACCGGCTGGGCGCCTCCATCGCCGGCATCGACACGGCGCGCGCCAGCAGCATCATCTTCATGGCGTCCGGCGTGCTCGCGGCGCTGGCGGGCGCGCTGCTGGCCCCGGTCATCAACCCCGCTCCGGACGTGGGCGCGTTCCCGGCCATCAAGTCCTATGTGATCGTCGTGATCGGCGGCATGGGCTCGATCCCCGGCAGCATCCTGGCGGCGCTGGCGCTGGGCGTGCTCGAAAGCTTCGGCGCGGTCTACCTGTCGTACGACTATCGCGACACCTTCGGCCTGGCGCTGCTGATCCTGATCCTGCTGTTCCGGCCCAAGGGCCTGTTCGGCGAACGCGCGCGGGAGGTCTGAACATGGATCCGCTTGCCCACCCCAACCTGCTGCGCAACAAGCTCAGCCAGGAAATGCGGCTATCGCTCTTGTTCCTTGCCGTCCTGGCGCTGCTGCCCCTGGGCGTCTCCTCGCCCTACTGGCTCGGCGTGCTGATCGTCAGCATGTACTTCGCGATGCTGGCCACGGGCTGGAACCTGCTGGCGGGCTACACGGGCCAGTTCTCGCTCGCGCCGGCCGCCTTCGCCATGCTGGGCGGCTACACGACCGGCCTGCTGGCCTATCACTGGAACGTGCCGCTGTGGCTCGGGCTGCCGCTATCCGCGGTGGTGCCCGGGCTGATCGGGCTGGTGCTGGGCCGCATCGTGCTGCGGCTGTCCGGCCCGTACCTGGCGCTGACCACCCTGTCCTTCGCCGAGATCGTGCGCCTGGTGATCTACAACTCCATCGATTTCACTCGCGGCGACCAGGGCCTGCACGTGCCCGCGCTGCTGGAAAGCCGCGCCGGCAACTACTACCTGTTCCTCGGCGTGCTGGCGGCGGTCACGCTGCTGGTCTTCCTGCTGCTGCGGGCCCGCCCGGGCCGCTTCCTTCAGGCGATCCGCGACGACGAGATCGGCGCGGCCAGCCGCGGCATCGACGTCGTGCGCTACAAGACGCTGGCCTTCCTGGCCAGCTGCGCCATCTGCGGATTTGCCGGCGGCCTGTACGGCACGTTCGCGCAACTGGTCAGTCCGGAGCTGGGCATCGTGGCGCAGACCGGCATGGTGATCGCCATGGTGGTGATCGGCGGCATGGGCACGCTGGTCGGCCCCCTGCTGGGCGCCGTGCTGGTGTATGTCGCGTCCGAGCTGCTGCGCGACGTCGGCAATATCCAGATGATCGTGTTCGCGCTGCTGGTCATCGTGTTCGCGCGCTTTTTCCGCGAAGGGTTGTGGGGCCTGGCGCGGCGCGCCGCGCTGCGCCGTTCCGGCAACGCCAGGGGAGCCTGATGGCACTGTTGCAGATATCGGGAATACAGAAACGCTTCGGCGGCCTGCTTGCCGTGAACGGCGCGGGCATGGACGTGGCCGATGGCGAGCTGCTGGGGCTGATCGGCCCCAACGGCTCGGGCAAGACCACGCTGCTCAACGTGTTGTCCGGCCATCTGGCCGCGGACGCCGGCGACGTGAAGCTGGACGGGCGCAGCATCATGGGCCTGAGCCCGACCCGCCTGACCCGCCTGGGCGTGCTGCGCATGTTCCAGATGACCCGCGTTTTCAACCGCGTCAGCGCCTATGACAACCTGGTCGTATGCGGGCTGGCCATGGGGCTGGACGAGGCCGGCGCCAGCCGGCGCGCGCTGGCGCTGCTGGAAGAGCTCAAGCTGGGCCACGTCATGCACCTGGACGCCGGCCAATTGTCGGGCGGGCAGAAGAAACTCCTGGAATTCGGCGCGTGCTTCATGGTGCCGCCGCGCGTGGCGCTGCTGGACGAGCCCTTTGCCGCGGTGCACCCGGTCATGAAGGAAACCATGTCCGAGTTCATACGCCGCCGCAACGAGGGCGGCCAGACGTTCATCCTGGTCAGCCACGACATGCCGGTGGTCGTGGACCTGTGCCCGCGCTCCGTGTGCATGAACGCGGGCCGCGTGCTGGCCGACGGCCCCACCCAGCAGGTGCTGCGCGAGCCGGCCGTGATCGAAGCCTATCTGGGCGAGCAGGGACAAGAGGAGCAGAACCATGCCTGACACGCTGCTGGCCATGGAGAACGTGACCGCCGGCTATCTGGGCGACATCGACGTGCTGCGCAATGTGTCGCTGACGGTCGAAGCCGGCCGCATCAGCGGCCTGATCGGGCTGAACGGCGCGGGCAAATCCACGCTGATGAAAGCCATTTGCGGGTTCCTGCCGCCGAAGTCGGGCCGGGTCACCCGGGCCGGGCGCGACATCTCCGGCCAGGCGCCTCACCGCATGATCGACGACGGACTCTGGTACATCCCGCAGGAATCCAGCCTGTTCCCCTACCTGACGGTGGAGGAAAACCTGCGCCTGCCGCTGGAGGGCCGACGCAAGTGCTACGGCGAGGTGCTGGAGCCGCGCTTCGCCGACACGCTGCAACGGTTCCCGGTGCTGAAGGAAAAACTCAAGGACCAGGCGGGCAATCTGTCGGGCGGCCAGCAGAAGTCGCTGGAGTTCGCCAAGGCCTACATGGTGCAGCCTCAGGTCTGCCTCATCGACGAACCCAGCATCGGCCTGGCGCCGCGGGTGGCGGCCGAGGTATTCCAATGGATCCGCGCGTTCGCCGACGCGGGCATGGGCATCCTGCTGGTGGACCACAATGTGCGCCGCGTCGTGGCCATGTCCAACCACATCTACGTGCTGAGCCTGGGTGAAATCACGGCCTCGGGCTCGCCCGAGGATTTTGCCGGCGACCTCCACGAACAGGTGCGCGAATGGCTGGGAATCAATTTCTGATGGACGCCCGCAACCTGATCGCGCAGCCCCTCCGCGCCGAAGCGTTCGCGCCCTATGGCGAGATCGTCAGCAGCGCCGGCCGCGACGGCCGCGCCATCAACGCCGGCACCTCGCTGCGGGTGGAAATGGGCGAACCCGACATCCTGGACGCCGGCGGCCGGCCGTCGCTCTCCGTCTTCCGGGCCCGGGCCATCGCCCTGCCCTTCGCCGCGCAGGTGCTGGAACGCCACCGCCTGGGCAGCCAGACCTTTCTGCCGCTGGCCGCCACGCCCTACGTGGTGCTGGTCGCGCTGGGCGCCGACGCGCCCGATACCGCCACGCTGCGCGCCTTCCTGGCCGGGCCGGGCATGGGCATCACCCTGCGCCGGGACGTCTGGCACCATCCGCTGATGGCGCTGGCCGATGGGGATTTCGCGGTGCTGGAGCGCGCCGGGCCGGCGGTGGACTGCGAACTGGCGCCGCTGCCGGACGCGCCCTGGACGATACGGGCCGCCTGAACGCACTACCGCGCCGTCCGCCGCCAGACGCTGGCCAGCCAGGGCTGCTGCTCGCGCGGCAGGCCCTGCGGCCGGTAATAGTGTTCGAGTTCCTCGTACCCGGCGTCCGCCAGCAGGCGGCGCCAGCCGTCCAGGTCGTGGTAGGCGCCGTAGCGCCCGCGGTTCCAGCCTTCCTGGTTGCCGCCCCGCGGATTGGAGCTGAACAGCACCCCGCGCGGCTTCAGCGCGGCGCGCAGCTCCCGCAATACCCGCGGCAGTTCCTGTCCCGGCACGTGGAACAGCACGGCGTTGGCGAAGATGCCGTCGAAGCGGCCGTCCGGCAGGGACAGCCGCAGCAAGTCCTGCTGCCAGACCTCGCAGCCGCTCGCCTGCCGCGCCATGTCGACGAAGCGCGGCGTGCCGTCCAGGCCGACGGCTCGGTGGCCGAGCGCCGCGAAGGTCTTCAGGTCTCGGCCGGGGCCGCAGCCCAGGTCCAGGATGTCGTACGGAGGCTCGCCTTCGATATGGCGCAGCAGCGCGGCGATGTTCTGGCTGACGTCGTGGTCGCGCGTGCCCGCCTCGAACGATTCGGCGTTTTCTTGATAGTGCGCCAAGGTCAGCGAGCTGATCTTGGCCAGGTCTTCGGCATCGAGTCTCATCAGGCGATTTTGCCTGAAATACGGGCGGGTTTCCGGCGCCGGGCCGGCCGGCGCCCGGCGAGGCGCGCCGCAAGCAGGGCAGGCGCTTCGCCGAGTTGCCCGCGGCTTGGGCCGGCAGCCGCCGCCGGCCCAAGCCGCGTCAGGCGGCCAGCCGCCCTTCGATCCTGGCCTTGGTGGCCGGCAGATCCTCGGGCAGGCCCTGCTCCAGCTGGCTGAAGAGCTCGCCATGCAGGGCCAGCTCGTCGCGCCAGGCCGCGGCGTCCACGGACATGACTTGCTCGAACTTGTCCGGGCTGAACTCCAGGCCGGTCCAGTCGATGTCCTGGTAGCTGGGCGAAATGCCGAACACCTGGTCCACGCCCTTGGACTGGCCGTCGATGCGGCCGAGCATCCAGCGCAGCACGCGCATGTTGTCGCCAAAGCCGGGCCAGACGAACTTGCCGTCCGGGCCCTTGCGGAACCAGTTGACGCAGTAGATGCGCGGCAGGGTGGCGCCGGCGGCTTCCAGCTGCTTGCCCAGCTTCAGCCAGTGGTTGAAGTAGTCGCTCATGTTGTAGCCGCAGAACGGCAGCATGGCGAAGGGATCGCGGCGCACCACGCCCTGCTGGCCCGCGGCCGCGGCGGTGGTTTCCGACCCCATGGTGGCGGCCATGTACACCCCTTCGACCCAGTTGCGGGCCTCGGTGACCAGCGGCACGGTGGTGGAGCGGCGGCCCCCGAAGATGAAGGCGTCGATGACCACGCCCTTGGGGTTTTCCCATTCGGGATCGATGGACGGGCATTGCGCGGCCGGCGCGGTGAAACGCGCGTTCGGGTGCGCGGCCTTGCGGCCGGTCTCGCGCGCGATGGCGGGCGTCCAGTCCTGGCCCTGCCAGTCGGTCAGGTGCGCGGGCGGCGTATCCGTCATGCCTTCCCACCAGACGTCGCCGTCATCGGTGAGCGCCACGTTGGTGAAGATGACGTTGGCCTTGAGCGTGGCCATGGCGTTGTAGTTGGTCTGCTCGCTCGTGCCCGGCGCAACGCCGAAATAGCCGGCCTCCGGATTGATGGCGTGCAGGCGGCCGTCGGGGCCGGGCTTGATCCAGGCGATATCGTCGCCGATGGTGGTGACCTTCCAGCCGTCCATGCCCTGCGGCGGGATCAGCATCGCGAAGTTGGTCTTGCCGCAGGCCGACGGGAAGGCCGCGGCCACGTGGTACTTGCGGCCCTTGGGCGAGGTGACGCCCAGGATCAGCATGTGCTCGGCCAGCCAGCCCTGGTCGCGCCCCATGGTGGAGGCGATGCGCAGCGCGAAGCACTTCTTGCCCAGCAGGGCGTTGCCGCCGTAGCCCGAGCCGAAGCTCCAGATCTCGCGGTTCTGCGGGAAGTGGACGATGTACTTGGTGGGGTTGCACGGCCAGGACACGTCGGCCTCGCCGGCGGCCAGGGGCTTGCCCACGGAATGCACGCAGGGCACGAAATCGCCATCGGCGCCGAGCACGTCGTAGACCTGCTTGCCCATGCGCGTCATGATGCGCATGTTCACCACCACGTAGGGGCTGTCGGAGAGTTCCACGCCGATGTGGGCGATGTCCGAGCCCAGCGGGCCCATCGAGAACGGCACGACATACAGCGTGCGGCCGCGCATGGCGCCGTCGAACAGGCCGTTGAGCGTGTTGCGCATCTCGGCGGGATCCGCCCAGTTGTTGGTCGGGCCGGCGTCCTCGGGACGGTCCGAACAGATGAAGGTGCGGTCCTCGACCCGGGCGACGTCGGAGGGATCCGACCAGGCCAGGTAGGAATTAGGCCGCTTGGCGGGGTTCAGCCTGCGCAGAGTGCCCGACTGGACCATTTGCTCGCAAAGCCGGTCGTACTCTTCCTGGGACCCATCGCACCAGACGACGCGGTCGGGCTTGGCCAGCGCAACGAAGCTCGCCACCCAGTCGATCAGACCGCGGTGCTTGACGTAGGCGGGCACGTTCAAGGCTGCCAATCCCCCATCCAAAGGCTTATTCATCGGGGTTATCTCCATACTAGTAAAGCGAATGGTGTTACGGCCCCAATTCAGTGGGGCCGTAGCGATTTGCGCCATCATACTTGCAGCGGCATGCTGCCCGTCAACCCATCCTCATGGACGACATTGTCACGGGTTGAGACCGCTTAGGCGTAGCTGCCGTCGCGCAACTCCTTGCGGATGATCTTGCCGGTGGCGGTGGTCGGCAAACTGGTTACAAAGCGGATCGCGCGCGGATACTCGTGCGCCGCCAGGCGGGTGCGCACATGGGCCTGCAGGGACTTCACCAGCGCGTCGTCGCCCTGGAATCCCTCGTTCAACACCACGTAGGCCATCACGATTTCGGTGCGCTCGGCGTCGGGCACGCCCACCACGGCGGCCATGCGCACGGCGGGGTGGCCGATCAGGCAATCCTCGATGGGACCCGGGCCGATGCGGTAGCCGGCGCTGGTGATGACGTCGTCGTTGCGGCCCACGAAGCGGATGAAGCCCTGCCCGTCGCGCACGCCCAGGTCGCCGGTCAGGAGATAGTCGCCCGCGAACTTTTCGGCCGTGGCCTGCGGGTTGTTCCAGTAGCCCAGGAACATGACCGGGTCGGGCCGCAGTACGCCGATATTGCCTTCCTGTCCATCCGCCACTTCGGCGCCCCGCTCATCCACGATCGCCACCCGGTGGCCGGGCGCGGCGCGGCCGATCGAACCGATGACGGGGTCGAACAGCGATGAGCACGACGACACCAGCATGTTGCATTCCGTCTGGCCGTAGAACTCGTTGATGGTCACGCCCAGCACTCGGCGGCCCCAGTCGATGAGTTCCGCGCCCAGCGATTCCCCGCCGCTGGCCACCGAGCGCAGCGCCAGGGCGCCGGCCTCGGGCGGCTGCGCCACGCTGCGCATCATTTTCAGCGCGGTGGGCGGCAGGAAGGTGTGCGTCACGCCGTGGCGCGCCATCAACTCGAAGGCGCTGGCGCCGTCGAATTTCTCGAAGCGGCGCGCCAGCACGGGCACGCCGTGGTGCCAGGACGGCAGCAGCACGTCCAGCAGCCCGCCGATCCACGCCCAATCCGCCGGCGTCCACATCAGCGTGGCGTTCTCGGGAAAGAACTCGTGCGACATCTCCACGCCGGGCAGGTGGCCGAGCAGCACGCGATGAGCGTGCAGCGCGCCCTTGGGCTTGCCGGTGGTGCCCGAGGTGTAGATGATGACCGCCGGGTCGTCCGCCGCCGTCGCCACCGGCGTGTAGTCCTCGGATTCCCGCGCCAGCGCCGCGTGGAACGGCACCGCGTCGTCGACCGCCTCGTCGTCGATGCAGTAGACGACCTTCAGGTCGGGCAGGCTGGCGCGGATCTCGCGCAGCTTGCGGCAGCCCGCCGCATCGGTCACGAGCGCGGCGGCGCCGCTGTTGGCCAGGCGGTACTGGATGGCATCCACCCCGAACAGGGTGAACAGCGGCACCGCCACGGCGCCCATCTTGTAGACTGCGATGTGCGTCACCGCCGTCTCGGGCGCCTGCGGCAGGTAGATGGCCACGCGGTCGCCGCGCTTGATCCCGTGGCGCTCCAGGCTGTGCGCCAGGCGGTTGGACTGCGCGCGGATCTGGTCGAAGGTGTAGCGTGACTGGGCGCCATCGCTTTTCTCGTAGATCAGCGCAAGGCGGCCGCTGCCGTCGGCCCATTTATCGCAGGCGTCGACGCCGATGTTGTAGGCCGCCGGCACCTGCCATTGGAACTGGGACGCAAGCTGCGTGTAGGAATCGGCTCTGGACAGCATGGTTTGTCTCTGATGTTGTTCGAATTCACCGGCGCCCGGCGCCGGCCTTTGGGGGAACGCTACCCCTGGCCTCCTCGGGGAGGCGTGTCTTGCCACAAACTTGACCCTGGCTCAATAATAAACCTCCTCCCCCTTGCCGCCCCTGCCCCGCATGGAAAAAACCGCCACCGTCCCGATGCGCCGCCCGCCGGCCAGCGCCAAATCCGAGCAGCGCATCCGGGACATCCTGCGCGTCGCGCGGCAGGTTTTTTCCGAGGCCGGCTTCCAGGCCGCCACGACCACGGAGATCGCGCAGCGGCTGGGCGTGTCCGAAGCCACGGTGTTCACCTATTTCGGCGGCAAGCGCGAACTCTGCGTGCGGGTCATCAGCGACTGGTACGACGAAATCATCGCCAAAGTGGAGGACGACCTCCCCCGCGTGCAAGGCACGCGGGCCCAGCTGCATTACCTGGTGCACGCGCACCTGCGGCACCTGTTGGCCGAAGGATCCGGCCTGTGCGCGTTCATCCTGTCCGAAGGACGGGCGCGCAACGACGACTTCGGCGAGGTCTACGCGGCGCTGCAGCGCCGCTACACCGCGCCGCTCATGCGCATCCTGGCCCAGGGCCAGGAAGACGGCGACATCCGGCGCGACATGCCGCTGCGGCTGCTGCGCTCGGCGGTCTACGGCCCGATGGAACACGTGCTGTGGGACGCCATCCTGCGGGGCGCGCGGGTGGACGTGGGCGCCACGGCCGACCAGCTGGTCGGCTTTCTGTGGCAGGCGCTGCAGCCGCCGGCGCGGGACGCGCTGGCGCTGGCCCAGTTCCGCGGCGAAGTGCGGGACGCCCTGCATCGCCTTCAGTCGTCGGAGAACAGGGACGGCGGCACGTATTGAGGAAAACCGTTGTAGGCCTCCTCCCGTTCGGCCGGCTGCAAGGTCCATGAATGCCGCGCGTTGGGCACGCCGCCGTCCACGCGGATGACGCTGCCGTTGATGAAGGCCGCCGCGGGCGACAGCAGAAAGACCACCGCCGCGGCCAATTCGGCCTCGGTCCCGAAGCGCTGCAGCGGCACCTTGGTCTTCAGTTCGCGCAATACCGCGCGGTATTCGTCGTCATAGCTGTCCATGCCGCTGGAGGCGATCCAGCCCGGCGCCACGGCGTTGACCCGCACGCCCGCGTGCGCCCATTCGCAGGCGGCCGTCTCGGTCAGGTTCCAGACCCCGGCGCGGGCCGCGCCCGAATGGCCCATGCCGGGCATGCCGCCCCAGATGTCGGCCAGCATGTTCACGATGGCGCCGCCGTGCTGGCGCATGTGCTGGGTGTAGACCTCCCGCGCCATCAGAAAGGTGCCGTGCAGATTGTTCTGGACCACCGCATTCCAGCCATTGAAGCTGATGCGGTCCAGGGGCGCGGGGAACTGCCCGCCGGCGCAGTTGAACAGGCCGTCGATGGCGCCGTGCCGGGCCAGCGCGTCGGCGACCGCGCCGCGCACGCCGGCCTCGTCGCGGATGTCGCAGGAGTGGACGCTGATGCGGCCGGCGGCTTCGGGATAGATCCGCGCGATCTCCTGCTCCGCCGCTTGCAGCTTGTCCAGTTTGCGCCCCACCAGCGCCAGGCCGGCGCCCAGCGCCGCCAATTCGTGCGCCGTGCAGCGACCCAGGCCGCTGCCTCCGCCCGTCACGAGTATCGTCCTGCCCTCGAAAAGGCCCGGCCGGAATACCGACGCGTAGCGCGCATCGGCGGCGCGTCCGCCTGTTTGTGCTTGCATGTCTCGCTCCGTCATTTTTTTGAGGATAACTCAATATTTGGACATGATGCAGCGCCGGACCCGCGATTTCCTTCTAGAATCGATCCAGCCGTTCGCCGCCCTTATTGAGCGGCGATCAAGAACACAGGAGCCCCCGATGACGATGCAAGCCCCGCTGGATGTCGCCCGTGACGGCGCCATCGCCCGCCTGACGCTGAACCGCCCCGACATGCGCAACGCCTTCGACGACGCGCTGATCGCCGCCCTGACCGCCGCTGTCCGGCAAGCCGCCGAAGACCCGGACGTCCGCGCGCTGCTGCTGACCGGCGCGGGCAAGGCGTTCTGCGCGGGCGGCGACCTGAACTGGATGGGCAAGATGGCCACGCTGACCGACGCCGAAAACCGCGCCGACGCCGCGAAGCTGGCCGGCATGCTGCACGCGATCTGGTCCTGCCCCAAGCCCATCGTGGCCGCCGTCAACGGCGACGCCTATGCCGGCGGCATGGGGTTGCTGGCGGCCTGCGACATCGCCATCGCCGCCGACCACGCGCATTTCTGCCTGTCGGAAACGCGGCTGGGCCTGCTGCCCGCCACCATCAGCCCCTACGTGATCCGGGCCATGGGCGAACGCGCCGCCAACCGCTACTTCCTGACCGCCGAACGCTTCGACGCCAGCACGGCGCTGCGGCTGGGGCTGGTGCATCAAGTCGTCCCGGGGGACGATCTTGCAGCGCAAGCCGGGGCCCTCTGCCGCGGGCTGTGCGCCAACGGCCCCGGCGCCGTGCAGGCCAGCAAGCGGCTGGTCCGGGATTTCGCCGGCCAGCCGATCGACGCGGCACTGATCGCGGACACGGTCGAGCGCATCGCCGCGATACGCAGTTCCGGCGAAGCCCGGGAAGGCGTGGCGGCCTTCCTGGAAAAGCGCGAGCCGGCCTGGAGGCAAGGCGCATAGAGGCGCCGCGGCCGGCGCGCGCGGCGCGGCACCGGCAAGGCCGCGTGCCATAATTCCAGCCGAATATCAGGAAGCCCCATGCCGCAAGCCACTTCACCCGCATTTCCCCCGCTGAACGCCGAGCGCCTCTGGGCCCGCGTCGAAACCCTGTCCCGATACACCCTGCCCGACGTCCCCTGGACGCGCCGGGCGTTTTCGCCCCTGTTCGACGAGGCCCGCGCCTGGCTGCGCGGCGAATTCGAGGCCGCCGGCCTGGCCACGCGCCTGGACGCGGGCGGCAACCTGGTCGGCACGCTGCCCGGACGCGATCCCGCGCGCAAGCCCATCGCCACGGGCTCGCACTGCGACACCGTCATGAGCGGCGGCCGCTTCGACGGGATCATCGGCGTGCTGGCGGGCATCGAAGTGGCCCACAGCATGCGCGAGCACGGCGTCCAGCTGGACCACCCCTTCGAAGTCATCGATTTCCTCTCCGAGGAACCCAGCGATTACGGCATCTCGTGCGTGGGCAGCCGCGCGCTGTCCGGCCAGTTGAGCGCCGAGATGCTGGCCGCCCGGAATCCCGATGGCGAAACGCTGGCCCAGGGCATCGCCCGCATCGGCGGCGATCCGTCCGCGCTGGGCGCGCCGCTGCGCGGCGCCGGCGAAACCGCCGCCTTCGTCGAACTGCACATCGAACAGGGGCCGGTGCTGGAAAGCCGCGGCCTGCCCATCGGCGTGGTCACCAACATCGTCGGCATCCGCCGCGTGCTGATCACGGTGGAAGGCCAGCCCGACCATGCCGGGACCACGCCGATGGACATCCGCCGCGACGCGCTGGTGGGCGCCGCCCGCATCATCGACGCCGCCAGCCGCCAGGCCAGCGCCGCCAGCGGCAATCCGCACTACGTGGTGGCCACGGTGGGCCGCCTGTCCATGACGCCCAACGCGGCCAACGCCGTGCCCGGCCGCGTGGAGCTGACCCTGGAGATGCGCAGCGACAGCGACGCCGTGCTGGACGCCTTCCCCGAAACCCTGATGGCGGGCGTGGCCGAGGACCTGAAGGCGCTGCGCCTGAGCGCTGGCTTCACGCCATTGAGCCGCGCCCGGCCCACCGATTGCTCGCCGCTGGTCATGGACGCCGTGCAGGCCGCCTCCGACCAGCTGGGCTACGCCTCGATGCGCCTGCCCAGCGGCGCGGGACACGACGCCGTCTACATGGCGCCGACCGGGCCCATCGGCATGATCTTCATCCCCTGCCTGAACGGCCGCAGCCACTGTCCCGAAGAATGGATCGAGCCCGCGCAACTGCTGGACGGCACCCGCGTGCTGTACCAGTCGGTGCTCCAACTGGACCGCGTATTGCGCGGCGCCTGACCTCTCTATGCCCATGGAACAGATAGAACTCAACGACAGCACCGCCGACCGCTACCTCCTGGACGCGCCCGGCCTATCGCTGGTGGTTTTCCACAGCCGCACCTGCGGCAACTGCCGCGTCGCGCGCGAGCAGCTGCCGCAGCTGGAACTGCCCGTGGAGCGCCTGTGCTGGGTGGACGCGGGCGACAACCGCGGCCTGGTTGAACGCTACGAGGTCTTCCATCTGCCCGCCATGTTCGTCACTCGCGACGGCGCGTTCTTCGGCCCGGTGCAGGCAACCCTGGCCGAATGGGATCTGCGCCAGCAGATCGGGCTGGCCCTGGACAGCTATCCGGCCGAACTGCCGTGAGCGCCGCCGCCCCCCGGCCCCTGCGCCAGCCGCTGGATACGCTGGCCACGGGAGCCATGCTGCTCCTGTGCGTCTGCTGGGGCTTCCAGCAGATCGCGATCAAGCTGGTCGCCGGCGACGTCGCGCCCATCATGCAGATCGGCCTGCGTTCGGCCTTCGCGGCGCTGGTGCTGGCGGCGGTCGTGTGGCGCCGCGAGGGCGCGCGCGTCTTCAGCGACGGCACCGCCGTTCCCGGCCTGATCGTGGGCCTGCTGTTCGCCGCCGAGTTCCTGTTCGTGGCGCAGGGACTGGTCTACACCACCGCCTCGCACATGTCCGTGTTCCTGTACACGGCGCCCATCTTCGCGGCGCTCGGGCTGCACTGGCTGCTGCCGGAAGAACGCATGAAGCCGCTGCAGTGGATCGGCGTGGCGATTGCGTTCTGCGGCATCGCCGTCGCGTTCCTGGGCAAGGGCCAGCCCGAGGGTCACGCCGGCGCGCCCAACATGCTGCTGGGCGATGCGATGGGCCTGGTCGCGGGCCTGCTGTGGGGCGCCACCACGGTGGCGATCCGCAAGACCTCGCTGTCGGAAGCCGCGCCCGCGAAAACCCTGTTCTACCAGATGGCGCTGGCGGCCGCGATGCTGCTGGGGTTCGCCGCGGCCACCGGCAGCGACGGCTTCCGCTACACGCAGGCGGCGCTGCTCAGCGTCGGGTTCCAGTCCGTGGTGGTGGCGCTGTCGAGCTACCTGGCCTGGTTCTGGCTGCTGCGCCGCTACCTGGCCTCGCGCCTGTCGATCCTGTCGTTCATGACCCCGCTGTTCGGCGTGAGCTTCGGCGTGCTCATCCTGGACGAGCCGCTGGACGCCGCCTTCGTGCTGGGTGCCGCGCTGGTGCTGGCCGGCATCACGCTGGTGAGCGGGGCGGAACTGCTGCGCGAGAAACTGCGGCCCTCCCGCTGATCAGGCCTGGCGCCGCTCCGTCGGCGCGTCCAGGTTCAGCACGATCAGGGCCGCGCCCGCCAGCACCAGGCCGAAACCCCACCAATCCAGCGGCGCGGGCCGGTCTCCCACCAGCGCCATCGCGCCCAGGACCCCGACCACGGGCACCATCAGCGTGGTCAGCGTGGCGACCGTGGCGCTGACCCGTTCGCTCAGGACGAACCAGAGCCAGTACGCGACGGCGGTGCCCAGGACGATGTGGAACGACAACGCCGCCACCACGCGCGCGCTCCAGCCTTCCACCGGAAACGGCTCGCCCGAGACCAGCACGCCCATCAGCGCGCAAGCCGCGCCCACGACCAGCTGCCACGCCGTGACCACGATGCGGTGTCCCGCCACCGGCCAGCCTTTCAGGTAGACCGTGCCCGCGGCCCAGCCGAACGCGGCGACCAGGGGAAAAACCAGGCCCTTGGCCGCCGCCAGGTCATGTTCGCCGAAGACCGCGCGCAGCACCGGCCAGGCCAGGATCGACACGCCGCCCGCGCCCAGCAGCAGCGCCAGCGCCCGGCGCCGGTCCAGGCGTTCGCCGAGGACGATCCACGCCAGCACCGCCGACATCATGGGCATGGTGAAGGTCAGCACGGCGGCGCGCGAGGTGCTGGTGCTGAGCTGCGCCCAGGCCACGGCCAGGTTGAAGACCGCGACCGCCAGAAAGCCGCCCACCACGATGCCCGGCCACGACGCGCGCGGCGGCAGCAGGTCCAGCCGCTTGGCGCGGGCCAGCAGGAACAGCAGCAAGGCGCCGCTGCCCAGGCCCAGCAGGCGCAGGGTGAACGGCGGGACGATGGCCAGGATGATCTTCACCGCCGGCCAGTTCAGCCCCCAGAACAGGGCCAGCGCGACGGGGATCAGGCGCACGCGGCCTTTTCCCTGGCGATCAGCTCGGCGAGGCCCCGGCGCTGCCGGCCCTCCGCGTCGAAGTTCTCCGGGCTCAGCCATTGCTCGTAGGCTGCGCGCAGGGCGGGCCATTCGCCGTCGACGATCGCGAACCACGCCGTATCGCGGCTACGGCCCTTGTAGACGGTGGCCTGCCGGAAAATGCCCTCGAATTCGAACCCCAGGCGCGCGGCGGCCTTGCGCGACGGCGCGTTCAGGCTGTCGCACTTCCATTCATAGCGGCGGTAGCCCAGCTCGTCGAAGACCCGGCGCATCAGCAGGAATTGCGCCTCGGTGGCGATGCGCGTGCGCTTGAGCTGGCGCGAGAACGACACGAAGCCGACCTCGATCGCCCCGTTGGGCGGATCGATGCGCATCAGCGCGAGGGTGCCGAGGGCGCGGCCCGATTGCAGATCGATGATGGCGTGGTGCATGGGGTCGGGGCCCGCCTGGACCTTTTCCGCGAACGCGAGATACGCCGCTTCGTCGGCGAACGGCCCGACCGACATATAGGTCCAGTCGCTATCGTCCGGCGCCTGGCTGAACGCCCGGTACAGGTCCGCCGCATGGCGCTCGGCCGACAGCGGCTCCAGCCGGCAATAGCGGCCCGACATCGGCGTCAGGGGCGGGCGCGGACGCGCGGTCCAGCCCGGCATGTCCGGGCCGATGGGTTGCTGGAAAGCGTTGACGCGGGCTTGCATGCTTCTGGGCCTCTTCCGGGTTGGCGCGCCGCCGGCATGGCGGGCGCGATCTGCATGGCTTCACGATATCGGAATCGTGGCATCATAAAAAGCACCACGATCCAGGAATTTAATAGGGCCATGATGAACACTTCCGCCCTGCTCGCCAGTCCCCTCGCGCGCGGCCCGGGCTCCCTGCCGCGCCAGCGCCAGCTGATCCTGCGCCTCAAGAAGGCCATCCTGGCCGGGCAGTTGCCGGCCGGCGGCAAGCTGCCGTCCTCGCGCGCGCTGGCCGAAGAACTGGATATCTCCCGCAATACGGTGCTGATCGCCTACGAGCAGCTCACGGCCGAAGGCTTCGTCATCGCCGATCGCCAGGGCACGCGGGTCGCGCCCTTGTCGGCCGCGGCCAGCGGCGCCATGCGCGCCGAGCCGCCCCCGGCCAAGGCCCCTGCCACCGCCAGGCGGCTCGCCAGCATCGTCTCCACGCGCAACGCGAACGACGCCTCGCTGCCCATGACGCCCGGCACGCCGGCGCTGACGCAATTCCCCATCAACGCCTGGCGCCGCGCGCAAGACCGCGCGCTCCAGGCCGCGCCCGCCGCCACCCTGGGCTATGGCAACCCCGTCGGCGAACCTGCGCTGCGCGAAGCCATCGCGCAGTACCTGCGCGTGTCGCGGGGCGTGCGTTGCGATGCGTCCCGCATCGTCATCACCGAAGGCGCGCAAGGCGCGCTGGCGCTCTGCGTCCAGCTGCTGACCGACCCCGGCGATACCGCGTGGCTGGAAGAGCCCGGCTACCGCGGCGCGAAATCCGCCTTCCATGGCGGCGACCTGGACGTGCTCGCCCTGCGCGTGGACGCGGACGGCATCGCCATCCCCGAAAGCGCCTGGCGGGAACGCCCGCCCCGGCTCATCCAGACCACGCCCTCGCACCAGTACCCCACGGGCGCCGTCCTGTCGCTGGCGCGACGGCTGAATCTGATAGAACGGGCCCGGCAGGCGGGCGCCTGGATCATCGAAGACGATTACGACAGTGAATTCCGCCACCAGGGCGAACCCATCGCGGCCATGCAGGGCCTGGTGGCCGACGCGCCCGTGCTGTATGTCGGCACCTTCAGCAAGACCATGTTCCCCGCCCTGCGCCTGGGCTTCCTGGTGCTGCCCGAGGCCATCGCGGCGCAGGCCATGCCGTCCATCGTCGAAATGCTGCGCGGCGGCCACAGGCTGGAACAGCTGACCATGGCCGCCTTCATCGAGAACGGCCAATTCTCGCGCCATCTCGGGCGCATGCGCCGCCTTTACCGGGAACGGCAGGCCGCGTTGCGCGACGCCCTCGCCAGCCATCTGGGAATCGAACACGAAGTGCTGGGCGGGCACAGCGGCCTGCACCTCACGGTCCGCCTGCCGCCCCAGTTCCCCGACCAGGACATCGTGCGCCAGGCGCGCCGGATGGGCATGAACCCGGGCGCCCTGTCCGCGTTCGCGGTATCGCCCCTGTCCGAGGACAATGGTCTGGTCATCGGCTACGGCAACACGGCGGCCGACCGCTACCCCGCGCTGCTGCGGCGCCTGAAGGAAGCGGCCCTGGAATGCAGGAAGCGGCGCTAGCCGCCGCGGCGGCTCAATTGATCAGCCCCCCCAGCACCAGCACGGCCAGGAACAGCCAGAAGATGAACGCCAGGATGGCGCGGCGCAACAAGGCCTTGACTGCCGCCCAGAGCAGCATGAGCCCCAGGCCCAGCAGGACCAGGTTGAACACCGAGGGGCTCATGCCCATCGCGCCGGCCAGGCCCGAATAGAAATCGCCCAACGCGCCGCCGATGCCGCCCAGCAGCCACTTCAGGCCCGAGACGATGCTGCGCAGCGCTTCGCCGAGCATGCCGCCCAGCGACGCGAAGAAACCCTCTCCGGCGGGCATCAGCGGCGCGAATCCGTCAGCATGCGCAGCGCAAGCCCAGCCAGCACGGTGCCCATCAGCCAGCGCTGCGCGACCATCCACAAGGGCCGGCCCGCCAGGAAGCCGGCGATGGAGCCGGCCATGATGGCGATGAGGGCATTGATGGAAAGGCTGATCGCGACCTGCGTCATGCCCAGCGCCAGCGACTGCGCGAACACGCTGCCGCGCTCGGGCTGGATGAACTGCGGCAGCAGCGACACGTACATGATGGCGATCTTGGGATTGAGCAGATTGGTCACCAGCCCCATCGTGAACAGCGTGCGCGGACTGCTCTTGGGCAGGTCACGCACCTGGAACGGCGACCGGCCGCCGGGACGCAGCGCCTGCCACGCCATGTAAAGCAGGTACAGGGCGCCGCCTATGCGCAGCGCGTCGTACGCGTATGGCACCGCCATCAGCAGGGCCGTGATGCCGAACGCCGCGCAACATACGTAGAAGACGAAGCCCACCGCCACGCCCGCCAGGGAGATCAGGCCGGCCTGGGCTCCCTGCGAGATGGAACGGGAGACCAGATAGATCATGTTGGGCCCGGGAGTGAGCACCATGCCCAGGGCGACCAGGGCGAACGCGAGAAAGTGTGTGAGGTCGGGCATGATGGGCCGGCGCGGCTGCGGGCAAGTGGAATCGTGTATTCACACCTTAGCCGAAAACTGTATCGGAACAGGGAATTTTTCCGGCGGGAGTTTACGGGCCAGTGGCGCCGGCGATACAGTTATTCCGTTCGTTTGCATGGAGAGTCCTGACATGCAGCATCCCCAACCGTCCCCGGAAAACGGCGCCCCCGCCATCCGGGTGGGCATCGGCGGGTGGACCTACGCGCCCTGGCGCGGCGCCTTCTACCCCAAAACCCTGCCCCACGCGCGCGAACTGGAATACGCCAGCCGCCAGCTCACCGCGATCGAAATCAACGGCACCTACTACAGTACCCAGAAGCCGGCCACGTTCGCCAAATGGCGCGACGAGACGCCCGAAGGGTTCGTTTTTTCACTGAAGGCGTCGCGCTACGCGACCAACCGCCGCGAACTGGCGGGCGCCAAGGATTCGGTGGACCGTTTCGTGCATGGCGGCATCGCCGAACTGGGCCCCAAGCTGGGCCCCATCGTCTGGCAATTCGCCCCCACCAAGGTCTTCCACCCGGAGGATTTCGGGGCATTCCTGGAACTTCTGCCGGACGAGGTCGACGGGCTGGCGCTGCGCCACGTGCTGGACGTGCGCCATGCCAGCTTCGCTTGCGAGGAATACCTGCAACTGGCCCGCCGCCACCGCGCCGCCACCGTGTTCACGGACAGCGAGGATTACCCGTCGATGGCCGACCGCACGGCCGGCTTCGTGTACGCGCGGCTGATGCGCGCCAGCGCGGCCTTCAAGGCGGGGTACGCGCCCAAGGCGTTGGACGCCTGGGCGGACCGCCTGCGCACCTGGGCGCGCGGCGCCGATCCGGCGGACCTGCCGTTGGCCGGCGCGCCCGCCCCCGCCGCGGCGAAGCCGCAGGATGTCTATGCCTTCTTCATCAATGGCGCGAAGGAACGCGCGCCGGCGGCGGCGCGCGCCCTGATCCAGCGGCTGTAGCCTACTGCGCCACCGGCGTGCGCAGGGTCACGAACTCCTCGGCCGCCGTGGGATGGATGCCGATGGTCTCGTCGAACACCTGCTTGGTGGCGCCCGCCTTCAGGGCGATCGCGATGCCCTGCACGATCTCGCCGGCGTCCGGGCCCACCATGTGCACGCCCAGCACGCGATCGGTCCGGGCGTCGACGATCAGCTTCATCAACGTCTTTTCCTGCGACGCCGTCAGGGTCAGCTTCATGGGGCGGAAGCGGCTTTCGAAGAGCTTGACCTCGTGGCCGGCCTCGCGCGCCTCTTCCGTCGTCATGCCGACCGTGCCGATATTCGGCAGGCTGAACACGGCGGTGGGAATCAGCTGGTAGTCCACCTTCCGGTATTCCTCGGGGCGGAACAGGCGCCGCGCAACCGCCATGCCTTCGGCCAACGCCACCGGCGTCAGCGGCACCCTGCCGATCACGTCGCCGATGGCCAGGATGGAAGGCTCGGCCGTGCGGTATTCGTCGTCCACCTCGATGAAGCCATCCTGCTTCAGCTTGACCGCGGTGTTCTCCAGCCCCAGGTTGTCCAGCATCGGGCGGCGGCCCGTCGCATAGAAGACGCAATCGGTCTCGATGACCGAACCATCCTTCAGGGTGGCGGCCAGCGTGCCGTCCGCCTGCTTGTCGATGCGGGCCACGTCCGTGTTGAAGCGCAGGTCGATGCCCTTTTTCACCAGTTCGTCGCGCAGGTGTTCCCGCACCCCCTGATCGAAGCCGCGCAGGAACAGCGGGCCGCGGTAGGCCTGGGTGGTCTGCGCGCCCATGCCGTTGAAGATCGAGGCGAATTCCACGGCGATGTAGCCGCCGCCCACGACCAGCACGCGGCGCGGAAGCTCCCTGAGGAAGAAGGCCTCGTTCGAGGTGATGGCATGTTCCTTGCCGGGGATATCGGGCACCTGCGGCCAACCGCCAGTGGCCACCAGGATATTGGCGGCGCGATAGGTCTTGCCGTTGATTTCGACCGTATGCGGATCCTGGATGCGGGCGTGCCCTTCCAGCAGCGTCACTCCGCTATTGACGAGCAGGTTGCGGTAGATGCCGTTGAGACGCTCGATTTCGCGGTTCTTGTTGGCGATCAGCGTGGGCCAGTCGAAGGTGGGCTGCCCGGCGGTCCAGCCGAAACCGTGCGCCTGTTCGAAATCCTCGCTGTAATGGGCGCCGTAGACCAGCAGCTTCTTCGGCACGCACCCCACGTTGACGCAGGTGCCGCCCAGGTAGCGGCTTTCCGCCACGGCCACGCGCGCGCCGAAGCCCGCCGCGAAGCGCGCCGCGCGCACGCCGCCGGAGCCTGCGCCGATCACAAACAAATCGAAATCAAATGCCATGATGTTTCCTTCGCGCGGCCGCCGGGGCCCGCGTTCACTGTCCGGGAAAGCTGTATTTAACACTACCTGGCGCGCGAGTCCGGCCCGGCGCCGTATCCCGGCGCCCGCGATTGCGCTACAGTGGCCCCCAGGCTGGCGCCGCGCCGCCACCTTCCTGGAGCCGAACCCATGTCGCTTGAAACCTGGCTGGCCTTCCTGGGCGCGTCCGCCCTGCTCGTGATGCTGCCCGGCCCCACGATACTCACGGTCATCAGCTATTCCCTCACCCACGGCAAGCGCGCCCGGCTGCCGCTGGTCCTTGCCGTGGCCCTGGGCGATTCCACCGCGCTGCTGCTTTCGCTGCTGGGACTGGGCGCCCTGCTGGCGGCGTCGGCGTTCTGGTTCACCGTCGTCAAGACCGTGGGCGGCCTGTACCTGCTGTACCTGGGCTTCAAGCTGCTGCGCGCCGGCGTCTCCCCGGCGCCGCTGCCCATGGCCGGCGCCTCCGGGTCGCGCTGGAAGCTGTTCGCCAACACCTATCTGGTGACCGCGCTCAATCCCAAGGGCATTATCTTTTTCGTGGCCTTCCTGCCGCAATTCATCGACCCGGCGGGCGACGTGACGCGCCAGCTCTGGATGCTGTCCGCCACCTTCGTCGCCTGCGCCGGCGTCAACGCCACCGTCTACGCGGTCTTCGCCGGATCCGCCCGCCGCCTGCTGGCCTCGCCGCGGGCGCAGCGCGGCTTCAACCTGGGCGGCGGCGCCCTGCTGTCCGCGGCCGGGGTATGGGCGCTGCTGGCGCGCCGCGCCTAGCCGGGCATGCGATTGCCGGCCCGAGCAAGGGGCAACAGGCCTTAGGGCAAGGCGGCCGACGCCGCCTCCGGGTCGATGCCATAGCGGGCAATGGCCTCGGCCGCCCGCTCGCGCGGCACCAGCCCATCGTCGGCCAGCGCCTTCAAGGCCGCCAGCGCGATGTGGTGGCGGTCCACCTCGAAAAAGGCGCGCAGGGCCCGCCGCGTGTCCGAACGGCCGAAGCCGTCGGTGCCCAGCGTCACGTAGCGGCGCCCTCCCACGAACGGGCGGATCTGCTCGGCCACCGTCTTCATGTAGTCGCTGGCCGCCACCACCGGCCCCGCGCTGCCGGCCAGCACCGTTTCCGCATAGCCGGGCCGGCGCTCCTCCAGCGGGTGCAGCCGGCTCCAGCGCTCCGCCTCCTGGCCGTCGCGGCGCAACTCTGAATAGCTGGTCACGCTCCAGACGTCGGCCGGCACGCCGAAATCCTGTTGCAGCAGCTCGGCCGCCGCCAGCGTTTCGCCCAGGATGGCGCCGCTGCCCAGCAATTGCACCCGCGCCGCGCCCGCCGCTCCCTCGCGCAGGCGATACATGCCCCGCACGATTCCGCTTTCCGCGCCTTCTGGCATGGGCGGATGCGCCGTTTTTTCGTTGATCAGCGTCAGGTAGTAAAAAACATCCTCTTCCTCCTGGTACATGCGGCGCATGCCATCCTGCAGGATCACCGCGATCTCGTAGGCATAGGCCGGGTCGTAGGCCACGCAGGACGGGATGACCGAGGCCAGCACGTGGCTGTGGCCGTCGTCGTGCTGCAGGCCCTCGCCCTCCAGCGTGGTGCGCCCCGAAGTCGCGCCCAGCAGGAAGCCGCGGGCCCGGATGTCGCCGGCCGCCCACGCCAGGTCGCCCACGCGCTGGAAGCCGAACATGGAATAGAAGATGTAGAACGGAATCGTGGCCACGCCATGCGTGCTGTGCGCGGTGGCGGCGGCGATCCAGGAGGACATCGCGCCCGACTCGTTGATCCCTTCCTGCAGGATCTGCCCCTGGCGGTCTTCGCGGTATACGCTGAGCTGATCGGCGTCCTGCGGCGTGTAAAGCTGCCCCACGTGCGAATAAATGCCCACCTGGCGGAACATGCCGTCCATGCCGAACGTGCGCGACTCGTCCGGCACGATGGGCACGACGCGCGAGCCGATGGCCGGATCCTTGAGCAGTTGGGCCAGCACGCGCACGAACGCCATGGTGGTGGAGAACTCACGGCCGCCGCTGCCCTTCAAATGCGCGGCAAACGCTTCCAGCGGCGGCGTGGCCAGCGGGCCCGGGCCGGGCAGCCGCCGGGGCAGGTGCCCGCCGGCGCGCCCGATCGCGGCATCGAAATACGCCTGCTCGGCGCTGCCGGGCGCCGGCTTGATATAGGGAATGCGCTCCAGGTCCTCGTCGGCCAGCGGGATGGCGAAGCGGTCGCGGAACGCGCGCACCGCAGGGTCCGCCATTTTCTTCTGCTGGTGGTTGGTATTGGCCGCCTCGCCCGCCGCGCCCATGCCATAGCCCTTGACCGTCTTGGCCAGGATCACCGTGGGACGGCCCTGGTGCGCCACGGCCTGGGCATAGGCCGCGTAGACCTTGGCATGGTCGTGCCCGCCGCGGTTCAGCGCGCCGATCTGCTCGTCGCTCAGGTGCGCCACGCGCGCCAGCAACTCGGGATCCGCCCCGAAGAAATGCTCGCGCACGTAGGCGCCGCCGCGGGCCTTGAAGACCTGGTATTCGCCGTCCACGCATTGCATCATGCGGCGGCGCAGGCGGCCGTCGTGGTCTCGGGCCAGCAGTTCGTCCCATCCGCCGCCCCAGATCACCTTGATGACATTCCAGCCGGCGCCCCGGTACACGCTCTCCAGTTCCTGGATGATCTTGGCGTTGCCGCGCACCGGACCGTCGAGGCGCTGCAGATTGCAGTTCACGACGAAGATCAGGTTGTCCAGTCTTTCCCGGCCGGCCATCGCCACGGCCGCCAGCGTTTCGGGCTGGTCCTGTTCGCCATCGCCAAGAAAGCCCCATACCTTGCGGCCCTGCGCCGGGATCAGCTGGCGGTCCTCCAGGTAGCGCATGTAGCGCGCCTGGTAGGCCGCCATCAGCGGTCCCAGCCCCATCGACACCGTGGGGAACTGCCAGAACGAGGGCATCGTGCGCGGATGCGGGTAGGACGCGAGCCCACCCCCGCCGGTCTCGCGCCGGAAGCGGTCCAGTTCCTCTTCCGAGACGCGCCCTTCCAGATAGGCGCGGGCATAAATGCCCGGCGCGGAATGGCCCTGGATGTACAGCATGTCTCCCAGGAAGCCGGGGGTCGCGGCCCGGAAGAAATGCCGGTACCCGGTTTCGTACAGCGTCGTGGCCGAGGCATAGGTGGCGATGTGGCCGCCCACGCCGGAGGTCTTGCCCGCCCGCAGCACCATGGCCATGGCGTTCCAGCGCAAATAGGCGTCCAGCCGCAGCTCGATGCCCGCATCGCCCGGAAAGCCGGCCTGCTCCGGCAAGCCGATGGTGTTGACGTAGGGAGTGGCCAGCGGCGCCGCATAGCCGCCGTGGCCGGCGCGGTCCTGATCGATCAGCCGGTCGAGCAGGTAGTGCAAACGTGGCCGGCCTTCATGGATCAGCACGGCCTGCATGGCTTCTAGCCATTCCTGGGTTTCCTGCGGGTCGGCGTCGGTGGGATCGATCGGGGTTTGCATGGCGTCCTCCTGGTGGGCGCGATGGCGGCGCCCGCCGCAACGGCCGCCGTCATTTCGCATTGTGAATTGCAATTGCATTATGTGCAATTGCAATCGTATGGAGGATTTTTGATAATTGCAAGTGCAACTATCTAATAGCCCGCCCGACGCCCGGACCGAGGCGGAGAGAAAGCGGACGCGCCTATCTCGCCGCGCTCATCATGAATTCCACCGCGGCGCGCAGCGTGGCCTCGTCGGCCGAGGAGCCGCCGCGCGGCGGCATGGCGCCCTTGCCCTTGAGCACGGTGACGAGCAGCGCGTCCGCGCCCTGCGCGATGAACGGCGACCAAGCCTGTTTGTCGCCCAGCTTGGGCGCGTTGGCCACGCCGCTGGCGTGGCACACGACGCAGGCGGACTTGTAGAGCTTTTCGCCGGCGGGATTGGCGGCGGCCAGCGTGTCCGCTTGCGCCCAGGAGACGGGCAGGCCGGCCAGGGCCGCGGCAAGCGCGATTCGATGAAAGTAGTGCATGGCGGTACTCCGTCGGAAAGTGTCGCGGCAAGAACGCCGGGCGGATGCGGCAACGCATCCGCCCGGTCTCGCCGGTCAGCGCGGGATCGGGGCGGGCGCCTTGATCTGCTTCATCAGGTCGTCGTTCCACTTGCCCTCGACCTTGATGTGTCCCGCCGCGCCCAGTTCGAACGCTTCGATCAGGTTGTGGTTCAGGTACGCGTACACGCCGGGCTGCTTGAAGGTGTAGAGCGCCGCGCCCGCCGAGCCGCCGCGGATGAACCAGGTCTCCAGGTTTTTCTGCGGGGGATTGGCGAACTTTCCGGTTTCCCATACCCAGTCGCCGTGGCCGCCGATCAGGTGCGGCCGCGTGTCGCGGTTGGCCTGCGAATGGATCAGCAGCACGGTCTCGCCGACCTTGGCCGTCAGGGCGTTGGCGCCCGTGAGCGCGCCGACCTTGCCGTTGAACACGATGTGCGTGGGCGTGAGCGTGCGCATTACCTCCACCGTATCGCCATAGCTTTCCGCAAGCGTCGCGTAGTCCTTGTATTTGCCGTTCTCGTCCTTGGGGATGTAGAGATCGAATTCGCCGATCGTGTAGGCGCGGTCATAGTGCAAGGGCTTGCCCTGCGGATCCTTGAGGCCGTCGCGCGGCAGCACCATCAGCGTGCCGCTCATGCCCGACACCACGTGCCAGGGCACCATGCCCTCCGGCGCGCAGTGGTAGACGAAAGTGCCGCTGCGGTCCGCCTTGAAGCGCAGCGTGGCCTGCTCGCCCGGATTCACGTTGGTCAGCTTGGCGCCGCCCAGCGCGCCGGTGGCCGCGTGGAAATCGACGTTGTGCGGCATGGCGTTGGTGGCGGGATTGACCAGGGTCAGCTCGACGTAATCGCCTTCATGCACCACCAGCGTGGGGCCGGGCATGGAGCCGTTGAACGTCATGGCCTGCAGCGTCGTGCCCTTGTCGTCGATGACCATCTTCTTTTCCTCGATGCTCATCGTGAACTCGACCACCTTCGGGCCCGATTTCGCGACCTGCTCGTGCGGATGGACCATGGGCGGGGCGACCAGCGTGACCTTGGCGCGCGGCAGCTTGTCCGCGTCCTGCGCGAACGCGGCCGTCGCGGCCATCGTGAAAGCCAGCGCCGCGGCAAGCAAGGTAGGCCGTAATGCGTTCATATCCAGCTCCTTATCGGGGTTCTTCAATCGCCGTGAAAGTCGGCAGCCCTATTGAAGAACCGCCCGCGTCCCCGCTCTTTGCTGTAGCGCAAACTCCGGCGCAAGCCCGCGCCTCGCGCGCATTGTCATCGCATCGCGGCGGTGTCACCATGGGCGCGTGGAGATCCCTCCGTCTCATAGGACCGCCATGCCGTCGCCTCTCTGCCACGCGCTGCTGCGCAACCTGGAACTCTTCAGTCCCTTGTCCGACGCGCAACTGAAGTCCGCGCTGCGTGGCGCGCAGCCCTGCCGGCTGCTCGCCGGCGCCATCGCCTACCGTCAGGGCGCGGCGGCCTCCCACTTCTTCGTGCTGCTCAGCGGGCGCCTGAAAGTCGCGCAGCTGACCGCCGACGGCGAGCAGGTCGTCGTGCGCTACGTCAATCCCGGCGACATGTTCGGCCTGGCCCGCGCCATGCGCCAGTCGCGCTATCCCGCCACGGTGCAGGCCGTGCTGGAAAGCGTGTGCCTGGCCTGGCCGGACGCGCTCTGGGAGCGCTTCGTCGGCAATCATCCCCAGCTCAGTTCGATGGCGCTTCAGACCATGGGCCAGCGCCTGCAGGACGCGCATCTGCGCATCCAGGAGCTGTCGACGGACGAGGTGGAACAGCGCGTGGCGCGCACGATCCTGCGCCTGGTCGAAAGCTCGGGGCAACCCACGGCCGGCGGCATCGGCATCGGCTTTCCGATCACGCGCCAGGACATCGCCGAAATGACGGGAACCACGCTGCACACCGTCAGCCGCCTGCTCAGCGACTGGCGGCAGCGCGGCATCGTCGACAGCAGCCGCAAGCGCATCGTGCTGCGGTCGCCCGCCGCCCTGGCCCGCTTGTCGCGCCAGGACCAGCCGACCATGGATTGCTCCGGTTGCGCGTCCTGTATCGATGGCGCTCCGGCGAAGACGGCCCAGCCGGTCCATGCGCAGGGCCGTCTGCGCGCGCCCGACGGCGGGCCCGCGCAAGGCGCGCTCTAGCAGCGCCCTACCCCTCCTCGAGCACCAGCCGCAGTCCCAGGTTGGCGGGCGGCACGCCGACCGAGCAAGCGCCGCCCTTGGGATCGCGGATGAAGTCCGGCAGGTAGGCCACGTGCCTGCCCGCGGCGACCCGGATGCCGCAATTCCGGCCGTCGTCCGCGTCCGTGGCGGGCGCGTCGAGAACCCGCCGCGCATGGCAGTCGCTGGTCCAGTCCCAGACGCTGCCCGCCATGTCCATCAGGCCCCGCGCGTTGACGCCGAACGCGCCGAACGGACGCACTTCCACGTCTTCCTGCCGGCGCCGGCTCTGCGCGTCGTACTCGGCCAACCAGCGCTGGGCGGGATCGTCGCCATCGGGCAGCCGGAGTTCTTCGCGATAGGCCTCGGCGGCGGCGTATATCCATTCGGGATAGCTGGGCAGGCGCCAGCGCTGCCCGGTGCGCGCGGAGAGCCAGGCCGCGTACGCGGAGGCATCGGTCCAGCTGATGCCCACCGCGGGCAGGTCGCGCGCCGCCGCCTGGCGTTGCGCCGCATCCAGCGGCCGGCAGCCGCCCGCCTGCACGCAGGCCGCGTACTCCGCCTGGCTGACCTGTCGCTTCATGATGGACAGCCCGCGGGGATAGCGGGCCGTGAGCGGCGCGGGCGTTACGGGCAGGCCGCCGCGCAGCGCCTCGCCAGGCGGCTGGTAAGCGACCTCGCCAGGCGGCAGCCGCGACAGTTCGGGCAAAGACGAAGGGGCCCGTTCAGCGGGCCCGCATGCGGTCAACAGTGAGAGAAACGCGGCGATCGGGAGGCGGCGCACGGATCGGACTCCGGTTGCGCCCGGGGCGGAACGCCCCGGGACCTGCCTCCATTGGACCGGCCGCCGGCCCTGCCCTCTTTGCGCTGGCGCAATGAGGGAGGAACCGGGGCTCAGCCTCGGGCGGGCCGCGCCTGCAGGCGCGGCCCGCTGGCGGCCGGCTTGCCGCTGAGCAGGCCCAGGATGACCTGCAGCACCATGGCCAGCGCGCCCAGCAGGAAGACCACGTCGCCGAAGGTGCGCCCCCAGCGCAGGGTCTTCAGGCTGTCCTGCTGCATGAAGGCTTCGCTGCGGGCGTACCACATGCCCTCGCTCACGCTGGCGTGGAACTGGATCAGGCCGATGGGCAGCAGGCTGGTGAAGATCATCAGCGCCAGGCCCAGGTTCAGCCCCCAGAACGCCAGCTTCATCAGGCCGGGGCTCAGCGCGTACTGCGGACGGATGTAGCGCAGCACCAGCAGGGTGAAGCCCAGCGCCAGGAAACCGTACACGCCGAACAGGGCCGCGTGCGCGTGGACCGGCGTCGTGTTCAGGCCCTGGATGTAGTACAGCGAAATGGGCGGATTGATCATGAAGCCGAAAACGCCCGCGCCCAGCATGTTCCAGAACGCCACGGCCACGAAGCACATCAGCGGCCACTTGAGATCGTTCATCCACGCGGCGCGCGACTTCAGGCGCCAGTTTTCCCAGGCCTCGTAGCCCAGCACGATCAGCGGCACCACTTCCAGCGCCGAGAAGCTTGCGCCCACCGCCATCACCGGCGTGGTCGTGCCCGCGAAGTACAGGTGGTGGAACGTGCCCGGGATACCGCCCAGCATGAACAGCGAGGCCGAGGCCAGGCTGGCAGTCGTGGCCATGCGGCGCGACACCAGGCCCAGCGTCGAGAAGATGAACGCCAGCGCCGTGGTCGCAAAGACTTCGAAGAAGCCCTCCACCCACAGGTGCACGATCCACCAGCGCCAGTATTCCATCACCGTGAGGTGCGTGCGCTCGCCGTAGAAGAAGCCGGCGCCGTAGAACAGCCCGATCGCGCCGACCGATGCCGTGAGGAGCGCCAGCAGGTTCTTGTCGCCGCCCGGCTTGCGCAGCGCGGGCACGATGCCGCGCAGCATCAGGACGAGCCAGAAGCAGATGCCCGCGAACTTGCCGATCTGCCACAGGCGGCCCAGGTCCACGTACTCATAACCCTGGTGGCCCAGCCAGAAGTTCAGGTCCGGCGGCATGATCTGCGCGATCGCCAGGTAGTTGCCGGCGAACGAGCCGACCACCACCAGCACCAGCGCCCAGAACAGGATGTCCACGCCTGCCTTCTGGAACCTCGGGTCGCGCCCGCCGTTGATCAGCGGCGCCAGGAACAGGCCCGCCGCCAGGAAGCCAGTGGCGATCCAGAACAGCGCGCTCTGGATGTGCCAGGTGCGCACCAGCGAATACGGGAACCATTGCGACAGGTCGATGCCGTAGAACTTCTGGCCTTCGACCGTGTAGTGCGCGGTAAAGCCGCCCAGCAGCACCTGGAATCCGAACAGCGCGACGACCAGGAACAGGTACTTGCCCAGCGCCCGCTGCGACGGCGTCAGCGCGAACGCGGTCAGCGGGTCCTTGGCGGGCGCCTCGGGTTCCTCTTCCTCCTTGCCGCGCATGAAGGCCCAGGCCCACACGAGCAGGCCGATGCCGGCCAGCAGCACCACTACGCTGATGATGGACCACATGACGTTTTCGGCGCTGGGGACATTGCCGATCAGCGGTTCATGCGGCCAGTTGTTGGTATAGGTGGCCGTCATGCCCTCGCGCTCGGTCGCCGCGGCCCAGGCCGTCCAGAAGAAGAAGTGCGTGAGCTGCGCGCGGCGCGCGGCGTCCGGCAGGGTGTTCTCTTTCATGGCGAAGCTCTCGCGGCTGCCATGCAGCGCGGGCGCGTCGGAGAACAGCTGGTCGTAATAGGCCGCGGTCTGCGCCATCGCGCGGGCGCGGCGCGCGCTGACCGTCAGCGTGTCGGTCGCGGCGTCGCTGCGGTTGGCGCGGTACTCGGCTTTCAAGGCCTCGCGCAGCGCGGCCTGCTCGGGCGCGGCCAATTGCGCGTAGTCCTTGCCGTGCGCGTCGCGCGCGGCAAGGTCCAGCCAGGCCGTCAGCTCACGATGCAGCCAGTCGGCCGTCCAGTCGGGCGCCTGGTAGGCGCCGTGGCCCCAGATCGATCCCAACTGCATGCCGCCGACCGATTGCCAGGCGGTCTGGCCGTCCAGGATGTCGTCGCGGCCGAACAGGCGGGTGCCGTCGGCCGTCACGACCTGGCCGGGAATCGGCGGGGCCTGCCGGTAGACTTCGCCGCCGTAAAAGCCCAGCAATGCGAATGTGATCGCCACCACGGCGATCAGCGTGAACCATAACTTCCGATACGGACCCATGATGGGAACGCCCTCCAGTGTTGCTTGCGGTTAGTGGGGTACGTTCCCTAATGCGAATTTCGTGCCAGAAAAAAATCCATTTAAATCAATGCATTGCTTAATTAAGGGTCTTTTTGACCACTGCACGTTAGGGTATAAATCACTCTCAAAGGGTTTTTTTGACCGCAACCATCAGGCACCGTCCACTTACAATCCCGCAACGTTTTCCCCTCTTTCAAGGAGCCGACCGCATGGCAACGGGCAAGCCGGATGCGTGGAGCCTCTTCCTCACCGCGCACGCGCTGGTGGCGGAGGAAATCGAAAGGCGGCTGTCCGCCGCCGACCTGCCCCCGCTGGCGTGGTATGACGCTCTATGGGCGCTGGAACGGGCGCCCCAGGGCGCCGCGCGCATGTTCGAGATCGCCGAGCGCATGGTGATCGCGCGCTACAACCTGACGCGGCTGATGGACCGCCTAGAGGCCGACGGCCTGGTCGAACGCTACCGTTCGGACGAGGACCGGCGCGCCACCTACGCCCGGCTCACGCCCAAGGGACGGGCGTTGCGGCGCGAGATGTGGAAGGTATACGAACCCGCGATCGACGAGCTTTTCCTCTCGCAGCTGCCGCCGGCGCAACAGGCCTCGATGGCGGAGAGCTTTCGCCTCATCGCCCGCCACGTGCGCGCGGCGAACAAGGAATCCGCGCAATGACGGCGGCCGCTTTGCACATCGGCATCGTGGCCTGCTCGGCCGAAGGCGCCGCGCTCTGCTATCGCACGCTGTGCGCGGAAGGCGCCGAGCGCCTGGGGCCGCACGCCCATCCGGAAATTTCGCTGCACACGCATTCGCTGGCGGATTACGTGGCCTGCCTGGACCGAGGCGATCTGCCCGGCGTCGGCGGGCTGATGCTGTCTTCCGCGGGCAAGCTGGCCCGCGCGGGCGCGGACTTCCTGATCTGCCCGGACAACACCATCCACCAGGCGCTCGGCCACGTGCTGCCGCGCTCGCCCCTGCCCTGGCTGCACATCGCCGAGGAAGTCGCCGCGGAGGCGGCGGCGCGCGGCTACCGCCGCATCGGCATCCTGGGCACGCGCTGGCTGGTGGATAGCGCCGTCTATCCCGACAAGCTGGGCCAACGGGGCCTGCAATGGCTCCGGCCGCCGGAAGACGACCGGGCCGCGCTGGCCCGCATCATCATGGACGAACTGGTGTACGGCGTGTTCAAGCCGGACTCGGTGGCGCGGCTGCAGGCGGTCATCGAGCGCCTGCGGGACGCGGGCTGTGACGCCGTGGTGCTGGGCTGCACCGAGCTGCCGCTGGTGCTGGACGATGGCAATTCCGCGCTGCCCACCCTGGATTCCACCCGCATCCTGGCGCGGGCGGCCCTGGCGCGCGCGCTGCGCGCCGGCTGATCCGGCGCCTTCAGATCTGGTCGAGCCCGTACTGCCGCAGCCGGTCCAGGTCCAGCACCTTGATCTGGTTGTACGCCAGGGCCAGGACGCCCAGGTCGGCCAGGGTCTGCAGCGCCTGGTTGACCCGCTGCCGCGACAGGCCCGTCAGGTAGCCCAGTTCTTCCTGCGAAATCGCCAGCGTCAGGTCGGTGGACGGGTACAGCCGCGGATTGAAGAGCTGCGCCAGCGATTGCGCCACGCGCGCATCCGCGTCCAGCAGGCGGTGGTTCTGGATGGAGGCGATGAACTCGCCCATGCGGTCGTTCAGTTGCCCGATGACGAAATGCGAAAACGGCAGGCTCGCCGACAGCAGCGCATGGAACGTGGCCGCGGGGACCAGCATCACCACGGACGGCTGGATGGCCACCACGTCATACTTGCGCAATTCGCGCTTGATCACGCTGCCTTCGCCGAACCAGCCGCCCGGCGGCACGCCCGAGAACGTGCAACTGCGGCCCGACTCGTTGTAGATGGCCAGTTTCAGCAGCCCCGTGTGCACGCCCAGCCAGTAGTCCGACGGCGCATTGCGCCGCGCGATCCATGCCCCGTTTTCCACGCGCTCGGCGCGCGACGTGGCCAGTACCAGATCCTGGTGCGAGGCCTCCAGGGCGCCGAACCAGGCGCGCGCGCGGAACAGGTCCGCCAGTTCGTCGGTGGAAACGATGTTTGAAACGTCGGACATGGAAAGAACCGTGTAAAACAGGGGATATGCTGGCTTGCCGGCAGTCTGTCATGCAGGCGACAGACTGCATTTTCCGGCCGGCGATACGCTAGGGCAAGCACCGGGGCCGGCTATGCGAAGGCCGTCCCCGCACAAAGCAACGAGGGACGCGCATGCGCCCCGCCAGGAGACAGCAATGAGCGGCATGTTCGACCAAGGCCTTGCGCGCCGCGAGGCCAATTACACTCCCCTGACGCCCGTGGACTTCATCGCCCGCGCCGCCGAAGTCTACGGCCAGCGGCTGGCCATCGTCCACGGCAAGGTGCGCCGCAACTGGGCCCAGACCTACGAACGCGCACAACGGCTGGCCGGCGCCCTGGCGCAGGCGGGCATCCGGCGCGGCGATACCGTCGCCGTCATGCTGCCCAATATCCCCGCCATGGTCGAAGCCCACTTCGGCGTGCCGATGCTGGGCGCGGTGCTCAACACCCTGAACACGCGGCTGGATACGTCCGGCGTGCTGTTCATGCTGGGCCACGGCGAGGCGCGCGCGCTGATCGTGGACACGGAATACGCCGAGGTCGCCCAGCGCGCCCGCGCCGAGTTCCCGCATCTGAAAGTCATTTCGGTGCACGACCTGGAAACGGCGCCCGCCACGCTGCCCGGCGCCGTCGACTACGAAGCCTTCCTGGCCGCGGCCCCCGGCCGCTACGACTGGCAGCCCCCCGCCGACGAATGGGACGCCATCGCGCTGAACTACACCTCCGGCACCACCGGCGATCCCAAGGGCGTGGTCTATCACTATCGCGGCGCCTATCTGAATGCGATCAGCAACATCCTCGAATGGGACATGCCCAAGCATCCGGTCTATCTCTGGACCCTGCCGCTGTTCCACTGCAACGGCTGGTGCTTCGCCTGGACCGTCGCCGCCCGCGCGGGCGTGAACGTGTGCCTGCGCAAGTTCGATCCCAAGACGGTCTTCGACCTGATCCGGGAGGAAGGCGTCACCCACTACTGCGGCGCGCCCATCGTGCAGAGCGCCCTGGCCAATGCGCCGGCCGAGATGCGCGAAGGCATCCGGCACACCGTGCGCACCATGGTCGCGGGCGCCGCGCCCGCGCCGGCCGTGATCGCCAAGATGCGCGACATCGGCTTCGAACTGACCCATGTCTACGGCCTGACGGAAGTCTACGGGCCCGCCGCGGTCTGCGCGCGCCAGGACGCCTGGGACGCGCTCGAAGACGAACAACGCGCGCTGCTCACCGCGCGACAGGGCGTGCGCTACCACCTGCAGGCCGGCGTGTCGGTGCGCGACCCGGAGACCATGCGGCAGGTGCCGCCCGACGAGCAGACGGTGGGCGAAGTCATGTTCCGCGGCAACATCTGCATGAAGGGATACCTGAAGAACGAACGCGCCACCGAAGCGGCCTTCGCGGGCGGCTGGTTCCACACCGGCGACCTCGGCGTCATGACCGCGGACGGCTACGTCCGCATCAAGGACCGCAGCAAGGACATCATCATCTCCGGCGGCGAGAACATCTCCAGCATCGAAGTGGAGGACGCGCTTTACCGCCACCCGGCCGTGGCGGCGGTGGCCGTCGTGGCCATGCCCGACCCCAAGTGGGGTGAAACGCCCTGCGCCTTCGTCGAACTGAAACCGGGGTGCAGCGCCACCGCCGAAGAGATCATCGCGCACTGCAAGCTGCTGCTGCCGGGCTTCAAGGTGCCCCGCGCGGTGCGTTTCGGCGAACTGCCCAAGACCTCCACGGGCAAGATCCAGAAGTTCGAACTGCGCGCCGCCGTCGGCGCGACCGCGGCCATCGACGTGGCCGATCCCGGCAAGACCGCCTGATTCCCGGCCCGCGCCCCAACCTCATCCAGGAGCTCCGACGCAATGACGTACCAAGCCCCCGTGAAAGACATGCTGTTCGTGTTGAACCATCTGGCCGGCCTGCCGGAAGTGGCCGCCCTGCCCGGCTTCGAAGAGGCCACGCCCGACACCGCCCGGGCCGTGCTGGAGGAATCCGCGCGCTTCGCCGGCGACGTGCTGGCGCCGCTGAACCATCCCGCCGACGTCGAACCCAGCGCCTGGCGCGATGGCTCGGTGACCACCTCGCCCGGCTTCAGGCAGGCCTTCCTCCAATACGCCGAAGCCGGCTGGCAAGGCATGACGCATCCCGTCGAGTACGGGGGCCAGGGCCTGCCCGGCCTGATCGGCTCGCCTTGCTCTGAAATGCTGAACGCCGCGAACCTGTCGTTCGCGCTGTGCCCGCTGCTGACCAACGGCGCGATCGAGGCCCTGATGACCGCGGGCTCGCCGGAACTGCGCGAACGCTATATCGGCCCCATGATCGCCGGCCGCTGGACCGGCACCATGAACCTGACCGAGCCCCAGGCTGGATCCGACCTGGCCATGATCCGGTCGCGCGCCCGGCCCGTGGGCGACGGCACGTACCGGATCTCGGGCACCAAGATTTTCATCACCTATGGCGAGCACGATCTGGCCGAGAACATCCTGCACCTGGTGCTGGCCCGCCTGCCGGATGCGCCCGAAGGCGTCAAGGGCATCTCGCTCTTCCTGGTACCCAAGTTCCTGGTCAACGAGGACGGCACGCTGGGCGCCCGCAACGATGTCCGCTGCGTGTCGATCGAACACAAGCTGGGTATCAAGGCCAGCCCAACCGCCACCCTGCAGTTCGGCGATGACGGCGGCGCCCTGGGATACCTGGTCGGCCAGGAGAACCGAGGCCTGGACGCCATGTTCATCATGATGAACGCCGCCCGCTACGCCGTGGGCGTGCAAGGCATCGCCGTGGCCGACCGCGCCTACCAGCATGCGCTGGCCTACGCCGCAGAACGCGTGCAGAGCCGCCCGGTGGACGGCGCTTCGCGCGACGCGGTGGCCATCATCCAGCACCCCGACGTGCGCCGCATGCTGGGCACCATGCGCGCGCTGACCGAGGCCGGCCGCGCGCTGGCCTACGTCACCGCCGGCCACGCGGACCTGGCCCACGCCAGCCCCGACGCCGAGGCCCGCAAGCGCCACCTGGCCGTCCAGGAATTCCTGGTGCCCATCGTCAAGGGCTGGTGCACCGAGATGTCGATCGACGTCGCCAGCCTGGGCGTGCAGGTGCACGGCGGCATGGGCTTCATCGAAGAGACGGGCGCGGCGCAGTACTATCGCGACGCCCGCATCCTCACGATCTACGAAGGCACCACCGCGATCCAGGCCAACGATCTCGTCGGCCGCAAGACCCTGCGCGACGGCGGCGCGGTCGCCCGCGCGCTGCTGGCGGAGGTCCGCCAGACCGAGCAGGCGCTGGAAGCCAGCGCCCATCCCGCCGCGGGCCGCGTGCTCGCGCCGCTGCGCCGGGCCAGCGCGGCCCTGTCCGACGCCGTCGACTTCGTCCTGGCCAACGCCGCCAGCCATCCCAACGCCGTATTCGGCGCCGCCGTGCCCTACCTGCTGCTGGCGGGCACCGCGCTGGCCGGCTGGCAAATGGCCCGCGCCTTGCTGGCCAGCTTGGAACATCGCGAAGAAGACCCCGAATTCCATGACGCCAAGATCGCCACGGCGCAATGCTACGCGCTGCACAAGCTGAGCCAGGCACCCGGCCTGGCGACGGTCGTGCTGGGCTCGAAGGACTACGAGGTGCAGCCGTAGGAGGGGTCTCGCGCTCCGCCCATCCTATGGCTGGACGAGCGGGGCGCTCGCGCCGCGCGGCAGCGTCGCCGCCCAGAACAACAGGGCCGCCAGGCTGATGCCACCGCCAAGCGCGCACACGCCCAGCCAGCCGGCCTGCGCGTATACCGAAGTCGCCGCGATCGAACCCAGGCCGCTGCCTGCGGCATAGAACATCATGTAGCCGCCCACCAGGCGGCTATGCGCCTGCGCGCTGATGCTGAAGATCATCGTCTGGTTGGTGACGTGCAGGGCCTGCATGGCGACGTCCAGGATCAGCACGCCCAGCGCCAGCGCCCAAAGGCTCTGGTCCAGGAAGGCGATCGGCACCCACGACAGGCACAGCAGCGCCAGGCCGGCCGCGGTCGTGCGCTCGCCGAGCCCCCGGTCGGCCAGCCGGCCGGCGCGCGCGGCCATCAGCACGCCCACCACGCCTACCAGTCCGAACGCTCCCACGGCCGTGTGCGTCAAGGAATGGGGCGGCGCGCTCAGGGGCAGGACCAGCGCGGTCCAGAACGCGCTGAACGCGGCGAACATCAGTAAGGCGATCATGCCGCGCACGCGCAGCACGCGTTCGGCCGCGAGCAAGCCGTACAGCGAACGCAAGAGCGCCCAGTAGCCCAGGTCCACCGCCGGCAGGCGGCGCCGTGGCAGGCGGCGGGCCAGCACCGCGGCGAGCACGGCGGCCAACACCGCCGACACCACGTACACCGCGCGCCAGCCCCACGCGTCGGCCACCACGCCCGCCAGGACGCGGGCCAGCAGCAGCCCTATCACCACCCCTCCCTGCGCCGCGCCGACCACGCGGCCGCGCTCGCCGGGCGCCGCCAAGGCGGCCGACAGGGCGAGCAGGCCCTGTGTCATGGCCGTTCCCAGCAGGCCCAGCGCCACCATGCCGATCAAGAGCCAGGGCGTGTTCGTCGCCAGCGCGACGGCGGCAAGCGCCAGCACCAGGAGTCCCAGCTGCCCGATCATCAGCCGGCGGCGGTCCAGCAGATCGCCCAAGGGCACCACGAGCAGCAGCGCGAGCGCGCAGCCCAGCTGCGTGGCGGTCACGACCACGCCCACCGCGCCCTCGGCCATGCCGAATTCCCGGCCGATCGCGTCCAGCAAAGGCTGCGCGTAATACACGTTGGCCACGCTCAAGGCGCAGGCGACAGCCAGCAGCAGGACCAACGAACGGGGCGTCCCCGCCGGAGGCTCGGGCTCGGGCACGGGTGCTGCGGAGGGGGTGGGCATGGCGATCTCCTTCTGGTTTCATTAAAAAACCAGAATACTAGGTTTTATGGTTTTATAATGCAACCGAAAAATGCAGTCAGCCGTTGCCACCGCTCATCGACCTCCCTACCGCAAGGACCCGACATGGTTAAACGCACAAGTCTCGAAGGCGCCGCCTGCCCCGTGGCGCGCTCGCTGGATGCGATCGGCGACTGGTGGTCGCTGCTGATCGTGCGCGACGCCTTCGACGGATTGCGGCGCTTCGGGGAATTCCAGAAAAGCCTGGGGGTGGCCAAGAACATCCTCAGCGACCGCCTGCGCACGCTGGCGGCGCACGGCATCCTGGCCGCGGCCCCTGCCTCCGATGGCAGCGCCTACCAGGAATATGTCTTGACGGACAAGGGCCGCGCGCTTTTCCCGGTGATCGTCAGCCTGCGCCAATGGGGCGAAGACCACTACTACGCGCCCGCCGAAACCCATTCCACGCTGATCGACCGCAAGCGCGGCCAGCCCGTGCGCCGGCTGGAAGTCCGCGCACAGGATGGCCGCCTGATCGGGCCGGAAGACGCGGTCGTGCAGAAGGTCGCGTCGGCGGGCTAGGGGCTGCCCGCGCCGGAATCCGGCTCGCGCCAAGCGGCGTCGGGCCATTGCCCGGTCGCCAGCGAGGCCGGCGAGTAAGCATCGAAGCGCCAGCGCAAGGCCAGCGCGCCCGGCCGGAATGCCATGCGGCGCGCATGCACCCGCCACAATCTCTCCGCGCCTTCGAACGACGCGATCTCGGGGCTGTCCAGGATCACTTCCGCGCGCCCCGACAGCTGCAATACGTCGCCGCGCTCGAAATCGATGAAGAGCAGCCCCGCGCGCGGATTCAACACCATGTTGCCCAGCGTGTTGAAGTAGCGGTTGCCCGAGAAATCGGGAATGGTCAGCACGTTGCCCTCCACCCGGACGAAGCCGGGCTTGCCCCCGCGGTGCGACACGTCGACGGCGCGCTCGCCGGCGTCCGCATAGCTAGCCACGAACAAGGTGTCGGACCGCGCGATCAGCGCGCGGGCGGCATCGTCCAGCCCTTCGCGCTCGCGCGGCGCTCCCGCGAAGCGCAAGGCGGGGGAGCGGGAGAAATGGAAATCCCGCGTCTGGATGTACTTCGGGCAATTGCCGAAGGACTGCGTCACGGCGATATCGAAGCGCTTGCCGTCCCAGGCGGAAATGCGGCCGTTCGCGCGATTGCGCCGGCGCGTGTGCAACTCGATTCCCAGCACCGCCACCGGCTGGCCCGCGCCCAGTCCGGCCAGCAGCGGGTCGTCGGCGTCGGGCACGGCGGCCACGCGCAGGACACGCGGATCGGGGGACGCCGCGAACCCCGGCAACCCTTCCAGCACCCCGGCCCAGGGATCGCCCTGCGCATCCACCGCCCCCGCCACCAGGAACGGCAGCTGCGCGAAGAACTCGCGATGCGGGTCCGGCATGTAATCGCGGATGACCTTGCGCCCGGCCTGTTCCATGCGCTCCGCCACGCCCGCGTGCCGCTGCAGCAGCGTTTCGCCGGCGTGCCAGGGCGACGGCGTGTCGATGATTGTTTCGGCTATCGGCATGATCGCGTTCCTTGCGGCCCAGGCGGCCGCGGTCAGGCGGCCAGCAGGCCGACGCGCGAGGAGGCCATGGGCACGAAGCGCGGCAGGCTCTCGATGCGTTTGAGCCATGCCCGCACGTGCGCGTAGGTCTCCAGCGACACATTGCCTTCCGGCGCGTGGGCCACGTAGGCGTAACAGGCGACGTCCGCGATGGTGGGCGCGGCGCCCGCCAGGAAATCGCGGCCGGCCAGTTCGCCGTCCATGACCGCCAGCAAGGCGTGCGCGCGCGCCAGCGTGCTTTCCACGTCGAAAGACGCGCCGAACAGCGTCACCATGCGCGCCGCGGCCGGTCCGCCCGCGAGCGGGCCCGAGGCGGCCGACAGCCAGCGCTGCACCGCGGCCGCGCCGACGGGATCCTCGGGCAGCCAGGCCTGGCCGCCGTAGCGCTTGGCGAGGTACACGAGGATTGCGGTCGAATCGGCAACCACCACCCCGCCGTCGTCGATCACCGGCACCTGGCCGAACGCATTCAGGGCAAGAAACGCGGGACGCTTCTGTTCCCCGCCGCGCAAGTCCACATCGATCGTCCTGTGCGGCACGTCCAGCAGGGACAGCATGAGGGCCACGCGATGCGTATGGCCGGACAGCGGGAAACTGTAGAAGGTCAGGAGAGCAGGCTGGGCGGTTTGCATGACGGGTTTTCCAGGTTGGAGACAGCCTCCATCTTGGACCCGCGCCGGCCGCCGGAGAATGCCCAGGCTACACAAGACACTCTTGCGCCGCGTGAAAGAAAGCCGCCCGGCCCCGGGCGGGCCCTAGGCCGGCAGCGCGGCCAGGTCGCGCCGCAAGGCTTCGACGCAGAACTCGACGAAGCTGCGCACCTTGGCCGAGCTCTTGCGGCCCTCCGGATACACCACGTGCACCGGCAGCGGCGCAAGCTCGAAGTCGCGCAGCACCACCTGCAAGGCCCCGCTGGCCAGGTGCCGCGCCACCTGATAGGACACGACCTGCGTCAGGCCCCAGCCTTCGCAGGCCGCCAGCACCGCGGCCTGGAATGTCGTGACCGTCAGCTGGGAATCCACCCGCACCCGCCGGGGCTGCCCGTCCTGCATGAAACGCCATTGCGGCCCCCGTCCTTCGAGCGTCGCCGTGATCGTGCAATAGCGCTGCAACGCGTCCGGATCCTCGGGCACGCCATGCTCCCGCAGGAAGGCGGGCGCGGCGCACACCACGCGGCGCACCTGCCCCACCGGCACGGCCGTCAAGGACGAATCGGGCAAGGCGCCGATGCGCACGGCCACGTCGATCCCTTCGTCCAGCAGGTTCACCACGCGATCCACCAGCAGGGTGCGCACCGAAACCTCGCGGTGCGCCCGCAGGTATCCCAGCACGGCCGGCATCACGTGCAGTTCCCCGAAGAACGCGGGCGCGGTGATGCTGAGCGCGCCGCGCGGCGCGGCCATCGCGCCGGCCGCGGCGTCGTCCGCCTGCTCCACGTCCTCCAGGATGCGGCGGCAATCGGCGGCATAGCGCTGGCCGGCCTCGGTGAGGCGCAGGCTGCGCGTGGTGCGCACGAGCAGCAACGCCCCCAGCCGCCGTTCCAGCGCCGCCACGCTGCGCGTGACAGTGGGCGCCGACATTTCCAGGCGCCGGGCGGCGCCCGCAAAGCTTTGCGCATCGGCCACCGCCAGGAATACGCTCATTTCATGGAAGCGGTTCATGGTTCGAGGCGCTCAAGGCGGGACGGCCAAAAGGAGGCTGGCCTCATGCAATTGTCCTGTTTTCCAAAGCCGTCGGCGCGGAAAACGCCGATTTGCGCAACGATATTAGAAGCGGCTCTCAAGCCGCGTCAATCCAGGCGCTCGGGTTCCGGCGCGCCGAACTAGGCCTCGAATTCCCGACGCAGCCACGCCAGGAAAGCCTTGACCGGCGGATGCCGTTCGCGGCCCGGCGCGCACAGGGCGGTGTAGGCAGCGCCCGCCACCCGGATTTCCGGACGGTACGGCACGAGGGTGCCCGCGCCCACGCTGTCCGACACCATCACGGAACTGGCCAGCACCAGGCCCTGCCCCGCGATGGCGGCCTGCAAGGCGTAATGTTCCTCCGTATAGGCATGCTCCGCGGCCGGCCGCAACCAGGCCGGCAGCCCGGCCGCCTGACACCAATCCTGCCAGCCCTGGTCATACAAGGGGGAATCGCGCCAGCGCACGGTCACCAGCGCGGGCGGGCGTTTCCCCTGCCGCGCCGCCAGGGCCGGCGCGCCATAGACGCCGAACCATTCCTGCAGCGTGCAGGCGGCGTGCAGTTCGGGAAAGCGCCGGCGGCTGTAGCGCACGGCCACGTCCACGCTGGCGTCCTGCAGCAGGTCCACCGGCTCGGCGCTGGCGTTCAGGCGCAACTGGTACTGCGGATAGGCCTCGTAGAATCGCCCCAGCCGCGGCACCAGCCATAGCGCCGCGAACGAATGCGTGGTGGATACCGTCAGCGCGCCCGAGGCCGGCGCGGGACGCAAGGCGTCCAGGGTCTGGGCCACGTCGAGCAGCGCCCCGTGCACGCGCGCGAAAAGGCGTTCGCCCGCGCCGGTAAGCCGGACGCCGCGCGGCACGCGCTCGAACAGCGCGACCCCCACGTGCCGCTCCAGCGCCTTGACCTGATGGGACACGGCCGTGGCGGTGACCGAGAGCTCGGCCGCGGCCAGCTTGAAACTGCGCAACCTAGCCGCCGCCTCGAACGTGCGCAGCGCCGTGACGGGAAGCGTCGCGAACATGGATGCCTGCCATTCGGATGAAATTGATTCATCTTAGTGTAGTAATCCTCATTTGTCGCCCGTTACCTTTGTACCTAAATTTTCCTTGTCGCATCGAAAACCGCATGCGCAAACAAGGAATCCCACATGAATTCACATCATCTTCGAAAGCATCTGCTCATTCTGGTGGGCAGCCCGCGGCGCGACGGCAACAGCGCGGCACTGGGCGCGGCCGCCCTGCGCGGGGCCGAAGCCGCCGGCACCTCCGCCACCCTCCTGTTCCTGGACGACTACATCCACGAATTCCTGCCCGACTTGCGGCGCCAACCCGCGCCGTCAGACCGCTACGCGGAGCTGTTCCTGGAACATTTCCTGCCGGCCGACGGCGCGCTGATCTGCACCCCCATCTATTGGTACGGCATGTCGGCGCAGACCAAGGCGTTCTTCGACAGGTCATTCAGCCACTATGCCGGCGCGGGCCCCGAACCGGCGCAGGTCAAGGCCCGCATGAGCGGCAAGCGCCTGGGCCTGGCCGTGGCATCGGAGGAAACGTATCCCGGCGCGGCGCTGGGCATCGTCCACCAGGTCCAGGAATACGCGCGCTACACCCACTCGGATTTCGTTGGCTACGTGCACGGCGTGGGCAATCTGCGCGGCGAGGTCGCGGCGGATCCCTGGCGGCCGCTGGAGGCGGCGGCCGCGCTGGGCGCGGATTTCTTTACGCGGAAGTATTCGGACTACCGCATCGAGACGCCCCGCGCCCGCAATGTATGGGAATCGGCCGAGTCCGCCTTGCGCAGCACGCCGGGCGTGCTGCCGTAGACCTGCTTGAACACCCGCGTCAAGTGGGCCTGGTCCGCGAAGCCCACCGCGTGCGCAGCGTCCGCCAGCGGCAGGCCTTCGCGCAGCAGCACGCGGGCGCGCGCCACCCGCCAATTGCGCAGCCAGGCCAGCGGCGGCAGGCCGTAGCGCCTGGCGAACTGCTTCACCAGGGTGGTGCGATGGCGGTCCTGCGCCCGGGCAAGCGCCTCCAGATCGGGAGCGCATGCGGGATCGGCGGCCATGCGCGCGCGCAACAACTCGCACACGTCGGGCTCCCCGGGCGCGGCCGCCGGCCTGTGCCGGGCATGGGCCGCCAACAGGCCGAACAGCGCGGCCGAAATGCGCGCGCGGCGCATGGCGTCCGGTATGGAGTCCGGCGTCAGCGCATCCAGCCACTGTCCGCACAGCGCCGCGTCCGCAATGACCGGGCCGGCCAGCGACACCTCGCCGCCGAACAGCGCCCGCGCATGGTCCGCGAACCAGGCCGGCTCTATGTAGGCCATGCGATAGGCCAGCGGCGCATCCGAGGTGCCGCCGGTGTGAACCTGTCCGGGCGCGATCAGCACGAGTTCGCCCTCTCCCGCCGCCTGCCCCTGGCCGTGCACGGTAAAGGCGCAACGGCCGCGCGCGATGGCGCCGATGGACCAGGCATCGTGGAAATGGGGCGCGTAGCGGTACGCCCGCAGGTCCGCGATGAGCACGTCGCCGGGAAGCCCCGCGCCGCAATGCCAGATATGTTGGGAAACCGCCATGTATGCGCCTGCCGCTGGCGGCTACCCGAAATAGCGCTCGTCCGATGTCAGCGAACGGGCCAGCAGCCACGCGTTGCGAGGATTCTCTCCCACCCGGCGGATGGCATAGGGCCACCAGTCGCCGCCGAACGGCAGATAGACCCTTACGTTATAGCCCAGTCCGCGCAGCGCGAGCTGCCAATCCGGGCGCACGCCATAGAGCATCTCGAACTCGAAGGCGTCCGGCGGCCAGCCGCGTTCGCGCGCCAGGGCCATGATGGCGCCGGCCAGACGGTCGTCATGCGTGCCGAAGACGGGAAAGAAGCCGGACTCCCGCGCCTCGCGCGACAGCATGATGGACGCGGCGTCCAGATACGCCTGGTCGCCGCGGGCCCGGCCGGCATGGTCCAGCGCCCGTTCCGGAAAAGCGCCCTTCACCAGCCTCAGCGAGGTCCGCCGCCGGATGGCCCAGGCCAGGTCTTCCGGCGTGCGGCGGCGCCTGGCCTGCAGGGTGAGCCCCGCGGGAATGCCTGCTTCCAGCAATTCGCGATGCAAGGCGCAGGTGCGGTCGCAGATGTCGGCGTCCTCCATGTCCAGCACCAGCCAGTCGCGGCCCTGGCCGCCGGCCCGGCGCGCCGCCATGCCGATGCGCCGGGCGTTGTCCCGGCCCAGCGCATCGCTGCGCATGTAGCCGATTGCGGTGGGATCGACCGACACGTGCACGTCCAGCCCCGCGGCCTCCAGCGCCCGGCAGGCGCCGATCGCCTGCGCGACGTTGTGCTCGATGGCCTCGGGTTCGGCCACGTACTCGCCCAGATAGAACAGGGACGCCCGGATGCCGTGCGCCTCGCGCAGCCGCAGGGCGGTCCGCACCGCCGCGTCCGCATCGGCGCCGCCGACGAAACGGCGGGCCAGCGAGCTGCGGGCGGCCAGGCTCCGCATCGCGCGCCCCGCCATGGGATTGCGCGCCAGCGCGATCGCGGTTCTCTGGAACATGCTCATGGACTCTCCCTTCAAAGAGAGCCACTATGGCGGCCGCGCGCGCGCCCGTCTTGAACGTCCGTGAACGGCCCTAGTCCAGCGCCAGGCCGCGGGAACGGCCGAACAGGGGCCGCTGCACGGTCTGCGCCAGCAGCACGCCGGCCAGCGTCACAGCGCCGCCCAGCAGGTGATACATGTGCAACGCTTCGCGCAGCATCGCGAAGGCCGCCAGCGCGGTAAACAGCGGCAGCAGGTTGATGAAGATGCTGCAGCGGTTCGGCCCCAGGCGATGCACACCCTCGATCCACAGGAACGACAGCAGCACGGATGAAAAAATGCCGGCATAGAGGATCAGGGGAATGGTGTTCACGTCCAGCGCGGCCTGGGCGGCCGGCACGCGCAGATACAGGGGCAGCATGTAGAGCAGCGCGAAAAACGATTGCACGAAGGTCGATTGCCACGCCGGCACCGGCACCTTCCAGTGCCGCAGCAGCACACCGTAGAGCGCATAGGACAGGGCCGCCAGCAGCATCAGCCCATCGCCCGCGTGGATGCCGTGCTGGAACACGCTCAGCATGTCCCCCTGCCCGACCAGGTACAGCAGCCCCAGGAACGAGAGCGCGCCGCCCGCGGCCATGCCCAGGGTCAGAGGATCACGCAGGATCACCACGCTGAGCAGCATGCTCAGCAGGGGAATCAGCGCGGTCAGGATCGCCATGTTGGTGGCCGTGGTGGTCTCGGCCGCCCGGTACGACAGCGCCTGGAACACGGCCGACGACAAGGCGCCGTACAAGGCCAGCTTGGGCCAGTGGCGCAGCAGGGTCTTGCGGTTGCGCCAGGCGGGGCGCGCCGTGAACAGGCCCATGAGGAACAGCGCCAGCACCAGCCGGTAGAAGGTGATGGCCGTGGGAGAGATGGCGCTGGCGGCCATCTTGGAGACGATGACGTTGCCCGCCCAGAACAGAATGGCGAACAGCGGGAACAGGTAGGACATGATGGTTTGCGCTCGGGAAATGAGGGATCGGCTGCCGCCATGCGCGGCGCCCGAAGGCGCCGCGCATGGCGGCAGGATCGCTATCCTATTGAGCGCGGACCAGTCCGTCTGCCGATGGAAAGACAGCTGCTATCGCGAAATGGGCATCCCCATGCGTCAGGGGCGGAATGGCGCGGGGTCCAGCGGCAACGGCATGTCCGCCATCTGGGCGGTCAAGAGCGCGGCGCTGCCGCAAGCCAGCGTGAAACCCAGCGCCCCTTGCCCGACGTTGAGCCACAGATTGTCCGCCGCGCGGCTGCGCCCGATCAGGGGCTTGCCGGTCGGCGTGGCCGGCCGCAGCCCCGCCCAGGGAATGGCCTGGCGCAGGTCCAGCGCCGGAAACGCCTCGTGCACCTGGCGCTTGAGCAGCGCAATGCGCGCCGGATCGATGTCGGCATTGGCGCTGCCGATGTCGACCATGGCCGCGATGCGCAACACGCCCCCCACCCGGGCGTAGACGATGCGCCGCTCGTAGTCCGTCACGCTGATGCGGGGCGCCACGGACTCGTCGTCCTCTGCCAGCGGCACGCTCAGGCTGTAGCCCTTCAGCGGGTACAGCGGCACATCGTGGCCCAGCGGATTGAGCAGCGTCCGCGTGCCGACGCCGGTCGCCAGGACGACGGCGTCGGCGCCGATGTCGCCGTCGCGGGTATTCACGGCCACGATGCGGCGCCCTTCGCGCTGCAGGCTGGATACCGGATTGGACATGGCGCACTGCACATTGCCCAGGGACTGCAGGCGATCGAACAGCGCTTCGGTGAACTGGCGGCAGTCGCCCGCCTCTTCGCTGGGCGTGAAGATGGCGCCCGCCAGGCTGCCGCCCATTCCGGCCAGCGCGGGTTCCAGCGCCAGGGTCTGGGCCGCGTCCAGCACCTGCTGCTCGGCCCCGTGCGCCGCCTGGTACTCCACCAGCGCGCGCGCCTTCTCCAGCAAGGCCGGGCTGCGGTAGGCGATGAGCTTACCGTTCTTGAGATGGCCGAAGTCCAGGTCTTCCTGCTCGAGCAGGGTATGCATCACGTCGCGGCTGAGGTAGGACAGACCGGACAATTGCGCGGTGGACTCCCGGGCCACGGACTCCCGGCACGCCAGCGCAAACTGCAGGCACCAGCGCCATTGGTGGGGATCCAGCCGGGGCCGGAAACGCAAGGGAGAATCCTGGCGCAGCAGCCAGCCGGGCACGCTGGGCAACACGCCGGGGCCGGCCAGCGGCGCCACGTAGCTGTAGCTGAGTTGTCCGCCGTTGGCGTAGCTGGACACCTCGGCCGGACGCGGCTGGCTGTCCACCAGCACCACATCGTGACCCTGGCGCGCCAGGAAATAAGCCGACGTGACACCCACGACGCCGGCACCGATAACGCAAACGCGCATATGCCTAGATCCAGAAAACAGGGAATTCACCCTATTCTGGGTGCCCCGCGCCCGTCCGGCAAATGCCAAACTCCGCAGGATCCATAACAAAACATCATGCCCCGCCTCACGCGGCGCGGTGCAGGCGGATGATGGCCGCGGCGGTCGGATCGCGCACCAGGTCGGCCAGCGTATAGCCGTTGAGCGCCTCGTAGAAGGCCTGCAGGGTCTGCGCCAGCACGCCCGACAGCCGGCACGAACCGTCCAGCGCGCAGGGCGGCTCGCGGCAATCGATCAGCGGCCCCTGCTGCTCCAGCTCGCGGATCAGGTCGCCCAGCCGGTAGTCCGCGGCGGGCCGCGCCAGGCGCAGGCCGCCGCCCTTGCCGCGCGACGTATCGATCCATTCGCGCTGCGCCATGAAGTGCGCCACCTTCACCAGGTGATTGCGCGACACGCCGAAGCGTTCCGCGACCTCCGGGATGGTAACGGCGGAAGGCCGGTCGCGGCACTGCGTCAGGTACATCAGGATGCGCAGGCCGAAGTCGGTGAATCGGGTCAGTTGCATGGCATGGATGGGAGATGCCCGGCGGCCCGGGCAGGCAGGCCGCCAGGATACACCGCTCAGGCGGGCGCGCCGCCGCTGCCGAAGGCCTCGGCATGGATGCGGTCTTCCGCCACGCCCAGGCTGGTCAAGGCCTGGCGCTGCGCGCGCATGAAGCCCGCCGGGCCGCAGAGGTAGTAGTCGGCGCCTGGAACGATGGCCTCCTCGCGGATGGCATGCAGGTCCACGCGGCCGGTATGGTCGTAGTCGCGGCCGCGCTGGTCGCCGTGGCCGACCTCCTCGTAGAACACCGCCTTGCGCACGTTGTCGCGCTCGGCGGCGATGCTGTTGATGTGCTCCTTCATGGCATGCACCGAGCTGTTGCGGCAGCCGTGCACGAAACGGATCTGCCGGTCGTCGTTCAGGCGCACCAGATGGTTCAGGATGGAGACCATGGGCGTCAGGCCCACGCCGCCGCTCAGCAGCACGACCGGAGCCTTGCCCGCTTCGCGCAGGTGGAAATCGCCCTGGGGCGGCGCCACGTCCAGCACGCCGCCCTCTTCCAGGCGGTCATGCAGGGCGTTGGAGACGCGGCCGGCGGGCGTCTGGTCGTTGCCCGCTTCGCGCTTGACCGAAATGCGCAGGCGGTCTTGCCCCGGCGCATCCGACAAGCTGTACTGGCGCGGCTGCATCAGGCCCAGCTCGGGCACGTACAGGCGCACGGAAACGTACTGGCCCGGCTGATAGGCCGGCACCGCGCCGCCGTCGGCCGGCGCCAGGTAGAACGAGGTGATCTCGGCGCTTTCACGCTGCTTGCCCACTACGCGGAACGCGCGCCAGCCCGTCCAGCCGCCCGGCTTGGCGGCCGATTCCCCATACAGGCGCGCTTCTTCGCCGATCAGCAGATCGGCCAGCTGGCCGTAGGCCGCGGCCCAGGCGTCCACCAGTTCGTCGGTCGCCGCTTCGCCCAGCACTTCGCGGATGGACGCCAGCAGGTGCTTGCCGACGATCGGATAGTGTTCCGGGCGGATGCCCAGGCTGACGTGCTTATGCACGATGCGGGTCACGACCGGCATGAGCACCGAAGGATCGTCGATGTGTTCGGCATAGGCCGCGACCGCCCCCGCCAGCGCCTGCTGCTGTTCGCCGCCTGCCTGGTGACCCTGGTTGAAGACGTGCTTGAGCTCGGGATTGTGCTGGAACATGCGGGCATAGAAATGCCGGGTCAGCGCGACGCCGTGCGTCTTGAGGACGGGGGCCGTGCCCTTGACCAGGGCGCGGATTTGGGGACTCAACATCTACTGCTCCTTGTGGTGCGATCGTGCTCGCCATTAAACATATATTTATAATACATCTTTTAAAAGTCTAATGGAAAACCCTGAACCGGGACTCAAACCAGGCCGGATTCCCACCCGCCCAAAACGGTAACCGCCGGCAACTCGCAACCGGTTACGGTTCGCCACGAGGGACGGATGGCCTCGCCGTCGCTCGCGCGCCATACGACCGAAGCAATCCAATCGTCGCCCAGCCGCCAGGAGCGGGCGCTCCACTGCCCGGGCGGGGCACGCAGGCGCCATGCGCCGCCTGGCCCGGCCGCCAGCCCGGTCGAAGCCATATCCGCGGGAAAATCCAGCGCCGCCGCCTTGATGAAGGCTTCCTTCAGCGTCCAGATCAGGTAGAAGTGCTGCAGCTGGCGGGCGCCGTCCAGGCCGGCAAGCGCGTCCCGCTCCTCGGGCGAGCAGACCCAATCCGCCAGCCGGAGCACCTCGCGCGGCCGGATTCTCTCCAGATCGGCGCCCAGCGGCCGCGCCGCCGAGATCGACGCGCAAACCGCGGAGCCGCCACTGTGGCTGAGCGACGTGGCCCCTCCCGGAGGCAATTCGGCCCGGACATCGCGCAACAGGGCCCGGCTGACCCGCCAATCCTCCCGCGCCTTCGCGCTGCGCACGGCCTGCGCCCGCCGGAAATCGTCGGCGGACAGGTCTTCCGTTCTGTAACGGCGGGCGGCCCGCGCATCCGCCCACCATACAAAAAGTTCCTGAGTTTTCACGAATAAACGTAAATTTAGGTAAAAATAAATACAGAAAAGCCGTTAAAATGCGTCTTCTGTAACTGTATAAGTCAAAAGTGCGGCAATTTGCCGTAGTAGAATCGCGCGCTATGTTGACGTTTTCAATCGCGCAATGGCAAGGTTGGACGCCAGGAATCGATAGCCCCGAAGCTTGGTTGGACTGGGCGGAACATCCGTACTGTCCCCTCGGGAATCAGAGCGTGCCCAGCCTGGATTTCTTGCCCCCCCTGCAACGCCGCCGCCTGAGCCCCTTGGCTCGCGGCGTGTTTGCGTGCGCGTGGCCCATGGCCGAAGGGCGGCCGGGCATGCCGCTGGTCTATGCATCCCGGCACGGCGAAACCACCCGGAACTTCGGGCTCCTGCAGTCGTTGGCGGCGGACGAGCCGCTTTCCCCGACCGCCTTCGGCCTGTCCGTGCACAACGCGATCGCCGCGCAGTGGTCGATCATACGCCGTGAAACGGCCGAATCCGTTGCGCTGTCGGTCGAAGACGACGGCCTCGAGCACGCCATCGCCGAAGCCGCCATGCTATTGGCCCATGGCCACGAGGACGTGCTGGTGGTGCTGGCCGAAGAATTGCCGCCCGCCCCGTATGCCCCCTGGACGCGGGATGTGCCGTGCACCTACGCGGTCGCCCTCCACCTGCGCCCCGGCGCCGACTGGACGCTGAACCTGGATCCGCAACAGGCGGCCCCCGCCGCCGATGCGCCGCAGGTCTGGCCCAACCCCCTGAACCTGTTGCGCCACCTGTTGTTGCGCACGCACGCCTGGCGGCACGCGAACCACGCCCGCCAATGGACCTGGACGCGCACGGCATGACCCGCAGCACCCACCCACGGCAGGATTTCTGGCTCTGGCGGCTCGTGGCCACCGGCATGGCGTTCACTCTGTTCGGACTGGGCGGCGTGCTGCTGCGCGCGTTCGTCTTCCCGTCTCAGCGCCTGCTGCCCGGCGACAAGCTGGACCGCCAGCGCCGGGCGCGCTGGACCCTGAACCGGACCTTCCGCCTTTTCATCCGCTTCATGGTCCGCGTCGGCATCCTGACCGTGGAGTTCCGGGGCGCCGAACGCCTTGGCCAGCCCGGGCAGATGATATTGGCCAACCACCCCTCGCTGCTGGACGTGGTCTTCCTGGTGGGCCACGTCAAGAACGCCAACTGCATCGTGAAGCACAGCCTGGCGACCAATCCCTTTACCCGCGGCCCGATCGCCAACGCGCGCTACATTACCAACGACGAGAGCTTCGACATGTTCGACCGCGCCGCCGACGTGCTGCGCAGCGGCGAAACCCTGATCGTCTTTCCCGAAGGCACCCGCACGCCGCGCGACACCATGCCGCGCTTCCATCGGGGCGCCTGCGCCATCGCGCTGCGCGGCGCGCGTGTGGTGACGCCCGTCGTGATCAGCATGAATCCGCGCAGCCTGACCAAGGGCGAGCCCTGGTACCGGATTCCGCCCTGCCGGATGCGCTACGTCATCCATGTCGGCGAGGACATCGATCCCGCCACCTGGAGCGAAGCGCATCCGCTGCCGATCGCCGGACGCAGGATGAACGATCACCTGCACACCTATTTCGAGACCGAACTGGCGCGCACCGCGTCCTCGGGCGCCCCACTGAACCAATAATCGCCCATGGCGGCGAATGCGGAGTCCACGCTGGATGAATCAACTGGAACTTGAACTGAAGACCCTCGTCATCGAATCCCTGGGGCTGGAAGACATCACCCCCGAGGACATCGACCGCGACGCCCATTTGTTCGGCGACGGACTCGGACTGGATTCCGTGGACGCGCTGGAGCTGGGCCTCGCGCTGCAAAAGCGCTACGGCATCACCATAGACCCGGAAACGAGGAACATGCGCGAGCATTTCGCCAGCATCGCCAAGCTGGCGGCCTTTGTCACCGCGCAACGCCACGATTAACGCATACGGAGTTCACGATGCATACCCGCGAGGAAATCTTCAATACGCTGCGCGGCGCGCTGGTCGAACTGTTCGAGATCGAACCGGAACGCATCACGCCCGAGGCGAACCTGTACACCGATCTTGAAATCGACAGCATCGACGCCATCGACCTGATCGACCACGTGCGCCGGCAGACCGGCCGCAAACTCGACGCCAACGACTTCCGGACGGTGCGTACCGTCGAGGACGTCGTGCAGGCCATGTGGCAAAAGCAGGATCCCGCCGCATGAGACATGGCGCGGCAGCCGCCCTGGCCCTGGCCGGCATCGCCTACCCCTTCGCCGTCCACGCGGCGCTGGGGCGCCTGAGCGTGGCCTGGGTGGTCCTGCCCCTGGCGCTGCTGTGGCTGGCGCGCGGCCTGACGGCAGGCGCCGGGCAGCCCGGTTCGCGCCTGCTGCCCGCCGTGGCGATCGTCTTCTGCCTGATCCTGGCGGCCTGGGATTCGGAAGCCGGCCTGCGCTGGTATCCGGTATTGGTCAACGCCATGATGCTGGCCGTCTTCGGCGCCAGCCTGAAGGCCGGCCGGCCGGTGATCGAGCGCCTGGCGCGGCTGCGCCACCCCGACCTGCCGCCCGAAGGCGTGCGCTACACGCGCAACGTCACGCGGGTCTGGTGCGCCTTTTTCGCCTTGAACGGCGCAACGGCCGCCGTGCTCGCGGCCTGGGCGCCCTGGAGCTGGTGGGTCGCGTACAACGGCGCCATCAGCTACGGATTGATGGGCCTGCTGTTCGCCGGCGAATGGATTCTGCGCCCCGCCGCCGCCAGAGTGGCTTGAACCATGGCCTGGATTCCCCTGACGCATCTGCTGTTGCCCGCTGCGCCCGACGAGGCCGGCATCCCGGTCGCCGACGAGCCGCTCCTGTCGCGCGGCGCGCTCGCGCAGGCCAGCCTGGCGGCGGCCGGCGCATTGCGGGCCAAGTCGCCGCGCCGCGTCGCGCTCTGGTTCGAAGACGCCGCGCAGATGGCGGCCGCGCTGCTGGCCTGCTGGCGCGCGGGCGTTGTCGCGGTGCTTCCGGGCGATGCCCAGGCGCACACCTGCTCCGCGCTCGACGCCACCGTTGACGCCTGGCTGACCGATGCCGCCCTTCCGGTGCCGGCGGACCGGCAATGGCGGCTGGAAGACCTTCAAGACCATCCTCCGCTGGCGCCCGCCGAGCTGGATCCCGCGCTGGAGCTGGTGCTGTGCACATCCGGATCCAGCGGCCAACCCAAGCACATCGCCAAGACCTGGCGGCAGCTGATGGACGAGGTCCGCGCGCTGCAGGACCAATGGCCCGATGCCCACACGCCGGTGCTGGGCAGCGTATCGGCCCAGCACATGTACGGCCTGCCCTTCCGGGTGCTGTGGCCGCTGTGCGCGGGACGGCTGCTCGACCGCCCCCAGCGCATCTACCCCGAGGACCTGCAGCGGGCCAGCCTGCGCCATCCTTTCTTCGTCTGGATCGCCAGCCCCGCGCTGCTGCGACGGCTGGGAGACCGGCTGGATTGGCCGGCCTTGCGCGGCAGGCTGCTCCGCATCCACTCCTCGGGCGGGGAGCTGCCCGCCGACGTATCCGACCACATCGAACGCCATCTGGGGCTGCGCCCCACCGAAATCTACGGCAGCTCCGAGACAGGCGCCGTTGCCTGGCGCCAGGGCTCGGAGGATTGGCAGCCGCTGCCGGGCGTCGCGGTCAGCCTGAACGCCGAGGGCGCGCTACGTGTGCAATCCCCCTGGGTCAACGCCGCCGAAGCGCAAACGGCCGACGGCGCGGAGCTCGTCTCGGGCAGGTTCCGGCTGCTGGGCCGCCTGGACCGCATCGTCAAGATCGAAGAGAAGCGCATCTCCCTGCCCATGCTGGAGCGGACGCTGTCGGGGCATCCCTACGTCACGGAGGCGCGCCTGGGCGCGATCGCCGGCGCTCCGCGGCTTGCCGCCCTGGTCGCCTTGTCCGCGACGGGCCTGCACATCCTGCGCAACCAGGGCCGGAAAGCGGTGACCGCCGCATTGCGCGCGCATCTGGCCGCGGGCTTCGAATCGCTGGCCATTCCCCGCACCTGGCGCTTCTTTGCGCAACTGCCCAGCAACGCGCAAGGCAAATTGCCGCGCCATGAATTCGAGGCCGCCGCGGGTCCGCGGCCCCTGGCCCCGGAAGCGCGGGAACTGCCCGGCCAGGCGGAAAACGAGCGCCGGTACACGCTGGAAATTCCCTACGATCTCGCCTATTTCAGCGGCCACTTCCCGTCCGCGCCCGTGGTGCCGGGCGTGGCGCAGATCGGCTGGGCCATGTCGTTGGCGTTGCGCGACCTCCACCCCGGCCTTCGCTTTGCCGGCATGGAAGTCCTGAAGTTCCAGCGGCTGCTCCGCCCCGGCGACGTCGCCTCCCTGACGCTCAAATGGGACGCCGCGAAACGAAAGCTGCACTTCGCCTTCACGGTCGACGGCGCGCCATGCTCGTCGGGCCGCATCCTCGAAGGCGGGCAGCCATGACGGCGCACCGGCTCTGCGCGGTCATCCCCGTGTACAACCACGGCGCCACGGTGGCGGCCGTGCACGCGCAGCTGGCGGCGCAAGGCCTGCCTTGCGTGCTGGTGGACGATGGCTCGGAGCCCGCTTGCGCCGCCGAACTGGATGCCTTGGCGGCCAGGCCCCGCACGCACCTGCTGCGCCGCGCCGCGAACGGCGGCAAGGGCGCCGCGGTGCAGGACGGGCTGCGGGCCGCGGCCTCTCTCGGCTATACCCACGCACTGCAGGTGGATGCCGATGGGCAGCATGCATTGCCCGATGCGGCGGCGTTCGCGGATGCCTCGCGCGCCAGTCCGCAGGCCGTCATCTGCGGCCTTCCGGTATACGGCGAAGACGTGCCGCGCAGCCGCCTCTACGGCCGTTGGCTGACCCGCGTCTGGGTCTGGATCAACACGCTCTCGGCCGATATCCCCGACGCCATGTGCGGTTTCCGCGTCTACCCGCTGCGCCAGACGCTATCCGTGATCGACAACTGCCACGTGGGCCGGCGCATGGATTTCGACATCGCCGTCCTGGTGCGCCTGCATTGGCGCGGCGTCGCCATGGTCTGGCTGCCGACGCGCGTGGTCTACCCGGAAGGCGGCGTCTCGCATTTCAAGGGCGTGCGGGACAACATGCTGATCAGCCGCATGCACGCGCGCCTGTTCTTCGGCATGCTGGCGCGCTCGCCCGCGCTCCTGTGGCGCCGGCTGGCGCGAGGCCCGCGGCCATGAACGCCATGGATCGGCACTGGGCAGGCCAGCCCGAGCGCGGCAACCTGGCACTCATGCGCCTGACGGCCTGGGCGGCGCGCAACCTGGGGCGACGGCTCGTCGCGCCCGTGGTCTGGGCGGTCGTCCTGTATTTCTATCTTTCCGGCGCCCAAGCGCGGCGCGCGATTGCCGACTATCAGCGCCGCCTGGCGCAATCCGGCGACATGCCCGTCCCGCTGCCGCGCCGCATGCCGGTGTATCGCCAGTACCTCGCCTTTGCCCACGCAATACTGGACAAGCTGGACGTCTGGCAGGGCAAGATCACGCTGGCCAGCCTGGACATCGCCGACCCCGACGGCCTGCACGGGCAGATGGGCCAGGGCCGCGGCCAGATCCTGGTCGGCTCGCATCTGGGCAACATCGAGGTGTGCCGCGCGCTGGCGGAACGGACCGGCGCGTTGAAGCTCAATGTGCTGGTCCACGACAAGCACGCGGCCCGTTTCAGCCGCCTGCTCAACGAAGCGGGCGGCGGCTTGCGCATGATCCAGGTCAGCGAGCTGGACGCTCCCGCCATGCTAGACCTGGCGCAACGCCTGGACCGCGGCGAATGGCTGGCCATCGCCGGCGACCGCGTTCCCCTGCGGGGCGACCGCTGCGCGCCCGTGGACTTTCTCGGCGCCACCGCGCTGCTGCCCCAAGGCCCCTGGCTGCTGGCCGGCCTGCTGCGCTGTCCCGTCAACCTGCTGTTCTGCACCCGCCACGGCCCGCGCTACCGCGTCGCCATGGAACGCTTTTCCGACGGCATCGAATGGACGCGCGCCACCCGCCAGGCGCGGATCGCCGATTCGGCCCAACGCTATGCCGACCGCCTCGCCGCGCACTGCCGCCAGGCGCCTCTGCAATGGTTCAACTTTTACCCCTTCTGGAAAGACGATGCGTAAACGAGGCGTCATCGGCGCTGAAGTCGAAATCCGGGTGCCCTTCTTCGATGTCGATTCGATCAACGTCGTATGGCACGGCCACTATGTGAAGTACCTGGAACAGGCCCGGTGCGAACTGCTGGACATGCTGGGCTACAACTACGACGCCATGCGGGCCAGCGGTTACGCCTGGCCGGTGATCGACCTGCACCTGCGCTACGCGCAGCCCGCACAGTTCGGCCAACGCCTGACCGTGCGCGCCGAACTCGTGGAGTGGGAGCATCGCCTGAAGATCAATTACCTGATCCTGGACGCCGAGAGCGGCCGCCGCCTCACGCGCGCCACCTCCGAGCAGGTCGCGGTCTGCATGCGGACCCGTGAAATGCAGCTGGCGTCGCCTTCCGAGCTCGGGGATGCCGTGCGGCGCCAGCTTCAATCGATGGGTGCGCCGGCATGAAACGCGCATTCGCTCCCTTGCTCGCCCGCCGCCTGGCCGCCCTGCTGGTCCTGGCCTTCCTGTCCTGGAACGCCAATGCCTTCGACCTGGCCGACTTGCAGGAGCAGCTGCGCGCCGCTCCCGTCGTGCGGGGCCACTTCGTGCAGCAGAAGTTCCTGCGCTCGCTCCCGCAGCCGCTGACCAGCCGGGGCGATTTCACGCTGGCGACCGGCAAGGGGCTGCTGTGGCTGCTGCGCACCCCTATCGCGCAGGACCTGCGCATCGACGCCGCCGGCATCTCGCGCCGCGACGAAACCGGTAAATGGCAGGCCTTGCCGCAGCGCTCGGGCGCGAGCCGCGAGAACCAGCTTTTCCTGTCCGTGCTGGCCGGCGACACCGCCGGGCTGCGCGAGAACTTCGACCTGACGCTCACCGGCGAATCAACTGCCTGGCAACTGGTGCTGACACCCCGGTCGGCGCTCCTGCGCCAGATCTTCGACAGCATCCGGATCGACGGAGCGGCGCTGGTGGACCGCATCGAACTGCGCGAGACCCAGGGCGATCGCAGCGTGTTGCAGATGACGGACGCGGTAGCCGCCCAGACCCTGACGGCCGAGGAACAACGTGCGTTTGCCGATTGAACGCTGGCTGCCCCGGCTGTTCAAGCTGGGCTTCCTGCTGATCCTCTGCATCGGCGCGTGGCAATGCCGCAATGGCTGGCCCGTCTCGGCCAACCTGATGGATCTGGTGCCGCAGGCCGGCAACGATGCCGTGCGCCAATTGGCCGAGGCCCGCATCCAGGAGCCGCTTTCCCGCCAGGTCATCGCCCTGGTCGCGGCCCGCCCGGGCGCGGACTCCGCCGCCCCCGCGCGCCGGCTGGCGCAGCGCTGGACGGACAGCGGCCTGTTCTCCTCCGTGCAGATGGAGCTGGCCGTCGACCTGGCCGCCCTGCGCGCCCAACTTGCGGCCGGCCGCCTCGCCATGCTGCCCGCGGTGGACCGGCGCCAGCTCGAAACAGACCCCGCCTCCTATGCCGCGCGCCGCGCGCGCGAGTTGTCGGATCCGTTTTCATCGTCGGGGCTGGTGTCCGTGGACCAGGACTGGCTCGGCCTCACCCGCCGCGCCGAACAGGCGCTGCATCCCGGCGGCGCGGTGCAGTACGACATCCGCACGGGTACCCTGCAGGCGGAACAGGCGGGCAGACGCTGGGTGCTGGTCCGCGCCGAAACCCGGGGCAATGCGTTCGACTCGAACGCGCCCCAGCGCGTCGCAACGCAGCTGGAGCAGGACCGCCAGGCGCTGGACGCGGACGGCGCCGAACTGCTGGTGGCCGGGGGACCCTTGTATGCGGCCGCCGGCCGGGCGCAGGCCGTGGCCGAAAGCGGCTGGATCGGCACGGGCGCCACGATCGGGATCGTCCTGCTCCTGCTGCTGGCGCTGCGGCGCGCCCGCGCGCTATTAGCGTTCGCGCCCGTGGCGGTCGGCCTGCTGACGGGCGCGGTGGCCTGCGTGGCGGTATTCGGATCGATCCATCTGCTGACCCTCGTGATCGGCGCCAGCCTGATCGGCGTGGCGGTGGATTTTCCGCTGCACTGGCTGGGCAAAAGCTATGGCATGGCGGACTGGCAGGCCTGGCCGGCGCTGCGGCGCGTTCTGCCGGGCCTCACCATCAGCCTGGCCGCGAGCCTGGTGGGGTACATCGCCCTGGCATTCACCCCGTTCCCGGCTCTCACGCAGACAGCGGTGTTCTCGGCTGCCGGCCTGCTGGGCGCCTATGCCTGCACGGTATGCCAGCTTCCGGCCTGGATGAGGAACTGGCGCCCCCGTCCCTGGCAGCCGCTGCTGCGCTTCGCCCAGGCCGCGCTGAGCGCGCGCGAACGCCTGGCTTCCCGCCGCCTCGTGCTGTGGCTGGGTGCCCTGGCATTGGCGGCGGCCACCGTGGGCGGCATTTCCCGGCTGGGCATCCAGGACGACCTGCGCCAATGGCTGAGCCTGCCCGCGCCGTTGGTGCAGCAGGCCCGGCAGATCGGGGAAATCACCGGCTTCGTGCCGACCAGCCAGTTCTTTTTGGTGCGCGCGCCCGACACGGACGAATTGCTGCGCCGGCAGGCCCGGATATCGCAAGCGCTGGACGGACTGGTCGAACGCGGCGATCTCGCCGCCTACAGCTCGCTGAGCCAATTGGTATCGCCCGCGGCCGACCAGCAGGCGCTGGGGCGGAGCCTGGCCGCGAGCGCCGCCCGTCCCGAGGTCTGGAAACCCCTGACCGACCTGGGAATCCCCTACGAGCCCTTGCGGCACGAGCTGCTGGCCATGGCCAAGCTGCCGCCGCTCTCGATCGACGAGGCCCTGCAAGGCCAGCAGGCGGAACGCTGGCGCGCGCTATGGCTGGGAACGCATGACGGGCAGGCCGCGGGCATGGTGACCTTGCTGGGCCTGCGCGATGCGTCCGCCCTGGATGCCGTTGCCCAGGCGGCGCCGGACGTGACGCTGGTGGACCGCAGCGGCGAACTGAACCGCATGTTCGCGGCGACCCGCATCGAGGCCGCCGAACTCAAGCTGCTGTCGTATGTCGTAGCCGCCGTCCTGCTGCTGCTGACCCTCGGGCGCGCCGCCACCTGGCGCATCCTGGCCGTGCCCCTGGCGGCCACCGCCTGCAGCCTGGCCGCGCTCGGCTATCTCGGCCAGCCGCTCACCCTCTTCAGCCTGTTCGGCCTGCTGCTCGTATCGGCCATAGGCGTGGACTACGCGATCTTCATGTACGAACGGGTCGCGGGCGCTCCCGCCAGCCTCGTGGGCATTCTGCTGAGCGCCGCCACCACGCTGCTGTCCTTCGGCCTTCTCGCCCTCAGCCATACTCCGGCCCTCGCAAATTTCGGGCTGGCGGTAGCGCTGGGCGTGGCGTTCTCGCTGCTCTGGGCGCCCTGGATCCGGGCGCCCCGGACCGCTACACAGCATCCTTCCTTCAATAACTAAATATGGATACTCAGGAAATGGAACATCGGGAAGTCGTGGTAATCGGGGCGGGCCCCGCCGGCGCGGTCGCCGCCGCCCTGCTAAAGCGGCAGGGGCATGACGTGCTGATGCTGGAGCGCCAGCAGTTCCCCCGCTTTTCCATCGGCGAGAGCCTGCTCGCCCACTGCCTGGAATTCGTGGAAGAAGCGGGCATGCTGCCCGCCGTCCAGGCCGCGGGCTTCCAGGTCAAGAACGGCGCCGCCTTCGCCTGCGGAAGCCGCTACACCTACTTCGACTTCCGCGACAAGTTCACCCCCGGCCCGGGCACCACGTTCCAGGTGCAGCGCGCGCACTTCGACAAGGTGCTGGCCGACGACGCCGCGCGCCAGGGCGTGGAAGTCCGCTACCGGCAGGAAGTGACCGCGGCCGATTTCGACGGCGACGGTCCCCTGCTCGACGTGCGCGGCGCGGATGGCCAGTCGTACCAGGTCAAGAGCCGCTTCGTCCTGGACGCCAGCGGCTATGGGCGCGTGCTGGCGCGACTGCTCGATCTCGAGCGCCCGTCCTCGATGCCTCCCCGCAAGGCCATCTTCACCCATATCGAGGATCGCATCGACGACCCCGGCTTCGACCGCGAGAAGATCCTGATCAGCGTGCACCCAGAGGAACGCGGCATCTGGTATTGGCTGATCCCGTTCTCCAATGGCCGCTGCTCCTTCGGCGTGGTGGGCGGGGAGAATCTCTTCGGCGGCCCGGAAGAGGACCTGATGACCACGCTGCGCGCCATGGCGGACGCGGCGCCGAACCTGAAACGCATCCTGAGGAACGCAGTCTGGGATACACCCGCGAACACCATCGGCGGCTACTCGGCCAGCGTGGAGCGCTTGCACGGCCCCGGCTACGCCCTGCTGGGCAACGCGGCGGAATTCCTGGACCCCGTGTTTTCCTCGGGCGTCACGATCGCCCTGCGCTCGTCCAAGCTCGCGGCCGACGCGCTGCATCGCCAGCTGACCGGCGCCCAGGTCGACTGGCAGTCCGAGTTCGCGGACCCGCTCATGGTCGGCGTTGAGACATTCCGCGCGTACGTGCAGGGCTGGTACACGGGGGAATTCCAGGACGTGGTGTTCTACGAGCGCGCGCAACCGGAGATCCGCCGCATGATCAGCTCCATCCTGGCAGGCTATGCCTGGGACAAGACCAATCCCTTCGTCGCCAGCCCGCAGCGCCGCCTGCGCATGCTGAGCGAGCTCTGCCGCGGCCGGGAAGCGCCGCCGGTGCCCGCATGAGGCGTACGATGACAGCGTCCCGCCACCGCGCTTCGGCCTTGCGCCGCGCCGTCGGCGCGGCCGTGCTGCTGGCCGCGCTGGCGGGCTGCGCGGGCGCGCCGCCGGTGCCCGCGCGCGACGCGGCATTTGCGCTGCCGCGGCAGCTTCACGTCGTGCAGGCGGCGCCCGGCCAGCCGTCCCTGGACACGCTGCTTGTCGTGCAGCGCGAAGGCCCGGCCCTGCGCTGGTCGCTGTTCGATCCCATGGGCGTGCCGCAGGCCAGGCAGATGCTCGAGCGCGGCAAATGGCGCAATGACGGGTTCCTGCGGCCCAACGGCCAGGCGCGCAACCTGTTCGCCGCCCTGATGTTCGCCTGGACGCCGGAGACGGAGCTGGATGCCGCCTATGGCGCGGGCAACTGGCAGGCGCGCAGCGAAAGCGGCGGCGCGGCGGAGCGCGAACTGCTGGAACATGGCCGTCCGCGCTGGACGGTGCGCTGGCCGCGGGCCGCGCAGGCCGACACGTTCACGGTCGTCGACTCGGACGGCATCACCTGGCGGATTTCGCCATTGAAGGAACAGCCATGAATACCTGGTTGGGCACGCCTGGCGTGGTATGCGCGCTGGGCTCGGGCATGGACGCCGTGGCGCAAGCCGCATTCGCGGGCGACACTTCCGGCATGCGCGCCCGCGCGGGCTGGGTCCATGGCCGCACCCTGACGCTGGGCGGCTATGCCGGGGCCCTGCCCTCCATCGACGAATCGCTGCCCGCGCATCACCATAGCCGCAACAATCAGCTGCTGCTGGCCGCCGCGCTGCAGATCGAACCGCAGTTGCGCGGCGCCGTGGCGCGGTACGGCCCCGCCCGCGTCGCCGTGGTGCTGGGCACCAGCACCTCCGGCATCAACGACAACGCCCCCGCCTTCCGCCAGCTGGCGGCGCAAGGCGGCTGGCCCGACAGCTACGACTATCGCCGCCAGGCCCTGTCCTCCCCTTCCGCATTCTTCGCGCAGTGGCTGGGCGCGCGCGGCCCGGCCTACACCCTTTCCACGGCCTGCACTTCCAGCGCGCGCGCGCTGCTGTCGGCGCGCCGCCTGCTCGAACTGGATCTATGCGATGCCGTGGTCTGCGGCGGCGCGGACACGCTCTGCCGGCTCACCATCAACGGCTTCGCCACGCTGGAAGCCATCGACGACACGCTCTGCCTGCCGTTCTCGGCCAACCGCCGCGGCATCAACATCGGGGAGGCCGGCGCGCTGTTCCTGATGGAGCGCGAACCGGCGGACGCGCGCTGCGTGGCGTTTCTCGGCGGCGGCGCCAGCTCGGATGCCTGGCACATGTCGGCGCCGGAGCCGACCGGCGCCGGCGCGCGCCAGGCCATGCTCGCCGCCCTGGCGTCGGCCGGCGTCGATGCCAGCCAGATCGGCTGGGTCAACCTGCACGGCACCGGCACGCCGCATAACGACGCCATGGAAAGCCACGCGATGCATGCCGTGTTCCCGCAGGGCGTGCCCTGCGCGTCGACCAAGCCGCTCACCGGCCACGCGCTCGGCGCCGCCGGCGCGCTGGAAGCGGCGCTGGCATGGGCGACGCTGTCTTCCGGCAACGCCAGCGGACGGCTTGTGCCCCATGTCTGGGATGGCGAACCCGACCCGGCGCTGCCGGCGCTGGAGTTCGGCACGACGGCCCATCGCTACGCCCAGGGCCGCCCGCGCCTGGCTATGAGCAATTCCTTCGCGTTCGGCGGCAACAACGTCAGCCTGATCCTCGGAGCGCAGCCATGAGCCCGTGGCCCATCGCCAGCCTGCTGCCGCACGCGGGCGACATGATTCTGCTCGACGAGGTCCGCAGCTATGATGCGGACAGCCTCTGCGCGTTCGCCGTCGTCAAGCCCGGCCCCTACTCGCTGCCCGACGGCTCGCTGCCGCCCTGGCTCGGCATGGAACTCATGGCGCAGGCCGTGGGGGCCTGGGCCGGTTGCCAGGCCCGCCTGGCGGGCGAACCCGTCAAGCTGGGCTTCCTGCTCGGCACGCGCCGATACGAAATCCATGCCGACACGCTGCCGGCCGGCGCCCGCCTTACCATCCATGTGCGCCGCGGACTGGTCGACGCCAGCGGCATGAGCGTCTTCGAATGCGAGCTGCACGATGAAGCCCGCCTGCTGGCCGAAGCCCGGCTGAATGTCTACCAGCCCAAGGATCCCACCGCCTTTATCCAGGAAGAGTCACCCGAATGAGCGCTGCCCCCATCCTAGTAACCGGCTCGAGCCGCGGCATCGGCCGCGCGATCGCGCTGGCGCTGGCCGACGCCGGCCATGATCTGGTGCTGCACTGCCGCCAGCAACGCGGCCAGGCCGAGGCCGTGCAAGCCGACATCCAGGCGCGGGGCCGGCAGGCGCGCGTCCTGCAGTTCGACGTCGCCGACCGCAAGCAATGCGCGCAAGCGCTGCAGGCCGACATAGACCGGCACGGCGCCTATTACGGCGTCGTCCTCAATGCCGGCCTGACGCGAGACGGCGCGTTCCCCGCCTTGAGCGGCGACGATTGGGACGAAGTCCTGCGCACCAACCTGGACGGTTTCTACAACGTGCTCAGCCCGCTGGCGATGCCCATGATCCGCCGCCGCGCCCCCGGCCGCGTCGTCTGCATGGCGTCCGTCTCCGGCATGGTGGGCAATCGCGGCCAGGTGAACTACAGCGCGTCCAAGGCCGGCCTCATCGGCGCGGCCAAGGCGCTGGCCGTGGAGCTGGCCAAGCGCCAGATCACCGTGAACTGCGTGGCGCCCGGGCTGATCGATACCGACATGCTCGACGAACACGTGCCGGTCGAGGAAATCCTGAAGGCAGTGCCGGCCCAGCGCATGGGACGTCCGGAGGAGGTGGCCGCAACCGTCGCCTTCCTGATGTCCCCGGGCGCCGCCTACATTACGCGCCAGGTCATAGGCGTCAACGGAGGGCTGTGCTGATGAAGCGGGTCGTCGTTACCGGCATGGCCGGCATCAGCGCGCTCGGTTCCGACTGGGCCACCGTGCAGGACGCGCTGCAATCCGGCCGAAGCGCCATCCGGACCATGCCGGACTGGTCGCGCTACGCCGAACTGAATACCCGCCTGGCGGGCCCCATCGATGATTTCCACCCGCCCGCCCACTGGACCCGGAAGCAGCTGCGCAGCATGGGACGCGTGTCGCAGCTGGCGGTGCGGGCCGCGGAGCTCGCCCTGGCAGACGCCGCGCTGCTGGGCGACCGCGCCATCACGGACGGGCGCATGGGCGTGGCCTGCGGATCGTCGGTGGGCAGCACCGCCGAAATCCGCGCCTTCGGCAACATGCTGCTCAATGGCGTCACGGACGACCTGAACGCCAACTCCTACGTCCGCATGATGCCGCACACCACGGCGGCCAATGTGGGCATTTTCTTCGAACTGAAGGGCCGCATCATCCCGACCTCCAGCGCCTGCACCTCGGGCAGCCAGGGCATCGGCTATGCCTACGAGGCCATCCGCTACGGGCGCCAGGACCTGATGCTGGCAGGCGGCTCGGAGGAGCTGTGCGCGAGCGAAGCCCTGGTGTTCGACGCGCTCTACGCCACCAGCCAGAAGAACGACACGCCCGAGCTCACTCCCCGCCCCTACGACCGCGACCGCGACGGCCTCGTGATCGGCGAAGGCGCAGGCATGCTGGTGCTGGAATCGCTGGACCACGCGCTGGCCCGAGGCGCCCGCATCCATGCGGAAGTCGTGGGCTTCGGCAGCAATTCCGACGGCACGCACATTACGCGCCCGGAAGCCAGGACGATGCGCATCGCCATGGAAATGGCGCTGGCGGACGCCAACCTGCCGCCGCAGGCCATCGGCTACGTGAACGGCCACGGCACCGCGACCGAACAGGGCGACATCGCCGAAACGCAGGCGACCCATGGCCTCTTCGGCAGCAGCATGCCCATCAGCTCGCAGAAGAGCTATCTCGGCCATACCCTGGGCGCCTGCGGCGTGCTGGAATCGTGGTTCAGCATCGAAATGCTCAACCGCGACTGGTACGCCCCCACGCTGAACCTGCGCAATGTCGACCCGCGCTGCGGCGAGCTGGACTATCTGCGCGAAGGTCGCCGCATGAGCAACGAATATGTGATGAACAACAATTTCGCCTTCGGCGGAATCAATACGTCGCTGATTTTCCGCCGCTGGCGCTAGATCCGGCGGCTGCGTCGCCCTTTCCGTTTCACTCCCTTGGAACCCACCATGAACCTGTCTCGCAAGCTGTTTGGAACCCTGGCCCTGTCGCTCGTCTGCTCCGCCCCGGCCGTCGCCGCGGACCGCACCGTCCACCTGCCGCTCCAGCCGGCGATCGAAGCCGCGCAGGCCGCCGGCAAGATCGACGGCAGCGTCCGCTTCTACCTGGCGGGCACCGGCCCCAAGGGGCAGGTGCTGCAGGCCGATGTCGTCACCAATCGCAAGACCAACGCGTTCGCCAAGAAAGATGAAGAGGCGTGCCTGTGGGTGGCCCAGTCCGCCGTCATCGCGCTGCACGAGGCGGCGAAGAAGGCGGGCGCCAACGCGGTGACCAATATCGTCAGCTACTACCGCAAGAACGTGTACAGCAACAAGACCGACTACGAATGCCACGCCGGCGCCATGGTTGCGGGCGTCGCCCTGCGCGGCGACCTGGCCAAGGTCAAATAGGAACGGGGCCGGGCCGCCCCGCCGGACCGCGGGGCGGATCGCGGGCTGCCGGTTTACACTGTTTATTTGCCGCTACACCACCACAAAGGTTCACCATGAGCACAGCTACGCTCAAAACCCGCCTCTCCGATTCCGTCAAGGAAGCGATGCGCGCCAAGGCCACCGAGCGCCTTGCGACGCTGCGCTTCCTCCTGGCCGCCGTCAAGCAGAAGGAAGTGGACGAACGCCGCGACCTGACCGACGCGGAAATCACCGCCATCATCGAAAAACAGGTCAAGCAGCGCCGCGAATCCATCGCCGCGTTCGAACAGGCCGGCCGCACGGAAACCGCCGAGCAGGAAAAGGCCGAAGTGGTCGTGCTGCAGGAATTCCTGCCCCAGGCCGCCACGCCGGAGGAAGTGTCCGCCGCCATCGAAGCCGCGCTGGCGGAAGTGGCCGCGCAAGGCGTGACGGGCGCGCCCGCCATGGGCAAGGTCATGGCCCTGCTCAAGCAGTCGCTGGCCGGCCGCGCCGACATGACGGCGCTGTCGCAGCAGGTGAAGGCCCGCCTGGCCTGATTCCGGACGGCCCGCCATGCGCGGGCCCCCATGCCCCGGCGCGCGGGGCCCGCCGCCCGCGCGGCCTCAGAACGCGCCGCCGAACAGGTCCGGCTGGCGCGACCGCTCCGCCGGATCGGCGAAATTGCTCATCCCCACCCCCGCCAGCCGGTATAGCGTCTCCGGCGGCAGTTCCACCCGTTCGCACAGCAGCCTCGCAACGGCGGCGAGCTCCGCCGCCGATCCGGGCGGATTCGGGCTGGTCTGGCTGCGCGTCAGGATGCGGAAGCGGTCGGTTTTCAGCTTGAGCACCACCGTGCGGCCCAGCGCCCCTTTCTTCAGCGACTGCTCCCACACCTTCTGCGCCATGCGGTCGATGGCCTCGCCCAGCCCGCCCAGCCGCACGTCCTGCTCGAACGTGGTTTCGGCCGACACCTGCTGCAACGGGGCGTCCGTCTGCACCTCGCGCTCGTCGATGCCGCGCGCCAATTCGTACAGGCGCCGCCCGTAGCGGCCAAAATAATGTTCGAGCTCCTGCACGCCGTGCGTGGCCAGGTCGCCCACCGTATGGATGCCCAGCTGTTCCAGCCGCGCCTGCGTGACCTTGCCCACGCCCGGGACCTTGCGCACGGGCAAGGGTTCCAGGAAGGCCAGCACCTTGCTGGGGCGGACCACGAACAGGCCGTCCGGCTTGTTCCAGTCCGACGCGATCTTGGCCAGGAATTTGTTGGGCGCCACCCCGGCCGACGCGGTCAGCCCGGTCTCCTCGCGGATCTGGTGACGGATGACCTGGGCGACCTCGGTGGCCGAGGGCAGCCCGTACTTGTTGACGGTAACGTCCAGGTAGGCTTCGTCCAGCGACAACGGCTCGATCAGGTCGGTGTGGCGCGCGAAAATCTGCCGGACCTGGCGCGACACCTCGCGATAGCGGTTGAAGTCCGGCGGCACATAGATGGCGTGCGGACAGAGCCGCTCCGCGCGCGCGGCGGACATGGCCGAATGGATGCCGAAGCGCCGCGCCTCGTAGGAAGCCGCGCAGACGACCGACCGCGGGCCCGTCCAGGCCACCACCACCGGCTTGCCGCGCAGTTCGGGGTTGTCGCGCTGCTCCACGGACGCATAGAACGCGTCCATGTCCACATGCACGATCTTGCGCGCCTCAGACACAGGCCCTCCGCGCCGCGCCTGCCCGCCGCCCCGCCCGGGGGCAACGGTTTCCATGGCCTTTCATCGCCTGAAATCCCGTGGCAAAAGCATATATTATGACCGGCGACACCTTACTTTCCGTCCATAACGGTTCCATGACTGCACCCGAAACTGCCCAGACCGATTACTTCGGCCTCACCATTCCCTTCATGCACTTCCTCGGCCTGGTTCCCGAGCACATCGAGCAAGGCTATGCCCGCACCACCCTGCCCTGGCGGCAGGACCTCACCAATAGCCGCGGCGACGTGCACGGCGGCACGCTGATGAGCGTGCTGGACTTCACGCTCAGCGCCGCCGCCCGCGGTTGCGCCGACGGCAAGGAAGGCATGGCCACCATCGACATGAACACCTCGTTCCTGTCGCCCGGCACGGGCGATCTGACCATCGAGGCCCGCTGCCTGCGCCGCGGCGCCTCGATCGCCTTCTGCGAGGGCGATGTGCGGCGCGCCGACGGCGAACTGGTCGCGCGCGCCACCGCCACCTTCAAGATCATCCGCCGCCGCCCGGGCAGCGACTGAGGTTCCGGGCGGCCTTGCGCCGCCGGCTCAGTCCGGCAGGTCGCGCGAGGGCTTGACCTGGGGACGCGGATCCAGCGGCATATAGCTGCTGCACGACACCAGGCTGTAATAGACCGCGTCCTGCATGGCGCGCATGGCGGCAGCGTCCCAGGTGCCCTTGCCCCACATGACGATGCGCACGTCGGTGCTCTTGGCGCCGGCCGCCTTCAGATCGACCCGCGACATTTCATTGTCGCTGAAGGGAGCCAGCACCCGCACCACGCCGGACTGCGCGCTTTCGTCCAGGTCGGCCAGCACGCGGTACGCGTTGTCCGTGCTACGCAGGCAATCCCTGGATTGCCGGATCGCCGTGGCATAGGCGTCCTTGAAAGCCACCGGCGCCTTGAACTCGCTGTGCGGCGATGCGCCGTTCTGCGAAATGCCTATCGAGCACCCCGCCAGGCCCAGGGCCAGCGCCGATGCCGCGACCAGTTTCCCGTACATGTCTATCTCCAAATCAGTGCCCGCGATTATCCCGCATATCGGCCCGCTGCGCGTGGGCCGGGCCGGTCCGCCCCCCGATAGCGCGCCGCGCCGCCGGCGGTTCGACACCGTCGGCGGCGCTATGGCATTATCGGTGGACCAGCCGGCAGCCGGCCCAGCCCGCGGCCGCAGCAACCTCGGAGGTCCCCTTGTTCTCATTCCTGAAGCGCACCGTCCTGGCCGCCAGCATCGTCGGCGCATCGCTGGGCGCCAGCGCCGCCCAGCCGCCGCGAGCCTATCCCCTGAAGGACTTCTTCCGCAATCCGGAACGCGGCTTCTTCCGGCTCGCCGATGACGGCAAGACGCTGGGCTTCATGCAGCCCACCAGCGTGGACGGCAATCCCGCCCGCATGAACATCTATGTGCAGCCGCTGCAAGGCAGCACGCCAGTGGGCGAGCCGCGCCAGCTGACCAGCGAAACCGCGCGCGACATCAGCAATTTCTTCTGGAAAGGCGCCGACGTGGTGCTCTACCAGAAGGATTTCGGCGGCGACGAGAACTTCCACGTCCTGGCCGTCAATGCCAAGACCGGCAAGATCACCGACCTGACGCCCTACGAGGGCGTGCGCGCCGGCATCGAGGACGACCTCGAAGACGATCCCGACCACGTCCTGATCAGCCACAACCAGCGCGACCCCGAAGTCTTCGACGTCTACCGCGTCAACGTCCACACCGGCGCGGGAGTCCTGGTGGCGCAGAATCCCGGCAACATCGTCGGCTGGCAGACCGACCATGCCGGCAAGGTGCGCGCGGCGGTCACCAGCGACGGGCTGAACACCACCCTGCTCTATCGCGACGACGAAGCGTCCGAATTCCGTCCGCTGATCACCACCGACTACCGGACCAGCGTCAGCCCGGCGTTCTTCACCTTCGACGACAGGAAGCTCTACGCGCTCTCCAACCGCGGGCGCGACAAACTGGCGCTGGTGATCGTGGACCCGGCCAAGCCCGAGGCCGAAGAAGAGATCTTCACCCCCGACACCGTGGACCTGGACGCCGCGGCGTACTCACGCAAGCGCCGCGTGCTGACGCTGGCCGCCTACCAGACCGACAAGCCGCAATACCGTTTTTTCGACGCGGAAACCGAAACCCTGTTCAAGAAGCTGTCGGCCAGGCTGGCTGGCTATGAATTCGCGATCCAGGGCTCCAACCGCGACGAGAACACATTCATCGTCGCCGCCTACAACGACCGCACCCCGGGGTCGCGCTACATCTACGACGCGGCCGCCGACACGCTGACCAAGCTGGCCGACATCAACCCGGCCATCCCGGAAGCGGACATGTCCCGCGTGCAGCCCATCAGCTACCAGGCGCGCGACGGCCTGACGATCCACGGCTACCTGACGCTGCCCGCCGGCCGCCCTTCCACCAACCTGCCCTGCATCGTGAACCCGCACGGCGGCCCCTGGGCGCGCGACGGCTGGGGCTACAACCCCGAGATACAGTTCCTGGCGAATCGCGGCTTTTGCGTGCTGCAAGTGAACTTCCGCGGATCGACCGGCTACGGCCGCGCCTTCTGGGAAGCCAGCTTCGGGCAGTGGGGCCTGAAGATGCAGGACGACATCACGGATGGCGTGCAATGGCTGGTGCAGCAGGGCATCGCCGACCCCAAGCGCATCGGGATCTACGGCGCCAGCTATGGCGGCTATGCCACGCTGGCCGGCGTTGCCTTCACGCCCGACCTCTATGCCGCGGCGGTCGATTACGTCGGGGTGTCGAACCTGTTCACGTTCATGAAATCCATCCCGCCGTACTGGAAGCCCATGCTGGACAAGATGTACGACATGGTGGGCGATCCCGAGCGCGACCGCGACCGCCTGGCCGCGACCTCGCCCGCCCTGCACGCGGACAAGATCAAGACACCGCTGTTCGTGGCGCAGGGCGCCAAGGATCCGCGCGTGAACAAGGACGAGAGCGACCAGATGGTCAAGGCGCTCCGCGCGCGCGGCGTCGACGTCGAATACATGGTCAAGGACAACGAAGGCCATGGCTTCCACAACGACGAAAACAAGTTCGAGTTCTACGAGGCGATGGAGAAGTTCCTGACGGAACACCTCAAACCGTAGATTCCGCCCCCTCCCGCGTGGCGGACGCGCCGTCCTCCGCCATCGCGTCCGCCAGGCCTTCCGGCAACGGGCGGCCGGCGGTCCGCCCGGCCCAGGCCATCTCCACGCGGTCGCGTCCCTGCTGCTTGGCCCGGTACAACGCGGCGTCGGCGCGGGCCAGTATGCCGTCTGCCGTGTCGCCCGCCTGATACACGGCCAGGCCGCCGCTCGTGGTCATCGGCACTTCCACGCCCTGCAGATGCAGCGGCGCGTCGCGCAAGGCGTCGCAGACGCGCTGGGCCTGCACCAGCGCGCGGGCCGGATCGCAGTCGTACATCAGCAGCACGAATTCCTCGCCGCCCAGCCGGCCGACGCGGTCGCTGGCCCTGACGGCCCGCTGGACCACTTGCGCATAGTGGCGCAGCGCGGTATCGCCTCCCGCGTGGCCGTAGCGGTCGTTGATGGACTTGAAGTGATCGATGTCCAGCACCAGCACCGCCAGCCTTCCGTCGACGCGCTTGCAGCGCCGCAGTTCGCGGTCGAGCTCGTCCAGGATGCTGCGCCGCGAATAGGCCCCGGTCAGGCTGTCGAAGGTCAGCGCCGCCTGCATCTGTTCGGACAGGCTGGTCTGGACCAGCAGGAGCAGCGCCAGGAACAGCGCCGGGACGGTGACCGCGCCGCAGACGATGAAGAACAGCCCCCACGGCGTAGGGTCCAGCATGGACGCGGGCGCCTGTCCTCCCACGGTATAGACCGCCACGCGCAGCGCATGCAACGCCGCCAGCCCGAAAATGGCCACCATCAGGTACAGCATCACGCCGCGCGTCTGGAGCCGTCCGCGCTGCTGGAAAATCACCCGGCCCGTGGCCAGGGCGGCGGCGCAGGTGTAGGTGGAGAACAGCAGCATGCGTCCGCCCAGGTTATCCCTGGCATACAGCATCAGCGCGAACGCCAGCACGCAGAGCGCGCCCAGGCCGGCCGTGCGCCGGACATGCGCAGGCATGCCGAAGAATTGCCGCACGCCGATATGGACCAGGCTCAGCGAACAGACCCACGCCGCGTTCGACACGATCACGTAGACGCCCGGCGGAAACACGCCGGAAGCCGCGTACGCCAGCAGGGACAGCACGGCCAGCGCGTTGGCCGCCGTGAACGCCTTGACGCCTCCGATGCCGCGGGCGTGAAAAGGCACGAGCAATGGCAATGCCAGCGCCGTGGCCAGGCCCCACATCAGGAAGAATAAGGAAGTCGTCATATTTCTTGTCGGCCCACGCTTTCGGGAGCGCCGCCGCCGCTCGGAATTGCCGCTGCACAGGGTCCGCATCCCGGGACCGGTTACATCTCAGCATTACTGACGCGTTTTGTTACTAGGCAACGAAGAATACGCCAACGCCGCCCCGACGCGCGCTTCCTTTGCAGTAATTGACAGTTAAATTCCCCAAAAACACCTAAAGTTCAGCCTATTGACGGGGCCGCCAGAGCGCCGCAATCACGCCCCACGGGCGTGGCGCGTACTAGCCATGCACTCCCATTGCGCGAGTGCGAAGGTCCCCGAAGCGGGCGCCGCGCATCAATAACCCTAGTCTCCACCTCCGTCGCGGGCGCCTTGCGCCCGCGTTGCGTCCGGCTGCCGCGCTCGCGCGCGCGCCCGGCGGAGGTCGCGAACGCCCTTAGTTGCAACTGCGGAAGTACTACAGATGCCATGCAAAGGAAGACCCGCGGGGGTCGCCGCCGACAAGCGGCAAACGCCTCGCATTGACGCCGCAGGCTTGAGCCTGCTTGCCGCCTGCGTCGCCCTGACGCCCGTCCTGGCCCTCGCCAGCCCGGCCGATGACTACGACAGTCTGATCTCCCGGGCGCGTGCCGGCGAATACGAACCCGCGCTGATCATGCTGCGGCGGCAGGGCCCGGACGCCGGCTGGCGAGCCGTCCATGACCGCATCGTCATCGCGGGCTGGGCCGGCAGGCCGGCCGAAGTGGTCGAGGCCTACGAAACGCTGCCTGCTGGCGCCAGGCCGCCCGCCGAAGTCCGATTGGCCGCGGCGCGCGCCTACCGCGACCTGCAGCGCTGGCCCGAAGCGCTCGCCGCCTACCGCGCGGGCCTGCGCAGCCACCCAGGGCAAGCGGCCTTCCAGGCCGGCGAAATCATGACGCTGGCCGACTCGGACCAGCCGCAAGCCGCGCGACAGGCCGGCGAACAATGGGTCCGCCGCCAGCCGCGGAACGTCGATGCCCGTCTGGCGCTCGCCTACGTGCACGCCCGCCAGCGCCGCCCCTTCGATGCCCTGCACCAGGCCGACCAGGCCCTGACCATCGCCCCGGACACGCCCTACGTCCAGCGCGAATACATCCAGGCGCTGCAGCGCGCCCGCATGTCCGGCGCAGCCCTGGCCCGGGCCCGCGAACATCCCGGTCTGTTCGATGCCGCCGAAATGCGGCGCTTCGAAGCGGACGCCGTGGCGCAGCAGGTGCGCCTGTCCTCCATGCCCACGCGCGGCGAAGCCGAGCGCTTCACCATCGCCGACCGCGCGCTGGCCCGCTATGACGAGCTGATTCCCGCCTGGCGCGAACTGGGCGAGGCCGCCCGCGACGACGTGCTGCGCGCGCGCATCGACCGCCTCCACGCCCTGCACGCCCGCGTGCGCATGGCCGATCTCGTGCGCGAGTACGAGGCGCTGCGCGCGGAAGGCGCCGACGTGCCGCGCTATGCCCTGAACGACGTCGCCTCCGCCTACCTGTACCTGCGCGAGCCCGAGAAGGCCCGCGACATCTACCGGCAGGTTGCCGCGGACGACGCCGCGCGCAACGACGATCCCGAGGACCGACTGAGCAACGAAACCGGCCTGTACTACTCCCTGGCCGAAGCCGAAGCATTCGGGGAAGCCTCGGAAAGCCTCGCAGCCACGCGGGACGCCTATCCGGAATGGGTCTACATCAAAGGCCAGCCCAGCCGCATCCCGAACGATCTGAACCTGGAACGCCTGCAGACCGAGGCGTCGGCCAGCCTGCTGGCCGATGACACCGAGACCGCCCAGCGCAGTCTGGAAGACATGGTGCGCGAGGCGCCCAACAACTCCACCCTGCTCGCCCAGCTCGCCGCGACGTACCGGGCGCGCTCGCTGCCGCGCGCCTCGGAACGCACGCTGAAGATGGCGGAAACGCTGACGCCCCGCAGCCTGGGCGTGGAGAACGGCCAGGGCTTTGGCGCGCTGGAGCTACAGGAATGGCGCCAGGCCGAAGCCCTGAGTCAGGACACGCTTGCGCGCGCTCCCGAAGACCTGGTTTCGCGCCGGCTGGCACGGCAATGGGAAGTGCACAACAAGGCCGAACTCCAGATCAACGGCTATCGCGGCCTGGCATCCGACAGCCCGGTTTCCGGCAGCGGCGATTTCGGCATCGACGCGGTGCTGTATTCGAAGCCGCTGGACTACAACTGGCGCGTGTTCGGCGGAGGCGGATACGCCTCCGGGGACTTCGAAGAGGGCCGGGGCACCTACCGCTGGGTGCGCACCGGCGTGCAATGGCGCGGCCGCGACCTCACCGTCGAAGGCGAGGCCTCCACGCATGACTATGGCCACGGCGTCAAGCCGGGGCTGCGCCTGAGCGCCGCCTACGACGTGGACGACCACTGGCAGCTGGGCGGCTCGGCCGAGTTGATGTCGCGCGAGACGCCGCTGCGCGCGCTGGCAAGCGGAGTTTCGTCCAACAGCCTGTCGGGCTTCGTGCGCTGGCGCGCCAACGAGCGCCGCGAATGGACGCTGGCGCTGTCGCCCTCGCATTTCAGCGACGGCAACAACCGCTGGGCGCTGGGCCTGAACGGACGCGAGCGCGTCTACACCGCGCCGCACCTGAAGGCCGACCTGGAGTTCGACATTTCCACGCAACGCAACAGCGGCGGCAGCGATGTGCCCTATTTCAACCCGCGTTCCGACCTGATGCTGCTGCCGGGCTTGCGGCTGACCCACACCCTGTATCGCCGCTACGAAACCGCCTGGGAGCAGATCGGCACGATCGGCGCCGGCGCCTACGCCCAGCAGTACTACGGCACGGGCGGCGTGATCGCATTGGGCTACGGCCAGCGCTATCGCGCCAACGACGTCCTCGACATGGGCGCCATGATCACCGGCATCAGCCGCCCGTACGACGGCGACCGCGAGCGCGAACTGCGCATCGTCTTCGATCTCGCCTACCGCTTCTGAGACCGCTTCCATGCTTAGAACCCATACCCGCGTCCTGTTGGCCGGCCTGCTGTTGCTGCTCATCCTGGTCCTGACAGCCTGCGCCAAGGACATTCCCGTCTATACGCCCCCGTCCGAGCGGGCGGTCGCGCCCGTCGACCGCCCCTGGGTCTCCGGCCAATTCCTGGCCCTGGCCTATCACGATGTCGAAGACGAGGACCCCGACCAGGGCTTCCTCAGCGTGCGCACCGACCGCCTCGTCGACCAGTTGGCCTGGCTGCGCGAGAACGGCTACCAGGCCGTGTCCGTGGACCAGATCCTGGATGCGCGCAACGGCGGCCAGCCCCTGCCCGACCGGGCGGTGCTGCTGAGCTTCGACGACGGCTACCGCAGCTTCTACACCCGCGTCCTGCCCATCCTGAAAGCCTATCGCTGGCCGGCCCTGCTGGCGCCCGTGGGCATGTGGATGGACACCCCCGCGGCCAAGCAGGTGGACTTCGGCGGCAGCCCTCAGCCGCGCGACCGCTTCCTGAACTGGAACGAGATCCGCGAAATCTCGCGCTCCGGCCTGGTGGAGATCGCCGCGCACACGGATGCCTCGCACTACGGCGCGCTCGCCAATCCGCAGGGCAACACCGAGCCGGCGGCCGCCATCCGGGTCTACGACGGCCGCGCTCGCCAGTACGAAACCGAGCGGCAGTTCCAGGCCCGCATGGGCCGGGACGTCGCCGCCATCACCGAAAAAATCCGCCGCGCCACCGGCAAGGCCCCGCGCGTCTGGGTATGGCCCTACGGCGCGGAGGGCGGCTCGACGCTGAAGATCGCGGACGAGCACGGTTACCGCATGGCGCTCACGCTGGAGGACGGCCCGAGCCGGGTGTCGCGCCTCATGTCAACGCCGCGGCTGCTGCTGTCCAACGACCCGCAGCTCCGGTCCTTCGCCGACAGCGTCGCCGGCATCGAGGCCCTGCCGAAGATGCGCGTGGCGCACGTGGACCTGGACTACGTCTACGACCCCGATCCCGCGCAGGCCGAGCGCAATCTGGGCGACCTGGTGCAGCGCATCGTGGACATGCAGATCAACACGGTGTTCCTGCAGGCGTTCGCGGACCCGGAGGCCGACGGCCTGGTCCGGTCCGTGTACTTTCCCAATCGCTGGCTGCCGATGCGCGCCGACCTGTTCAACCGCGTCTCCTGGCAGTTGCAGAACCGGGCCCACGTAAGCGTCTACGCCTGGATGCCGGTGCTGGCCGTCGACCTCGACCCCTCCATCGCGCGCGTCACGCGCTGGGACCCCGAGCATCCCGACGCCGCGCCCGCGCCGGACCCGGACCAGTACCGGCGTCTCTCGCCTTTCGACCCGGTGGCGCGGCAACGCATCGGCGATCTGTACGAAGACCTTGCGCGCTACACGCTTTTCGACGGCGTGCTGTTCCACGACGACGCCCTGCTGAGCGACTTCGAGGACGCCAGCCCCGGCGCGCTGGCGGCCTATCGCAAGGCCGGCCTGCCCGGTTCGATCGCCGAGCTGCGCGCGGACCCGGACACGATGCAGCGCTGGACGCGCCTGAAAAGCCGCGCCCTGGTCGATTTCACGGCCGAGCTGGCCGAACGCGTGCGCGCCGTGCGCGGCCCGCAGATCAAGACCGCCCGCAATATCTACGCCGAACCTGTCCTGAACCCCGGCAGTGAAACCTGGTTCGCCCAGAACCTGGACGATTTCCTGGGCGCCTACGACTGGACCGCGCCTATGGCGATGCCGCGCATGGAAAACGTGCCCGAGGCGCGCGAAAACGCCTGGCTGGACCAACTGGTCGACGCGGTCGCGCGGCATCCCGGCGCGCTGGACAAGACCGTGTTCGAACTGCAGGCGCGCGACTGGCGCACCGGCCCCGGCCGCCCCGAAGCCACGCCCATCGACACGGACGTGCTCGCGGGCTGGATGGCGCGGCTTCAATTGCGCGGCGCCCGCAGCTTCGGCTACTACCCCGACGATTTCTCGCAAGACCAGCCCCGGCTGCAAGGCATCCGGCCCGCCATTTCCGACGCCTGGTACCCCATCCGATGATAGACCGTCTGATCGCCCTGCTTATTCTCTGCGCGATGCTCGGCGCGCCCTTCGGCTTCACCCTGATGCTGACGGGCGAAGCGCTCCTGGGCTTCGTGTTCTTCTACCCTCTGTTCATGTCCGGCATGTGGATGACGGGCGGCCTCTACTTCTGGTGGCACTGGGAACGGCACTGGAAATGGGGCAAGGACCGCGAGCCCCCTGCGCTCGCGGGCAATCCGCTCGTTTCCATCCTGGTCCCCTGCTTCAACGAAGCGGACCACGGCGAAGACACCCTGCTGGCCGCCCTGGGCCAGAACTATCCGCACATCGAAGTCATCGCCATCAACGACGGCTCCACCGACGGCACGGCGGAAATGCTGGACCGCCTTGCGGCCAGCCATGACCGGCTGCGCGTGGTGCATCTCGCGCAGAATCAGGGCAAGGCCATGGCGCTGCGCATGGGCGCGCTGGCGGCGCGCAGCGAATACCTGGTCTGCATCGACGGCGACGCCTGGCTGGATCCGGACGCGGCCGCCTACCTGGTCGCGCCGCTGATCGACAATCCGCGCGTGGGCGCCGTCACCGGCAACCCGCGCATCCGCACCCGCTCGACGATGATCGGCCGGATCCAGGTAGGGGAATTCTCCTCGATCATCGGCCTGATCAAGCGCACGCAGCGTGTCTATGGACAGGTGTTCACGGTGTCCGGCGTGGTCGCCGCCTTCCGGCGCGCGGCGCTGGACCGCGTGGGGTACTGGAGCCTGGACATGATCACCGAGGACATCGACATCAGCTGGAAGCTGCAGCGCGACCACTGGTCGATCTTCTACGAGCCGCGCGGCCTGTGCTGGATCCTGATGCCCGAAACCCTGCGCGGGCTGTGGAAGCAGCGGCTGCGCTGGGCGCAGGGCGGCGCCGAAGTCTTCCTGAAGAACCTGCGCTCCATCTGGACGTGGCGCCACCGCCGGCTGTGGCCCTTGGTGGCGGAGTTCTGCCTCTCCACCGCCTGGTCCTTCGCCTTCGGCATATCGGTGCTGCTGTGGGCCATCAGCCAGGTGGCCACGCTGCCCAACAACATGCACATCGCAAGCCTGATGCCTCCCGCCTTCACCGGCATGATGCTGGCTGTCGTGTGCCTGCTTCAATTCGCCGTCAGCATCCTGATCGACCGCCGCTACGAGCCCGGCCTGCCGCGCGCCCTGTACTGGGTCATCTGGTATCCGCTGGCCTTCTGGATGGTGAGCCTGTTCACCACCCTGGTCAGCTTTCCCAAAGTCATGCTCCGCAAGCAGGCCCAGCGCGCGCGCTGGACCAGCCCGGACCGAGGCATCAAATCACCGGACGCATCATGATCATCACTACGCAACGTTCCCGCGCGGGCTACGTGTTCGACTTCATCCTGACCGCCGTCGGCTGGTTCGCTTTCGTCTATCTCTTCGGCGCGGGCATCCTGGCCATTCTGCGGGACGCGGCGCAAGGCCCCGGGCTGTCGCCTTGGCCCGCCTTCGTGCCCACGGTGCGCACGCTCTCGGGATATGCCCTGCTCGCGGCCGCGAACGCGGCCGTGCTGGTGGCGTGGGCGGTCTACAACCATCGCCGCTTCGCCGGCAAGGACCGCCGCAAGCCGATCAAGCCCCTGGGCGATCGCCGGCTGGCGGCGAGCTTCGCGCTCACGCCCGCGCAGCTGTCCCACTTGCGGTCCGCCCGCTCGGCGGTCATCCACCATGGGGCGGAAGGCGAAATCACCGACATCGAGACCCGCAGCCCGCTGCTGAGCGCCCTGCGCACGGGCTGAGCGGGCCGATCCGGAGGGCGCGGCGCGCCCTCCCGCTCAGGCGCGCGCCTTCTCCACGTTCGGCAGCAGGATCGCCACCACGCCCAGCAAAGGCAGATAGGCGCAGACCTGATACACGTAGCCGATGCTCGTGGCATCCGCCAACTTGCCCAGCGCCGCCGCGCCCACGCCGCCCATGCCGAAGGCAAAGCCGAAGAACAGGCCGGCGATCATGCCCACCTTGCCCGGCACCAGTTCCTGCGCATAGACCACGATCGCCGAAAAGGCCGAGGCAAGCACCATGCCGATGATCACGACCAGCGCGCCGGTCCAGAACAGATTGGCATGGGGCAGCAGCAGCGTGAACGGCGCCACCCCCAGGATCGACACCCAGATCACGATCTTGCGGCCGATGCGGTCGCCGACCGGGCCGCCCACCACCGTGCCCACCGCCACCGCGGCCAGGAACAGGAACAGATAGAGCTGCGCCTCGCGCACCGACAAGGCGAACTTGTCGATCAAATAGAAAGTGAAGTAGCTGTTCAGGCTGGCCAGGTAGAAATACTTGGAAAACACCAGAACGCCGAGCACGGCCAGGGCGCCCAGCACCTGCCTGCGCGACAGCCCGTTGCCGGCCCCTTCGCGCCGCGCCTTCGGCTTGAGCCTCACGCGGTTGGCGCTGTACCAGCGCCCGATGCCCGTCAACACCACGATACCGAACAGCGCCGCCAGCGAGAACCACGCCACGCTGCGCTGCCCGTGCGGAATGATGAACAGCGCGGCCAGCAGCGGCCCCAGCGCGGACCCCACGTTGCCGCCCACCTGGAACAGGGATTGCGCCAGCCCGTGGCGCCCGCCCGAGGCCATCCGCGCCACGCGCGACGACTCCGGATGGAACACCGACGAGCCCGTGCCCACCAGCACCGCCGCCGCCAGCAGCCAGCCGAACGACGGCGCGACCGACAGCATCACCAGCCCCACCAGGGTGAAGCCCATGCCCACCGGCAGCGAATACGGCTTGGGATTGCGGTCGGTGTAGAAGCCGATGAAAGGCTGCAACAGCGAGGCGGCCAGCTGGTACACCAGCGTGATCAGTCCGATCTGCGCGAATGACAGGCTGAACGAATCCTTCAACATCGGGTAGATGGCCAACAGGATCGACTGGATCATGTCGTTCATCAGATGCGCCACGCTGATCGCGCCCAGGACCTTGAAGGCGGTGGACGGATCCGAGGCGGCGGGCGGGGCGGGATTGCCGTCGGCTACGGCGGCGGGGTTCTGGGCGGAAGTCATGGTCTCGGGCGATAAGGGGATGGCCTGCCCGGCAAGCACGCCGGGACCTGGGGACAGTGTAGGAATCTGGCGCCTGCCCGATCTGCCATTTTTCGTCGTATAAGTGACAAGATACGGAAATTGCCCTTTTATTTCCCTCCTCATCCTTATGTCGGAAGTGACATCCATGCCCGCACGCCTTACCCTGCCCGACCCCGCCCGCAGCGTCAACGCGCAGGATTACCAGGACCGGCCGCGCGTGGTGACGGCCATGGCCAAGGAGTTTCCGGCCGGCGCGCGGACGGGCACCCATTCCCATCCCCGCGCCCAGCTGATCTATGCCGTCGAGGGAATCATGCGCGTCACCACCCCCAGCGGCTTCTGGGCCCTGCCGCCGCTGCGCGCGCTGTGGGTGCCGGCCGGCGTGCCGCACGGCGTGGACATGGTGGGCGCGGTGTCCATGCGTTCTCTCTATCTCCAGGCCGAGGCCGCCAGCCGCTACTGGCCGCAATGCCAGGTGATCGAGGTCAGCGGGCTGCTTCGCGAACTGATTCTGGCGCTCACGGCCGAGCCCATCGACTATCCGCTGGGGGGCCGGGCCGAGCAGATCGCCGCCCTGGCCCTGGCCGAACTGTCCGCCGCCCGGGTGGCGCCCATCCAGATTCCCTGGCCGCGCGACCGCCGCCTGCAGATCGTCTGCGCCGCCATCCTGGACCGGCCGGGGCTGCAGCGCGGCATCGAGGACTGGGGCAGCGAGGTCGGCGCCAGCGCGCGCACCCTGATCCGGCTGTTCCAGGCAGAGCTGGGCCTGAACTACCGCCAGTGGGTGCAGCAGGTGCGGCTGGCGGACGCCGTGTGCCGGCTGGCCCTGGGCGAGCCCATCGCGCGGATCGCCTCCGATCTGGGCTATCGCAGCCCCAGCGCCTTTTCGGCGATGTTCCACCGCGCGCTGGGCGCGCCGCCCCAGCGCTACCTGAGGGCCGCCCCGACAGGCTGACCGGGCGCCGCGGGCCGCCTTGCCGTTTGTCACCGCGCGCAATACATTTCACTCCGCGCGCGGGCGGATCCGGCGCGGCAGAGGCGCGCCGCGCCTATGCCAGACCCCGTCCCTGATTTCTATCGCCTCCCCGCGCCCCTCCGTCCCCCGGGCAAGTTTGGTTACCGAAACCTTCTCGCGCGCTGGGCGGTCTATACCGTTCTGTCCTAGAATCGCCTGCAATGAGCACCCCCCAGCAATCTCCCGCCACCCCGGGCGGCAAATCGGGTTTCCCCTGGAAACGACTTCTCGTCAGAGCGGGCATCGCCGCCGCCGGCGTCGGCGTGTGCGGCGCCGTGCTGCTCGGGCTGGCGCTGGCCCTCGCCTGGCCCAGCCTGCCCGACCTGCACGCCATGACGGACTACCGCCCCCGGGTGCCGCTGCGCATCTATACCGCGGACAAGGTGCTGATCGGCGAATACGGCGAAGAGCACCGCAACGTGCTGCGCTTCGACGAAATCCCGCCCGTGATGCGCCAGGCGGTGCTGGCCGCCGAGGACGACCGTTTCTACAGCCACGGCGGCGTGGATTGGATGGGCGTGGCCCGCGCGGTGCTGACCAACATCATCAAGCAATCCAAGACGCAGGGCGGCAGCACCATCACGATGCAGGTGGCGCGCAACTTCTACCTGTCGTCGGAAAAGACCTATTCGCGCAAGTTCTACGAACTGCTGCTGACCTTCAAGATCGAATCGGAGCTCACCAAGGACCAGAT